>Ga0074199_1000756_pt1 | contig 41122 bp, 35 predicted proteins | sample EPASupsiteSAE347_FD_64528 | JGI IMG/M metagenome (GOLD analysis project Ga0074199, IMG submission 64528) | Bioremediated contaminated groundwater from EPA Superfund site, New Mexico - Sample SAE3-47 | ecosystem: Environmental > Aquatic > Deep subsurface > Groundwater > Contaminated ... | reverse complement strand
CCACTTGAGGCATATTGTCGCAATAAAAAAATACTGACTACTACCCATTATTTTCAAACAGGACAAAATAAGGTTAAACGCAGTATTTCTCCATGACGCAGCACATTCAGCACACGTCCCCTCTTCTTTTCGCTAAATGCTACCTACAAAAAACCGCCGGCAAGAATGGGTACTATTCTCCAGAGTAACATTCCCCTCTTCAAACCCAGATGCCTGATGAACGGAACAAGGCCATCTCTGGCAACCGCCCACTTGTAATAAAAAAAGAGGGGCGGCTCTCGCCGCCCCTCTTTTTTTATTACATCAATATGTACGCGATGCGATATGCCCTATCCCTCTTCATACACCTCGGTAACGATCATCTTCTCACTGGCCCGCGCGTGTTTCCGGTGGAATTCATACATGGCCATGGCCACGTTCTGGGCATCGACCGTTGTTTTTTCGATTGCAGCGTTACGCCAAAGTTCAGGCCCTCCGACCTTGAATTTCACCACAAACCTGCGCATCCCCCTCTCCTTCCGCCTGCAAAATCATCGGGCAGTTCCCCCCGAACTCCCCCAGTTGAGACATATTGCTCAATGCATATGGATATCCCATTATTCTACCCTCCAGGTCAACCCCTAAAAAATACGAGTAGCAGAACATCCATTTCCACAGCTCCCGGCTTTCCCTGTGCGGCCTAGACATCCACAAAAAACTGCTACAAATATGTGAAAATAAATATGAACTTTACATTTTTGTTCATACAATTAACCCAGCCCCATCATCCCCACAGACCATAAAACAACGCACATTCAGCAAGAAGTAAGTCCATGCGCCGATGGCACGATTCTCGCAGACCGTTGAGGGGTTACTAAACCACATCGATAAGGAGATGCTATGCGCTTTCGTTTTCTCACCATCCCCTGCACCACCCTTGGCCTTGCGTTCTTTCCCGGCCTTGCCCTGGCTACCGACAGCCAATGCGTAGACAGCGGCACCACGGCCTGGATGCTGATCTCAACGGCCCTGGTCTTATTGATGGTCCCGGGTCTGGCCATGTTTTACGGCGGCCTGGTCCGCACCAAGAATGTCCTGGGCACCATGATGCACAGCTTTGTCTCCATGGCCGTGATCGGGGTGCTCTGGGTGGTGTGCGGCTACAGCCTCACCTTCGGCAAGGGGATTCTTGGCGGCATCATCGGCTGGAACCCGGACTACTTCCTGCTCAAGGGCATCGACGAGACCATCACCAACGGCGTGCCCGAGTATGTCCTGGCCATGTTCCAAGGCAAATTCGCCATCATCACCCCGGCCCTGATCAGCGGCGCCATCGCCGAACGGGTCTACTTCCGGGGCTACATCCTCTTTATTGTTCTCTGGTTTCTCTTTGTTTACAGCCCCCTGTGCCACTGGATCTGGGCCCCGGACGGCTGGCTGTTCAACGCCGGTGCCAATGGGGTTATCGACCTGGCCGGCGGACTGGTGATCCATGTTTCCGCTGGAGTCAGCGCCCTGGTCGCCGCCCTGTACCTCGGCCCGCGCCGGGGATACCCGAAAACCGCCATGCACCCGAACAATCTGGTCATGACCATGATGGGCGCAGGGCTTCTCTGGGTCGGCTGGTACGGCTTCAATGCCGGCTCCACCGTGCAGAGCGGCCTGGAAACCGCCAGGGCGCTGACAATGACCCAGATCTCGGCGGCAAGCGGGGCGCTGACCTGGCTGATCATCGAGGCCATCGCCTTCCGCAAGGCCACCTCCCTTGGTTTTGTTTCCGGCATCCTGGCCGGATTGGTGGTAATCACCCCGGCCGCCGGGGTGGTCCAACCCATCGGCGCCCTCACCCTCGGCGCGGCCTCATCCCTGGTCTGCTACTTCGCCCTGCTCATGAAGATCCGGCTCGGCTACGACGACTCCCTGGACTGCTTCGGCATCCATGGGGTGGGCAGCGGCCTGGGCGTGTTGCTGCTCTCGTTTTTCATCCGCGACTCCTGGATGGCAAAGGCCTCCGCCGCAGCCGGACGGGCTTGGACCGCCATTGACCAGTTGCAGGTGCAGCTTCTCGGCATGGGGGTGACCATTGCCCTGGCTGCCGCCGCCACCATCGTGATCTGCGTAATTGTTGAAAAAACCGTGGGCTTCCGAATCGATCCGCAGGGCGAACTCGAAGGGTTGGACATGTCCCTCCATGGCGAATCCGGTTACGGAATGGCGGAACGCTGAGCAGCATCTCGCTACATTATATATAAAAAAAGCCGGGCCCTGATGGGTGCCCGGCTTTTTTTGTTCAGGACAACGCCAGTCCGCTGGTGATACAATGCCCCAGACATCAGTCCATATGCATCTCTTTCCCAAGGGGCCTCTTCTCCATGCTGTCGAAACAGACACCTTCTTCCAGCAAATTAAAAAGCCGCCGCGCCTTTTTCGCCGCCGCCATCCTCCTGTTCCTTCTCGCCTTCTGCCTGCCTCCCCAAACAGCCATTGCCGGACTCACCATCCGGCAGGGCTATTTCTGGGACACCCAACGCCAAGAGGTCTTCATCCCCCACGGCTTTGCCTATCAGGTATGGAACCCGCCGGTTTTCGCCACCCAGACCTTGGCGGAGGTGGACTACGATCTGGAGGGTATGCAACAGGCCCATGCCAACTCCCTGCGGGTGGAACTGGTCTGGGAAAGCGTGGAACCGCAAGAGGGCGTCTTTCGTTGGGACCAGGCCGATCATCTGGTCAAGAAGGCCGAGCAGCTCGGACTCAAGCTCTTCATCCTCATCGGCTATCAGTATCCGCCCTCCTGGTTCGCCACCCATTACCCCCAGGCCATGGCCCGCACCGTAAACAGCCCCAGCCCCCTGCTGAACTACAGCCACCCGATGGCCAAGGAAGCATTTGCCCGGTTCATCGGGGCGGTCTGCGACCGCTACAAGGCAAGCCCTGCCATTGGCGGCTGGATTCTCGGCAACGAATTCGCCTTTTATGATCTCTGGGAAAATACCCCAACCAAAAATCAGGTGGGCTACGACGAGCAGGTCAGCCTGCCTGATTACCGTGCTTTTCTGGCCAAAACCTACGGAGGGAGCATCGCGCGGCTCAACTCCGCCTGGGGCACTGCCTTCCGCGACTTTGCCGAGGTACCCATGGCCCGCGCCTACCCGGAGAACCGGGCCGACCATGAGGCCATCCGCAACTCCGGCTACCACGACCTCATCCAGTGGCGCAAACAGAGCATCGGGGACTTTGTCGCCGCTGGCGCCAGGGCGGCCAAGAACGCCGCGCCCGGCCAGTTGATCTCCTACTCCATGGTGGCAGGGATCTTCAACGGACTGGACCCCAATTACACCGCCGAGGATCCGCAAACCATCACCGAACGCTGCAAGGTCGCGGGCGCGCCCCTGGATTTTATCTCCCTCAATCTCTATTCCTGGGCCCTGGCAGGGCATGAGCTGCGCTCCCTGGATTTCGGCATCGCCAAATTCCGCGACCTTCTGGACATCCCGGTGCTGATTACGGAAACCGGCCACAGCTCCACGGAAACCCTGTTCCCCGGCGCAGCTGGACGCCAGACCGAGGCCATTGTCAGCTCCACCTGGGAGGCCATGCTCTCCGGGGCCATGGGTGTGCATCTCTTCCACTGGAGCGACCGCAACAACTTTCTCGCCACGCCGTACCCGAGGGAGGCGGGATTCGGGGTGGTGGATCAGGAACGGCGGCCCAAGCCCAAGGTATACGAGGCGGTGCGGAGCATGTTTAAGCAGATGGACGAGCTGGACCTGGCGCGGTACCTTGCCGGGTCGCAACCGCCTGAACCGGACATCCTCGTCTACTGGCCCAAGGAGATCGACCTGGGCTGGAACCGGGCCAACGAGGAGACCGCCTCCCTCTGGGGCGGGCTGCGCCGCCTGGGATTCAAGCCAAAACTCATCAGTACCCCCCTTGCCGGGCTGACCACGAGGGAGTTGGATGCCAAGAGCCTGCTGCTGCCGAGAAACTTCCAGATGCGGTCGGACGATCTTCCCGCCCTCGCCAAACTGCTCGACCACCCCATGCATATCCACGCCAATCTCGATCTGCCGGGCCAGTTCGACGCCAACCACCGGGGCAACCCAGGCTGGGCCATGACCATGGCCAAGGTCTTCGGGGTGGACGTAAGCCAGGCCAGGCCTGCCTGGGATACCGGGGTAAAACCAGGGGCGGACTGGAGCGAAGGGTACGCCCCCCTGCTTCTCAACCCTGTACCAACTGGCATTCTCGGCCAAGCCCAACCCCAAACAATCCGGACCTGGAAATACTGGCACGGGGTACGCCCTGCCTCGGGGGGCACTGCCCAGGTGTGGAGCGAAACCGAATCCACCCTGCGCCTGGGCGCGGCTCTGGTTACCAAGGAGCATGCTGCCGCGCGCACCGCGCTCAACACCTTCGGTCTGGGCGACTTCATCGCCCCGGACATTTTATTGAACAGTCCAGGCGGCGCGCCCACCTTTGCCTGGGATACCCGCACCGCCTGGCTGACCGCGATCTACAAGAATTTCTTCGGGATGCGGCCCCGGATCGAGTTAACAGGCCCTGGGGCCACGTATGTCCTCGCCGACCTGCGCCAAACCACGGACGGCTACCTCCTGGGCCTGATGAACGAACACACCGAACCGGCCCTGGTCAACGTGCGGGCGGAGTGGCTTCTTGGCGGCGGGGCGGTAGTAAGGGAGCCGCTTTCCGGCGAGACCGGACAGGGACTGAACGGATTGATTCTGAATGGGGACGGCTACCGGCTGTTCCATATCATCCCGGCTTCTCGGAGCCAGAAAGAAGAACCGCCGCAGGAGGAGGAAAAAACAAACTAGTACCCTGTAATTCTTAAATATTCCTGCCACTCCCCTTGCGGGAGGGGTTGGGGGTGGGGGTAGCTACAACCTGCCGAAATAATGTCAACTTCCCCCTCTCCCTAACCCTCCCCCGCAAGGGGGGAGGGAATTAATTTGATGTCGATTGAAAAGTTACAAGGCACTAGGAAAGCCGGGACTTATAGTCCTCGTAGCCAAAGGACCGCACCACCTTGCTCTCGCCGGTGCGCGAATCGCAGACCACGATGCTGGGTAGCCGCACCCCGTTGAAGGTGGTGGTTTTGACCATGGTGTAATGGGCCATGTCGCCGAAGACCAGCCGCTGCCCGATCCGCAGCGGCTCGGGGAAGGAATAATCGCCGATCACGTCGCCGGCCAGACAGGAGAGCCCGCCCAAGCGGTAGGTATGGGCAAACTCGCCGGGCTCGCCCGCGCCGAAAAGCACCGGCCGGTAGGGCATCTCCAGGACATCGGGCATATGGGCCGTGGCCGAAGTGTCGAGGATGGCGGTAGCCATCTCATTTTCCACGATGTCCATCACCCTGGTCACCAGCACCCCGATGTTGAGGCCGATGGCCTCCCCAGGCTCCAGATAAACCCGCACCCCGTATTTCTCCTGAATCCGGCTGATGGTGGCGCATAAGCGGTCGATGTCGTAGCCCTCCCGGGTGATGTGGTGGCCGCCTCCGAAATTGACCCATTGCATCCCGTGGAGAAACGCGCCGAATTTCTCCTCAAAAGCCGCAACCGTGTGCTCCAGGGCATCGGCATCCTGCTCGCACAGGGCATGGAAATGCAACCCCTCGATGCCCTCCAGCAGCTCGGGCCTGAACTGATCGCGCACCACGCCGAGGCGCGAGAAGCGGCCGCAGGGGTTATAGAGATCCACATCCACCTCGGAGTACTGCGGGTTGACCCGGATGCCGCAGGAAACCTTTTTGCCTGCCCCAGCCACACGGTCCTTGAAATGGGCCCATTGCCGGAAGGAATTGAAAACCAGATGGTCGGCGCACCCGAGGATTTCCCCGAACTCCTCGTCTGAGTAAGCCGGGGCATAGACATGCACCTCCCTGCCGAACTCCTCCGCAGCCAACCGCGCCTCGGAAAGGGAGCTGGCCGAGGCGCCGTGCAGCACCTCGCGGATCTGACCAAAGAGGCTGAACATGGCAAACCCCTTGAGGGCCAGGAGGATCCGGCAGCCGGTGCGCTGCTGTACCTGGCCGAGGATGGCCAGATTGCGGGCCAGACTGGCCCGGTCGCAGACATAGCTGGGGGTGGGCACTTGGCTTATGTCGCAGCCGATATTGATTACCTTGTGGCTCATTGGTTCCTTTTTTCCCTCACTGCAATCTGAGCACATCCATGCATACTGGATTCCGGCTTTCGCCGGAATGACGGGAGGGACTTACAAATCATGATACAAATCGCGCCATGCCGGATTGACTTGCTCGATCAACTGAAGTTTCCAGCGTCGCTTCCACTCCTTGATAGCCTTTTCGCGAGTGATGGCCGAGTCCATGGTGTCATGGAGTTCATACCACACCAGAACATGCACCCCATATCGTTTGGTAAAGCCTTCAACAAAATTGCTCTTATGCTCCCACACCCTCTTTTGCAGATCAGAAGTCACACCCACATACAGCGTTCCATTTCTACAGCTTGCCAAGATGTACACACAAGGCTGTTTCACCATTTCTCAAGAACCGTTTCTTCCCTGTCCCGTCACCCCGGCGAAAGCCGGGGTCCAGAAAAAAAATTGCGCAGCAAGAACACTGGATTCCGGCTTTCGCCGGAATGACAAAAAACAGAACCGCCTAAACCATAACCTTTTCCACCCACGGCAGGCCGTGGATATTGAGTTTCGCCATGAAGGGATCTGGGTCCAGCTCCTCCATGTTGAAAACCCCGGCGCCCCGCCACTTGCCGGTGAGCATCATCATCGCCCCGATCATGGCCGGCACCCCGGTGGTGTAGGAGATGGCCTGGGAGCCCACCTCGCGGTAGCATTCCTCGTGATCGCAGACATTATAGATGAACATCTTCTTGGGCTTGCCATCCTTGATCCCCTCCACCTCGCAGCCGATGCAGGTTTTGCCCTTGGTGCGCGGCCCCAGGGAGGCGGGATCGGGCAGCAGGGCCTTGAGAAACTGGAGGGGGATAATTTCATGCCCCTCGAACATGACCGGCTCGATTCCGGTCATGCCCACATTCTGCAGCACCTCAAGGTGCTTGAGATAGTTGTCGGAAAAGGTCATCCAGAACCGGATGCGCTTGAGCCCTTTGATATTCTTGGCCAGGGATTCCAGCTCCTCGTGGTACATGAGATAGGCGTTCTTGGGGCCGATTACCGGAAAATCGTAGCTCTGCTTGATGGAGAGCGGCGCGGTCTCGACCCAACCGCCGTTCTCCCAGTACTTGCCCTTGGCCGTGACCTCGCGGATATTGATCTCGGGGTTGAAGTTGGTGGCAAAGGGATGGCCGTGGTCCCCGGCATTGGCGTCGAGGATATCCACATAATGGATTTCGTCGAAATGGTGCTTGGCCGCGTGGGCGCAGTAGACATTGGTGACCCCGGGGTCAAAGCCGCTGCCCAGGAGGGCCATGAGCCCCTTTTCCTTGAAACGGGCCTGATAGTCCCACTGCCACTTGTAGCAGAATTTCGCCTCGTCCGGCGGCTCGTAGTTGGCGGTATCCAGATAATCGACCCCGGTTTCCAGGCAGGCATCCATGATGTGCAGATCCTGGTAGGGCAGGGCCAGATTGAGCACCAGCTTGGGCTGCACCCTTTTGATCAGGGCCACGGTCTCGGCGACATTGTCGGCATCGACCCGGGCGATCTCGATGTCGCGCCCGGTCCGTTCCTTGACGGATTTCTGGATATTCTCACACCGGGAAAGGGTCCGGCTGGCAAGGCAGATCTCCGAAAAAACCTCCGGTACCTGCGCGCACTTGTGAACCACCACACTGCCGACCCCGCCGGCCCCGATTATCAACACTTTGCTCATGAATCTTCTCCTTTCCCGGTAACTGCTCAGCAGCACCACATCTGCTTTGTCATCGGCCTGCTCATGTGCAATAGCACACTTCGCCGACCTCTTCCGCGCATCTGCGGCACTGCTGAGCAGTTACCCTTCGTGGTTTTCTTCATTTTTCAGCACCAGAGACGGACTTTCTTCTTTCCCTTTACTCTGCCATGCTTCCGGCATGCGCCGGAAAACAAAATCGTACCTGACCGGGCCACTATACCTGAAACCCTTCTTTTTTGCACCTGCCGGGCCTGATTGACACCAAAAAAGATTCCAAAAGAAGTGAAGCAACATGGTTGTTGAAATCGCAGATAAGCCGCGATTACAACGGTGGCAACATACACCACTTGATTTGCGTCACGGACCCGTGAGCTTTTTTCATTTTTGCGCATGCATCCTGGTTGACAAGGCAAAACGGAAGGTGTATATCTTGCCACGACATAAAGAGAAGGGCCGTTAGCTCAACTGGTAGAGCAACTGACTCTTAATCAGTAGGTTTGGGGTTCGAGCCCCCGACGGCCCACCATCTTTTCTCATGAAACCCACGGCGAACCGCACAACCAGCGTGTTCGCCCGCCCCGCCTTTTCTCCCATGACCGTTTATCCTGCCCTGCCCCAGAAAAAGTTTCTCAAACGGCCTGGCAAGGTATATTTTTTTCGATGGTTCTCCTGCGGAAAACCTTTTGCATTCTCCCCAAAACATGCCATGGTTCCCGAACAACCATCCGTAAATGCGTCATAATTTGCCATCTCCACTGAGAGGATATTTTGGTAAGAAAAATCATCAATCGCTTCCGTGACAAACTGAAAAAAATCATCACCGGCCGGGGCAAAGCCAACGATCTTGCCGCCACCCACCCGGCGCAGCCCCTTTCCGATGAGCAGCAACGGCCTTCCCGGCGGCGGGGCAAAAAAAAGGAGCCTAAAGCCCCCCACATCCCGGAGAATCTCCGGCCGCAGGCAGCGCTCCCCGAAGCCGACCCAACCCCGCCCTGGGATGCCTCGCGGTTTCTGGTCCCCAAGGTCGAGGGCAAGACCCGCTTCCACGATCTTGACCTGCCCAGCGAGATCATGCATGCCATCTCCGATCTGGGCTTTTCCTACTGCACCCCCATCCAGGCCCAGATCCTGCCCGCCACCCTGGCAGGCAAGGATGCCAGCGGCAAGGCCCAGACCGGCACCGGCAAGACCGCCGCCTTCCTGACCACCATCTTCACCCGCTTGCTGCGCACCGCCCCTCCGGGCAAGAGGCGCAACGGCTCACCCCGCGCCCTGATCCTGGCGCCAACCCGCGAACTGGTCCTTCAGATTGTCGCGGACGCCCGCGAACTGACCCAGTACTGCAATGTTATCACCGTGGCGGTTTTGGGCGGCATGGACTACCAGAAGCAGCAGCGCCAGATTACCGAACAGCAGGTGGACATCGTCGTGGCCACGCCGGGCCGATTGCTTGATTTCAAGCGCCAGCAGTACGTCCACCTCGATCAGGTGGAGATCCTGGTCATCGACGAGGCGGACCGCATGCTGGACATGGGCTTTATCCCGGATGTCCGCCAGATCGTCCACTCCACCCCCAACAAGGACAAACGCCAGACCTTGCTCTTTTCCGCCACCTTGACCCCGCAGGTCATCAGTCTTGCCTCCCAGTGGACCACGAACCCGGTAACCGTGGAGATCGAACCGGAGCAGGTGGTGACCGAAACCGTGGAGCAACTGGTCTATCTGGTCAGCAGCCGGGAAAAATTCCCCCTGCTCTACAACATCATTACCCGCCAAAACCTGGAACGGGTGATGATCTTTTGCAACCGCAAGGACGAAACCCGCCATCTCGCCGAGAAACTGGGCCGCTACGACATCCAGTGCGCCATCCTCTCAGGCGACGTGCCCCAGCACACCCGCACCAAGACCCTGGAAAATTTCCGGGCCGGCAAGATCCGGGTGCTGGTGGCCACCGATGTGGCAGGGAGGGGCATTCATGTGGACGGGGTGAGCCATGTCATCAACTACACCCTGCCCCATGACCCCGAGGATTATGTGCACCGCATCGGGAGAACCGGCCGGGCAGGCGCCCTGGGCACCTCGGTGAGCTTTGCCGACGAATCCGATTCCTTCCAGTTGCCTGATATCGAGGAGTTCATCGGGGCCAAGCTGCCCTGCATCCAGCCCGATCTGGAATGGCTCTCAACGCCGCCCCCTTCCAGACCCGCGCCCAAAAGGGAACCCTCCTCCGCGCCCCACGGCCGGCCGGGTGGCAGCCGCCCCGGCGGCAGCAGACCCCGCCCCGGCGGGAAAAGACCGTCTTCAAGCCGGCCGAGAACAAAAAGTTCCACCTGATCGATCATGGCTACTATTACCCTGAAGGACATCGCCCTGAGCTTCGGCGGCCTGCCCCTGCTCAACGGCATCGACTTGCAGATCGAACCCGGCGAGCGTCTCTGCCTGGTGGGACGCAACGGCGAAGGCAAATCCTCGCTCATGAAGATCCTGGCCGGAGAGATCGAACCGGACCGGGGCGAGATCACCCGGCAAAAGGGGCTGCGCGTTGCCCGGCTCACCCAGGAAGTGCCTGTCGGCATGACCGGGACCGTCTACGAGGTGGTGGCCGCGGGGTTAGGCGAGATGTTCGCCCTGCTTTCCCGTTACCACGCGGTGAGCCACCTGCTCCAGACCGACCATTCCGAGGCGGTCCTGGCCGAGCTGGAAGAGGCCCAGCACGCCCTGGATGCGGCGCACGGCTGGCAGGCGCAGCAGCGGGTCGAGACCGTTCTTTCCCGGCTTTCTCTGCCAGCGGACCAGGAGTTCACCTCCCTTTCCGGCGGACTCAAACGCAGGGTCTTGCTGGCCCGCGCCCTGGTCAGCGAGCCGGATCTGTTGCTGCTGGACGAGCCCACCAACCATCTGGACATCGAGGCCATCAACTGGCTGGAGGAATTCCTCCTGGGTTTTTCCTCCACCCTCCTCTTTGTCACCCATGACCGCATGCTGCTCCAGAAGATCGCCACCCGGATCGTGGAGCTGGACAGGGGACGGCTCACCAGTTGGCCCGGCAACTTCGCCACCTATCTCCAACGCAAGCAGGACGCCCTGGATGCCGAAGCGAGCCAGAGCCATAAGTTCGACAAGAAACTGGCCCAGGAAGAAGCCTGGATCCGGCAGGGGATCAAGGCCCGCCGCACCCGCAACGAAGGCAGGGTGCGGGCGCTGATCGACCTGCGCCAGGAACGCGCCGCCCGCAGGGTTCAAAGCGGCAAGGCCCGCATCCAGATGCAGGACGCCGAACGCTCCGGCAAGCTGGTGGCCTCGCTCAAGGATGTCTCGTTTTATTACGACTCCGTTCCCATCATCAAGAATCTTTCCGCCACCATCATGCGCGGGGACAAGGTGGGGATCATCGGCCCCAACGGCGCGGGCAAGTCCACCCTGCTCAAGCTTATCCTCGGTCAGCTTGCGCCCACCCAAGGGACCATCAACCTGGGTACCCGCATCGAGTCCTGCTATTTCGACCAGAACCGCGAACAGCTCGATCCGGAAAAGACCGTGGCCGAAAACGTCACCGACGGCGGGGACACCGTGCTGGTGGGCGGCCAGCCCCGCCACATCATCAGCTATCTGCAGGATTTTCTCTTTGCCCCGGACCGGACCCGTTCGCCGGTGCGCGTGCTCTCCGGCGGGGAGAAAAACCGGCTCCTCTTGGCCAAGCTCTTCACCCAGCCCTTCAACGTGCTGGTGATGGACGAGCCCACCAATGATCTTGACGTGGAAACCCTGGAGCTGCTGGAAGAGCTGCTGCTGGACTACCAGGGAACCCTGCTCCTGGTCAGCCATGACCGGGCCTTCCTGAACAACGTGGTCACCTCCACCCTGGTCTTTGAAGGTGAAGGCAGGGTGGAGGAATACGCAGGCGGCTACGACGACTGGCTTTTGCAGCGGGCCCAAATCCAGGCCCCGGCCGCCAAGCCGGAAAAGAGCGAGAAAAAAGAAACGGCTCCGCCCAAAAAAGCCGCGGCTAAAAAACTCTCCTACAAGGAAGAGCGGGAGCTGGAGGCGCTGCCCCTGCGGCTTGAGGAGATGGAAGCGGAGCTTGAAGAGCTGCACCAACAGCTGGGTGATCCGGCCGTGTACCAGAAGGAACCCGCCGCCATCCCCCGGATACAGAAACGGCTGGAAGTGCTTGAACAGGCGCTGAAAACAGCCTATGCCAGATGGGAAGCGCTTGAGGCGGTTAAGACCGGCGAGGCTTAAGAGCCAATTCCATATCAAAGCGGCAAAAATCATGCTGGACGTAGGAGCGGCTTCAGCCGCGAAACCAAAAGAGATCGCGGCTGAAGCCGCTCCTACCGCAAACATCTTTTGCAACCGGAAAGGGTCACTCCGATGAAGATCATCCTCATCGCCGCCATGGCCAAAAACCGGGTGATTGGCAAGGGCAACGCCATCCCCTGGCACATCCCCGGCGAGCAGCAGCGTTTCAAGGGCATGACCATGGGCCACACCCTGATCATGGGGAGAAAAACCTTTGAGTCCATCGGCCGCCCCCTGCCCGGCCGGAAAACCATAGTCGTCAGCCGCAATCCGGAGTATCGCGCCCCAGGCTGTTTTGTGGCCCAAAGCCTGACCGCGGCCATCGCCCTCTGCCCCAAGGAGGAAACGATCTTCATTGCCGGAGGCGGCCAGATCTACCAGGAGGCTCTCCCCCTGGCCGAATCCATCTACCTCACGGTGCTCGACCGGGAGGTGGTGGGAGACATCCTCTTTCCCGAGTTCGACCCCGACCAATTCCGCACGATCTCCACGGAACGGGTGGAAAGCACGGAGCCTTACACCTTCACGATTTTTTCCCGTTGCTGATCACGTATTCTTCAGCGCCTCATCCACATCGATGAAATCACCATAGAATTTTTTCGCACAATCCGGGCAAAGGCCGTGGCTGAAAGTCACGTCCGCATGGGCGGAGAGATAGGCCTCAATCTGTTTCCAGTATCCCGAATCATCCCGGACCTTCTTGCAGGAAGCGCAGATCGGCAGAAAGCCGCTCAGGGTTTTTACTTGGGCCAGGGCCTCCTGCAGCTGACCAATCAGCTTCTCCCGCTCCTGCTCCAGTTCCTTGCGCTCGGCGATTTCATGCTCCAGCTGCGCGTTTTTCCCGGCCAGCTGTTGGGTAGCGCGCGCCAAACCATCCAGCATGGTGTTGATGGCTACCGCCAGCCGCCGGATCTCCGCCGGGCCGTCACTTCCGACCCTGCCATCCCCGTCAGCCTTTTCGCCTATCAGGGACACCGAATCGCTCAACTCCACCACCGGCCTGACCACCAACCGGTCAAGCAGGAGCATCATCACCAGACAGACTGCCCCGCTGATCCCGAAAAACAGCCAGCGCAGCACGGAGATTGCCCGCTGCCCCCGCGCATAGACGCTCCGCTGCAGGGTCGCTTCCAGCAACAGGGCGGGCTTGCCGAAGAGATCATCAACCAGCATGGCGCCGGTTATGCTCTTCCCCCCTTCGGCGGAGATGGCCATCGTTTCCCCGACAGCCTGCATTTTTTTGACAATCTCCTGCTGAGCCGCGCTTTCCTTCCCCTCGCCCAGGATAGTCACCTTGAGAAAAGCGTCTATGCCCTGGGCGATTCGCTCTATTTCCCGGGCGTCAAGGAAACGGCCAAAAATCACACTGCCCCGCACCGGCCCCTCCTGATTGCTGGTCAGGATGGGCCGTGAGGCAAAGAACATCGGGCCCTGGGGGAAAACCACAATCCCCATGCGCACCCCTTTGGGATCCACATGCCTGACCAGGCCCTGGCGCTCTTGCAACACCGTGCGCAACGAAGCAGGCACCTCCACCTGCTTGCCCTGGTTTGCATCATACAGATGCAGGGAGACCTCCCTCCCATCCGGGGCAAAGAACCCGACCAAGTCCACCTTCATGCCGACGAAGGTTTCATCACCCAGGTTCGTGGCAATAAATTCAGGGGCCGGAGCGGCCACAAAATCGCCGGCATCATCCCACCAGGCCCAGTCGCGGGTAAGAGTATCCAGCACCTCAATGCTCGCATCCAGCTCCTTGCCGATCTGGGTCAGGCCGTGCCTGGTCGTGTGGATCTCCAGCTCCTTGAAACTTTGCAGGAGAAAATATTGGGAAACGGTATGAAGAAGGAGGAAAGAGGAGAGAAAAGTGGCGGCGAGAATGACCAGGGTCTTTTTTCTGATGGTGCCATGCAGCAGGAAGCGATGCAGAAAAGAAGCAGGTGAACCGTTTGGATGCATCCGTTCTCCCTCCAGAAAATGGCGCTGCCCACACTCCCTATTTGCATCATACGGAAAAAACCGGGAGAAGTCTTTTTATTTTGGATTTTTCCCCAGATAATCCAGACAGATAAACCCATCACGCGCAGGCGCGCACCCTCTGGGAGTTCGCCACAAAAAAACCCAGACTGCCGAGGCGGCAATCTGGGTTTTTCCATCTCGGACAAAGCCAGGATTCAGGCGCGGGTCAGGTGGCGGTACTTGATGCGATGCGGCTGGTCGGCGGCATCGCCCAGCCTTGCCTTGCGGTCGGCCTCGTATTCGGAGTAGTTGCCGTCGAACCAGACCACCTGGGAATCCCCCTCAAAGGCCAGCATGTGCGTGGCGATGCGGTCCAAAAACCAGCGGTCATGGCTGATGACCACGGCGCAGCCGCCGAAGTTCTCCAGCGCCTCTTCGAGGGCGCGCAGGGCGCTGACATCCAGATCGTTGGTGGGCTCGTCCAGCAGAATGACGTTGGCCCCTTCCTTGAGTATCCGGGCCAGATGGACCCGGTTGCGCTGGCCGCCGGAGAGCAGCCCCACCTTTTTCTGCTGGTCGGTGCCCGAGAAGTTGAACCTGCCCACATAGGCCCGGGAGTTCACCTCGCGGTCGCCCATGGTAATGGTTTCCTGCCCCTCGGAGATGGCCTGCCAGATGGTCTGCTCCGGGTCCAGCACGTCGCGGGACTGGTCCACATAGGCGAGCTTTACGGCATCGCCCAAGCGGATGGTGCCGGAATCGGGCTTGTCCTGACCGGTGATCAATTTGAACAGCGTGGTCTTGCCCGCGCCGTTGGGGCCGATCACCCCGACGATGCCGCCAGGGGGCAGGGAGAAGGTCAGATTCTCGAAGAGCAGCCTGTCGCCGAAGGACTTGGTTAGACCCTCGGCCTCGATGACAATCTTGCCAAGCCGCGGTCCGGGCGGGATATAGATCTCCAGATCCTTGGTGCGCTTTTCCGCCTCCTTGCTCAACAGCTCCTCATAGGCCTGGATTCTGGCCTTGGACTTGGCGTGCCTGCCCTTGGGGCTCATGCGGATCCACTCCAGCTCGTGCTGCAGGGTCTTGCGCCGCTTGGACTCTTCCTTTTCCTCGTTGGCCAGCCGTTTCTCCTTCTGCTCAAGCCACGAAGAGTAGTTGCCCTTCCAGGGGATGCCCTGGCCCCGGTCCAGCTCCAGAATCCAGCCCGCCACGTTGTCGAGGAAGTAGCGGTCATGGGTCACGGCGATGACCGTGCCTTCGTAGCGCTGCAGATGCTGCTCCAGCCAGGAGACGGTCTCGGCGTCCAGATGGTTGGTGGGCTCATCGAGCAGCAGGATATCGGGCTTTTTCAAAAGCAGACGGCACAGGGCCACCCGCCGTTTCTCGCCGCCGGAAAGGACATTTACCGGAGTCTCCCCCGGCGGGCAGCGCAGGGCGTCCATGGCCATGTCGAGGCGGGCGTCGAGATCCCAGGCATCCAGGGTGTCGAGCTTCTCCTGCACCACCCCTTGCCGGGCGATGAGTTTATCCATGGCCTCGTCATCCATGGGCTCGGCGAACTTGTTGTTGATCTCCTCGAACTCGGCCAGCAGATCCACCGCCTCCTGGGCCCCTTCACGCACGATCTCGATCACGGTCCTGCCCTCGTCGAGAAGAGGCTCCTGCTCCAGGTAGCCCACGGTCAGCCCCGGGGAGATATGGGTCTCGCCGTTGAATTCCTTGTCCACCCCGGCCAGGATACGCAACAGCGACGACTTGCCCGAGCCGTTCAGGCCCAAAACGCCGATCTTGGCCCCGTAGAAATAGGAGAGGCTGATATCCTTCAGGATCGGTTTCTTGTCGTAAAACTTGGCGACACGAACCATGGAATAGATGATTTTATTGGGCTCGACACTCATTGGGGCAACTCCTTATCTGGGCAAGAGAATTTCAGGTCAAATGTGCCTCTTGCAACAATCTCCAAAGTCCCCCCGTGGCGGGGGAGGGTTAAGGAGAGGGGGAAGCAACTTCACCCACCCCCCTGCCCCTCCCGTCGAGGGAGGGGATTTCATTTCGGAGAGTTTTACAAGAGCCTTACAATTTCAGGCGCAAGGATAGCACAGAGTGGAAAAATCTTCACTTTGAAAAAAAGGGGAGAGAACCGGGGGAATTGCTACCGTTGATCCAGGAGTTCCCGAATGGCGGCGGCAAGCTGGCCAATGTTCACCGGCTTCATGATGAAGCGGCGAATCCCGGCCCGGACGGCATCCTCTTCCGAGGCCTGGGAGCTGTACCCGGTGGAAAGGATGATGGGCAGATCCGGACGGATCGCCAGGAATGCCTTGGCCAGTTCCAGACCGGAAAGATGGGGCATGGTCTGGTCGGTCACCACCAGATCACAACCCTGGGGATCACCCCGGAAAGCGGCCAGCGCCTCCTCGCTGTCGGAAAAGAGCCGCACCTGATAGCCAAGGCGTTCCAGAGCGAGTTTCTCCATGGCCACGATGGCCTGTTCGTCGTCTATGACCCAGATCAGCTCGCTGCCTTTTTCCGGGAGGACGCAGATTTTCCGGGGAGCCTCCCCGCCGGCCTTGTCCGGAACCTGCGGGAAAAAGACCCTGAAGGTCGTGCCCTGGCCGGGGGTGCTCGCCACGGAAATCTTGCCGCGGGAGGCTGTTACCAGGCCATGCACAATGGCAAGCCCCATGCCCGCTCCCTTGCCCTGCTCCTTGGTGGTGAAATACGGCTCAAAGATGTGATCCATCACCTCTTTATCCATGCCATGCCCGGTATCGCTCACCACCAGCAGAACATAATCCCCCGCCTCCAGCCCCTGGACCTGCGCCTCTTCCGGTCCCAAGGCAATATCTTCCAGAAGCACGCTCAGGGTGCCGCCCTTGGCTTCCATGGCATGGGAGGCATTGGTGCAGAGGTTCAGGATAATCTGGTGAATCCGGGTCGGATCGGCGAGGATTGCCTGGCAATCGGGGCTTATCCGCTGCTGGATATCAATGGTCGCGGGAAGGGAGGCCCGCAACAGCTTGAGCGCCTCCTTGACCACGCACTGGATACGCATGGGCTTGATTTCCTGATCGCCCTTGCGGCTGAAAGCCAGGATCTGCTGCACCAACTCCTTTGCCCGGTAGGTCGCCTTCAGCACCTCGGCAAGACAGCGATCCGGATCGCTGTCCGGCACCATTTGCTGTTTGGCCAGCTCGGTATAGCCCAGAATCGCGGCCAGGATATTGTTGAAATCGTGGGCAACCCCCCCGGCCAGGGTGCCGATGGCTTCCATTTTCTGGGCTTGCCGCAACTGCGCCTCAAGCGCGCTTTTTTCCTCTTCTTCCCGGAGACGCTCTATCTCGGCCGCCGCCTTGACCGCCACAATCTCCATGATCTCCGGAAGCCTTGCCGCGGGCAGCATCTCCCGGCTCGAAAAGATATTGAGCACCCCCAGCGCCTTTTGTTGGGCATCCCGCAGCGAGATGCCCACGCAGCTTTCAGCTCCCATCACCTCAAGATCCTTGTCCTCGGGGAAAAGACGGCGGAGATCCCTGGGATAGCTCTTGTAGACATCCCGCACCACTCCCTCGCAGGGTGTCCCGGCCAGGGAGTAAGTGATATTTTCCCGCTTCTCTCCCTGCCGGAAGAAAGAGAGGGTCCGCACCTTGCCATCGGCCAGGACGCCGACGAGGCCATGCTCCGCGCCAAGCCAGTCGCAGAGGCCCTCGATGATCCGGTCAAAACACTCCGCCCCCGTGGCGCCGACCATCCCCCGCACCAGGGCATCGATGGCCCGGTCCGCCTGCTGTCGCGCCTTTCTGTTCGCCGCTTCCCGCAATCCCCGGATCACGGCGGGCGCCAGCCGGGCCAGCTTGTCCTTCATCACATAATCACAGGCCCCGCCCCGCATGAGTTCCACGGCGGTTTCCTCGCCGACCGCGCCGGAAACCAGGATAAAAGGCAGATCCAGCCCTTTTTCCTGCATGAGTTTGAGAGCCTCCATCCCGTTGAATTGCGGCATGGAATAGTCGGAAAGGATCACATCCCACTCCTGCCTGGCAAGACACGCCGCCATGGCGGAGGCGGTATCCACCCGCTCGCAGCTTGGCGCAAAACCTCCCTTGCCGAGCGCGCGCACCACCAGCGCCGCGTCGTCCTCGGAGTCTTCCACCAGCAAAACGCGCAGGTTCTCGGCCATGGTTCAGCCCCTCACCACGGGAGGCGACTGATTCAGCACCAGCCAATACACGCCCAGCTGCCGGATCGCCTCGCTGAACTGCTGAAAATCAACGGGCTTGCGGATAAAACTGTTGGCGCCCAGGGTATAGCTTTTGATCTTGTCCCGCTCCTCGTTGGAGGTGGTGAGGATGACCACGGGCAACAACCGGGTCCGCTCGTTTGCCCTGATCCTTTCCAGCACCTCCAACCCGTTTATCTTGGGCAGATTGATGTCAAGCAGGATAACCTCGGGCATGAGGGCCAGATCACGCCCCGCATGCGCCCCCGCGCCAAAGAGAAAATCAAGGGCCTCGGCCCCGTCCCTGGCCACAACCACCTCGTTCAGGATATTGTTCTTCTTCAGGGCGCGGAGGGTCAGGGCCTCGTCATCCGGGTTGTCCTCGACCAACAGGATCATGTTGTTCTTCCTCATGCCGTTACTCCCTCCCCATGCATCGTTAGCACACCGAGAAATAAAAAGTCGCCCCTTGCCCCACCGCGCCCTCGGCCCGGATGCCGCCGCCATGGCGGTGGATGATCCTCTGCACCGTGGCCAAGCCGATGCCGGTCCCTTCAAACTCCTGGGAAGAATGCAGCCGCTGGAAAGCGCCGAACAGCTTGTCCGCATAGGCCATGTCAAAACCCGCCCCGTTATCGCGAACGAACAGGACTTCCTTGCCGTTTTCTTCCTGATGGCCAAAGGTAATCCGCGCCTCTTCGGTTTTCGCGGTAAACTTCCAGGCATTGCCGAGCAGATTGTCCAGCACCGCCCGCAGCAAGATAGCATCCCCGGACACCGTTATCCCGGGAGTAATCTCAAAGACAACCCGCCGCTGGGGCGTTGCGCGCTGAAGCTCTTCGGCTATCTCCCCGGCCATGGTGCTGAGGTCGACCTCTTGCCGGTGGATCTCCCCCCTGGACAGGCGGGAAAGCTGCAACATGTCATCGATCAGGTGTCCCATCCGGAGACAGCCCGCCCGCACCCGGCCGAGGTAATCCTTTGCCGTCTCGTCAAGACGTTCGCCATAATCCTCCAGCAACGCCTGGCTGAACCCATCGATGCCGCGCAGGGGGGCGCGCAGATCGTGGGAAACCGAGTAGGCAAAGGAGTCGAGTTCCTTGTTGGCCGCGGCGATCTGGGCAGTGCGCTCTTCCACCCGCTCTTCCAGCACTTCATTGACCTTGCGCACCTCTTCCTCCGCCTTGCGGCGCTCGATAACCTCCTGTTCGAGTTCTTGGGTCCGCGCACGCACCATCTCCCTGAGACGGGTGTTGAAAAGCAGCAGTCCGGCGAGCACCAGCAGTCCGGAAAACGAAGAGGCAGCAAAAATATAGAGGAGATAATACTGGTGTTCCATGGGAGCACGGATCGACTCAATCGCCCGGATATCGCCGACCTTCTCATTAAAACCGCCCTGCCCGGAATAGAGCGCCTGGAGTCCGAGGGGCGCATCCCCCCGGTCGCCATGGCATTTCATACACCTCTCCTGGTTCACCAGAAAGGGCAGGGCGACATAGAGATAGTCCTTGCCATCGATGCGGACAACCTCCCGGTAATCCTTGATGGCCCTGTTTTCGTTGAACATCCGGATGAGTTTTTCTTCCAGTTTGTCCGCCTTGTTCACCGGATTGCGCGGATTGAGGGCGGCCATCTTGTAATAGACCTCGCCAAGCCCCGCGGCCCTGCGCTCTTCATTGTATGCCTTGTGCTCGTTTCTGACGATGAACGACGAGGAAAGAATCTCGGGGGAATAGAACTTTTCGGCGACCATGCCTGCCGCCTTCAGCTTGTAGAAGGCGGGATGCATCACTTCCTGGATATAACGGTGTGTGCCTTTGTGGGCGAGGAGCAGGGCCTGGATGTTTCTTTCCGCTTCATTGAGGACATAGAGGTAGGCAAGCTGATACAGCCCCGCGCCGACGGCGCAGGTAACCCCCAACGTCACCACGAGCAGCTTCCAATACCGACGGCCTGACTGCGAAGTACCACCCGGTGATTCCGGCCCCATAGCGCCCTCCCTGCAAGATACATCCATTATAGGGCCGGATTCCTTGCGAAGTCAAACAAAGAAATGCCGTGACATAAAGGGGTTAGACCAAAAAAGTCATCAGGAGGAAACCCGGTTGCGCCCCCCTTCCTTGGCCCGGTACAGGGCCTGGTCCGCCGCCTTGATCACGGCCTGGGGGGTTTTCCTGGTTTTGTCGGGCTGGGCCATGCCGATGCTGATGGTGAGCGAAACCTTTTTTCCGGCATCCCCGCCCTTCCGCCGGTTATCCGCATTCTTGCCGGCCCGGTCCGCGCTTCGGACCGCAAATCCCGCCTCGGCCACGGCCTGGCGCAATGCTTCCAGATGGGGCTGGGCCTCTTGCGGATTTTTGCCCGGAAACAAAACGGTGAACTCCTCGCCGCCATAGCGGAAGGGACGGCCTCCCCCGCCAACCCTGGCGAGGAGGGCGGCCACCATGGCCAACACCTGATCGCCCACGTCATGGCCGTAACGGTCGTTGAATTTCTTGAAAAAATCAATATCCACCATGGCCACGGTGTAGGTGTTGCCCAGCTTGAGCAGAGCCTCGTTCAAGGCCCTCCGTCCTGGCAGGGTGGTCAACTCATCCCGGAAAGCCATCCGGTGGGCAGCCTCGATGGCGGCGGCAATGAGGATCAGCGCGGCCACGCTGAAGAAAAAGGTCTGCCGCGCGGAATTCCCGGCCAACAGGGCAAGGAGCGAACAGAGCATGGCCCAGAGGAAGCCATGATCCAGCAGGTCGCGATGGCGGTGGAAACGAAACAGCAGGACCAGGATGGCCAGAGACCAGAGGACAAGAGCGGGAGAGAACAGGGTACCCACCAGGGGCAGGGGAACAACCATTCCCTCCAGCCGCCGCACGATCAGGGGACCGCGCACCCCATGGAGCGCAAGCAACAGCAGGGGCTGAAAGAAAATGAACCCGAAACGGCGCAACCCCTGGCCGGTGACAATGCCCCGTTCCCGCCAGAAGGAAAAAAAGAGCAGGTTGAGAGGCAAGGCCAGCAGGGCCATATGGAACACATACCTGGCCAGAAGCTGGTCGATCTGACCGACCCCGCCGTAACGGCGAAGGAGCAGATCGGCCAAAAACAGCACCAGCGTCCCGAAAAGCAAGCGGCTGCGATTGAACCGCCAAGCCAGAAAAACAGCGACCCCCCCCAGGGCCGGAGGAAAAAGCCAGGTGATCCCGAACAGCCATTGGGCCAAGCCATCGTGCTGCAAGGCAGCCAAGGCCGCGCCGAGCAGCAGGCCGCCCGGCGCCAGATACGGGAAAAACCCTTGCCAGAAGTGCATGTTTCCTCCGGGGTGTTGCGCGTCAAAACACGAAAGTCCTCTCCCACCTCGGGGGGAGGGCTAGGGAGAGGGGAATAGTTGTCACATCAAATATTGCATTTTCCCTCTCCCCCGGCCCCTCTCCCGCACGCGGGCGAGGGGAGTAACTTGGGCAGCCTTGTGCAATTTCGCAAAAAATCGACGTGTGCTGAAACTATGCGTCCCCGTTCTTTTCGTCAAGTTTTATGCGAGGTCTTTTCTTTTTTTGCAAAGCAGGGCATGATGGACAATCATGACAGACCAACACCCCAGGCCGCAAGGCCCAACCATCGACCCGGAAAAATGCACCGGCTGCGGTCTCTGCCTTACGGTCTGCCCGGACCAGACCCTGTCGCTGCTGCGCGATAAGGCGACAGTCAGCGGGAAAAACTGCATGGCCTGCGGTCATTGCCGCGCCATCTGCCCGACTGCCGCCATCACCGTGCCCAATCTCGAACACGATCTCTTTTTCCAGACCTTCAGCGCGGACAACCGCTACCTGCCCCCCGGCCAGGGGGACACCGCCCAGCTGGTCCGGCTCATGCTTTCCCGCCGTTCCTGCCGTAATTACCAAAACCGGGCCCTGGAACAACAGCTGCTGGAAGATCTGGTCCGCATCGGCACCACCGCCCCTTCCGGCACCAACAGCCAGGGATGGACCTTTACCATCCTGCCGCAGCGGCCTGCGGTGGAGAGTCTGGGCGATCTGGTCGGCGCCTTTTTCGCCAAGCTCAACCGCCAGGCAGCCAACCCCTTGCTGCGCACCATTCTCAGCCTGATGGGCAGGCCGGCCCTGGCCAATTACCATCGCCGCTACCATGCCACCATTGCCCAGGGGCTGCGGGAATGGGCGGAGCAGGGTCGCGACCGGTTGTTCCACGGGGCCTCTGCCGCCATCATCGTCGGCTCACGACCCGGCGCAAGCTGCCCTGCGGAAGACGCCCTGCTGGCCACCCAGAACATCCTGCTCGCCGCCCACACCCTGGGCCTTGGCTCCTGCCTGATCGGCTTTGCCGTGGCGGCCATGGCCAAGGATCCGAAGATCCAGCAAGCCTTGGGCATTCCCGCGGACGAATCCATCCATGCCGTCATCGCCCTGGGCTATCCGGCCGAGGTGTACCAGCGGCTCACCGGCAGAAAACCGCTGACCCCACGATATTTCAACGGATAACCCTTTCAGGACACCCCATGGAACACCGGATCATCGAACTGGAAACCCGGCTGGCCTTTCAGGAAATCGCCCTGGAAGAGCTGAACAGCGCCCTGATCAGTCAGCAGGCCCAGCTTGACGCGGTGGAAAAGGAATGCAAACGGTTGGCCGCCATGCTGGCCGAAACCCTTGCTCCCCGCGAGGCAGACCACCCATGACAGAGTTTACCCTCACCGTCGGCGCAGAGGCCTGCCTGCGCGGCGCCTCGCCCACCCTGGCCGAGGCTCTCAAGCAGCAGCTGACCATCGACAACCCCGAGTATCTTGAGGCCAAGAAATACAGCCGCTGGATGGGCAAGAAGCTCAAGCCCCATCTCTATTTTTTCGCGGAGCACAACGACACCCTCACCTTTCCCCGGGGCTATGCCAACCACGCCATCCTTCTGGCCCGGAAATTCATGCGCCAGGATCCAAAAATCATCGACCAGCGGCGGAGCAGCGCCCCGGTGGATTTCAAATTCCTGGGCGAACTGCGGCCCTACCAGGAGGAGGCCATTGCGGCCATCACCCGGCACGACTTCGGGGTGCTCGAAGCTGGCACCGGCTCGGGCAAAACGATAATCGCCCTGGCGGTGATCGCCAAACGGCGCCAGCCCACCCTGGTGCTGGTCCACACCAAGGAGCTGCTCTACCAGTGGGTGGAGCGGGTGCGAACCTTTTTGGGCGTGGAGGCCGGGATGATCGGCGACTCCCATTTCTCCCTGGCCCCCATCACCATCGCCATCGTCAACTCGGCCCGCAACCGGCTGGCCGAACTGCCCGCCCATTTCGGCCAGCTCTGCGTGGACGAGTGCCACCGGGTTCCGGCCTCGCTCTTCACCGAGGTGGTCTCCGCCTTTGACTGCCGGTACCTGCTGGGACTTTCCGCCACCGCCTTTCGCCGGGACGGCCTGACCAAGCTGATCTACATCTCCCTGGGCGACCGGGCCTTCAAGGTGGAAAGCCACGATCTGCACGAAAGCGGCGCCATCCTCAAACCGGAATATCTGCAGCGCGCCACGGAATTCCGCTATGTGTACCGGGGCAACTACCAGGCCCTGATGAAATCACTTTGCGGCAACGCGGCGCGCAACCAGCTCATCGTCGAGGATATCCTGAAAGAACGCGCCGTCTCGCCGGGCACCATCCTGGTGGTCAGCGACCGGGTCAAGCATTGCGAGGAGCTGGCAGCGATGCTTAAAAAACAGGGCTGCCCCAGCGCGGTGCTCACCGGCAAGCTCCCGGCGGAACAGCGCACCGGTCTGGTGGACTCCATCCGCCAGGGCGAGGTCAAGGTGCTGATCTCCACGGTGCAGCTCATCGGCGAAGGCTTCGACTGCCCGGACCTCGCCACCCTCTTTCTCACCACCCCCATCAAGTTCACCGGCCGCCTCCTCCAGGTGGTGGGCAGGGTGCTGCGCCCGGCCCACGGCAAGCAGGCAAGGGTCTACGACTATGTCGACCCGGTGGGCGTGCTTTCCTCCTCGGCCCAGAGCCGCTGGCTCACCTTCCAGCAGGGATAGAGTTTCTCCCTTTACAAATTCTTTTCCCCCGTGTTAGAACCACCTTTTTTTTTGCGGAACAACGAGGCATGCTGTTTTGTGTCAACTGTTTGATTTTTCGAGAAGAAAACGGAGGAGAGGATGATCAAGAAGATTTCAACCGTGGCCCTGGCAACCCTGATCTGCCTGCCTGCCCTGGCCTCTGCCGGAGCAGGCGGCAGCAACGACCGGGTGGCTGATCTGGAAAAACAGATGGCCGAGATGAACAAGGCGTTCAACGCCCAGATGCAAGCGATGAAGGAAGAAATCGCCGCGCTCAAAAACAAGAACGCCGAGATGGGCAAGGAAGTTGCCTCCACCAGCGAAACCGTGAAACATGGCCTTGACGCGGCCGAGTGGACCAAGAAGGTCTCCTTCGGCGGCCAGGTTGCCTTCCGCGGCTACAACGTCCAAAACGTCTGGGATTTCGACGACAATGACGACACCGACAACATGGACCTGTTCCGGAGCAAGGGCAGCCTCTGGACCGAGTTCAAGGCCAGCGACGACGTCACCGGTCGTATCCAGATCACCAACCAGACCTGGGGCGAGGGCACCGGCGTTGGGGACAACACCGACAACAAGGTCTTTCTGGACAACGCCTACATCAACGTCAAGAACCTGATGAACCTCCCGGTGGAAGGCACCCTTGGCCGCCAAACCATGATCTACGGAACCGGTTTTGTCATCCTGGACGGCCAGTCCCAGTTCAGCTCATCCTCCATCTACTTCGACGGGGTCAAACTCCGTTGGCACATCACCGACCAACTGATGCTGGACGGCTTCTACATGAAGGACCAGGAAAACAATCTGGCCAACAATGCAAACGGCAACGCGGGCGACGACCAGACCCTGTCCGGCTTCTACCTGACCAACACAAAATGCCCGATCACCGGGATGCAGCAAGAGCTGTATGCCCTGAACCGGCATGACGAGGCGATCAAGAAGGATATCTGGATGTACGGCGCCCGCCTCTCCGACAAGATGGCCAATGGCATCGACTACTCCCTGGAAGGCGCTATCCAGACCGGAGACGCCAACGCCACCCAGGACCAGGACGCCTGGGGCGCCAAAATGGAGGGTGGATACACCTTCAACGCGCTTGAGTGGAAACCCCGCATCTACCTGGGCTATGCCTTCATGAGCGGCGACGAGGCAAGCTCCGCCGGAGACAACGAACAATGGGACACCTTCTACGGCGGCTGGCCGCAGTGGGGCGATCTTCTGGCCTGGAAATACCTCAACATCGGCCCGGGCAACGCCCTGAACACTGTCTATGGCAGTTATGACGCACAAAGCACCGTGTCAGGCGAGGCGGTTTACTCCAATCTCCGGATCGCCACCATCGGCGCCAGCGTCAACCCCACCGCCAAGCTGAACATGGGCATCTCCTATTCCAAGCTGACCTTTGACGAAACCGCCCCCGGAATAGACGATGATTTCGGCGACTACTACCAGGCCACGGCCAGGTATCAGTACAACAAGCACCTGAGCTTCGGCCTCTACGGCGCCATGCTTGAGCCGGGCGATGCCTTTAAAAACATCACCCCCCAGGACAAGGCAACCGAAGCCACTTGGGAGGCTGAGTTCAAATTCTAGCCACAGAGGCAGGGGAGGTCACAACGGGGCGGCGCGTTTTTGCCGCCCCGGTGTTTTTCACTGCCCGGCAGCCGCCACTCCCAGCCCACCGGGGAGTGCAACACCGTTGAAGGATGCGGAAATCCATGGTAAATAGCCCCTGTTGTCCCGGATGCCATCCTGGCGCTGGCAAAATGCCGCGCAGCCAAGGCAAGGTCAAACGTGACACCCATACCCGTACCATCTGCAAGAAGGACACGGCATGAAGGTAAAACAGCTTGAGATCTCCCTGGAAAAAAAGTCGGGACGGCTTACCGAGATCAGCCGCACCCTGGCGGAAAACGCCATCAACATCCGGGCTCTGTCGCTTGCGGACTCCGCTGATTGCGGCATCCTCCGGTTGGTGGTGAACGACACCACCAAGGCCCAACAGGTTTTGCAGGAAAGCGGCTTCATTGTAGGGCTCACCGAGGTCTTGGCCATTGAGGTGCCGGACAAGCCCGGCGCCTTGGACTGCATCCTTCAGATGGCTGGCAAGGCCGGCCTCAATGCGGAATATGTCTACGCTTTTTCCAAAAAGAGCGGCGAATCCGGCATGCTCCTCTTCCGTTTCGATGACCAGGACGCAGCGGTGGCTGTGTTCCAGAATGCGGGCTGCCGGTTGTTGAGCGACGACGAGGTCCACGCCCTGTAGGCACGCAGAAAAGGAACCCCATGGCTATCTCTCAGAAAATGCTCGGTTTTGCGGAACGGGCCTCCTGGATCCGCAAGATGTTCGAGGAAGGCGCAAAACTCAAGGCCCAATACGGCGCGGATCAGGTCTGCGACTTCAGCCTCGGCAATCCGGATCTGCCGCCGCCCGCCCAGTATCAGGAGGCGGTGCGCAAAATTATTGCGGCGGAAACCCAAGGCAGCCACGGCTACATGGCCAACAACGGCTATGCCTTTGTCCGGGAAGCGGTGGCAAAACAGATCGGAGCCGAACAGGGCATGGCCGTAAGCCAGGACGACATCCTCATGACCGTGGGCGCGGCCGGGGGGATCAACGTGGTGATGAAATCGCTGCTCGATCCGGGCGACGAGGTGATCATCCTCGCCCCCTTCTTTGTCGAGTACAACTTCTATGTGGACAACCACGGCGGGATCACCAAAATCGTCAACACCGCCCAGGATTTCAGCCTGGACCTGGCGGCCATTCAAGCGGCCATCACCCAAAAGACCAAGGCGATCATCATCAACAGCCCCAACAACCCCACCGGCCAGATCTATTCGGCCGCGGAGCTGGCCGGCCTGGCCGGGGTGCTCGCCAAGGCCCCGCAAACCATCTACCTGATCAGCGACGAGCCCTACCGCAAGATCGTTTACGATAATCACACCGTACCCAGCATCTTCAAGGCGTATTGCAACAGCCTCATTGTTTCCTCCTATTCCAAGGATCTCTCCCTGCCCGGCGAACGCATCGGCTACATCGCGGTGCATCCCGAGATCGAGGGCAAACCCCAGTTGCTCGGGGCCATGACCCTGGCCAACCGGATCCTGGGCTTTGTCAATGCCCCGGCTCTGATGCAGCGGGTGGTGGCGGAGCTTCAGGGGGTCTCGGTGGATTGCGATGTTTACGGACGCCGCCGCGCGCTGTTCTGCAAGGTCTTAAGCGAGGCAGGCTACGAGTTCATCCCCCCCAAGGGCGCCTTTTACATGTTCCCGAAATCGCCCATTGCTGACGACGCGAAATTTGTCGGGCTGCTGGCCGAGGAGAAGATTTTGGGCGTGCCGGGGAGGGGTTTCGGCATGGAGGGCTATTTCCGCCTCGCCTTCTGCGTGGAGGATGCGGTGATCAGCCGTTCCGCCGAGGGTTTCAAAAGGGCGTTGGCCAAGGCCAAGGCTCTGGCATAACAGAAAAAAAGAACCCCCTTCGACGGGCTCAGGGCGAACGGAAAAAGATCAATCATCTCAGTAAAAAGTCCGCTCGTCCTGAGCCTGTCGAAGGACCACACAGTGCCACCGTAAAGGCATAACCAACACATCACACCGAGGTGTTACACATGGGAGACGCACTGGCGTTACTCGCCCTGCTGGTTGGGCTGGAACTTGTCCTGGGGGTTGACAACATCCTGGTCATCTCGATCTTTGTCGGCCGCTTGCCCGCGGAAAGACGCCACTCCGCCCGGCTGGCCGGACTCGCCTTCGCCATGATCGCCCGGATCGGGATGCTGGTCGCCCTTCTCGGCCTGGCCAACCTCACCAACACCATCCTGCTCGACTTTTCCGTCCGGGATCTGATCCTGATCGCAGGCGGGTTGTTCCTGCTCTTCAAGGCAGTAAAAGAGATCCACCACACGGTGGAAGCCAAGGAGGAAGGCGGCGGACCCGGCATGGTCATGGGCGGCTTTGGTGCGATCATCAGCCAGATCGTTCTGCTGGACATCGTCTTTTCCATCGACTCGGTGATCACCGCCATCGGCCTCACCGATCAGATCTGGATCATCATCAGCTCGGTCATTCTCTCCTTCGTGGCCATCCTCTTCTTTTCCCGGCCCATCGGTGAATTCATCCTCCAGCACCCGGCCATCAAGATCCTCGCCCTCTCCTTTCTGATCACCATCGGGGTGACCATCTTCATGGAGGGGCTGCACAAACATGTGCCCAAAGGCTACATCTACCTGCCCATGGGCTTCGCCCTCATGGTCGAGATGCTGCAGATGCGCTATGAGCACAACCGCAAGAAACTCCTTGCCACGGAGCAGGCACGATAAATCCGACCCCACCCCGAGGTTGACAAGCCGCCGGGGAAAATGCGATGATTTTCAAGGGTTGCGCCCTAATACATCCTTCGCCACGGTAAGCGGGCGCGGGTAAAAATTACCGGGGAATGATGCACAAGGAATCCGCGCATGGGTGACACCACCATCTTCCCCGCCCTCATCCAGAATGCCGCCCTGCTGCTGGCCATGGCCTTCATCTACGACCTCCTGACCAGCCGCCACCGGGTCGGCCCTTGGCCGCTGCTGACGCAGATGGTGGTCGGCTGCGCGCTCGGCTGCCTCGGCATCATCATCATGCTCTCACCCTGGCGCTATGTGCCGGGCATCGTCTTTGACACCCGTTCTGTACTGCTCGGGATCTCCGGGCTCTTTTTCGGCGTGGTGCCCACGGCCGTGGCCATGGCAATGACCGCCGCCTTCCGTCTTTCCCAGGGTGGCGCCGCCGCCTGGGTCGGGGTCGCGGTGATCCTGACCACCGGCACCATCGGCATCGTCTGGCGCCAGCGCCGCCGCCGGCCGTTGGCAGACCTTTCCTGGCGTGAACTCTACCTCTTCGGACTTCTCATCCACCTGGACATGCTGGCCTTGATGCTCACCCTGCCGTGGCCGATGGGCATGCAGGTGCTTGCCCAAATCACCCTGCCGGTTCTGCTGATCTACCCCCTGGCCACTGCCCTGCTGGGCACGCTCATGATCAACCGGCTGCAACGGGAGAATTTCGATACCCAATTGCAAACCAGCGAAGAGCGGCTCCGTCTCGCCCTCATGGCCGCCAACCAGGGCCTCTACGATCTCAATGTCCAGACCGGCGAGGCCACGGTCAGTCCGGAGTACGCCACCATGCTCGGCTACGACCCGGCCGGATTCCATGAGACCAACGCCCGCTGGCTTGAGCGGCTGCACCCCGACGACCACGAAATAGTGGCCGCCACCTATCGCGATTATATCGCCGGCAAGATCCCCGAGTACCGGGTGGAATTCCGGCAACGAACCAAGACAAACGACTGGAAATGGATCCTCTCCCTCGGCAAGATCGTGGAATACGATGCCGAGGGCCGTCCATTAAGGATGGTCGGCACCCATACCGATATCACCGAACGCAAACAGGCGGAGGAGGCTCTGCGCGAAAGCGAGCGAACGGCCCGGGCCATCTTCGACCTCTCCTTCGGATTTATTGGCCTGCTAACTCCCGACGGCACTCTTTTGGATGCCAATCGCTCTGCCTTGGATTTCGCGGGCGTCCGGTTATCCGAGGTGGTGGGCAAGCCCTTCTGGGAAACCCCCTGGTGGTCTCATTCCCCGGAGATGCAAAATCGCATCCGCTCCGCGGTGCACGAGGCGGCAAACGGCAAACTGGTTCGCTCGGAAGCAATCCACCCCGCGCAAGACGGCTCGCTTCATTTCATCGATTTCACCCTGAAACCGGTTATGGATGAAACAGGCCGGGTCATGCTGCTCATCCCGGAAGGACGCGACATAACCGAGCGCAAGCAGGCCGAGGAGTCGCAACTGCATCTCCACGAACAGTTGATCCAGGCCCAGAAGATGGAATCCATCGGGCGGCTGGCCGGCGGCGTGGCCCATGACTTCAACAATATGCTCAGTGTAATCATGGGCAATGCGGAGCTGGCCATGACCGACATGGACCGGGCGCAACCGCCGTACAACTATCTTGAGGAAATCCGCAAGGCCGGTGAGCGCGCCGCCAACCTCACCCGGCAGCTGCTGGCCTTTGCCCGCAAGCAGACAGCTGTCCCCAAGGTGCTCGACCTGAACGAGACCGTGGAGGGCATGCTCAAGATGCTCCGTCGGCTCATCGGCGAGGACATCGACCTGGCCTGGCTGCCCGGGGCAGGCCTGTGGCCGGTCAAGGTGGATCCCTCCCAGGTCGACCAGATTCTGGCCAATCTCTGCGTCAACGCCCGGGATGCCATCGCGGGCGTCGGCAAGCTCACCATCGAAACAGCCAATGCCGCCTTTGACGAGGCTTGCGGCACGGGCCATGCGGGATTCCCTTCAGGAGAGTTCGTGCTGCTGGCCATAAGCGACAATGGCTGCGGTCTGGCAAAGGAAACCCTGGAACACATTTTCGAACCGTTCTTCACCACCAAGGAGATGGGGCATGGCACCGGGTTGGGGCTGGCCACGGTGTACGGCATCGTCAAACAGAACAACGGCTTCATCAATGTCTATAGCGAACCCGGCACGGGCACGACCTTCAAGATCTATCTTCCCCGGCAATCCGGACAAGCCCTCGAGGCCGAAACGGCAACCCCGGCCGCAATCCCCAAGGGCCAAGGAGAGACCGTGCTTCTGGTGGAGGATGAGCCGACGATCCTGGAACTGACCCAAAAGATCCTGAAAATGCAGGGCTATAACACGCTGACCGCAAACACTCCAGACAAGGCCATCCGTTTGGCCGAGGAATACCCCGGCGTGATTCATCTGCTCATGACCGATGTGGTGATGCCGAAGATGAACGGCCGGGATCTGGCCAAGCGGCTCCGCCCGGCTCGACCGGCGATGAAATGCCTGTTCATGTCCGGCTACACGGCCGATGTCATCGGCCGCCATGGCGTGCTGGACGAGGGGATTCAATTCATCCAGAAACCATTCTCAACCCGGGATCTGGCGATCAAGCTCAGGGCCGTGCTGGACGATCAAGACGGAGGGAGCAAACCCTCCCTTGAGAGTGCGGCGAGCTGATGGGCAGACCGGAACGGCCAATGACACATGCGACCCCCTCCATTGTAAAACAATCAGGAATACTAGCCCATGAAAAGCTTTCGCAAGGAACTTCTCTTCAATGTCCCCACCCGCCGCGCCTTTATCAATATCACCCCGCAGGTGGCCGAGTGTCTGCGTGAATCCGGGATCACGGAAGGGTTGGCCCTGGTCAATGCCATGCACATCACCGCCTCGGTCTTCATCAATGACGACGAACCGGGGCTGCACCACGACTACGAGGTCTGGCTGGAAAAACTCGCCCCGCACGCGCCGGTTTCCCAGTACCGGCATAACGGCTATGAAGACAACGGGGACGCCCATTTGAAACGGCAGGTCATGGGGCGGGAGGTTGTGGTGGCCGTAACGGATGGCGCCCTCGACTTCGGACCCTGGGAACGGATTTTCTACGGTGAGTTTGACGGTGGCCGCCCCAAAAGGGTGCTGGTAAAAATCATCGGGGAATAGGGGACCAAATTGCCGGACAGAACGCTTACCATCCCCAATCTGCTCAGCATCCTGCGCATCCTCATTGCCCCCCTGCTTGTGGTGGCTGCGGCCACGGGCCGGGCCGGGCTCTTTCTTTTCCTCTTCATCCTCTCCCTTGTGACGGACGCATTGGACGGCTTTCTGGCCAGACGCCTGGGCCAGGTCTCCGAATGGGGCGCCCGGCTCGACAGCTGGGGCGATCTTGCCACCTATCTTGCCGCACCGGTCGGGGCATGGCTGCTCTGGCCATCCCTTGTCCGGAGGGAGCAAACCTTTATCCTCCTCGGCCTGGCCGGATTTCTGTTTCCCATCCTGCTGGGCTTTTACAAATTCGGCCGTCTCACCAGCTACCACACGAGGGCGGCACGGCTCGCCGCAATCCTCCTGGGTCTTGCCACCCCGCTGCTCCTTGTGGGCGGCCCACCCTACCCCTTCCGCCTCGCCATGCTCATCTTCCTGCTGGCCGAAGTGGAGGAGGTGGCGATCACCCTGCGCCTCAAACGCTGGCGGGCAAATATCCCGAGCTTTCGGCACTGTTGCCGGTTGCCGCCGGAATAAAAATCCGGAAAACAAGAAAAGATCCCCGCCGCACCAAATGAAACAGCCCTGTTTGCAATAAGCAAACAGGGCTGTTTCATGCAACCGGCCGGAACGGTATCACCGGCCGCGGCCGCCACGCGGGCCCATGCCTCCGCCGCCGGGGCCCATGCCACCCCCGCCCATCGGCATCTCCTCAGGCAGGGCGACCCCCCGCTCCTTGGCCCGGGCCTGCATGCGGTCGTGGTTCTCCTTGCGGATCTGTTCGCGCTCCTCAACGGTTTTCGCCGCCCGCATCTTGGCGCGATGCTCGGCCAGCTCCTGCGGCGTCATCAATTGGCTGCCGTAGACCTGCTCCTGGGTTTGGGCCTGCGCCTGGGTGCCGGCCTGATCAGCCGCCAACGCAACCCCGGCGACAAACAGGATTGCCCCGGCCAATACCCAAACGAGCGCTCGTTGTTTTTTCATGATTGCCCCTCCCTTAAGTGTGGGTTGTTCAAAACGGAGGTGGCAAAACGCCACGATCCGCAGCCTTGCGCAATGGGCGATAAAACAATATTATGCGGCCGGTGTTCCTGAAAGTCAAGCTCTGCCGCAAACGCCGGCCCACCCTCAAAACGGAACAAAAACCAGGAACAGCCATGACACAACTCCCCATCCACGCGGTCTTGCCGGAACTGCGGGCACAGCTTGCCAGCCGCGAGGCGGTGGTGCTTTCCGCCCCGCCCGGCTCTGGCAAGACCACGGTGGCGCCCCTGGCCCTGCTTGCCGAACCCTGGCTGGCGGGGCGGACTATCCTGATTCTGGAGCCGCGCAGGCTTGCCGCCCGGCTGGCCGCCGGCTTCATGGCCGGGCAACTGGGAGAGGAGGCCGGGAAGACCGTGGGCTACCGGGTCCGCTTTGAAACAAAGGTCTCCCCGGCAACCAGGGTGGAGGTGGTTACCGAAGGGGTGCTCACCCGGAGGATGCAGGACGATCCCGAGCTGGCCGGAGTGGGGCTGGTCATCTTCGACGAGTTCCACGAACGCAACCTGCAGGGGGATCTGGCCCTGGCCCTCTGCCTGGATGTGATGGGGGGATTGCGGGATGACCTCAAGCTCCTGATCATGTCCGCCACCCTGGATACCGAAGGAGTCAGCCGGCTGCTCGGCAATGCCCCGGTGGTCATGGGCTCGGGCCGGGCCTATCCCGTGGAGGTGGAATATTCCAAGGGTGGGCAATTGCTCCAGCCCCATCCCCGCGAGATCGCCAAACAGATGGCCACGGCCATCCACAAGGCCCTGGCCGAGCAGCCGGGTGATATCCTGGCCTTTCTCCCCGGAGGCGCGGAGATCCGGCATACCCAAGGGCTCCTGGCCACGACTCTGCCGCCAGCCGAAATCGTCATCCACCTCCTGTTCGGCGACCTGAGCCTCGGCGCCCAGACCGCCGCAGTGCAGCCGGACCGGCAGGGACGACGGCGCATCATCCTGGCCACGCCCATTGCCGAAACCAGCGTCACCATCGAAGGCATCCACACCGTGGTGGACAGCGGCTGGAAACGGAGCCCGCAGTTCGACCCCAACAGCGGCCTGAGCCGCCTCACCACCCAGCGCATCTCGCACGCCTCGGCCACCCAGCGCGCCGGCCGGGCCGGACGCCTTGGCCCGGGACACTGTTACCGGCTGTGGAGCACGGGCGAGGACCACGGCCTCAAGCCCTTTGACCCGCCGGAGATCATGGCTGCCGATCTGAGCCAGCTGGTCTTGGATCTGGCCCGCTGGGGGGTGCATGACCCCGGCTCCCTGCGCTGGCTCGATCCCCCGCCGGCCGGACATTTCGCCCAGGCGCAATCGGTGTTGCTAACCCTTGGCGCCCTGGACCAGCAGGGCCGCATCACCCCCCTGGGCAAAAAAATGGCCGCGCTCCCCACCCATCCGCGCCTCGGCCACATGCTGCTGGCGGCTGCGGCGCATGACGCAACCGGTCTGGCCTGCGACCTTGCCGCCCTGCTCTCGGAACGGGACATCCTCAAGGGACGGGCTCGCTCAACGGATATCGAAGACCGGCTCCACGCCCTGGACGCCTTTCGCACCGAGGGTCCGGCCGCGGCCAGAGCCCTGGAGGCGGACAGTGATGGTTGCCGCAGGGTGATCCAGACCAGCAGGCAGCTCCGGGAACAGCTGCCCAAATCCGCCCGAAAAAAAGATGGACACACGACGGCCGCGGCGGCGAGCCCCGGCGAACTCCTGGCCCTGGCCTTCCCCGACCGGATCGGGCAGCGGAGGAGTGAAGGCAGGGGCCAATACAAGCTGACCTCCGGCCGGGGCGCGGTTCTCCCTGTGCACGACCGGCTCGCGGCCCACGAATACCTGGCCGTGGCCGAGCTGGACGCAGGCAAAACCGAAGGCCGCATCTTTCTCGCCGCTCCCCTGCCCAAGGAAGCCCTGACCTCCCTGTTCGCCCCCCGGCTGCAACGGGAGGACAAGGTCTTCTGGGATGAACAGAGCGGGATGATCAAGGCGCAACGTCTCCTGCGACTGGACGAACTTGTCCTGGAGAGTGCCCCTCTGGCAAAGCCCTCTTCCGAGGCGGTGCTGGCCGCCCTGCTCTCCGCCATCCGCAACCTTGGCCTGACCGTCCTGCCTTGGAACGACAAGACCAGGGAGTTGCAAGCCCGCATCATCTGCATGCAACTCTGGCAGCCGCAAGCGGGCTGGCCGGAGGTCTCCGATGCCTGCCTGCTCGAAACCCTTGAGCAGTGGCTACCCCCCTATCTCACCGGGATACGGAGCGTGGAGCAGCTCAAGAAACTCGACCTCTTCGCCATCCTTGCCGCCCGGCTCGACTGGCAGCAGCAGAGCCAACTGGACCGGGAGGCCCCCACCCACCTCACGGTGCCCAGCGGCTCCAAGGTCCGGCTGCGCTACACCCCCTGCGAGCCGCCGGTGCTGGCGGTGCGCCTCCAGGAGATGTTCGGCTTGGCCGATACCCCGAGGGTCTGCAACAACACGGTGGAGGTGCTGCTCCATCTGCTCTCCCCGGCCCAGCGGCCCATGCAGATCACCCAGGATCTGCGCGGCTTCTGGGAAGGAGCCTACCACGAGGTGAAAAAGGAGCTCCGGGGCCGTTATCCCAAACACCACTGGCCGGACGACCCCTGGCAAGCCCAACCCACCAGCCGGATCAAGCCCCGGAAATAAGCGGAAGTTGAGGGAGCAAATCCTGCGTGGTACAATAATCCCGCGAAAAGAATTGCTGACCAAGCAATCTCAATCAAGTCTTTTGTTTTCATATGCAGTCAAAATCCCATTGACACGCAGCCGAGCACCGCAGAGGCTGCCGAAAAAGGAGTTTGCACTGTTTGAGGCGAAAGCCGAGTTTGCAAACTCCCGGCAGCATCGAGGAGCACAGGGCATCCCGCCTTCGGCGGGACAAGTGTCTGGGTGCCCTTTCTTTGGTTCGTTTCTTTGGGCAAGCAAAGAAATGAACAGAAAAACACAAGGAGCGAACCATGGAGCTGGATATTCCGGTCATCGGCATACTGCGGGGAGTGGAGGGTGATTTCTTCGGCGAGGTCATGCAGATCTCCTTTGCCGCCGGGCTTACAGCCATGGAAGTCACCATGAACACCCCGGGAGCCGAGGAAATCGTGCGCGAATACCGTCCGGCCGTGCCCGATGGCAAACTGCTGGGCATGGGCACCATCCGCAATCTCGATGAAGCCAAGCGGGCCGTGGGCGCCGGGGCCATGTTTCTCGTCACCCCCAACCTGGACCTCGGGGTGATTGAGTACGCCAAGGCGGAAGGCATCCCCATTGTCGCCGGAGCGCTGACCCCCACAGAGGTCTATGCCGCCTGGTCCGCAGGGGCCGATCTGGTCAAGGTCTTCCCCTGCGGCGCCATGGGCGGCCCCCAGTATCTCAAGGATCTCCTGGGGCCTTTCGATCACATCCGGCTCGCAGCCGTGGGCGGGGTGAGCCTTGCCAATCTCCAGGAATATTTTGCCGCGGGCGCCGCGGCGGTGGGGGTATCCACCAGCCTCTTCGGCGGCAAGGCGTTGCGGGAGAAGAACCTTGAACAGATCGGACACAACGTGAAAAATTTCATTGAGCATTGCCGCGACGCGAAAGATCGGGTATGATCCCTTCCTTTACTTGGCAAACTCACGTCTTTTTGTAAGGAGACTTCCCCCATGTTCAGACCGGAAATCAAGGTTATCGACTGTACTGTCCGCGACGGCGGCTTGATGAACAAATGGCAGTTTGACGACAAGTTCGTCCGCGCTGTCTATCAGGGGCTCAGCGAGGCCGGGGTCGACTACATGGAGATCGGCTACCTCAGCTCCGAATCCGCCTTTGACCGCAAGGAAGTCGGCCCCTGGAAATTCTGCGCCGAGGATGATCTGCTGCGCATCATCGGCGACAGCGAACAGAAGATCAAGTTCTCGGCCATGGCCGACATCGGCCGCATCGAGTACAACGATATCCGCCCCAAAAAGGAAAGCGTGCTCGACATGGTGCGGGTGGCCTGCTACGTCCACCAGATCGACAAGGCCATCGCCCTGGCCCACCACTGCCAGGACAAGGGCTACGAGACGACGATCAATCTGATGGCCGTCTCCACCGTGGGCCCGCGGGAGCTGGAAGAAGGGCTTGACGACCTGGCGAAAAGCCAAGTGCCGGTCATCTATCTGGTGGACAGCTTCGGCGCCTTCTACCAGGAGGATATCGAGCTGCTGGCCAAAAAATACATGGAGCGGCTGCCGGGCAAAACCATCGGCATCCACGCCCACAACAACCAGCAGCTGGCCTTTGCCAACACCATCTCCTCGGTGATCTGCGGGATCAACTATCTGGACGCCACCCTGTACGGCATGGGGCGCGGCGCGGGCAACTGCCCCACGGAACTGCTGCTCTCCTTTCTCAAAAACCCCAAGTTCAATGTACGTCCGCTCATCAAGGTCATCGAAGAAGAGATTCTCCCCTGGCGGGAAAAGATCGACTGGGGCTATTTCATCCCCTACATGGTCGGTGGAGTTATGAACCAGCATCCCAGGGCGGCCATGGCCTGCATGGAATCCGACAAAAAAAACCAGATCACCGAATTTTACGACCAGATGACCAGCGCCGCTTCGGGAATCTGATCTTTTCGGAAAACACGTATGAGACACAAGGCAGCCTCGTGATGGGGCTGCCTTTTTTCGTTGCGCTCAACCAGGGGAGGCCAGCATGGGAACCGACGGGATTGTGCTTACGGAAGAGGATATCACCGGGATCAAGGCGGATGCCATCGTGAACGCCGCCAACAATTCCCTGCTGGGCGGCGGCGGGGTGGACGGCGCCATTCACAGGGCGGCCGGGGTGGAGCTGCTCGCCCAATGCCGGAGCCTGGGCGGCTGTCCCACGGGTGAGGCCAGGATAACCAAGGGCTACAACCTGCCGGCCGCCTGGATCATCCACACGGTGGGTCCGGTCTGGCACGGCGGCAACCAGGGGGAGCCGGAGCTGCTGGCCCGCTGCTACCGGAGCTGTTTTGCCCTTGCCCGGGAATATGGCCTTAAAAGTATCGCCTTTCCCGCGATCAGCACCGGGGTCTATGGCTATCCCAAGGAAGAGGCGGCCCGCATTGCCGTGCGGGAGGCGCGCCGGGCCCAGGCGGAGAACGAAACCCTCGCCAGCATTCTCTTTGTCTGTTTTAACAGCGCCACCAGGCTGGCGTACGAGAAAGCCCTGGCAGAAGCCTAATCCTCCGCCTTCGCAACAACCTCCAAGACCTCTCCTCCAAACTCCACCAGATCTCCGGCCATAAGCTGCCGCCCCCGCCTGGTCTCCACCTCGCCGTTGACCTTTGCCTCGCCTTCCTGAATGCGAAGCTTGCCCTCGCCGCCGGTCTCAACCACCCCGGCCAGTTTGAGCAACTGACCAAGCCGGATGACCCCGTCGCGCACCGGTACCTGCTGTCTGCCCATGCTCTGTGTTCCTCTCTTTTAGTGTCCGCGCGGAAACGAGCAATTTCGTTCGAGAGCAAGGCGCGAGGGAGACGAAAAAGCGGAGCGTACACGAAGTACGTGAGCATTTTTCGGCGACTGAGCAACGCGGCAATCGGGCGAAAGGGCCGTTTCCGGATGGGCACTATTAAAACGGCGGGGCGATGGTCACCAAAATCCGCATATCGGTATGCGCCCGGACGCCATGGGGTTCGCTGATATCGCAGAGCAGGAGATCGCCCGCCTGCGCCGCAATGGCCTGCTCATCCTTGCCCAGAAAATCCCCGGTTCCCTCCAGCACCTGAATGGAAAGCTGGCCTTCCACCCCATGGGAATGCACCGGAAAGACCTGCCCGGCGCTGAGATTAAAATTCAGGATCCGAAACCAGGGTGAATCGTGGATCAATACCCTTTTTACGCTCCGGCTGTCAAAGATTCTGGTCTCGGCAAGACTTTTTTTCTCCATCATCACACCACCTCCCGTGGGCAGATTGAAATATCTCTTGCCTGCATCATACGAAACCCGGCAGCTCTTTTCCTTGACCTGAATCAACACCCTTGCAATGCATCACAAAAAAAACCGCCATACGAGATTCGCATGGCGGCGATACGGCCTGGAGAGTTCCGGCGGCTGATTACTTACTTGGCCACAACGCCCTTCTTTTTTGCCGGGGTTTGGCTGGCGGACTCTTTCAGCCGCGCCTCCCAATCCTCTTCCGAGGAAGCAGAGCCGGGAACCAGCCGCAGCTCTTGCTGGCTCCGGGATTTGATTTCCCCGTTGAGCACGGCGCCGGACTCCACCGCCAGGTCCATGGTCTCGACCTTGCCCTCGATAAAGCCGCTTTTCACCACATAGAGCTTCTGGACATTGACAGTGCCCTCAACCCGTCCCGAGCAGACAAAGGTGTTGACCACGATATCCCCGGTTATCGTGCCGGTTTCCCCGAGGATGAGATACTCGCCGCGGATATTTCCTTCGGCCTTGCCGTCGAGCCGCAGCTTGCCCTTGAACGCAATATCGCCGACCAGCTGCATGTCCGCGCCGATGACGCTGGTGATCGTCTCCGCCTTTGTCTCTCCGATGCCCTGCTTGTTGAAAAAACCCATGCCAATCACCTGCTGCGGATTGCCTGAAGAATTTTACTCCGGACGAGAACTCCGGCGCTGCATCATTGGTCCATTGCCGCACCCTATTTCGGCGACACTGCCGCGGCGCGTTGATTCACTTGAATAAATTTGACCGGATCGATCAATTTGTTCCGGTATTTGACTTCATAATGCAGGTGGGCGCCCGTGCTTCTCCCGGAATTGCCCATCAGCCCGATGACCTGCCCCCTGGCCACGGGGTCGCCGGATTTGACAAAATCCTTCTGAAGATGGAGATAACTGGTCTGGAATCTGCTGCCGTGTTCAATGGTGATAAAATTGCCGTGGCCATTGTCATAGCCATTGGCAACAACAACACCGTCGGCAGGGGCAACGATCTTGGTCCCGGAATTATTTCTGATATCGACCCCGCTGTGGAAGGCCGGTTCCCCGTTGATGGGATCAAGCCTTCCCCCGAACCGGGAGGTAATGACTCCGCGAACCGGCGGGCCCAGAGGCACGGACTGGATGGTGTCCAGGTATTTATCCACCTTCAGGGTGAGGCCTTGGTAGGAATCCTGCGGCAGACGGGTAAACGGTCCGCCCGCGCCCTTCGCGCTCTCATGCACCTCAAGATTCACCCCCACCGAGGCAAGGATTGCCTCGATAACCTGGCTCTTCTTTTTCAGGTCGGCCAGGGCGGCATTCAGCATGATCTGCTGCTCCTGCTCCTGGCTGGCGGTCCGGGCCTGCAGCCTCGCGTTTGAGGCAACAGTGGCGGCCAGCTCCTGTTCCATTGCCGCAACACGCTGGCGCAAAACGATATTCTCTCCCGAGGAAAACCAGCCGAACCCGCTGCCAAACACGAGAAAACAACAGAACCCAAGCACCACCTTGATGGTGTTCTTGGATACAACAAACGATCGGATTTGTCCCCGTTCGCCGGTCACAATAAAATGCAGCTGTTTATCCATGCAGCAGAGGCCCCCTCTCGTTTACGGTCCGGCTGTCAAACAGCACCCCGCGCCCGCTCTCCCCAGTTAGACGCGCAACACTATCTCCTCAATACAGAAGGATAATTCGTTGATACTTCCAAAAAGAGTAACAGGAATACGACAGGCAAACCAGATTTTTTTTGGCCTCTTGCAAGGGGTTGCCCGCAACCCTTTACGCCCCTTGCCTTTGGGTGGGTTATTTTTTTGTCTCGGTTGACGTCCAAGGGGATTGTCCGGGATGGCGGCACGTTTGACTTCCCGGCAACCACTGGACAATGGGTTGTTTTTTTTGGGGGGGGGGTCCGAATGGCACCGGGGTTGGGAAAAAGCGAGAATGTCTATTTCCAAAGTCTGTCCTGACCCCCAGCGTATTCCCTATTGGGGCGATGTATGCCAGGAGATGTCAACCTTCCGATGGCTGGCAACACAATCGCGCAGATAAAGATTGATGAGGCTTTGATACGGGACGCCCTTTTCATCCGCCATTTGTTTGAAATAGTTGATAACATCTTCGCTCAACCGCATCGTGACCGACTTTTTCAGTTTGGCCGCATAAGGATTTTTGCGGGATTTCATTTTCGACAGATCATATTCAGCTTTCATGAT
>Ga0074199_1000755_pt1 | contig 41159 bp, 39 predicted proteins | sample EPASupsiteSAE347_FD_64528 | JGI IMG/M metagenome (GOLD analysis project Ga0074199, IMG submission 64528) | Bioremediated contaminated groundwater from EPA Superfund site, New Mexico - Sample SAE3-47 | ecosystem: Environmental > Aquatic > Deep subsurface > Groundwater > Contaminated ... | reverse complement strand
AGACAAATTGAAAGACAAAATGGGGGAAAACAATCAATAGCTACAACAAGTCAGTGCACCTGACGCGGAAGCATATCGGGCTCAATTCCATAAGGTTTTTTTTGTAGCCCCATCGTCCGTCCGCCGCGCAGGTGACCTCGTTGTTGGGTAATAGAATGAGGGGTAGAGACTATGAAAAGCTACGATTCGCGTACATACAACATTAATGATTTCCTCGAATGGGACAAGGCTGGTCAGTTAGAGCTCAATCCGCGCTTTCAGCGGCGCCCAGTTTGGAGCGACAAGGCCAAGAGCTACCTCATGGACACAATTCTTCGGGGAAAGCCGATTCCGAAAATTTTCATACGCCAGAGGATCAATGTCTCTACCCGGACATCTACCAGAGACGTTGTCGACGGGCAGCAGCGACTTCGAACGATACTGTCTTTCATCAAAGACGGATTTGTCGTAAGTAAGAGGCAGAATCCGGAGTGCGGCGGCCTCAGATTTAGTCAACTTCCAGAAGATATTCAAACTCAGGTGTTGGCATATGAAGTGTCCGTTGACTTGCTCATAAATCTTCCAGATTCCGAGGTGTTGGATATCTTTAGTCGCCTAAATTCGTATGCCGTCCTACTTAATGAACAAGAGAAGATCAACTCTGACCACTTCGGCCCTTTCAAAGTCTTGGCAGACGAGTTGGGGCACAAGTACAACGAATACTGGATCGCTCAGGGCATCTTGACCGCCAAGAACATTATGCGGATGCTGGAAGTGAACCTGGTCGCCGATCTCCTTATCGCCATGATTGAGGGCATCAAGTCCAAGAAGCAGATCAAGAAGTACTATGATAAATATGAGAAAGAGTTCGATCAAGATACAGACTTATTTGGGCAACACTTTGACCGCGTGATCACTGCGATCGCCGCATTGTTTCCTGAAGGCCTTTCGGACACAGAGTTTCGTCGTCCACATGTTTTCTACTCTTTGTTTACGACGGTAGCTCATTGTCTCTACGGCTTGCCGCTTTGCGATGAGCCGAGAAAGCAGGTGGAGGGCAATGCAAAGGAGTCTGCAAGAAACGCTTTAGAAAGAGTCGAGGAGATATTTGAAGCTGACAATCTTGCTTCCCTGAGTAGACCTGAGCAGCAGTTCCTTCAGGACTGCAGAAGAGCCACCACAGATGAGGCTGTGAGGCAGAGAAGGACGGTGTTCTTGCTTGGTCTAATACCGTAAGGGCAGAAGCCATGTCTCTATTGGACATACTCACGGTGTTCAGAACTGAGATCACTCAATGCGATAGTCTAATCGCTCATGCCCACGCAGTGGATCTTGTCGGTAATCCGATACTGCCCACGATGGATCAGAAACAGATCACAGTTGCAGCTTTTCTAAACATGTTCATTGCTTGGGAGACTTTCTTGGAGTCCGCCTTCGCGGGCTACATGACTGGTGAGGCTACAACAGCTGGCAGGTTTCCGGTGAAGTACGTTTCTCCACCGAATGCCGATGCCGCAAGGGCAATGGTCATTGGTACCCAGCGATACTTCGACTACGGCAACCATGAAAACGTCAAGAAGGTCGCTCGGATGTTCTTCCAAAATGGAGATCCATTCGAGCCGCACATTAGTGGGATGATCGGCGACTTGGCTGACCTGCGCACCATGAGAAACTCATCGGCTCACATCACCTCGACGACGCAGACGGCGCTTGAATCCCTTGCACTAAGGATATTTGCAGTACCACGACCGGGTATTGATTTGTATCAACTCCTGACATGCACTGATCCAAGAGTTCATGGCGGACTTACGGTGCTATCCGTCTATCGGGATAAGCTTATCACGGCTGCAGGTCTGATAGCTCAATGATGACAATGCCCAACTATAGCGTGCAGTGGATCACGTACTTTACCGAAAAAACCGGCTCCCACTGACCCAGGCGTTATACAACATTTCTTCCCGTAATTCACAACTGAAGTGAAAAGGTCATATGCTTGATTCGTAGGTGAAGCAAATAATTTTGATATTTTCATTTTTTGATAAAAATAGACAAAGGGAAAACAGGGTGTAACTAACTAATATTAAGAGAGAAAGCAGGATATGTTACGTATAGCTTCCTGAAGGACACACTATATAGCTCTTTTCCATTGATCAATAGTTCAGTTGGCAATCGTGGACAAAATACCCCAAAAACGAGTATCGTTTTTTTGTTGATACTGCCGACTACAAGCTAATTTCATACAAATGAGTCAATCTAATTACTCTACGATATTAATGAATATTTAATTTGCCTTTTTTATAATCAGGGAATATTCTATCAGAAAGCTGAAAAACGAGCATCGTATATTATTTATTAGGTTTAAAAACATAAAGGGGAAATTATGGGATATATAGCTCCTGAAGCTTATAAGGCTTCCTTTACATGCCCGCATTGCGGGGCAATATCTCAACAAAAATGGTGGGCAATAGGATGTGAGGAATATGGGGACGTCCATAACTAAATAACTAACTTTTGCAGGGGGTGACCGGACTAGCTGTTGGCAAAGGACAAAATGAAAGATATAAAACACTATTGCCCAACCAGTCATTGGAGCCAATCGGTGGAAAAGGGTGCCCGCCTCTGGCTCAATTCTTTGTTGTAACAAAATAAAAAGATTATGATAAGGGCATGAAAAAGCTGATAAAAGCAAATAACATGATATAATGAAAGAAACAAAGACAAATTTAAAGACAAAATGGGGGAAAACAATCAATAGCTACAACAAGTCAGTGCACCTGACGCGGAAGCATATCGGGCTCAATTCCATAAGGTTTTTTTGCAGCCCCATCGTCCGTCCGCCGCGCAGGTGACCTCGTCGTTGGGTTCTAGAAAAAGGAGCAATAGTATTTTATGAGCATCAGCTCAGCACAGATGCTGGAATCAGCCAAACAAAAGAAGCGCGACTATGTGACAATTCTTGCCGGCGCAGTGCTTTTGGGTTTTCTAATGAATGTGACTAGTAGCATGCTGCTATCATACCTAATGTTCGATCAACGATCATATGTAACTGTTGGTTCCATCATTCTGACGATATTAGTATGTTATGTATTATATCGTCACGTCTCAGACCGTAGGCTACAACACCAATACGACCTGGACGTATTTTACTATGTCGGTTCTGATAAATTTATCAATACTGAAATCAAGAAATGCGGACTCGTTTGTGATGTTCTACAGGCTAATCTGCAAACTATAAAAAATGAGCTTCAGAGCACCGATACTCAGAAAGGCCTACGAGATTTAGCACTTGCGGGCGAGATTCTATTCTATCTCGCAATTGACACGTTTCTTCAGGAGAGTGATTTTTATATAACAGAACGAAGTTACAATCTTACTTCGGGAGGCAATCTTGATTTTTTTTCTCAATCCCTGTCAGTTCCAGATCAATTCATTGCCAATAATCGTTTCTTGTCAGACGATCACAATCTGAAAATGACGAACCCAATTTTCCCGAAAGGCATTCGTCTTGAAATAAGTGAGACTAAAGGAATAAATGATGGCTTTCATCTTATTAAACTGATCCACCCCTTTGGTGAAATTGAACTGGATAATGTCCTCACCTATCTAACGGTTGGTAAAACGATCAACCCTGAACCAGAATTTGACTTATACTTGAAGAGCAAAAATATAAACAAGAAAGAGTTGCTTATCCTCTGGGGTGCCGTCCGTGTGACAATTCGGCTCAATTTAGCGAAATCATTTCATAAAGAGTTTGCATCATTTTTGGTATGGGGCGAGTATATATTGAATTCTTTTGATAGTGTATTAGGGTGGAAAAATCGGGATAATGACATCAATCAATCACTGTTAGTTACCCTCTATAGACGACTAATAGAGACTAATGGGCCAGCTCTTGACAGTAGAGAAAATGAGGCATGAAAACATTGCCCAACGAGGCAATCCAGCGGACATCCTACAGGCGCCGTTGATTTCAGCGTTGGGCAGGAGTGAATATGGAAAAGAAGACATCGGGTGCGTGGATAATCCACCATACACACAAGCTACAAGGGGTTAAACTCACCACGCCAGACTATGACCAGATCGGTTTTGTAGGAAAGTGCGGGTTAGTGTTAAACGCCTTGGCGGGATCGGCCTCAAGCGATCTCACCAATGAAAGGGTTAATGCACTTGCTAAGGCCAACGGTATATCAGTCCGCTTGGAGCTACCGGCAGTCCTCGACGAACTGGTCAGACAAAGACTGATCGATAGAGGGCATTCTGGTATTAGTGTCCTTGGTCTCACAACAGCCCAAACGCTTGAACATGCTGCTAACATATTTGATGAGGCGTCACCCGGGACTTGTGAGAAGGTTGCCATTGAGTTGGCGGAAAAGGTGTCCGATTTACCCATCGAAAAGGAGTTTGCCGCTGAATATGTCTCGGATACTTTCCATATTGGGAACTCAGAAACCGTAGAGATTTTACAACAGTGCGAGCAAATAGGCTTCTTCGACTCCGAGGATGCAGCCGGAGAATACGTTTATTTTAATGGGAATCTTTTCCGCCATGAAGACATCGTCAAAGTAAGTGCAGTTCTTCGCTCTCTATCTAAAGACGATGAAGAACACGTTATCGAATTGACTGATCGATTGAAGTCCTCCGGCTGCATAGCAAAGTCAGAAGCGATAAAGATTCTTGGAAACACGTTGTACTCCAAGATGTGTGCTATTGGTTTTATCGACGAAAACTCGATTGGCAACGAGGCAGGCACGTTCTCATTTGTCACCCGTCCTGCGGCATTTTCCAAGTTCACTAACACTGTGGTGGACGATGCATTCGATCTTGCAAAGGCTTTTGTGACCTCACTGACATATGGCATGACGTCGAGCCCGTACGGGCGTGGCCGTATACGGATGATTGAGGCCCTGATGAACAAACTGATCAGCGGTGCATCAGTCGGCCCGGCAACAGCTATAGGGCAAGACTACAAAGTTCTTGAGATGAAGGGTGTCGTTGAGGTCCGTCCGCTCGGGGATGGCCGGTTTTATATGAGGTTACTGAAGAAAGAAGTTGGAAGACTAGCGTTGACGGTAATTACCGAAGGCGAAGCAGGTGGGTCGCCGCTTCTGGAGCTACCCGGGGTGTCAGCTACGAGATATGATGGCCCAGAAGTAAACCGAACGGTGGTGCGCAAGCGACAGACTGAACCTCTGAAAAGGGGTGTCGCACGACTGTTGAGTGATCTACGAACGGGAGGTTTGCGATAATGGCCAGCGTTACAGGGCAAAAGGGTTATGCGGCAGAAGAAGCACTCAGGGGGTACTTCAGGAACACTGGGTACTTTGTGGTTCGGGGCATCCCCCTGACTTACAGGAAATATGATGTAACCGATGTTGATCTTTGGCTGTACGCAAAGGCGACCCCTATGGCCGCAGAACGTTTGTGCGTCGATGTAAAGCGGAGGAAGACGCCGCAAGCAATGGAAAGGGTGCTGTGGACAAAGGGATTGATGGGAGTGTTGGGTGTAGACCGGGCTATTGTTGTTACATCGGACAACAGGTCCGAGACACGCGACTTCGCAATAGCTCATGGTATTGGCGTTCTGCAAGGTGAGTTCCTGCAACGCGTAGTTGCTTTATTTCCCCCAGGGGACCGCCTTACGGAGGACGAGCTATTCACAATTCTGAAAACCCCTTGCATCGTTGATTCAGCAACAGATTGGCGCGCTTGGTTCCTGGGCATCAAAACCACTCTTCTTGATAGTCTGAACTTTGACGGCTGTAATTCGCTTCTGCTGGCGGTGAAGTTCCTCCTGGATGAATACGTTGCTACAGGAAAGACATCTGAGGCATCGGTACGCTTACTCTATATCGTTGTTTCCTATCTGCTTATTTGCCTCGACTATGCTTCGTGTTCCTTGGTCTCTCTGGACACGCCAGGACGTAAAGCTACATTGACTGACGGCTTTCGCTACGGCGAGGCAGGTCGCAAGAGGACAGAGGAAATCGTCCAGATGGCCTTACAACTTCTGTCAGATGCGGGAAAGACAGACCTCTTCTCAGGGAACGCCTTGCGCAAAGAATTCGATAGGCAGGTCTCGGAATATCGCGCAGAAATACTAGGCGAATATTTCGCGAAAAAGGAATCGTTGAAGAGTCTATTTGTAACTGCACGTGCGTTCGAGAACATGGCGTACGCTAAAACCTTGGTTCGTCCAGATGCCGCATCCAGCGAGTCTAAAGCGCTCATCGGCTTGTTTTGTGACTTCTTGCAGCACGCCCGGAAGGCGATTATTTGAGCCCAACAAGGCAATCCAGCGGACGTCTTACAGCCGCCGCTGATTTCGGCGTTATGACGGAATGCATATCCTTAAGGAGAAACACTGATGTCAAAAAATGATCAGATACTGTTAGAAGAGATCATTAAGCAAGAGATGGAAAGCATAGGTGAAGGCGATGCTTTGCCCATTGATAGGTTCTTCGAATTCTATTCTGCTTCACAAATACTGAAAAACTATGAACTTAGCTATGAGGAAGTTGAGGGAGGAATAACCGGCGAATGGTTGGACGGGGGAGCAGATTCGATATATCTGTTTGTAAATGGTGACCTAATAAAGGAAGATGAAAACATAAAAGAAAAATACAAGAAAAATGCGGACATTGAATTTGCGGTCATTCAATCGAAGTATTCCAATTCCTTTACTGAAGATGTGTTGCTGAAATTTTCCAGACTGAGTACAAATCTATTCGACCTAGATTTTGATCGGGAGAGTTTTGAAGGGAGATATACCGACAGGGTTTTGAATGCTTTTGATCTTTTCAGAAAGACATACGTTGCTCTTATTACAAAAAAGCCGAAATTAAAAATTAAGTTCTACTATGCTTCCAAAGGAATAGACGTTCATCCAAATGTTCAGAAACAGGCTGATGATTTAAAAGCTGACGTGCAGCGTTTGCTTCCCGATGCTGATGTTTCGGTTACATTTGTTGGAGCCGCTCATCTCATGCGCCTCACTCAGGAACGAATCAATAATGTTTTTCGGGTTAAGGTTACCGAGAACCCCATGTCTTCTACTGGGCAGGTATTTATTGCCCTTGTAAACTTGGTGGATTTTTACAACTTCATAACAGACGACAAAGGCAATATGATTAAACACATATTTGAATCAAATGTTCGTGATTATCAAGGCAAAACTAATGTCAACACAGAGATTCAAGAGACCCTGGAAGCTGCTCCCGTGGAGGAATTCTGGTGGCTTAATAACGGGGTGACAATAACTGCGTCAGAAGCATCCGCACCAGGCGGGAAGGAGCTTGTCATTACGAATCCGGAAATTGTAAATGGATTGCAAACCTCAAGTGAAATATTTCGATACTTCTCAAACAACCCCGACAAAAGCGGCGACGAAAAAAGGAACATTCTTATTCGGGTAATCGTTCCCGAAAGCGAGGAAACTCGCGACAAGATAATCAGAGCCACTAACAGCCAGACGCCAATCCCCAAGGCATCCCTAAGGGCAACCGATCTGATCCATCGCCAAATTGAAGACTATATGAAGCCGCGAGGGCTTTACTACGACCGTAGAAAGAATTTTTACAAAAATGAAGGAAAGAAACCAAAAGAAATCGTGAGCCTTCCATTTTTGTCTCAATGCTTGATGTCGGTACTCATGCAAAAACCTGATTTTGCGAGAGCGCGACCGTCAACTTTATTGGAAGATGACAATGCCTACGGCAAGCTCTACAACAAGAATCACGACCTCAGCATGTTTTACTTAATATCCAGATTAGGCAAAAGTGTCGAGGCATGCTTAAAGCAAGAATCGGCTTACAATTCATCAGAAATTGCTGATATTAAATTCTACGTCCTATATGCGACGTGTGCACAACTAACATCATCAATCTACCCCTCGCACCGATCGGTTTCCGATTTGAATGAGGCGCAGATTGATGAGAAACTCATACAATCGACAGCGGTTCTTGTGTACGACCTTTACAAAGAACTAGGGGGAAACGATAAGGTCGCAAAAGGGCCTATCCTTTCCGAAAAACTCAAAGAAAAGCTCAGAGGCATGATAGGATCATAACGAGGTGCTGAAGCGGATAGCAGCCCTGTCGGGCCACTCCCGGTTATCTTTGTGTTCGGCATAGGAGAGGGACCAATCAATGGCCACAATTTGGATAACATATTCCTGGGCTGATAATACAAACGAAGGCCTTTGCATAATCTCTGATTTCCTGACCATCTCTATCTTTGTCATTTTTCAAGCCTTATGAGATCAAATCAGGCTCATTTTGAAGTCCATATTTCTGTTCTATAACCCCTTTTTGCTTCTTTATTTCCATTTTCCCCATACCCCTCCTTATTCTATCTTTGCTGCTGCCTTTTTCAGGTTGAATGCTATGGCGTTTAACATAAACTCCATATTTCCTTTCTCTAATCCGATGTACCGCATACGGAAGAATCCGTATCGTCTTTTTAAGGTTCCTATCCCTTGTTCAACGATATATCTGATCTGGCTGATAAGCTTGTTGATGCAGCATTGCATGAAGGTAATGGGCTTATTCCTGGCAGCTCTGTACATGATGCCGTCTGTATATGTGTTGTGGATAAGGGCTCTATTCTTCTCACTGCAGTATCCTTTGTCGGCAAGGATAAAGGAGCCTTCCGGCATAGCGGATTCGGTTATGAGCTTCTCAAATTGGGGGCTGGAGGGGACATCCTATACTTCTCCTGTCAAGTAAATTTTTACCAGAAAATAATCCACATAAAATCATGTTGTTATAACGTACTCTTTTTTCAGTACGCACCTCTCCTGTCGGTTCCTATATAGAACTTTAATATGTCCGGCGAATGTTCTCACTCTAAAACGAATCCGCACCTCATCGTTATCATTATCCGGCATGCATAAAAGCGCCGCCTATCATCCTTTATCCAGGTTGCATAATTCTGATGAGAGGCCCATAATTGTCCCCTGCGAGGTCTTATGCCTCTACGTTCTTTATCGGGCTCTCCCGCCGGTAGTAATCACTTACTTATTTTATATAACCCGGATCAAACATCTCCTTCTTTTTCATTAAGGTCCATGCAATAACAAGCATCTTTGCAGCAAGCTCAACCCTCCTGTTGGTGAGTATACCTTTTTCTCTTTCCCTGTCTTTGAGCTTGTTTGTAAAATAGGTCATAAAATTGTGATTCCTGGTAGAAGCGATAAGCGCCGCCTGATAGAGACCATACCGGAGATCGGCTTTGCCTTTTTTTGAAATGACCGGATTTGCATCACTGCGTTTACCGCTTGTATCGGCACCGAGATCCAATCCCGCCATCTTAAGCACCTGTCTTCCATTATCAAACCTGCGGGGATCGCCGACAGCTCCAAGTACTTTTGAAGAGATGTCAGGTCCAAAGCCGGGTATGCTCAAAAGACAGGCATATTCAGGAAACCTCTTGCATATATCGTTAATCTTCTTATCCGTCTCCAGTATCATTGTATGAAGTTGTTGTAATTCCTCAAGCAGTGTCTTTGCCTCGAACGATACACCGGGAGTTGCTTTGCAGCCTATAGAGGAAGCCGCTTTGTTATATATTTCAAATAACCTTCTTCGTTGTTTTTCTCCTCCGTTCCGGGAAGATACCATACGTACAAATTCTTCAAAAGACAGATTGGCAAGCTCTGCCGGATCAAAACACCATTTGATTATTGCAGGTCCTTCACCGTAACCGAAGTAATTATCCATCTCAGGGAAGTATTGAGCAATGAGGTGATTCCTTATTCTCACTCTATACCCCTTTCCTGTTTCTTTAAACGTCTTTTTAAAGAGAGGAGATTCCTTAACTCTCTTATATACGATGAAGGGAAATCATAGAACAGACATTTTCCCTGGGTAATAAGATCAGCAACATTGGCGGCATCCTTTGTATCGTTTTTATCCCATCTTCCATCTAATAGCTCACGGTTCTTTTTTACTGCCGTGCCTTCAACGAGTACTACTATATGTCCCTGTCTTATCAGATATTCTGCCAGGGGTTTATGGTAATCAGCCGTAGGTTCTAAACCGAATATTACTTTCTTCAGAGTATGCTGAGTTTTAAGGATATCTATCTGAAAACAGAGATTCTCAAAACCCTCTTTTGTATTATTGAAAACAAGACGTCTAAGTAGGGTTTTACCTGTAGGCATACCGAAAAAGGCATGGTGGCGGTCTTTGGCAACGTCTATTCCTATCACCAGATGTTCCTGCGATCCGCGAATCTCACGCTTTAATTGACGAAACTCTTTTAACCTGTTATCTTGATTGTGTTCCATGGAAGGCCTCCTTGTTTGGTTTGTTGTTGGGTACCTCAATCTTAACAGGAGGTCTTCTTTTTTTGTAGTCTGATAATGCATAAATTTTAGATATAGCCTTTGAGGTGTGCCCTGGGGTCATAGGAATATATAACGCTCTTTAAAAAAGTAAGAAACTGCTTGACGTTCCTCCTGGAAAAGCAAAAGGGGTCTTGCAATGACATATTTAGTCTTGATCCCATCCTCACTTTCTTAATTGTCCTGTAATTTTAATCATTTTGCAAGGGGGAAAACTATTACGGAATTACTTATTCCTCCCCCATCCCATTGCGGATTGCGGATTGCGGATTTCCTTCTCCGCTCCTTTACCTTCAGTCTTCAGTCTTTTTCCACTTCAGCCATACTCAATCCACTCAACTTACTCAACCGTCTTTCCCTTCCTTTCCCCTCATTATGACCACAGGGTTTTTATAATCTTTGAATTGTAAATGCATTCCTTGGGGCCATCCGCAAAAGTTCATGCGGGTTCCCCGGCAGGGATGGTAATACCAATTTGCCGTCATTCGGTAAATTAAAACGGGAGCGTCTTCCCTGAGCATGACTCACGGAACGACCGGGGGCCGCCCTACCTTCAGCCGGGCGCTTGTGGAGGTACAACACGGATGGCTGGCGGCTGGTGGAGAGCGTCCCCGAAAGTGGTGATGTGCAGGTATGAACATCTTAGGGTAGCCTCCGCTCTTGACATCAAGCGATGCAAGCCCTGCAATAGTCGGGAGGGTAGTACGGAAACGTGAAGGGACGTGTGTTCCCGCTATCAAGCAATTTGGTTAGCAATTGATGGCGAGTTGGTATAAAACAGTGTTCCGGCCATAACCGATGAAAAAACTGAGGAAACTCCGGAATATTTTATTATTTTGAATCGACGATTAGTGTGACGGGACCTTCGTTAATAAGGGATACATTCATGGCGGCCTGAAAAATACCGGTTTCTACCTTTTCTATTTTCTCTTTTGCATTCGCTACGAATATTTCAAAAAGCCTTTTTGCCTCTTCCGCACCCATGGCATCGGTAAATGACGGCCTCCGCCCTCTCGTACAATCCCCATAAAGTGTAAACTGCGACACAAGCAGGAGTTCCCCTTTTACGTCAAGCAAGGACTTATCAAACTTCCCGTTTTCTTTTTCGAATATTCTGAGGTTTACGATCTTATCTACCATCCATTGAATATCCCGGATAGTATCATCCCTGCCAATGCCAAGAAGGACAAACAAGCCATGGCCTATGTCGCCTACAACTTTTCCCTCAACCTCGACAGATGCACTTTTGACTCTCTGAATTACAGCCTTCATTTTAGCAATTAGCGGTCAGCTAATAGCTATTAGCAAAAGAATAAACAAAAACATTACCTTACTGCTAACGGCTAATAGCTAACGGCTCGGTTTTAGCGGTTTATTTCTCCAGTTCCTTCTCTTTCTTCGCCTGTTCTATAATCTTTGGTGCAATATGTGCCGGAACCTCTTCATAATGTGAAAACTCAACGGTAAATGCCCCTCTTCCCCCAGTCATGGACCGAAGGTCAGGTGCATATTTTAAAATCTCCGCCATTGGAACAGCCGCTTTTACGACCTGATTGCTCCCCTTTGATTCAACCCCGATAATCTTTCCCCTTCGGGAGTTCATATCTCCCATAATATCACCCATGAATTCATCAGGAACAATAACTTCAATCTTCATGATCGGTTCGAGGAGCGTAGGGTTGCACTGTTCCATACCCTTCTTGAAACCCATTGATGCGGCAATCTTAAATGCCATTTCCGAAGAGTCAACATCGTGATAGGAGCCATCATACAGGGTAACTCTGAAATCCGTTACGGGGTAACCGGCAAGGATACCCTGCGGCATTGCCTCTATAATACCCTTCTCAACTGCCGGTATGTACTGCCTCGGGATAGCCCCGCCGACAACCTTATCAACAAATTCAAAACCTGCCCCCTTTGGCAGAGGGCCCATTTCGAGCCATGTATCACCGTATTGTCCCTTGCCGCCGGATTGCTTTTTGTATTTTCCCTGCACCTTTGTAGTTCCCTTGATCGTCTCCTTGTAGGGGACCTTGGGTTCTTTTAATTCCACTTCCACACCAAACTTCCTTTTCATCCTCTCCACCACAACTTCAATATGTACCTGGCCCATTCCGGACAGAAGAAATTCTTTTGTCTGATCATCCCTTTTATATTGTATCGTCTGATCTTCTTCTATAAGCCGCGCAAGGGATGTATTGAGCTTATCTTCATCGCCTTTTGCCTTGGGCTGCAGAGAAAAAGAGATAACAGGAGGTGATATGGATACCTCTTTATATTTAATCGGAGCCTTTTCATCGCACAACGTATCACCCGTTCCTGCCTCTTTTAATTTTGCCAAAACGGCAATATCTCCGGCCGAAGCAAATCCTGCCTGTTTTTGTTTTTTGCCGACAAGATAAAATATCTGCCCGATTCTCTCTTTTTCATCCTTCGAGACATTCAAAACTGTCATATCAGGATGGATTTCGCCTGAATAAACCCTGAAGAGTGTCAATTTCCCTGCAAACGGGTCTGTGATCGTCTTGAATATAAATGCGCTGAAAGGTTGATCCGGTTTCATTTCCCTTTTTATTGTATTTCCAGTCTTAGGATCTATCCCTTCTACTACATCTTTGTAAGTTGATGACGGGAAATACTTAACGATATTATCCAGCAATGCGTTAATGCCGATATTTTTAGCCGCCGCCCCGCACATGATAGGAACGATGCGTCTTGTCCATATTCCGTCCTTCAGACATTTCTCAATCTCTTCACCCTTTACTTCATCACCGTTAAGGTAACGTTCCATCACTTCGTCATCCATTTCTACCGCAATTTCAACAAGTTTTTCCCTGTACTTATTTGCTTCGGCTTCATACTCCGACGGTATATCAATTCGTTCAAAGCTGCCGGAGCCGTCATCCTTATACACATATGCCTTCATTGAAAGAAGGTCTATCACTCCCTTGAAGGCTTCTTCCTTACCCATCGGCAGCTGGACAACCAGAAGATTTGCATCCGTAAAATTCTTCTGGACATCTTCAACCGTTCTTCCAAAATCAGCCCTCTCCCTGTCAAGTTTATTGATAAATACACAGGCAGGTATTGAAAGTTCATTTGCATATTGCCACACCTTCTCGGTCCCTACCTTTACACCGGAAACAGCGCTTACCACTATTACTGCACCATCAACAACACGCATACATAATTTGGCGTCCGACATAAAATTGTCATCGCCGGGGGTGTCAATAAAATTTATCTTGTTTTTACCCCATTCAAAACATGCCAGCGATGATGAAATGGTAATTTTTCTTTCGACCTCCTCAGGCTCATAATCCATCAAGGATGTGCCGTCATCGACCCTTCCAAGTCTGGTGTTCTCTCCTGAGAGAAAAAGCATAGCCTCAACGATTGATGTCTTGCCTTCTCCTCCATGCGAAAATATACCAACGTTCCTGATAGCATCCGGCTCATACTTTTTCATTTAAACTCCTTTTGAAAATATAAGAATTGACTAAAATATGGTGAATTTTACATGGCTTTACTTCAAAAATCAAGAGTTTAAACGGATGCCGTCAGGTGTTCAAGCCCCAGTGATGATTTTAAATAGCTCGCACAGCGAGCGAGAGGGGGAGGCTCTATGGGGTTCAACGTTCGAAGTTCAACGTTCAACATTAGAGGTTCAAGATTAGAACATAACATAGAACGTAGAACATTGAACATATATGTCGGGGGCGACGCAAGCCTCAATAACAGAGTTATTGACACCCGCACTCTTTTATGTTTAAGTAATAACTCAGAAATAACTTTGAGGTGAAATAATGAAAAGGACTTACCAGCCTCACAACAAGAGCAGGAAAAGAACACATGGCTTTCTTGTGAGAATGAGAACCGCATCCGGAAGAGACGTAATCAGGAGAAGAAGGGCAAAAGGAAGAAAGCAACTGTCTGTTTAGCCCGCAATAAGTGATTTCTATTTAAATAAACCATACAAATACAATAGGCTATGAATCACTGATCGCTGACTACTGATATAATAACCGTTTACCGATAGCTGATCACTGGTCGATAACCGGTTACTGATAACTGGACTACATGGAATTTAATCTCCCGAAAAAAGAAAGATTGAATAAAAAGGACTTTCGGGGTATAAAATGGACAAAGCACGGAGAAACAGACCATTTTATTCTCCTGCTTCATAGGAATGAAACAGGTATAAAAAGAATCGGGGTGAGTATACGGAAAACAGCAGGGGGGGCGGTTGTTAGAAATAAGATGAAACGTCTTGCAAAAGAGTTTTTCAGATTAAACAAGCACCTGTTCAAAGACAGCCAAAACCATCTTATAAGAATAAAAACACTACCACCGAAACTTACATGGGATGGCGCCAAAATAGAATTACAAAGCCTGCTGAACGGAAATATCCATTAATGAAAAAAGCTGCTATCTTTTTTATAAACCTTTACGGTATATGTATATCTCCATTCGTTCCAACCGAATGCAGGTTTTATCCCACTTGTTCATGCTACATGAAGGAATCCATCGAGAAAAAAGGTGTTTTTAAGGGTACACTACACGGCCTGAGAAGGCTTTTAAAATGTAACCCCTTGCATCCGGGCGGATATGACCCGGTAAAATAGCGGAGGAATTGAATGGAAAAACGTACCATTATAGCCCTGGTTCTAACGGTTTTAATACTATTTGTCTTCCAGATGTATTTTGCGCCGAAGCCACAGGACACCGGCGAACCGAAGCAAAAGACAGAGCAATCCCAAACAAAAGAACAAACTCAATCAAAAAGCCAGTCTCAATCAAAAGAAGACAAGAAAGATGATATTGTTAAACAGAAAAAAGGCGACGTAATAGCAAAGCCGGATATAACACCATCGAAAGAAGCAAAAGACGTTGTAGTAGAAACCCCCCTCCTGAAGGTTACGCTTCTCGACTTCGGGGGAGGCATTAAAAGTGTAAAACTCAAAAAATACGAGGAAACGGTTAAGGACAAAAAAGATAAAGAGATGATTGAAGATATAAAACCATATGTCTTCATTCCAAAAGTGTATAAAACAATTAATAACGAAATCATAGATGACGGGACCATATTCAAAGCAGACAAGGGAAGACTCGATATAACCGACAAAGAGGGCGCCGTTGCCTTTACCGGAACATTAGCTAACGGTACGAAAGTCAAAAAAACATACAAATTCTACCCTGATTCATACACGATCGATATGAACATCGAGGTAGAATCGACTGACAAGGACATAACATCATTAGATTTTGTTATGATAACCGGCAAAAATGCATCAAGCTATACATTTAAAGGTCCTTTCGTTTTCAACGGCAAAAAATTCGAGCAGATTGAGAAGATCGAAAAAAATATTGAAGTTGCTAAAGATTTCAAATATGCAGGCCTTGACGACGGCTTCTTCGCCTTTATTTACATTCCACTGGAAAATTCAGCATTTCCCCTTACTATCCTGAAAACAGACCCCAAGGCGGAAAACGGTTTGCCCGTTCTAAGATTGGCCATGGATAAGCCTTCCCTCTCGGCAAAGCTCTACTTCGGTCCAAAAAAATCGGATGTTCTTGCAAGTCTGAATGTAAAAGCCGAAAAGATTGTCGACTTCGGGTGGTTTGATATTATAGCAAAACCTCTTATTATGGGGCTTAACCTCTCCAATAAAGTCACCCATAATTATGGTATCGATATCATCCTCCTTACAATCCTCATAAAGATTATCTTCTACCCTCTGAGCGTGAAGAGCTACAAATCAATGAAGGAGATGCAAAAACTGCAACCGCAGATAGCAAAACTCAAGGAAAAATATAAAGGCGACAAACAAAAAGTAAACCAGGAAATGATGGAAATGTATAAACGAAAAGGCGTCAACCCTATGGGTGGATGTTTGCCGATGGTCATACAGATTCCTGTTTTCTTTGCACTCTACAAGGCGCTTTCAGGGGCAATCGAGCTGAGACACGCACCATTCATGTTTTGGATTAACGACCTTTCGGCGCCGGAAGATTTGTTTTCCTTTGCCGTAGCGGGATATACAATACCAATCAGGATTCTGCCCCTGGTAATGGGTATTACCCAGATGATTCAACAAAAAATGACCCCGACCAGCGTAGACCCCATGCAGGAAAAAATGATGTTATTCATGCCCATTTTCTTTACTTTTCTCTTCTGGGGTTTCCCGGCAGGCCTTGTGCTGTACTGGCTCGTAAACAACGTCATTTCCATAGGACAACAATACTACATTAACAAAAAAGTCTCTTAAGGGGGCACCATGGATTTCATAGAAGTAGAAGGTAAAACATATGAAGAGGCAATAAGAAAGGCCTCGCTGGAACTGAATGCCGAAGAAAAAGATCTCGATATAGATGTGAAAGAGGTTGACACAAAAGGGATTCTCGGTCTGCTCGGAAGCAAAAAAGTAAGGATTACGGCTCGTTTAAGGGTAATAGATATACCTGAAGAACCGGAAGAACCTGAAGGACCGGAAGAGTATGGAAAAAAGTTTCTGGAAGAGCTCTCGAGGTTTGTCGGTTTATCTTTCAGTGTAAGGGCTACAAAGACAAACGACAGGCTGATGTTTCTTGTTCAATCTGATCACGGCGACATCCTTATCGGAAAAGAAGGAGATGTCTTAGAGGCTCTCCAGTATGTCCTGAGGCTTGCCATTACAAAAAAATATAAACAGGGGCTCAAGCTCCTCATCGATATCAATGGCTACAGGGAAAAAAGGAAAAAGCTCCTTACGGTTATGGCAAAAAGGCTGGCCGACAAGGTAAAAAGGACCGGCAGGGCATTGAAGACCGACCCCCTGAATCCTTACGAGAGAAGAGTTATCCACACACTCTTCAAGCATAACAAAAACATAAACACGAAGAGTGAAGGCGATGGGCATACAAAAAAAGTAGTCATATCACCAAACAAGATTGCGGATGGAAACCGCAAATTTGTGAATGGAAACCGCTGACACTATTTGTGCCATTTCAACTCCCCCCGGCGAGGGGGGGATTGGCATAATTAGGATGAGTGGGCGCCTTGCCCATGCAATATTAAAAACCATATTCGTTTCAAAAAAGAAACAGGAAGAATTCCTGTCCCGCAAGCTCTATCTTGGTCATATCGTAAATCCTGAGAACAATAAAACCATTGATGAAGTCTTTGCTGTCTTCATGAAGGCGCCGGACACCTATACAAAAGAAGATATAGCCGAGGTCTATTCCCATGGCGGATATGCTGCCCAGAAGAATATCCTCACCCTTACGATGCAGCAGGGCGCGCGGCTTGCCGATCCGGGCGAATTTACAAAAAGGGCATTTCTTAACGGAAGGATAGACCTTCTCCAGGCAGAATCCGTACTCGATATTATCCGGAGTGAAACCGATGAAGAGTTGAGTAATGCCATAGAGCACCTGAGTGGAACGCTATCGGGTAAACTCAACCATATTAAAGAAAATATTAAAAGGGCGCTCGCAGAGATAGAAGCGCTCATCGATTTCCCGGAGGAAGACATAGAGATTGATGAAAAAAGGATATTCTCGACGCTGAAGCAAGCAAGGCAGGATATCAAAAAACTCATCAAATCATACTATGAGGGTAAGGCTATCCGGCAGGGTTTTGAGGTGCTCATCCTCGGCAAACCGAATGTCGGCAAATCGAGCCTGTTAAATGCTTTGTTACTCAAAGAAAGGGCAATTGTTACCCCCATGCCGGGAACAACACGTGACCTTATAGAAGACATGATACATATCAAGGGAGTAAGGATAAGGATCATTGATACGGCGGGCATGAGAACGCCGACGAATGTTGCGGAAGAGGCAGGGATAGAGAAAGTAAGGCAGAAAATCCCGAAGGCGGATCTTATCATCTGGGTTCTGGACAGCTCCGGGCAATACACCGGTGAGGACGAGGAAATATACAATAGTATTATCGCAAAACGGAAAATCACTGTACTGAACAAGATTGACCTGCCGGGGATGGTTGATGCCGCTGCCTTGCAATCAAAGGGGTTGCAATTGCGAGATATTTCAGCACTAAAAGATACAGGGCTTGAACAATTAAAGAATGATATTTATGAAAAATTGATGGAAAGAGGCGCAAAAGACAGCGGCGTACTCATAACAAATGTACGGCACAGGGATGCACTGAGAAAAACACTCGATACCCTGGAACAGGCAATAACCTGCAAAAAAACAAATGAGCCCCTGGAAATCATCGCCTTCGAGCTCCGCCAGTCCCTGTTTCACCTTGGAGAAATCACCGGAGAAACATGCCCCGACGACATTCTCCACAGCATATTCGACCGCTTCTGCATCGGAAAATAAACATTTCCACGTTTCAGCTATAAATATTTCTCCGGCAAGAAAAGCTTGTGTTACCTGTTGAAATGGATTTATATTAATTGCTTAACGGCCTACCATGGACATAAAGCAAAAAACCTCTTTATTTGCAATTATATCCGCGTCCATCCTTGCATTGAGTAAATTTGCAGTAGGGTTGATATCGGGTTCCATGGCGGTTGCCTCTTCGGGCCTCGATAGCCTCCTTGACGTTTTCATGTCCGGCATGAATTTTTTTGCCATAAAAAAGGCGGCAAAACCTGCCGATATTGATCACCAGTATGGTCATGGAAAGGCGGCTGATATCGCTGCCGTTATCCAGTCCTTTGTTATAATTTTTTCAGGAATCGCTATATTTCACAGCGTAGGGGAGAAATTTCTCCGTAAAGAAGTTATCAGCTATTCAGTTTTCGATCTTGGTGTGATGATGCTTTCCCTCGCTTTTAGTGCGGTCATTTCAACTGTGCTGAGAAGAGTAGGCAAAAAAACAGGGTCAACTCCTTTGAAGGCGGATGCCCTCCATTATACAAGCGACCTTTATTCAAACTCGGCAGCTATCGCAGCGATTGTGATTACTTATTATACAAGGATAACCTATTTCGATTATCTTTTTGCCATAATAACGGGATTTATCATCATTTTCTCTGCAATAAAAATATTAAGGGAAGGCTTTTTAGGTCTTATGGATACAAGGATCCCTGAAACCGTTGAAAAAGAAATTGAAGACATTATTGATAAAACCCCCTACCCTTACGCCGGATACCACAAGTTCAGAAGCAGGTTTTCAGGCAATAAAAAATATGTGGATTTTCATTTACTTATCTGCAGGAAGGCAAACATTGATGAATCCCATAAACTGGCAAGCAAAGTCGAACACGAATTGGAGAATAAAATAGAAGCAATTGACGTCGTAATCCACATCGAACCATGCTCATTTGACTGCGACCTGTCAGATGCGGCCTGCAAGATTACAAGGAATACAGCAAGCCATGAATAAAAATGCAATTGCCCGCACCTTTTTATAATCCTCCATGCCAAATAGCATGGCACCATCCCAAAAAGATTATTTTCTTGCGATGATACAATAGAAACCGGGCTCGTCGACAAACATATCAATAGCCAACCCTGCCGCTTCCAATAATGAACGCATCGCTGTCTCATCAGGCAGACGGTCGTGCATGACGGCATGACATGATCCATGGTGTCTGTTTATCCCCTCCGACGAGTCAAAGTGGGACACGGCTAAAATCCCGCGCTGTTTCAGGATGCGTGAAAACGCCGCCACAGCTTTTTTCTTGTCGTGAAAATGCGGGAAGCACGAAAAACAGATGATCGCATCACAGGAGGCATCATCGAGCGGTGCGTTTTCCGCGTCTGCGAGGATAAATCGGACGTTGTCCGCCCCATGCAGGCTCCGATTGGTTTCTATCATTCTATCCGCAAAGTCCAGCTCATACAGGATTCCCGTACCTGTGACACGTTCGAGAATAAACGGAACCAATATGCCTGTCCCGCATCCGACGTCCAGTACATGGTCTCCGGGTTTCAGCGGCAGGAGTGAAAACAAGCGTTCAAAGTCCTTTCCATACTTATCATAGCGCCCGGCAGCGTGGTCTTTGTACCACATATCGCACCATTCTCCGGCATGGTCGTTGAAAAATTTCTTTCGTGTCCGATAAATCTCATCCGGTATCATTTTCATAGGATATATTCCTTTTTTTTGAGTTTTGCTGTACGACGTTTCGGCGAAAAAATATATGCAGCGGCAAAGATGATTGTCGCCATGAGAACCACCGCCGCACCGGACGGAAGGTCAAAAATATACGACGCGATCAAACCCGAAACACAGGCGCCGACGCCTGAAGCCACGGAAATGATAAAGAAGTGTTTCAAGTTGTACGTCAACTGGAGCGCGGTGGCCCCGGGTTGCACAAGCAATGCGAAGATAAGAAGGCCTCCCACAGTCGCAAGGTTTGACGACACCACGGCCCCGGTAAGAAACAGGAGCGTATAATAAATCAATTTCCCGGGTATGCCGCTCGCTGCAGCAAGCCTCCTGTTGAACAGGACAGAGCGAATCTCTTTGAAAAACAACAGCACAAACAGTACAAGGATCGCTGTGATAAGGGACAGCACCAATATGTCCGACCCGGAGAGCGAGAGCAAGCTTCCCCACATCAGGTTGAGGGCGTCGGCTTTTGTCTTCGTGAGAATTCCCATACCAAGAAAAGCAAGTCCCATAAGAAATGAAAACATAATGCCGAGCACGTTCTCGGGGGCCATGTCCGTGCGATCCGAAAGCGGACCAAGCACCGCCGCCGTGAGCAGACACATAATAAATCCACTCAAAAACGGATTGATGCCAAGGAGCATACCCAATACAGCGCCCGCGAAAGCGGCATGTGACATCGAGACGCCGATCAGCGGCATTTTCATCAGCACTACAAATACGGACAGGAGCGCACAACTCGCGCCGCACAGTACGCAAGCAACAAAGGCGCGCTGGATGGGAGGATAAGTGAAAACATCGATCAAATGCTCAGCCATAAGAGACAAATCTCCTGCCGTTACGTTCAAAAGTCTCCAGCGGATATTGGAATAGCCTGCTTAGCGTCTCGCTCGACATTGCGATACCGATGTCCCCGTCAAACACTGTTTTTCCGCTATCCAGCAGCACGGCGCGTCGCATTGCGACCGGAAGCAAATTGAAATCGTGGGTGACGAAAAGAATGGTAAGGTCTTCTTGCTTATGAATTTCGCTTATAAGATTCAAAACTTCCTTCTGGACGGCTATGTCCAGATTTGCGGTCGGTTCATCCATGAGAAGGATATCGGGCTGCTGAAGAATAGCTCGCGCCAACGATACTTTCTGACGCTCACCGCCGGAAAGCTGGCCCAGTGGTCTATCTGCAAGATGAGCCACACGCATCATTTCCATCAGTTGCATCGTTTTTTCTTTTTCTTGTCTGCCGGGAGAGCGAAAGAGGCCCAGGCGGCCGATTGAGCCTGTCATCACGGCCTCCGACGCAAGGATAGGAAACGCCGGATCAATTTGAAATAGTTGCGGAACGTAACCGATGCGAAGTCTTGTCTCGCGGGAGCGTTTCCATGACTCGCGTTGTCCGAAAAGACTAAGTGTTCCCTCAAACTTCTCAAATCCGGCTATGACATTCAGGAGCGTGGTTTTCCCGGCCCCGTTGGGGCCGATAATCCCGACAAACTCCCGACTCGACATGCTGATACTGATGCCGTCCAGCAGCAGGCCACCTGATTTCCGGACGGTTACCCCTTCAAGTTCTATAATTTGTTTGCTCATAGCGCGTCCATACAAACAATCCTGTTTCATTTTCGCATCGCTCCGGCGAGCACGGCATCAACATTCTCTTTGAGCGTAGCAAGATATCCTTTTTCCGATGGAAAATTCGTCAGAACAACATGAGGAACCCCCAGTGTTTCGGCGATTCCGGCGCCGGCGTTGGGCCCGGACTGAAGATTGTCAACAACCAGCACCACATGGCGTTCTCTTCCGATTTTCGAAAGGTGTATGACTTCCCTTGTAGACATCGCTTCCGGTCTGCCGTATTCTCCCGCAACACGGAAACCCATCCACTCCAGAGGCTCTTTCTGCATGGAGGAGACAATAACAGGCTTTCCGAACAGTCCTGCCTGCTTAATCCTTTGAATGAGCGAATTCGCATCCGCTTTTACCCTATGGATGGCCTCTTCCTTACGGCTCATTATTTTATCCTTATCTTCGGGGAAATACCTTGAAAGTCTGTCGGCAATGAGGTCCAAACCGTACAGATAGGAACCCGGGGCCATCCAGTTCCGGCCTTCCGTTTCCACAAGAAGTTGTGCTCCACCACCTGATGCGGCTTTGCTCATGAAAGGCATTCCTTTGAATGAAACAATCAAATCGGCTTTTTGCATTTTCTCGATATCCGACAGTTTTACATCATAGTGGCCGGGACACTGCCCCGGCGGGAGTATCGCTTCGATTGAATAGCGATGGGGAGGCAAAAGCGAGGCTATCATCCCGGACAGGATTGTATCCGACGCAACAATGCCACGCACGATTTCCGCATTGCCGTCTTTTGGCTTATCCGAACATCCGGCAGAAAGGCACGCCAGCGCTATTATCACAACAGCAAAAAATAATGCCGCTTTTATACGCATTCACCGATCCTCCAAAACATGGAACCGTCTCATAAAACCGATCCCGTAAAACGAGTTCATGAATCTATTGAAACTTCATACTGAATCCGGCAAAAAAAGTTATTCCAGCCATTGGGTAGCCCTTGGCATATTCATAATCCTGATTGAAAATATTGTTTATCGCAAAAAACACTTCCGAATCGTTCAAGTGCATCGGCTTGTAGTCAAACCGATAGCTCAACCGGGTATTGAACAGCGTAATGTCACCCAGTTTATCTTTGGCGGTAAGCTGGGGGAGGTTAAAGGTACCGCTCCGTGCGGCAGTGCCCTGGTAAAGGTTTCTCAGGTGCTGCATGTCCGTAAAGAGCCGGAAATTATCCAGGAATGTCCATTTGGCCCCTGCCTGAAACTGAAAACCAGGAGTATAAGGCATATGGTTATTTTCAATGTTATCAGCTCCCTTCGCTTCAACTGCCAACCAGGTGGCGCCGGCGAAAAACTCAAGATTTTTCACAGGGGTTGTTGTACCGGTCAGTTCCAGCCCGCGAATTTCATATCGCCCGATATAGTCGTTAAATGTCGCCGGAACCGGCCCGAACATATACGCCTGGAAACGGTCTTTTCCCTTGTCGCAGAAAACCGTTGCCCCCAACGAAGCTATTTTAGGCCAAGTATGGGTTAAGCCCAATTCATAATGGTCCACTACTTCCGGCTTTATGCTTCTTGGATTGCTCACCGGCGCACTGGTAAGCACCATGTTCATGAGCACCACAGGTGAAGGATAGTTGACGCCGCGGGAGTAATTGATGTTGAGATCGGTATTGCCGTATCCCATGACCAGACCTGCCTGGCCCGCCGACTTGTCTTCGAACTCGTTGTTATTATAATAACGTACGCCTGCCGAAGGGGTAATATGGAAGCCTTCAGGGCGACCAAATACCTGACTTAAAGCCAGATAAGGAGAAAAAAGTCTTGTTTCGGGAAAATCCCAGACCCTCCTTACTTTGCCGCCGTTGATTCCGGCAGCCGCCAGACCGCTGTATGTCTGCTGGGTATTTTTAAGCCCGGTCATATCCAGGTCCGCCCCAACCAGGATTTCACCGCCCGTCCAAAAATGGAGTTTTTCCCTGGCCCGGACCCCATTCATGGTAATCTGCTGCCGGGACCAAAGTCCGCCGGTACCGTTGGCATAAGGTTTGCCGGTCGTCGAGTTCAATTCCTGCAACAGTTCAAAAGTGGTGTCATTCCAATAGCCCTTGAGGTAACCACTTGCACGTTCATATTCATGATTGAGCGTCAATGTGGTAAAAAAGGTCTCCGTCTTGAAACGGTCTGCTCCGGGCCAACTCACCCCGTTGGTTGCGGTGGGCGTAGCGTCAGGCATAGGGGCCTCTGTACTGCCTTTCACGTTGTTGACCAGAAACCTGATATTCCATTCCTTGTTGATCTGATAACCGGCGTTAGCGTAGTAACTCTGCTGATTAGCGGCGGAATTGTCCCTATTGCCGTCTGTGCTTGTCCAACTCTGGGATGCATAGATGTCGAAGGCCCCTTTTTTGATGCCGGTGGAAAGACTCTCGTCGAATGTGGCGTAACTGCCTCCGCTGAAATTAAGCACAGCCTCCTGACCCTCTTTCTTAATGTACTTAGGCAGGACATTGACCAACGCGTAACCACTGCCGAACTGAGCCGGCTGAGGGCTTTTGTAAACCTCTATCCCTCCGATCGTGGAAACGGCAATGCCGTCGCCCAATACCTGACCGAATAATCCGCCGTAACGGGGAACACCATCAAACTGAATAACAATATCGGGGCTGGGATGACTGGCGCCCCGGCCGCGAATGTAAAGGCTGTGGCTGGTCTGGCTTCCTATAAGATTCTTACTCTGAGACATAACCCCCGGCACATCACGCAGGGTCGACTGAAAGTCATACGAATTCTGTTCTTTGATCTGTTCTTCGGTCACCACGTTGTACTGGGCGCCGTAACGGGTATCAACAGGGGTAACAGGGTTGTTGTACGCAGTTCCCGTCACAGTGATTTCCTCCAATACCGTTTTTGCCTCTTTTTTTGCTTCCTTCGCCTCTTGCGCCCAAACCGGTATAGCCATGACGAAAGTGCACAAAAGAAGACCGATCATACTTCTTGCAGCAATTTTCATTAAACCTTCCTCCTTCCCCTTTTCTTTTACCACCTCCTTTGCTATAATAGACAAAGAGAAGGTGGTGCATTACAAATCACTTTCTTTAACCGGAGGGCAGGGTTTTTCCCGACAAGGTCAGCCCTGTCCCTCCTTTACTTTCCGTTTTATTGCAGAATCACATCGCTAACATATTCCCATAACCCTTCCATTGCTGTTTTGTGTAACGGATACTACATCATCGCCTGCCATCCCTTTGAGGCTGGAGCTTATACGTTATGGGGAGCCGAACAACAACCCTGTAGGGCACTTTTCTGGAAATCACCGTTTTTGCGACCCCATCTATTGCGCTGTCGTCAAGAAGCCGATGGCCCGAACTTTTAACTATCGTAATCCGGCTTGTATTCCCGTTTTCCAGCACCATGAAGGAGAGTATGGCCCTTCCCTCAAGCCCCATCTTCCTCGCCCATTCCGGGTATTCAATATTCTTCATGATCGCATCACGGATGTAGTCGTAGCCCTTGCTGCCCTCTGCCAGGCTTTCTCCGCCCTGTCCTCCCCCCTGACCGCTGCCCTCCACACCGTCGGCAAAGCCCCCGTGCGGCTGAAGGAACCTGCCTGACCCGGAAGAGCCCGCATAGGTTGCAGGTGTCCCATGAACGGCTATTCCCCCTGTGGTATCAGACGCAGTAACAATGGCCGGCACAGGAGGGGGTTCTGCCTGTTCCTTCGCAGGAGCATTATCCGGGTTCTGCTTAACAGGCCGATCCGGCTCGATTATCTTCCCGGGCGACTTCCCGCCTTTAAGGATCCGTGGATTTTTCTCAGTTATCTTCTTATCGACTTTCGGTGCGGGACGCTCCCTGAACTGATCCTTGATAAGCAAAAAATCGACCTCTACCACCTTGACCGGTCTGTTTTGAACACTGAACGAAGCAGCCACAAGGGGCAGTATGACGCATGAGTGCACCAGGAAGGAAATGGCCGCTCCTAAGTGGTTTTCTTTCATTGGCCCAACCATTCGGTGTGGAGACTGACCCTTTTGAAGCCCGCCGTTTTTATAAGATCAAGAACCTCGACAAAACCCTGCAGATTAATATCCTTGTCGGCCCTGATAAGAAAGGGTGTCTGTCTCGGTATTGCGGCAATACGGAACTTGAGGTCACGCAGGGTGACAGCCTTATCCTGGTAAAAAACGGCGCCCCGCTTATCAATCACAACAACCTGTGTCGCCGTGGCCACTTCATGTTTTCCTACTACCTTCGGCAGTTCCACAGGTATGATGCCGGTCACCGCAAAGGTGCTTGTGGTGAGCACTATTGTAAGGAGCACGAGCATCACATCGATAAAAGGAATCATGTTGATGTAATCGAATTCCTTCTCATCCATGCCGGTCGTCCCACTCAAGAAGGATCACTTTGGCCCGGCGCAAAAGGGTGTTATAGAAGACGATCGACGGTATGGCAACCACCAGGCCTATGGCAGTCGCCTTGAGGGCGAGGGCAAGTCCGACCATGATATGCGCGGCATTCAGGTACCCTTCAACACCTACGGTGTAAAAAGTCAACATGATGCCGAGTACGGTCCCGAGTAGGCCAATATAGGGCGCGTTGCTCCCTATCGAGGCAATTATACCCAATTTTTGTGTAACAGCTATCTCCAAAGTGCGCCTGGTCCCTTCATAGCAGTCCGGATCGAACCTCCGGAGAAAAATCCACCGCTCCACAAAAATTGCCAGAGAAATGATAGACAGAAGAATCAGCAATCCTAAGATGCCGTAATCTACAAAGTAACTCAGCCACGCCATAACAAACCTCCCTTTGTGGTCCGAACCTTGCCCGTGCAATGGGAAAGGCGCCGCCACAAAAGCTGCCCCGTTAACGTATTCGAACTATACCTCCTCATTAAAGCCTCCTTAACATTGAACCAACTCTGACGGCTGCTGCTCCATTCGTGTTACAAACCTATATATCGTGCTACTATTTGGCAAAAAAATATTACTACCCGATGTCCTTCCCTGTGCTCGACATGTTTAATGTCCCATGCTTTACGCCCTTAATGGACTTCATTGTATCGGCAAGCCGCTGAACTTCTGCCGGATTACCCCTCACAGCCACAATCTCAAGACAATTATCGTGGTCCAAATGTATATGCTGGGTCGATATGATCAACTTTTGAAAATTGTGCTGGATATCGGTAATTTTATTCAGAAGGTCCTTCCTGTGATGGTCATATATAAGCGTTATAGCGCCTGCAATATCTTCGCCTTCAACCCATTCCTTTTTAATCAATTCCTGGCGGATCATATCTCGAAATGCTTCCGAACGGTTTGTGTAGTTTCTGTCTCTGATAAAACTGTCGAATTTTTCGAGCAGTTTTTTTTCCAGGGATACCCCGAATCTGACTAATTCTCCCATAGTTTTATCTCAAATATTACTTTTTGTAAATTTGTATCACTGCAAAACAAAAATGTCAAAACCTTTTCCTTTCCCTATCTGTTTATTCCGTCACTTTTAATGGTTGATTGGAAACATTTCCTTTTAATGTCACGGATCACTGTGTAAAAAATGATCAATGTAATAAATAAACAATTTCCACACAAGGGGAAAAGGATTTATGTCAAAAGAATATCCTGAACAGGAAAAAGAAGTTTTTATGATGAATGTATATTTAATAAACGGTAAAAAAAGATGGGTCGACTCGCATAAAGCAAGCATGCTTCAAAAAAAAGGACAGATCCTCTTCGTTGATAAGATATTAACCGAAGATGCGGACACCGTATACAAACTCTAATTCCGCGGAATAAATAACAGCAATCGACAAATCACCTGATGAAAGTTTTTTTAATTTAAACAATTTTATGGGCCAGACGTTTTAGGTAAGTTTTTCGAACAATAGCACAAAGATTATCACTATCAATGAGGCAAGCATATCAACTGCAGCGCATTTGATAGATCAAAAGAATTTGGCTGTAGCGCTAAATGAAGTTTTCTACGGAAACTCAATCAATGCTAATAATACAAGGGTTGCTGATGGAAATGGTATCGCCTTTACTGTTTATTTGCCGCTGTTTCAATGACCGTATGTGTCCTCAATCTCCGTCTAAGGGAAAAACGAAATGAGCGATAACCATGAAACAACGGAAAACAAGACCGGGATTGCGAATGATATTCAAGAAACTTCCATGGATTCCAATCCCGTAAACACTGCCTCTGAACAGGGTTCCGGGAAAGGCAGCAAAGACGTTATCCGCATATGGCCGTCGCTGGTTGTGGTTTTATGGATTGTAGTCAATTGGATATTTTTCTACCATTATTTTCCCAACAGTCTTATGTTAACAATGCTCTTTCTTTGCGTCATACTATTTTCAATATTCTGCATTGTCAGTTCCATTGTATATCTTTTTAAGAAGAAATTTAAGAAAAGTCTTTCCTTTATATTGCCGGGTGCGTTGATTGCATTCATAATAGTATCTCCTTGGCATCCTTGGTATCCTCGGCAGATTTCAAAAAAAATATCTTCCTTGCGGAACTATGTCTCATTCCTCATGCACAAAAAAGAAGTTATTTCAGACCTCAACAGGCTGAACTGGCCGGAATATAAAGAATGGGAATTTGGTGGATATAGTGGCGGATATACAATTATCTACGATTCAAACGATGAAGTGATTAAGAAAAAATATTACAGGGCTCTTCTTTATGAGGAGCATACATTTGCCACTTTTGCAAATAGTGTGGATGAGGACAGAAAAAAGGGCGGTTATAACCCCTGCTTTTATACTATCCGCAAGATTGAAGGACATTTTTACATAGGTACAGGAGATTGCCTATGAGGATTTTAATACAATATCGCTTAAAAGGAGGATGGAGAAATGAGTGAAGAATATTTTTATGTCGAAAGAAGAGATGGGGGACGGGTTGAAGCAAAGTATCTGAAAGACCTCAACGGGAATTATTTTATAAACCCGGTAACGGGCGATTTCTACACAGTTCCTGCCAATTTTGACCTGAAGACATTTATCGATAAGTATTCAGCGCTTGGCACTGCAATAAACCCGATGACCGGTCAACCTGAGTCACAGCCTCGTCTTACGATTTATAGTTTATTGACAGCAAATTTCCGGGCCGGCCACCAGGACGACATCCAGAGAGCAAGGGGATACGGGGGAACGCCTGGTGCGAAGCCAGGAAAAGATTTTGTTTGGGCTTTTACCGGCGTATCGCATGTTGCGGTATCAAAGATGATGAAAAAGGAGAACAGGCCATGAGCAGGTTACGGAAGTTACCAACGTCCCTGATGACGTCTGAAACAGTTTTTAATACCACAAGAATAATCTCAGTCTTGTTGTCAATTCTAATTTTGATACTCGCAACTATCATTACGACCTCTATCTTAACCAGAATTACCAATTATGTTTATACAACTCAGTATCCACTTTCTCTAAAAACAATGGCGCATGCCAGTGCAAGAGCATTCTGGGCCGGTATAACGTTTGTCGGCTCTGGCCTTGGCATTATAGTGTTTTTTTATCCGCTGTATAAACTAATTTTAAGAAAAATATCAAAAATTATATTGCTGCGCATGAAACACAACGCACATACAAAAGCCCCTATAGCTCCTGATGCCTCGAAACCACCTGAAACGATATCTATTACTGCAAAACTGATCTCGATCTTAGTGTCAATTGTTATTCTGCTATTAATAATTTTTCTTACAGTTTTTATCACCACCGATACTGCTGTTTATATTTATGCAGTACAACACCCAATTTGCTTGATAGAAAAAGACTTGGGGGCAGGGTTTGCAATGATTTTTTGGGCGCTCGTCGCATTTGCAGGCTCCAGTCTTGGCGCTATACTCTTTTTTTATCCGTTGTATAAGCTGGTTTCAAAAGATATTTTAAAAATCATAGGAGGCAAATAATGGACGATGGGGGACGTTGGTAACTTTGGTAACTAACTTACTGCCACAAGAGACACACATTTCAGTTCGTGAAGGAATATGATGCCGCTCAAGGCACGATTAGATGCGTACGGCACCCTTCATCATGTCATAGCGAAGGGAGTAGAGCGTAGCCCCATATTCAGGGATGATACGGACATAACGGACTTCCTTGAACGTTTAGGAACCCTTGCAGAAGAGACAAAAACGACAGTCTATGCATGGGCTTTGATCCCGAACCATTTTCATATCCTTCTTAGTAGTGGTCCTCATAATCTGCCTTATTTTATGCGTCGTCTGCTTACCGGATATGCCATCGGATTCAATAGAAGACACAAACGGGCAGGACATCTCTTCCAGAACAGGTACACGTCTGTTGTATGTGAAGAAGATCCCTATTTTATGGAACTTATCCGTTATATTCATCTGAACCCGTTTATGGCTCATATTGTCGACTCTATGGAACAACTCGATTCTTATCGCTTTGCCGGTCATAGTGTAATTATGGGCAAAAATTACCTTTCATGGCAGGATACCGGATATGTCTTCTCATGGTTTGACTCATCCCGGAAATCCTACAGATCATTCATACAAAAAAGCATCGATCATGGCACAACCGAATTAGATAGAGACGGATTAATACGCTCCTTAGGAGAACGCCTCGAAGCTTCACATACAAAAGGCAGGGATCTCGTTCTCACCGATCAGCGGATTCTCGGCGCCGGTGATTTCGTAGAACAATTGCTTGAACAGAAGATAAAACAACAAAACATCTCTCTCGCAGAAAGGACTCACGCAATGGAGGATATCCTTAAGAGGCATTGCAAGGAAGTCGGCATTACCGTGAGAGAACTGCAAGGCGGCAATAGTGCTATGCCGTTTCCCCGTATCCGTTCTGAAATAGCCTATGTGCTTACAAAAGAACCGGGAATGTCCTATGCCGAAATAGCACGTCAACTTGGCGTATCGCATGTTGCTGTATCAAAGATGATGAAAAAGGAGAACAGGCCATGAGCAGGTTACGAAAGTTACCAACGTCCCTGATGTATATGCGGAGGGCAAAACATGGTTAATAATTCCGACAGGGATGCGGCTGCAAAGGAACTGTATACTAAAGTAATACAACCGACAACGCCGATTGAACTCCTTAAAAACCTAAAGCTTATCCTCGAAAACGAGTTATTGCTGCGGAAAGACTTTTATGAAGACGAGAACCTGAAACGGTTCTTTGGGGGATCGCGCATCGAGTGGTTTAGCAACCGGTCGACATTTAAGTCGGTGTCGGCGAAGGGCCAGACCTATTTATATGAGCATCTCGATAAATATCCGAATCGGGGGATAGGCGTTGCTTGGTTGACTACGGACAAAGATGGAACGGAGGCCGAAAACGGCAGGGTCAAGGGAGACGGATCAACTGCCAGCTTAGAAAACCCGCACTTTACCATAGAGACCGTCCAGGCCGTCTTCGGGACAGATGCGGAAGTTCTCACCGATCTCCGCGGTTACTACAAGCGGTTGAAAACCCGGACCCACGAACTCGGGAATAAAGGGTTTGCCTACACTTTTAACAAACCAGCGTCAAAGGCATCTATTTTGTTCCTGACTTACGGCAACGGACAGGTATCGGAAATTTTATTTAAATTCAATGAGGAGGGAGAATAATTATGGGCGCACTCGATAATGACACTATGGCGATGTCGAATCAAGCATTCGGGGAGGCTGTCGGCGCGGGCATTGCGGCAAAAACCGAAGCATCCCCGTTTCTGGCAGGCCTGCTCGATGCATTCAATGACGGATGTGTCCTCGATCTCCGTCTAAAGGAAAAACGAAATGAGCGATAACCATGAAACAACAGAAAACAAGATAGGAGTTGGAAACGATATTCAAGAAACTTCCATGGATTCCAATCCCATAAACACTGCCCCTGAACAGGGTTCCGATAAGGGCAGCAAAGACGTTATCCGCATATGGCCGTCGCTGGTTGTGGTTTTATTGTATTTTACTGCGTGGATATTTTATTATCACGAATTTTGCAGGCTTTCGGTCGGGTTTTTCCTTGTTGTTTTTTTTGTATTTTGCATTAGTTGCTCCTTATATTTATCTATAAGAAAAAAATTTGCGAAAAGTCTTTCCTTTATATTTCCGATTTTGTTGCTTGTATTTACAACATCCTCTCCTTGGCAGATTACAAGAAAAATTGGTTCTTCGCGGCACTACGTCGAATTCCTCATCCATAAAAAAGAAATCATCTCAGACCTCAATAAGTTAAATTGGCCGGAATACAAAGAATGGTTATTGAATAAGCAAGATGTTTATATGTCTTATACGATTATCTATGATTCAAAAGATGGTGTAATTAAAGGGAAAGCTGACAGCAGCCTTGAGGAATATCGTCAAGAACGAATCGATTTTTATTATGCCCAACGTTGTACCCCTGAAGCCACTAGAAAGATGGCTGACCTGGATGTCGCGAAGAGGATGGCAAAGCGCACTTATTATAAGGTTGGAGAGCACTTCTATATGCGGACGGAGCTTGAATAATAAAATTGAAAAAAGAAACTAAAAGGAGGAGCAATATGAGCGGTGAATACGGGCCGGATTATTTTACGGTCAAAAACAGGGCCGGGAAAGATGTTGCAGCAAAGCTTTTAAATGACGAATACGGAAATTACATCATAAATCCAAAAACGAACAAGCCTTATATGGTTCCTGCCAATTTCGACCTGAAGACATTCATTGATAGGTATTCGTTGCTTAGCATTATGGAAGACCCTATAGGCGGTCTTGTTGGGCCAATCCCCGAAGTTTATATTACCTTCTTTGTAAATTTCATGAGAGGAGGTCAAAATGATTTCCAGAGATCATACAACGGATACATGGGAAGCATGCTAAAGGATGACGATTTTGTTAAGGAATTTACTCCATTTGCCAGCCTTGCTCTCGGTATGGCATGCAAAGCTGCCGGCCTCTCTGAGGGTAATTGTTTGGAAAGCGGTGGAGTATACAACAGGTTGACCTCGTGGTTACGTGTAAAGACAGGTAATGATCCCCTTAATACATCGGGCGCATACGGGAATAATCCTGACAATGCTTTCCATATAAGCAATGGTTACAATATGTCATTTGCACCTGTGCCCTCGACTGCAATATCTGTTCCCGCAAATGTGCCCTCCGGGCGGCAATTCACGGAAGTGCTCACGGCAGATATAGCGCAGGCCAAAGACGATAAAGTTTATATTGTCAAGCCCGGCAATATTTTGGGGGATATAGCGAGAAAGTTCGGAACCACGGAAGAAGAGCTCATAAGGCTGAACCCTGACATAAAAGATAAGAACAAGATTTACGTCGGGCAGAAAATAATACTGCCCAACGCCGATAATGCAAATGTTGTCAACCCGAACCTGAGTTCCTTCCAATTTAATGCTGACGGCAACATCACATCCTATACCGACAGTGACGGCAAGGTTACAACATACAACTATGATGCAAGCGGCAACCTGACAAAGGCAACCGGTCCTGACGGCAGAATTACTACCTATCAACGCCAGTATAACGAACAAAACCTGTGCACCCGTTTGACCGTTACAGAACCGACGGGCGAGGTCACTGTCTATCAGTATGACGCCGGCGGCATGGTCGCAACTATAACTGGCCCGACAGGCACGGTTACAAACTACTATCGCGATGAACAGGGCAACATATACAGCATGAGCGTAATGGATTCTGCAGGGGCGCTTACTACCTATCAGTACAATGCCGGCAGCAACAGCATATCCGAAACCTGTCCTGACGGTGACGTGCTTACAACCACGTATAACGCGTCGGGTAATATTGTATCAAGTTCATATACCGATTCATTGGGATCAGATACCACTACTTACGCCTACGACGCAAACGGCAACATGACCTCAAGCACCGAAACCAATAAAGACGCCAACGGGATAGTTACGGGCATCACGTCCTTCAAGCATGCCTATGATGGCTCCAACAATCTTGTATCATCCACAGAAACAACAACCACTGCAAACGGGGCAGTTACCGGTATCACCGCATCGACGTTCAGCTATGACTCTTCCGACAGGATGATCTCATACATTAGAACAGATAAGGACTCAAGCGGTACCGTCATCAGCACCATTGCACAGACATACATCTATGACTCCTCCGGCAATCCGATTTCAATCAAAGAAACCATAACCGATTCTGCCGGAACGGAAGTCAATACTTACAACGCGGGCTGGAAGCTTACGAGTCAACTGAAGTTCGATTTGAACAACCAATTGATTTATAGCCTGCAGAACGAATACGATGCCAACGGCAATATCACGAACGTAATGGAAAATAACTATAATAACAATCATATTAACAATGCTGCCCCGACTACAGACTTTTTTGATATACCGAACTACGAACCCCCTCCTGAACCCCCGCACTACGAGCCCGGCCTATACAGCGGTGATGTCGTCGATACCCCCATAGGCGCCTTCTACGTAGCCGGCAATCTCTCCTACGACGACTCGGAGTCGAACGCTGCCATGACCGGCACTGTCGTATTGAACGACCCGAGCCAACCCGCTCACCGCTTCACCGACCTTCGCACCTTAGACAGCAACGGAGACGGCAAGCTCGATACAAATGACCAGAGATACTCCTCCCTTACAATATGGCATGATCTCAACGAGAACGGCATTACGGATGCAGGGGAGACAAAAACACTTACCGATGCAGGCATCTCTTCCATCGACCTTGCCATCCCCAATCAGTCCCTTGCAACAGGACTGCTCGTAAACCCCATAAGTCAGGCATCCATAAAGCCTTCCGACCCGGGCAATCCCGTACCTCCTCCATCCCCCGCCAGATACTCCCCCGAGACCATACCCTCTCCGTCAAAACAGGCAGAGACCGCCTTCTCAGTACCTGCCAAGGTGCAGCCGACTACCATGGATTATTCCTACTTCCGCAACATTCTCAACACCTTAGGCGGCAACCCCAACACCCCGTACTGGTATGACTTCGGGAGTTATGGCCGGGGACTCATCGGTACGAACAACCCGGATAATATCGGCATCGGCTCCGAGGGCTCACAGTTCGTGCTTGGCGGACCAGGCGATGATAACCTCTACGGCAATGACAGCGACAACCGCATATTCGGGGGAACGGATAACGACCTCATAGTAGGTTTAGGCGGCAGCGACTATTTAAACGGCGAATCAGGCAACGACACGGTCTATGCAGGTCAGGACAGCGACGCCATCTTCGGTGAATCCGGCGCTGATTTCCTTTCCGGCGGGGACGGCAACGACTATATAGACGGCGGAGATGACAGCGACACAATCTTCGGAGGTCAGGGCAATGATGATATCTACGGCAATGAAGGAGACGATATCCTGATCGGTGAAGACGGGGCAGACAGGCTCTTCGGCCAGGCGGGCAACGACATCATTGTCGGCGGGGCAGGCGACGACATCATTGTCGGCTTTAACCCGACAGACCAGGACCAGAACCCTGTTGCCGGGCAGACGGACGACGACCGGCTCTTTGGCGGAGACGGCAACGACTACATACTCGGTCAATGGGGAAGCGACTACATTGAAGGCGGCATCGGCGACGACACGGTCTATGCAGGTCAGGACAACGACACCATCTTCGGTGAATCAGGTGCAGATTATCTTATGGGTGAAGACGGCAACGACTACATAGACGGAGAAACGGACAACGACCTTCTCATGGGCGGTGCAGGCGACGACACCCTATTTGGTGGAACAGGCGACGACGAACTCCAGGGCAATGAAGGAGACGATATCCTGATCGGTGAAGACGGGGCAGACAGGCTCTTCGGCCAAGTGGGCAACGACATCATAATCGGCGGGGCAGGCGACGACATCATTGTCGGCTTTAACCCGACAGATCAGGACCAGAACCCTGTTGCCGGCCGGACAGACGACGACCGGCTCTTTGGCGGGGACGGCAACGACTACATACTCGGTCAATGGGGCAACGACTACATTGAGGGCGGCATCGGCAACGACACGGTCTATGCAGGTCAGGACAACGACGCCATCTTCGGTGAATCCGGCGCTGATTTCCTTTCCGGTGAGGACGGCAACGATCTTATGATTGCAGGCGCAGGCAACGATGCCGTCGCCGGCGGTACAGACAATGATGAGCTTCAGGGCGGTTCCGGCAGCGATATCCTCTACGGAGAAGCAGGCAACGACAAAATGTTCGGACAGGCAGGCGACGATACCCTCTACGGCGGAGACGGAGACGACAGGATGTTCGGCTTCAAAGGGGACAATGAAGACCAGGGCTTAGACGGAGAAACGGACAGCGACCTTCTCATGGGCGGCGCAGGCAACGACCTGATGCTGGGAGGAGCGGGCAATGACACAATCTACGGTGAAGACGGCGATGATCAGATCGGAGGCGGAACAGGCAACGACTATATCGCAGGCGGAATCGGAGCGGACATCCTGATTGGGGAGGCCGGCAACGACACAATCTTCGGGGCAGAAGGCAATGATCAGATAACAGGCGGCACAGGCGATGATTACCTGGCAGGCGGCACAGGCGACGACCTCCTGATCGGAGAGACAGGTAATAACACTATAGCAGGCGGCGACGGGGCGGATGAGCTTCAGGGCGGCTCCGGCAGCGACATCCTCTACGGAGAGGCGGGCAACGACAAAATGTTCGGACAGGCAGGAGACGACGTAATCTACGGCGGAGATGGAGACGATATCATCCTCGGCTTCATGGGCTCGAATGAGACGCAGGACCTTCCTTCCGGCCGGACAGACAATGACCGGTTCTACGGAGGCTCGGGCAGCGACAGGATATGGGGCGGCGCAGGCAGCGACTACATTGACGGCGGGGCAGGAGCTGACTGGATGATGGGCGGTGCAGGCGACGACACATACGTGGTCAATACCTTAAACGACCTTGTATTCGAGAAGCCGGACGAAGGCAATGATACCGTACTTTCCAGCGCCACCTATCTCCTTAACTCGGAGATAGAGACCCTCATTCTCTTAGGCGACGACAACATTCACGGCGCCGGCAACAGGCAGGACAACATCATCGTGGGCAATTCGGGCAACAACATACTCGACGGGGTAACCGGCGCAGATACCATGATCGGCGGTGCGGGCAATGATGTTTATTATGTAGACAATACAGGCGACGCGGTTATAGAAAAAGAAAATGAAGGAACGGACACCATCCAGTCGAGCATCTCTTTAACGCTCTCCGACAACATCGAAAACCTCTCTCTTATCAGCTGCAAAATCCCGGAAAGAGGCGTCATCGACGCCGAGGAGGTCTTCGTATACGGCTATCCCAAGAGAAACGAGCTCGATTATATGCAGGGGGACAACAGCCGGAACTTCCTCGGGACGTGCGCCCTCACCTCCATTGCAAACCTCTTGATCCGGGCCGGATACGACAAAGCGACAGAAGACGGCGTGGTACAAAGGGCTATAGACACCGACAGTTGCGTCCACGACAACTTCGATCCTTCGGTAAACGGAGCATCAACAGCCCAGCAGCAGATGGCTCTTCTTGCAAGTTACGGCCTCTCGACAAGCATAAACGCAGGTTCGGACCTTTCTTCCATCGCCTGTGAATTAGAAAAGGCCCACGGCGTCCTGATCGGGGTCAATGCAGGCATGTTCTGGAACGACCCGGGCTATTATTTTGACGGTTCCATCAACCACCTGATCACCTTAACGGGCGTCGTCTACAATACGGACGGGAGCGTCAAGGGTTTCTTCGTCTGCGACAGCGGGAGGCAACTTGTCACCGACATGACCCGGTATGTGAGCTGTAAATTTCTGGCTGCTGCTGCCCATATGGATGGCGCATACGCGCTTATCACGACAAGCCCGATCAAGGAATGGGATGCGAACATCAACGGCACGGGTAACGCCCTCGACAACCAGATCACCGGAACCGAAGGGATGAACATCCTCGACGGGAGAACAGGCAATGACCGGTTGCTGGGAGGCGGAGGCGCCGATACCCTGATTGGCGGCGAAGGAAACGATTTACTGGACGGCGGATCGGGCGTCGATTCCATGACGGGCGGAATAGGAAACGATGTTTATTATGTAGATAACGCAGGCGATAGCGTTGTCGAAAATGCAGATGAAGGAGTTGACGCCGTCTACAGCTCTGTTTCCTATTCATTAGGCGCCGATACGGAGAACCTGATGCTCATCGGCGCTGATCCGGCAGACGCCACGGGCAACGCCCTGGACAATATCATCTTCGGCAACGAAGGTGCGAACCGGCTTACCGGCATGGAAGGCGCGGACATCATGATGGGCGGCGCAGGCGACGATACCTTAGACGGCGGTGCGGGAGCGGATGTGATATACGGCGGTACGGGCAACGACACCTACCTGTTTGCTCTCAATGGCGGATCGGACATCATCAACGATGCCGGTCTTGATGAGGCAACAGATTGTATCAGTTTCAGCGACACAATAGCAAAGGAGACCATCGCCTTCTTCCAAAACGATACGACTCTCCGGATTGCATACGGGGATGCGGACTCTATCACCGTCCTCAATCAGAATAACATGGGGATAGAAAAGATACAGCTCTCCGACGGCATGTTCCTCACCGACTCCGATATCAACCTCATCATCCAGCAGATGACAGCCTTTGCCGCAGATAAAGGCATCGCCATAAACAATGTCAACGATGTGAAGAGCAACCAGGAGTTGATGGGTATGATTGTGAGCGCATGGCACGGGTAAAAGCAGGGGAGAGGTTAAAGGTTAAAGGTAAGAGGTTAAAGGTTAAACCGGAGAAACAAGAGAAGCAGTCGATGGTCGATAGTCGAAAATGGAGAAGCAGTGAAAGGGGAAAGGTGAGAGGGGAGAGGGGAGAGGTGAGAGGATAGAGGCAAGAGGGGAGAGGTTAAACCGGAGAAACCAAAGAAACCGGAGAAACTAAAGAAACCGGAAAAGCAGTCGATGGTCGATAGTCGAAAATGGAGAAGCAGTGAAAGGGGAGAGGTAAAAAGTGAAAGGAATAAAAAACCTTAATCCTTACTTTTCGCTTCTTACTGTATTTTAGGGGGGGGAAACATGCACGAAAAACTGATTGCAGTACTCATAGGATTGGCATTGCTCATTGGGGGAGGTGCGGCAGAGACTGATATGACAAATGCCCAACCTGTCAAAGTGAAGAAGCAGGTGACAGGAGTTGAAAAGAAACAAGACAGCCTCCAAGCTGAAACGGCACAGACCGCAAAATATCCTCCATATCCGGATGTGTGGGGGTATGAGTTTGAATTCCCCGGCCCGAACGAAAGAAAAACCCGCATGAAAATATACGAAATGCAAAACGGGGATTACAAAATTGCCTATATAAAAAACTGGAACAGAAAGGCCAGGACGCTTAAATTAGCTTTATGCTCCTTCTTCTCCGGAGTAAAAAAAGACTTTAAGTCAAATGAATATGAACGCTTTGAAAAAAAGTACAAACAATCCCGGGTTGGAGAGCATGCTACTGTGTCCGACAACGAATTCTACTGGAGACAGTCCGCTGACTGCCTCGGCAGTTGTTGCCCTCAATTCTCGATGCATTTCATAGAAAAGGTCAGCAACAAGACCGGCAAGGTTGTAGACAGCAGGAACATCATATATGTTACCGAAGAACCTTTGAAGATTTATGACGGAACATTAAAAAAGTGCGCAGGCAAAAACGGATGGGCGCAAACGCAGGGCGATTTCTACAACGCCCGCGTTTTTGAGGTATATCCCATGTTTGTATCGTTGCAGGACGGTACCTTTCTTCTCTATGATGGACTTGGTAATTTCATAATCAGGTTTGACAAGAATTTGCATTCAAAAAGTGATCTTCTCAACAAAAAGGTATTTGTAGTCAACAGGAAAGACATTAAGGCTATTGAAGATAGACTTCTAAAGAAAAAAGATTTCAATGAGCAAACATATAGGGATGCCATATTCGAGTATTTAAAAAGTCAAAAAAAAAGGGGGTAGGCCATGAGATTCACAGGAGGGGACAGCTTAACGGGTTTCAGAAAACTTGTTCATCAGGTAATGATGCAGAATGAGTTGCGGGACGGTGAAGGCGCCTATGAAGTAAGTCATGCCAAAGCCGGAAGAAGCGGATACAGCTTTGGCCCTGTTCAATGGGATTTACTCAGCAACCACCTGATCGAGGATGATCCTGACCCAAGTAAAAACATATACGCACGTCAGGTCTTTGACGATATTCTCGTAAATGCAAAAGATAAAAACGATAATTTGATTTTTGACGGTAAGACCAGAAACGCTGTCATAAATAAAGTTATCACAGAGGGTGCCGTGCTCACCAAAGAACAAAAAAAGCTTATCAACAAAGCCCTCCAAAGCAAATATGGGATTGAAAAAATAAATGGCTTATACCCCATTGAGCTTGACAATGCCATAACGAAAATCGACTCGATCATAAACAATGTTGCTAATCCTCAAACCAGGACATTTCTTCAGACAGATTTAGCTCGTCTTTTTCTTATAGATTATAATAATCAGTTCAATATTAATACGGGTCCAAAAGGTGAAATGAAAAGATTCCTTGATGGAGAATCCGTTACTCTTGGATCGGGTTATAAGGTAAAAGCCCAAGGCGAAATCGGGGTGGAAGATATTTTAACATTCTATTTAAAAACCAAGTATGGTTGTCAACGTCCTGATGATTTGATACGAAGGTTCAGCAATATCATTGAAACTGTGGGTGCAAACAACATTTCTCTCACTTCTGAAGGCAAAGCATTTTTTATTAACGATTTTGCCAAGATACTCGGAAGACACTATGATCAGATTATGAATAATAAAGGCAACACAGGAATAAGAGAACTTATTTCAAAAGCTTTTACCGGACGATCCGCTATTGGATACTCAGCCAACCCCTGGGAACTGAAACTCGACCCCTTCAAAGCCCTCTATGAAGCCTCTTTTGCCGTCGTCCGCCGCGACCCCCTCATCCTTGATCTCGATGGAGACGGATTAGAAACCACAGGGGTCAAAGACGGAGCATACTTCGACCATGACGGCAACGGCTTCTCCGAACAAACAGGATGGGCGTCATCCGATGACGGCCTCCTCGTCATGGACAGAAACGGTGACGGCATCATCAACAACGGCAACGAACTATTCGGAGATCAAACCATACTTCAGAACGGACAATATGCCGCAGACGGATTTCAGGCATTAGCGGAACTGGATACAAACGCTGACAACATCATAGACA
>Ga0074199_1000754_pt1 | contig 41171 bp, 33 predicted proteins | sample EPASupsiteSAE347_FD_64528 | JGI IMG/M metagenome (GOLD analysis project Ga0074199, IMG submission 64528) | Bioremediated contaminated groundwater from EPA Superfund site, New Mexico - Sample SAE3-47 | ecosystem: Environmental > Aquatic > Deep subsurface > Groundwater > Contaminated ... | reverse complement strand
AAGGGCCCCTTAAAAAAAGGGGGGACAGAGAAGAAAAAGACAAAAAAGCAAGGAGGTTGACAGCCATGAAGCTATAGCTTAACTTTGCTCAAAAGCTGTCCAACTAATGGGGGGAACCCCAACGGACGGTCTGATACCCGCGGTAGTTATGGGCATATCGCCTTGACGGCATCCGCTTCGTTTTCGAATACGTTAAATGTCAAATCCAGCGCGGCCAGCTTGAATAATTTATAAATCTCCGGCCGGGTGCGGATTATGGCCAATTTAATGCCGCTTGCGGTGGCGCTTTTATATACCGTTATCAGCATGCGCAACCCGGCGCTACTGACGAAGGCCACCGCGGCCAGGTCCAGAACAAGGCCGTGCGGACTTTGCTTGATTGCTTCCATCAACTGGGGCTGGGTCTGGCCTTCGGTTTCCACGGACAGACGGCCGGTCAACGCGAAGATGTTGACCTGGGGATTTGCGGTACTGGCGGATAATGCAATAGTCATGTGATTCTCCTAAGGCTGGTCAGAACATTCAGGGTTGCCGATCAGACGATCAACGCTCGATAAGAATGATAAACTCCGCCGGTTTTGTCAATCTGTTATTGACATGTTTCGTAATACCCCGGATATTCCACGTGAAACCTGAAATATTCGGGTGCGATAATAATATTGACGGCGATAATCCGGGCGATAAGATCACCGGGCAGATGCATAAAATATGTTTTTACCCGGACGCTGTCCGATATGCCCGGGAGCGATCGAAGGCGATTCTTTGCCATGAATTCACAATACGATGAGTCCAGCCATACGCTGACCTTCTTTTTTGCGGGCCAGATGGACACGCTCCATTGTCGCGCGCTGGAAGCCGAAATCTACAATGCCATGGATGCCCAGCCGGTACGAACAAACGCGCTCCTGCCCAAGCCCCTCAAAATTATTTTTGACGTCAAGGATGTGACCTTCATCTGTTCGTTTTTCTTCCGTATCTGCCTCGGCACGGCCAAAAAGGCGCGCAAGGGAAATTTCCGGATTGCCAATGCCTCGCCGGCCACCACCCAGTTGCTGAAGATTGCCGGGATGGATGAATTCATTATGATGGGTTAAGTTCATGTATAGGAATTTAATCTTGCGGTTCTACCGAACCGCCACTACACCAGCATTCGTTGTAGAGGCCGTTCGATAGAACGGCAAAGTTGCCGAAGGCCTGATTTTATCAATCCCTCGCGGAGGAAATGCTTATGTTGGATTTTGTTTTTGACCTGGCGACAAAAACGCTGACGTGCAAGTTTTCCGGCGAGTTAAACAGCAAGACCTGCGCGGACCTGGCGCCCCTGATGGACCGGAAACTGGCCGAAGTGATTCCCGGCGCGTCGGCCAAGGCTCCGTCCAAGACGGCCAAAATCGTTTTCGATCTCGAGCAGGCGCCGTATGTCTCCTCCGTTTTTTTACGCATCGTGTTGCTGACCGCCAAGAAAGTGGCGTATGGCAATTTCTCCGTCGTCAAGGCCTGCCCGTTCGTCAAGGACCTTTTCCGGACATCCGGACTGGAACAGCTGTTACAGAACCCCTCGGGCAACATCGAAAGCACGTTGCACGAAAGCCGTGTGTTCCCGCCGCCGCCGGCTTTTTCAGCCCAGGCGCGCTTGAGTTCCAAAGACGACTACTTGAAAGCCTATCGCCGGTCAGTGGAACAGCCGGAGGCATTCTGGGCGGAACAGGCCAAGCAATTGCTGGTATGGGACAAACCCTGGGATAAAGTTTTGGAATGGAAGGCGCCCAACGCGGCCTGGTTCAGCGGAGGAAAGTTGAATGCCAGCGTAAATTGTCTCGACAAGCATCTGAATACGCCGACCGCGAACAAGGCGGCCCTCATTTGGGAAGGCGAGCCCGATTCCAGCACCAATCCCGGTGAGGAACGCATGCTCACCTACAAACAACTTCACCACCAGGTGTGTCTGTTCGCCAACGTGCTCAAGCGCAACGGTATCGGCAAGGGCGACCGGGTCCTGCTCTACTTGCCGATGGTGCCCGAGGCCGTGGTGGCGATGCTGGCCTGCGCGCGGTTGGGGGCCATTCATTCGGTTGTCTTTGCCGGATTCAGCGCCCAGTCCGTCGCGGAGCGGATCAACGATTGTCAGGCCAAAGTGGTTGTCACCGCCGATGGCGGCTATCGCAAAGGCGCCGTCGTTCAGTTGAAGAAAAACGTCGATGATGCCCTGAATTGCCCGGATGCCAAGGGACACCCCCTGTGCGCATCCGTGAAAAGAGTCATTGTCTTGCACCGGACCGGCCTGGACGTGCATATCGAGGAAGGCCGCGATGTCTGGTGGCACCAGGAGTTGGAGTACGTGAATGCCGATTGTCCCCCGGAAATGGTCGAAAGCGATGATCCCTTGTTTATCCTGTACACCAGCGGGTCCACCGGAAAACCCAAGGGGATCCTGCACACCACCGCCGGCTACCTGCTGGGTGCAACGCTCAGCCATCAGGTCATTTTCGACATACGCGCTACGGACATTTTCTGGTGCACGGCCGATATTGGCTGGATTACCGGCCACAGCTATGTTGTCTATGGACCGTTAACCAACGGCGCCACCGTGCTCATGTATGAAGGGGCGCCCAATTACCCCCAGCCGGACCGGTTCTGGAGCATTATCGCAAAATACGGCGTCACCATATTTTACACCGCGCCGACGGCCATCCGCGCCTTCATGCAGTGGGGCAACGAATGGCCGGCCAAACACGATCTCTCATCCCTGCGCCTGCTGGGTACCGTGGGAGAACCTATCAATCCCCAGGCCTGGATCTGGTATTATGAGATCATCGGCGGTCAACGCTGCCCTATTGTGGATACATGGTGGCAAACGGAAACCGGTTCCATCATGATTTCCACCTGCCCGGGAGCGCTGGCCACCAAGCCGGGGTCCGCCGGACTGCCCTTTTTCGGCATTCAAGCCGAAGTGGTCAATGAAGCCGGCCAGGCGGTGCCCGTGAACAACGGCGGCAAGCTGATCATTCGCCACCCCTGGCCCAGCATGTTGCGCGGCGTATGGGGCGACCCGGAACGATACCAGTGGACTTACTGGAAGGATTTCCCCGGCAACTATTTCACCGGGGACGGAGCGCACACCGATCCCGACGGCTATTTCTGGATCATGGGCAGAATTGATGACGTGATCAACGTATCCGGCCACCGCATTGGAACCTCCGAAGTTGAGAGCGCACTCGTCAGTTACCCGGCCGTGGCGGAAGCGGCGGTGGTGGGTCGCGCCGACGATATCAAGGGCTCCGGCTTGGTTGCCTTTGTAACCCTGAAAAGAGGACAGCAGACCAGCCCGGAATTGCGCGAAGCGCTTCGCGGCCATGTGAGCAAGGAAGTAGGCGCGTTCGCCAAGCCCGATGAGATTCGTTTTGCGGAAGCCCTGCCCAAGACCCGTTCGGGCAAGATCATGCGCCGCCTGCTGAAACAGGTGGCCGCCGGCACGGAAATCACCGGGGACGTGACCACCCTGGAAGATTTTGGCGTCCTGGAACGCCTGAGTGGCGAAGAAAGCTAAGGCGGGCTAATGCCCGCAACCCAACTATGTTTCATTCCGTGCAGTGTGGCGAATTTGGTTCACAAAAAGCGGCGGCGATCTTGGGCCGCCTGCGGGCTTGCCGCGTTTGCGCATACACGAGTATAGCGTTGCACGCGGCGCGCCCACATTCGACCCAAGCTTGCCTTGTTTTTGTGAAGTCCGTCCGGCCAAGGCCGGACGCACACCCAAATTCGCCACACGGTTGCATGCCGCCCAATTGCCTTCGTTAGAGGGGGGTGGCAAGGCAACGTTTAACTATCACCGCAAATGAACACGGATTGACACAGATACTGGCGGGGATGTCAGATCGTTCCATTAAAACATAGAACAGTTTTGCGGAGAAGATCGGAGAAGGATAAATGCCGCATTAAAGAAGAAAGTGCAACAACGGCAATTGGGCGGCATGCAGGCGCAGGGCGAATTTCGCCTCACGCGGAGCGGGATTTGAAAAAGCAAGGTAAGTTTAGCCCGGATGTGCCGGCGCCGCGCGAAGCGCGATACTCGTGTATGCGCGAGCGCGGCAACGGGACAGATGGGCTGAAATCGCCGCCGCCTTTTTCAAACGAAATTCGCACTGCTATTAACGATGACAAGCGATAGCAAAATTTGGTTAGAAAACTCCCGTTTTAACAATCATTTTTCTTTATCCGCGTCCATTCGTGGTTCCATCTCCGTTTTTTTCCGCTGTTTCTCATGAAAGGCACTGAACTGCATGGCGCTTACCGAAAGAGAGCAAACGGAACGAACCGCCTTCACCGGGGTTATTACCTGCGGCCTTGGACTGTTGCTCATCATTATTTCCGTCATCTTTTCCAACTCGCTGGTGCAGATGGCGGACTTGTTCAATTCCTTCCTGCAATTCATCTCGATCTCGCTCTCGTGGCTGACCCTGCGCACGCTCCGCAGGGATAACCGGGCGATTTTCAATTACGGCCTGGGCAAAATCGAAAATATTTCCAGTCTTTTTATCGGCGTATTCATGCTGGTCAGCATCCTGATCATGGCGTTCCTGATCGGATACCGACTGCTGCACCTCGTGCGCATTCATGGCTTCGGGGTCTGGCTGGGCATTGCCTGCACGCTGATTTTCGGCACGCTTAACGCCATTCTATGGGTAAAGAGCCTGCGGCACAAGCGGGTGGAGCCTTCGCCGATCGTGGATGCGCAGTGCCGGCTTTTCGCGGTCAAAACCGTCGGCAACACCTGCATGTTCTTCACGTTCGTACTCAGCCTTTCCCTGGATTACCGCTGGGCCCTGTACCTGGACCCGCTGGCCTCCTGCATTACCGTGGGGTTCATGTGCCAGAGCACCTGGAAACTGATCCGGCATTCCATTCACGATCTGCTGGACCGCTCGCTGGATGAACCTTTGCAAGCGTTGATTAACAAGCAATTAGTCCGGTTTTTTGACGAATACACTTCCTTGGACAGCGTGCGTTCCCGCTATTCCGGTCAAAACGTGTTTATCGAAATCTTTCTGGGCTTCGACTCCCAACGGCCGCTGGCGGAAGTTCAGAAAATCACCGACACCATCAAGCGCAACTTGGAAGCGGATATCCCCCACGCCGAGGTGCTTGTCATTCCCCGCGCAGTGTGAAGTACCCTGCGGTACGCGTCCGGCCGTAGTCGGCAGATGGAGACGGAAGCCGCACGGCATGGATTTCCGTGCGCAGGCTAACAGGCCTCATTGTGTTTGTCGGCCAGCCGATTCAGTATTTCCACGCAATAGATGAGTGCGCGAGGCAGGTGGAAGGGGTCCTTGACGGGTAATGCCACGACCTTGGTAATGGGACGGCCTTGGCGATCAAGTTTTTGCATCCATTCCCCATGTGCTCGAGCCGGGTAGTGTGCAAAGGCATAAGCGTGGACCCGATCGTACCATTCCAGGCACCAAGGTGCCCGGCAGTTGGCGTAGGCCAGTAAAAGCGCGTACATCATTTCCGTGTGTGGCCACCAAAGCTTGGTGTCGGCAAACGCCCAGCCGACATCGGTGCGTCCATCCGCATCCACAGCCAGAGCAAGTCCGCCGTAATCCGCGTCCCAACCCAGTTCGCAATGGCGCTTGATCAGCCGCACGGCCTGTTGGATGCGCTCCGGCATTCCGGCCTCCTGGGCAATATGGATTTGAAACCACATGTCTTCAATCACATGTCCCGGCACCACGGCCGTACCCAGGGGCGGCGGCCCCTCGCTGTTGTCGGCCGCGATCCGCTCCAGCAGCATGTCGCGGTCCGGCCGGTAGAAGTGGCTGAAAATGTCGTCGCTCATCGCGAGCGCGGCCTGGCGATAGCGCGGCTCGTTCAGCAGCTGGCCCAGTTCCCAGAAAACGAGCGAAAACATCATGGGAATACCATGAACGCGGTGTCCCGCCGGAATCGGATAGGGGAAGTGCGGAATGCGGTCGTGAGGCTGTTGCAGCCGGCGCAGGACACTGTCGGCGGTCTTGCGCGCGAGCTGGGCATATTCTTCTGCGCCCGTGGCCCGGGCCAGTTCCGTCAGGCCGTAGATGGCAAAGCCGTCCACGTAAATACTTTCGCATCCGGTCTGCACCTGGCCGTCACCCGAAAGGCGCAAGACCCATCCTCCGATCCGGTCGTCCCAGCCGTATCGCGCGGTGAAGCGGTAGATTTGTTTGGCCAGATCGAGCCACTCTTTGTTATGCCCCATGCAGTTATAAAGCTTGCTGAAGACCCAAACCGCCCGCCACTGGCTCCACAACCATTTGTCGCGGCTGACCAGCGAGCCGTCATCGCGAATACAGGTATTGAGTCCGCCGGCGGGATCCACGGCATGATGGATCCAGAAAGGCACAACATTACCCAGCAGGTGGTCTTGTAGAAAATCGCGGAGTTGCGCAATGTTTTGCGATGGATGCGCCGTATTCATTGGATGCATTGAATCCGCTGTTCGGGCACGGAGGAGGGCTTAAAATCCGTCAGCCGGATACGTCCCGCTTTTTCGCGGATTCCTTGCGCTGGATGGCATCCAAAAAGATATCGGCCGAGCGTTCGCTCGCGGCGATGTCCGCGGGAATCAGGCCGGCAATCTCGAGGACTTTGGCGATGGGGGATTGGGCATTGCGCACTACCACCCGGCCCTTGTGCTTTGCGACGGCTTTCATGGTCTCAATGATGACGCGCAGGCCCATGCTGCTGATGTAGTCCAGGTGTTTCAAATCGAACGTCAGCACCTTGGTGGATGGCGCCAGCAGGTGCTTGATCTCGGCTTCGCATTGCGGCGCGGTTTCGGTATCCAGCCGCCCCTCGACGGCGATCACAAAGTGGCCCGCTTCTTTTTTACCGATATTAACTTTCAGCGCCATGACGTTTCCTCCCTGCAAAAATTGCGATCTGTAAGTAATACTATATCGCTTTTCAAATTTCGTCCAACAAATTAAAGCGGCGCTTCACCGCCCATCAATCGGTAATACCTCAGCCATCCGAGTTAGTTGTGAACTTTCCAGCCTGAGGCGGATCTGCCTCCGGCAGACAATGCTGTCATTCCCGCGAAAGCGGGAATCCCGCATTGGTTTTTCTGGATTCCCGACTCGTGCTTCGTAGCGAAGGCTTACTTCGCAGAGTAGCATCAGGTCGGGAATGACAATCAGTCCTCAGATGGCAATTCGGGACGCGCAATAATCGTCCGAATATGATTGACGGCGGCCGGGGCGCCCCTTATGATTTGCCGCGTTTTTCGCTCAGGCAGGCAATCACAACAACGGGAGGAAAGGCATCATGAGATTCTCGGGCAACTGGTCGCGTTGGATATTGGGGTTGGCGGGTGTGTTGGTGAGCGCTTGTGGCACAACGGCGCTGGCCGGCGAGGCGGATATCAACCTGCCGGACCTGCGGGCCGTTACCTTTAATATCCTGGGCGCCCCGGTCAGCGGGCTGGCCTTGCTCTATGGCGGCCTGGTGGTTTGTTTTATTGGCCTGATTTTTGGCCTGGTCCAATACTTCCAAACCAAGGCCATGCCGGTTCATGAGAGCATGAGCGCCGTCTCGCAGACCATCTGGGAAACCTGCAAAACCTACCTCTTCCAGCAGGGCAAGTTCCTGGCGATCTTGTGGGTGCTCATCGGCGCCTGCATGCTGTATTATTTCGGCGCCCTCCAGAAAAAACCGGCCGTTGATATCCTGATCATTCTGGCCTGCTCGATCCTCGGCATCCTGGGGTCCTACGGCGTGGCGTGGTTCGGCATCCGCATCAACACCCGCGCCAATTCGCGCTCGGCCTTCGCGGCCCTGCGCGGCACTCCCTGGCTGGCCCTGGCCATCCCGATGAAGTCCGGCATGAGCGTCGGACTCCTGTTGGTAAGCGTGGAACTGTTTTTCATGATCTGCATCCTGGCGTTCCTGCCCAAGCATCTGGTGGGGTCCTGCTTTATCGGGTTCGCCATCGGGGAATCCCTGGGCGCGAGCGCCCTGCGTATCTGCGGCGGCATCTTCACCAAGATCGCCGATATCGGCTCCGACCTGATGAAGATCGTTTTCAAACTGCCGGAAGACGATCCCAAAAACCCGGGCGTGATTGCCGATTGCACGGGCGATAACGCCGGCGACAGTGTCGGCCCGACGGCCGATGGCTTCGAGACCTACGGCGTTACCGGCGTGGCCCTGATCGCCTTCCTGGCGCTGGCGCTGGTGGCCAATCCCGTGATGTGCGGCACGCTCATTATCTGGATCTTCGTCATGCGCATCCTGATGATCCTGACCTCGCTGATTGCCTACGGCATCAGCATCAAATTCAGCGAAGCCAAATATGCCGACGCAGTCGAGTTTGACGCCGAGAAGCCGCTGACCCACCTGGTGTGGGTGACCTCGCTGATTTCGGTGGCGGTCACGTTCGTGGCCAGTTTCCTGCTCCTGCCCGCGGCCGCCTACGGCAGTCTGTGGTGGGTGCTCTCGGTCATTATCAGTTGCGGCACGCTGGCGGGCGCGCTGATCCCGGAATTCACCAAGGCCTTCACCAGCACGAATTCGCGGCATGTGAAGGAAGTTGTTATTTCGGCCAAGCAGGGTGGGGCGTCGCTCGACATCCTCTCCGGGTTCGTGGCCGGCAATTTCTCGGCCTTCTGGGAAGGACTCCTGATCCTGGCGCTGATGCTGGTGAGCTACCTGCTTTCCCTGCACGCGGACTTGATCGCCATCATGCCGGCCGCGTTGACTTTTGCCACGCCGATCTTTGCGTTCGGCCTGGTGGCCTTCGGCTTCCTCGGCATGGGCCCGGTGACCATCGCGGTGGACAGCTTCGGGCCGGTCTCCGACAATGCCCAGTCGGTGTATGAACTGAGCCAGATCGAATCGCATCCGAACATCAAGGAAGAAATTAAGAGAAACTTCGGCTTCGAGCCCGATTTCGAGCGCGCCAAAATGTGCCTGGAGAAAAACGACGGCGCCGGCAATACGTTCAAGGCCACGGCCAAGCCGGTGCTGATCGGCACGGCAGTGGTGGGCGCCACGACCATGATCTTCGGCATCATCCTGCTCTTAGACAGCGTATTCGGAAACGTGATCGAGAACTTGAGCCTGGTGAAGCCGCAGGTCATGATGGGGCTTCTCATGGGCGGAGCGGTGATCTACTGGTTCACGGGCGCTTCCACCCAGGCCGTGGTGACCGGCGCTTACCGGGCGGTGGTCTACATCAAGGAGCACATCAAGCTGGACAGCACCACCGCATCCATCAAGGACAGCAAGGAAGTGGTCAAGATCTGCACGATTTACGCGCAGAAAGGCATGTTCAACATTTTTGTTACAATCTTCTGCCTGGCGCTGGCGCTCCCGTTCTTTAATCCGTATTTCTTCATCGGGTACCTGATCGCTATCGCGTTCTTCGGGCTGTTTCAGGCCATTTTCATGGCCAATGCCGGCGGCGCCTGGGACAATGCCAAGAAGATCGTGGAAGTGGATCTGCGCATGAAGGGCACGGAGTTGCATGCCGCCAGCGTGGTCGGCGATACCGTGGGCGATCCGTTCAAGGACACCTCTTCCGTCGCCATGAACCCGGTGATCAAGTTCACGACGCTCTTCGGCCTGCTGGCCGTGGAAATTGCCGTTACCATGCAAAAGGCCGGCATGGCCAAGACCTCGCTGGCCATCGGCGGCGTCCTGTTCCTCGTGGCGCTGATCTTTATTTATCGCTCGTTCTACTGCATGCGGATTCCGGAAGAGACCAAGTAATTATTGATTAGCCGTAAAGAAGCGCAAAAGTCGCAAAGCTTTTCGATTTTTATTGTTTTGTGAATTCCGTGCATTTTTGCGGCTACCCCCTGTTTCTTGTTTTTGCTTTGTCTCCTTGGAATTTGGGTTTTGGTATTTGGAATTTATTTTCATCAATCCGGTATTCTTGTGAAAATCACTTTCTTAGGCACGGGTACTTCGACCGGCGTGCCCGCCATCGGGTGCGCCTGCGCGGTCTGCCGGTCCAATGATCCACGCAACAAGCGCCGGCGTACCAGTCTTTACGTGCAGGCCGCCGGCCGGCATATCGTCATTGATACCCCGCCGGATTTCCGCGATCAGGTATTGACCTTTGGCGTGTGCCGGCTGGATGCCGTGCTCATTACGCATGCCCATGCCGACCACATCTTCGGGTTCGACGATATCCGCCGATTCAATGAAGTTCAGCGTGCCGTCATCCCGGTCTACGGCTCCCCCGATACGATTACGGTCATGAACCGGTTTTTTCCGTACGTGCATCAGGTGGCCCAGCCGGGACTTTCCTATCCGCGCGTGGATTTCCAAACGGTGACGGCGCCTTTTACGGTCGGCCCGGTTAAAATCGAGCCGTTGCTGGTGGAACATGCCAATATAGAAACCTGTGGATATCGCCTGGAAGCGGATGGGCGGACGTTAGGCTACGTGCCCGATTGTCACCAGTTGAGCGAGTCCGCAGCTCAGCGCCTGCGCGGCCTGGATGCCATGATTCTGGATGGCTTGCGTCGCAAGTCCCATCCCACCCATTTTACGTTGGACCAGAGTATAGCCGAACTTCAGCGCCTGGGCGCCCGGCGTTCGTTCATCACCCACATGACCCACGACCTGGATTTCGAAACCACTGCCCAAGTCCTGCCCACCGGCATCGAGATTCCTTACGACGGACTGACTGTGGACATGTAACGTCTTGAGGACAGGGTTCGCTATGTCACTTTAGAGATAGTTGAGCAGCAGTTGATCTCGACGGTTACATGGACCAGCGATTCATACCGGCTTAAGCGCGCCTTGTAGTCGTCCACCGGGCGAGGGTGTTCGGCGACGATTGCCACAATACAGGCATACTTGTCTTGTCCGATCTTCCAGACATGCAGGTCGCTGACACGGGCGTCCGCGTCGCTTTCGATGGCGCTTCGTATGCCGCTTGACAGCTCGTTGTGTGTTTCGCGATCGAGCAAAATGCTTCCGGTTTCGGTCAATAGGAGGTAAGTCCAGCGAACGATCAGGACCGCGCCCACGATGCCCATAATCGGATCCAGCCAATTCCACTGGAGAAACTTCCCGCCGAAAAGCGCGAAAATAGCCAACACCGAAGTCATGGCGTCCGCGATAACGTGCAGATAGGCCGCGCGAAGATTCAGGTTGTTATGAACGGGATTTTCGTCGTGGTTACGAGGATGGTCCTTCAGCAGGAGGATGCTCAACAAGTTAACGGCCAGTCCAACGACGGCCACAAAAATGGCCTGGTTGAATTGGATCGTTACCGGCTGAAAGAGGCGCTGAACGGAAATACCCGCCATGCCGAGGCCGACCAAGCCAAGGAGGATGCCGCTTACGAACCCGCCAAGGACCTCGATTTTCCAAGTCCCGAAGGCAAAACGCCTGTCCGCGGTATGACGGCGTGCCAACACAAAGGCGCCCCAGGAAAGCGTCAGTGCCGCCGCATGGGTGCTCATGTGCCAACCGTCGGCAAACAGGGCCATCGAGTTGAACGCCCAACCGGCGACAATCTCGACGATCATCATGGTCACAGTCAGCAAGACAACCCGCCTGGTTTTCTTTTCAGTCTGTTCCCCGCTATAGTGGAAGATATGCGGGTGCTCGTAGCGGGATATGTCTTTCGTATGCATGGAAAACAATCCTTCTTAAAAAATCAGCCGTCATCGTAGTGGAAATGCGGCGGATTGTCAGCCCGTTTCTATTGGCTGGATTTTCCGGACTTGCCCTGCTACATTCAAAACCGATGTAAATGTGCATCCGGGGCAAGCCAGGAATAGGGGCTTCTTCGCTTCCATGAGGTCTTCACCGAGCTAATTCTTATGGTCAATTTAGTAGTTGTCAGCTAATTACTAATATTGTATTAATTAGTATTAAATTGACATTATGAAAAAACCACAGACACCGCCGGCAATATCAGGAATGTTGCATAACAGCTTCGATAAAAAGAAGTTGGATGACGTAATGCGCCGTGCTGTCGAGCCGCCAGACGACTATCCGCACTGGGATAAATTGCGGCATTTGACGCCTCCCGAGGGGCTATCTGCCGAGGAGTGGTGGCTCGGAATCAAGCTGCGGCGTGGAGGGCTGCTCAAGGATATCCCGTTGCTGGATAAGGAGGGAAAGCCCTTCCGGTTCGGCGTTCCGGACCTGGTGCAGGCGGAATTGCACGACATCGACGTTGGCGCCGGCCGTTCGATCGGAATCCCGGAGCCGATCACGAATCCACAGACGCGGGACCGGTACCTGATACGGTCGCTGATCGAGGAGGCGATCACCTCCAGTCAACTGGAAGGGGCCGCGACTACGCGGGAGGTGGCCAAGGAAATGATCCGCACAGGTCGTCCGCCGCGGGATACCAGTGAGCGGATGATCCTGAACAACTACCTGACCATGAAGCGGATCACCGAGTTGAAGAAGGACGCGCTTTCGCCGGAGATGGTGTTCGCGATCCACCGGCTTGTGACCGAGAAAACATTACCGGATGCGACTGCCGCCGGACGGTTCCGGCGACCGGACGAGAAGCGGGTAGTGGGCGACGACTTCGGCGAGATCTTCCACAACCCTCCGCCGGCGGAGGAACTGCCCGGCCGGTTGCAGGCGATGTGTGATTTCGCGAACGGGAAGACACCCGGGTTTTTCGTCCATCCTGCGGTGCGGGCAATCATCCTGCACTTCTGGCTGGCGTATGACCATCCGTTCGTGGACGGCAACGGGCGCACGGCGCGGGCACTCTTTTATTGGCGAATGTTGCATGCGAATTACTGGCTTTTCGAGTTCATCTCGATCTCCAGCATACTGAAGAAGGCCCCGGTCAAGTACGGGCTTTCGTTCCTGTACAGCGAGACGGATAATAACGATCTGACGTACTTCATCGTGGCCCAGACAAAGGTTATCCGCCGGGCCATCGAGGAACTGCACGCCTATATTGACCGGAAGACAGTGGAGGTTCGCGAGCTGGAGGCGCACGTGCGGGCTTTAGGTCTTTTCAATCATCGGCAAGCGGAGTTGGTCCGCCATGCCCTGAAGCATCCTTGTCAGGAATACACCATTGCCAGTCACGGCAAGAGCCACAACGTCGTGTACCAGACCGCGCGCACGGACCTGCTGGACCTGAAGGCACGCGGCGTATTGGTTGAGAAGAAGCGTGGGAAAAAGATGGTTTTCACCGTGCCCCGCGATCTAACGGAGCGGTTGCGGCGGATGGAAAAGGAAGCCAGGGACGCATAAAAGAGTACGAATGGGATTCAACTGTGTGTGGTTTGGCTCTTTTGAACCCTGGACCACCCGCCACTTTGAACCGTTATTTTAATTTTGTGGGTGCGTATGTGGGTGTTTTCAAGCGGGCCTGCCAAGGCGTAGCTCGCAGGGGGTATATGATTAAATAGCCCGGCTTCGTTCAAGGAACTTCGCCGTGGCAGTCTTCACTCTTATTTATACTGCGAGCGAAGACTGGAGCGGGTGAAGGGAATTGAACCCTCACAACCAGCTTGGAAGGCTGGGGCTCTACCATTGAGCTACACCCGCATGGGCCGTGGAAGAGCATCATTGACGATAAACGGCGGAAGCGTCAAGCGCGTTTCTTGATGCCGGTGAAACCGGGCAGGCGACCAGGTTGTCTTAACAGCGGCACTTTCAAGGCTAATGATGCTTCCGGTACTGCGATGGCGATTCGCCGGTGACGTGGCGGATCAGACGTGAAAAGTAATTTACATCGGGATGGCCGCATTGGCGCGCGATGGTGCCCATGGTCAATTGCGAGTGCTGCAGCAGTTCCAGGGCGTTTTGGATGCGCAGTCGGTGCAGATAGGCGGATGGCGGCATGCCCATGACCGCGTGAAACCGCGCATGCAGCGTGGCGCGCGGCACGCCCAACAGGTCGGCCAGCGTTTTGATGTTGAATTCCGGCGACGCATATCGCTGGCGCATGAATTCCACCGCCGATTTTACGAGGTCGTCCGTGGGAGTTGTATAGTATCCGGCCGCGCGGAGCAATATGGCGAACGCCGTGGCGCAGGTCCGCGATTCCGCCTGTTTGGACGGCTGAACGATTGTCCGATGCAAGGCGCGAAATAGCGCCGCCGGCGCCGGGCCGGCCTCATAAACCCTCGCTTCCAGTTTCATCGTTGCGGGAATGGTGACGGCCAGGGGACCGTCGAGGGTCAGCCAGTAAAAAGCCCAGGGCTGATCGTCAGTGTAATAGTAGTGGCGCATGCCCGGATAATAGAGCGCGATCTGATGGCGTTTTAAAACGTGGCGTCGGGCGTTGATTTCTATAATGCCAGCGCCTTGCGTACACCAGAAGAGTTGCACCGAGGGCATCTTCTTGTCCATGCTCACATGGGGCGGCCGCATGTTGAAATAGCCCGTACTGCGCACGCCGAAGGGCAGATTGCCGGCCGGCGTTCGGGACGGCCGCGGCGCGTAATAATGGGAGAGGATTGGCATAAATAAACGTCCCGATGGCAATCAGGATAATGCATTGTTTGCCTAAAATCCAGATGAATCATACGAAAAGGCTAATGACATTTTTCGCAAACCATCCTACGATATATTTCAAAAGAAAACAAATTGGCCGAATTTGTCTCGTGAATCAATCATACAGCCTTCTGCAAAACAACTAATTGTCCGCTCATAGAGCGGGGCTACATCATAAAACACCTTGAATATATGTGCGCTATGATGTAGCACCGGTGACCGGGCGGCTAACACTATTTTGCGGAACGCTAATCGATCGTATAGAGTTCTGCAAAATTGGCATTTAAAACTCCGCTCACAGAGCGGTGCTACATCGTAAGCATTTCAATACATTACACTTGCGCATAATATTCGAATGTGTAGCACCGGTCTATGACCGGCTTTCGTGCTATTTTGCAGAACTCTTAATCGATCATAGAGAGAGGAGGGAATCATGCAAAGATATGCCGGGAATCCGATTTTAACGGTCAAGGATGTGCCGAAAAAATGTCTTTCGGTCAGCAATTCGGCGGTGACCAGATACAAGGGCGAATACATCATGCTGGCCGACGCCGCCATTTCGGTCAGCTATAGCGAGTTTTTCGTGGCCCATAGTAAAAATGGCTATGATTTCAAATTGGAAAAGAAACCGATCTTTGTTTCCAAAAAACCACTACGCTTTTACGATCCGCGTATGACCCGGATTGGCAATACCTATTATATTCTGTTCGGCGTCGATCATCCGGAAGGTGAAGTGACCGTGGGCATGGCCAAAACGACGGATTTTAAAAAAGTGGAATATTGCGGCGAAATCTCGCCGCCCGATGTGCGTAATGCGGTGCTGTTTCCCGAGAAGATAGGCGGGCTGTATGTGCGCTTGGACCGGCCCTTCCCGCTTTATTATCACTGGGGCTGGCCCGCGGGTACGCATCCCAACGTTAAAAAAGGCAAAACTTGGCCCGATACGCTGAACATCTGGATTTCCTTCTCGCCGGACTTGGTCTACTGGGGCAGGGCCCAAGTGCTGTTGGACGTGAAACGTGTGCCTTGGGCCAATCATAAGTTGGGGCCGGGCGCGCCGCCGATCAAGACCAGGCACGGCTGGCTGGAGATTTTCCACGGGGCCGAACTGACGCGTGACAACAAAAAAATCTATCGGCTGGGCTGCATGCTCCTGGATTTGAAAAATCCCACCCGCATTCTGGGTTTGGCGAAAAAACCCATTTTAGAGCCGGTCGAACCATATGAATGCCATGGTCTGGTGCCGTCGGTGGTTTTTGCCTGCGGCGTTGTCCCGGAAAAGAACGGCGAACTGAAAATCTATTATGGCGGCGCGGATAAATGCGTTTGTATGGCCACGGCCACGATTGACGAACTGGTGAACCTCTGTCGTTAAAAGGTGAAAAAATATGAAACTCGGCATTGCAACGCTGATTTTTGCCGATTTTGACCGGCGCGGGCAGCCGCGCGACCTGTATCGGGCCCTGGAAAAGCTGGCTGGTCTGGGCTTTAAATATATTGAATATAATGACCAATCCATTCCCCAGCCGTTTGCATTGTCAGAAGCGGAGCTTGCTAAGGTGGCTAAGGCCGTTGACCGGCTGGGCTTGATTATTCAATCCATCCATATTCCCTGCACCCAGTTGCCGGAAGGGGATATCGGGAGCCTGGATTCCGAGCTTAGGTCGCGCTGCATGGATATTGCCCGGCGCACACTGGAAACTTGCAAGCGGCTGAAGGCCAAATACGCCGTCATTCACCCGGGCGGGGCCAAGGAAAACCTTAAGGATGAAAAAATCCGCCAACAGGTAAATGCGGTCTATCTGGATTCCTTACGGCAGTTGTGCGACTTTATCGGCCAGGACGATCTGGCCATCGTCATTGAAAATGGCGGTAGTCCGTTCAGCAGTATCGAGGGGATCCAGGAAACGATCCGGACTATCGGCAGCCCGCGTTTGCAAATTTGCATAGATACGGGACATGCCCTGGGCGTTGGATCGGATCCGGCGGCCATGATCCGCAAGGCGGGCAAGCGTCTGCATCACCTGCATATTCATGATACCGTGGTGGGGCAGGATGCGCACTTGATTCCCGGCGAGGGGGCGATTGACTGGGGACAAGTCCTGCAGGCTTTGCGGTCCATTCCTTATCCGGATGTGTTTATGCTTGAAGTCGCCTTTTCCAAACAATCACAGGACCCGGATGTCGTGGCACGAACCGTCAAGCAGGTTGCCGAGCGGTTGCTGAAATCCTGATGCGGGCTGCGCCCGCCGCGCCACTGCGCTTACGCTTTGCCCCGGCGCTCTACGGGCCACTTTGCTATAGACGTGGCAACTCGCTCTGGCCTGAAAAGTGGGGCCCATGAAGAAAGCATTGTCATGAAGCCGGTGCTGATCAATCCCTACCGGGAGGCTGGCAATTCCTGGATACGCGGCAATCTGCATGTCCATTCCGCCGAATTCAGTTTCCATTGTGCCAAGGTCCCCCTGCAGGAAGGCGTGCGCCGGTATCACGATGAGGCCGGCGTCCGGTTCCTGGCGATCACCGACCACGACCACGTGACCGATCTCAGTGTCATCAGGACGGCCTTTCCGGACATGGTTTTTCTGGAGGGCTTTGAGCACAGCCGGGCGGAAAACATGCTTTTCATAGGGGCAACCGTACCGCCTCTTAACGAATTGCCGCTTGCGGAAGCCGCCTTGCGCGCCGATGGGTTGTTAACCATGGTGTGCCATCCGGAACGGATCGCGGGTGAGACGCACTGGACGCCGGCCATGGTGCAAGCCATGCGGCCCTGTCCATTGGGCGTGGAAATTTATAACGGGCATTACGGCACCCCCGCCATGCTGGCCCGGGGGCGCAATCCGCTCTACACGAGCTTCTGGGACCGGCTCCTGACAATGGGGCTGCGTCTGTGGGGGTTTGCGAATGACGATTTCCACTATCCGGAAGATTTCAACAATGCCTTCACCATGGCGCAGGCCGAAAGCCTTTCCGCGTCTGCGATCCTGGAGGCTTTAAAAGCGGGGCGCTGTTATGGGTCCACGGGGCTTCTTCTGGAAAAAATAGAGGAAAGTAAAGGTCGCATTCAAGTGGCGACGGCCTCATCCTGTACGGGCCGTTTTGTAGGTCCGGGCGGTCTTGTGTTGCGCGAGGCGGAAGGCCGTGTGTTTGAATTTACCGTTACGGACGAAGCCTACATCCGCTTCGAGTCGAAAGGTCCCGCCGGCCGTTTGTTTCTTCAGCCAATGTTTCGCGCTTAACCCAGAGAAGTCTCCCGCCTATGACCGGCGGCGATTATCGTGTTATTGTGCTGAACGCTTGACAACCCCGGGGACAATCCTTCATATTATCTTCCGCCAATGAATCAGGATATCTGTCCTCAGGCCCGCCTTCACGGGCGGGCAAGCCTCTGGTTGCATGGGCCGTTAACTCAGTGGAAGAGTGCTATCCTCACACGGTAGAAGTCGCAGGTTCAAGCCCTGCACGGCCCACCATGCTTTGTCCCGATCGCGTAGCGCATCGGGACGGCACGGCCATTTGTTCTCGCCAAAGCGGGGGGCGCGTGCTATTCATCAAGCAAAGAAAGCATAGGCCCGAAGGTTCACGCTCCAAGCGTATTCCGGCCAAGGAGGATAAATTTCAAGCCATGAAAACCAATATTGCCACGACAATTCGAAACGCCGGGTTTGAGGATGCCGGCGCCATTTGCGCCTTGATCAAAGAACATCCCCGCGAGGTGATGCCGCGCGCCATCAGCGATATAGTCCAGAATATTGACCGGTTTCTGGTGTGTGAAGCCAAGGGCCGGATCGTCGGCACGGCGGCCTGGCAGATTTTGCCTGAAATCGGGAAAGCGCTCCACCCATCCATCGAAATCAAGTCCGTCTCGATCAGCGGTCATTACCAGCACAAAGGGATCGGATCGGCCCTGGTGAAGGCGGTAATCAAGCGGATCAAACGATTCCATCCCGCACAGATCGTGGTGTTGACGTTCACCCCGGAATTCTTCCGCCAGTTCGGCTTCCGCGAGGTGGCCAAGGAAACACTGATGCACAAGCTCTACATGGGCTGTATCAACTGCACAAAATACGATTCGCCCTTTACCTGTCCGGAAGTTGCCATGGTAAGAAAATGCAGAATTAAGAATGCGGAATGAAGAAACAAAGAACAATCAGCGTGATCTTAATTTAATTCTGCATTCTACATTCTGCATTTATTCGACCCCGTCATAAATCTTCAGCATATCGGCCACTTCTTTTTGATCGGCCGCGATGGCCCAGTGCAGAGGTGTTTTGCCGCTTCACTCCGTGCCGCCGAAGATGCGGATGATGTCGGCGCAATCGGGTTGTTCCGCGACCAGCGCCCAATGTAAAGGCGTTTGTTCTTTGACGTCCCGGGCATTTACTTCGGCGCCGGAGCGTAACAGCATTTTTACGACGGCGCTTTGGCCTTTGGCAGCGGCCATGTGGAGCGGTGTAGCGCAATTCTGGCCTCCCGTGCGCGCGTTGATATCGGCGCCATGATCCAGCAACACCCGAATCACTTCGCCAAAGCCCGCTTCGGCCGCCAAGTGCAGAGGCATAACCTGAATTACGCCATATTTGGTGCCCATTGCGTTAAGGTTGGCGCCATGGGCCAGCAGGATTGCGGTCATGTCCTTGCCGTTGAATGCGGCGGCTTTGTGCAAGGGCGTCATGCCATAGCGATCGCCAGCGTTCACGTCGGCGCCGTGCGCCAGGAGATATTCCGCCATGTTGGTCTGATTCCCCATGACTGCCCAATGCAATGGGGTCATGCCGTTCTGGGTGTCCCGCCAATTTACGCGTTCCGGGTACCTGGCCACCGCCTCTACCAGGCGGGGCATGGATTGCGCTTGGATTGCCTGATCAATGGCTTTGGGGCGGGAACAGTTGTTCACATAGGCAAAGAGCGCAACGGTTGCCGCGGCAATGGCAATCAGGATCGGCATTTGTCGGAATGTAATATTTGCGAGTTGCATGCCTTTTCATGATGGTCATTTTCCGGGAGCCGCAACGGCGGGCGGCGTATAGCCGCCCAGGGCCTGCAGACGCTCGGCCGCCGGTTTGGCCGATGGATAGTTTTTGTAATCCGTCGTAATCTTATAATACATTTCCTTGGCCTTGGCCGTGTCGCCGATCAGCTCGCAGGCCTGGCCCTGCAGGTAGTAGGCTTCCGAGCAGTAGTCGGGAAACGCTTCGTAGAGCACAATGATCTTGGTCAAGTTTTCGGAGCAGGCCCGAATGAGTTCTTTCCAGTTAGCCGGTTTGTTTGCGGATTGGACTTGGGCGAGTTGACAGCGCGCCACCCCCAGCATGGCGCCGATGCGGGCCTCGCCTTTTTCCTGTTTCCAGACGTCGGTGAACATCGCTTCGGCTTTGGCATAATCCTTGTTCTTTTCTAAAATCTGGGCGAGCTTGACCTTGCCCTGCTTGCCGGTTTCATACCACGGGAAATCCTTCAGCACTTTTTCGAACGCCGGTTTGGCGGCGGCAAAATCGTTCTGGCGGAACTTGATGTCCGCCAGGCCGTACCAGGCCGGCGCAAGCGCCCGCGGATCGTTGGGGAAATCGGCGATGATCTTGTTGTAAATCGTTTCCGCCTCGGCCGGCGCGTTGGCCTCCTTGAGCGCCTCGGCATAGCTGGCCAGCAAGGTCGGCGAGAGCCGCACTTCCGGAAGGATGGCAAAGGCTTGTTTGAATGCCTTCAGGGCTTTGTTGGTCTGCTTGTTCAGCATAAAGAAATTGCCGTTGCCGAATGAAAGCTGGGCCGCCAGGGTGGCGTTATCTTTGTTGCGCGCGATGGCCTTGATAAAGAACAGGCCTCCCTCGTCTTCGGTGATCTGCTTGTAGCGGACGAGATCGAAAATAGCCTGGGCCATCCCGGGAATAGCTTCCTGCGCCTGGTCGGAATCCGGGTAATTGGCCAGCAGATCTTCGAACGCGTAAGCAGCATCATATAGCGTGGCGCGGAACAGCACGCGCTTTACTTCCGACAATACCATGGGTTGGCCCATCTTGTCGGCCTTGTCCTTATATGACAAGGCGATGGCCAGCAGGCATTCCGGCGCCTGGTTGTAGGCCGGGTTGGACTCCACGCACCGCGCGTAATAATCAATGGCGTCCTCATACCTGCCATCCTGCCGGGCGATAAAGCCGAGCCAGAAAAAGGCGTCCGTTACCTGCTCGCTCTTGGGACAACTCTGAATCAACATTTCCAAGGCTTCGGCCATATGGGGCCAATCTTTTTTTTCGTAATTGACCACGGCAATCTGATACAGGGCGATAGGCGCGATCTTGTTGTCCGCATACTGCCGGGCGATGCCTTCCAGCGTGGCCTTGGCCTTGTCAGTCTGCCCATCCGCGTTCAAGGCGATACCGAGTTGATACATGGCCTCCGGCCGCAGTTTGCTGTCCTTGAATCGCTCGAGGAAGGTTTCGAGGTGGCGGATGGCTTCCTGCGGCTTTTTCGCCTGCACGAGCATGGCGCCCTTCTGGTAAAACACCTCATCCACTGCGTCGAAGGTCTCGGTTTTCTTCGGGAACTGTTGGATAACCCGATCAATGGTTTTCAGCGCTTCGTCCAACTGATTCAGCGCCACCAGGCACATGGCCTTATAGTAGAGGGCGGTGGGAACCGCAGTTCCCTTCGGGAACTGTTTCAAGTAGGCGTCGATCGTCTGGTTGGCTTCCTTATACTGGTTGAGCACGTATTCGGCCGTAAATTTGAGATGGAGCGCGTCGGCGAGCGAACTACCCTTGGGATATTCATCCACGCTCTTGGTGAATTGCGCCAAAGCCTTGGTAACGCCTTCCTCTGTGCCCTGTCGCATGTACAACTGGCCGATCGCCAGGCTGACGGTGTCGGCAATGGGCGCATCGGCGCCGAAGGTCTGCTGGAACCCCTCCATTTCGCGGGCCGCACTGTCGGGATCTTCATCCTTGAGGTAGGTGTTGATCAGGAGGTAATTGACCTGCTGTTTACGGTCGCCCGTGGTGAACGCCATCAGGTGGGCGCAGATTACGCGGCATATGTCGTACATGCCAATTTCAAAATAGGCCTGGGCGATCCGCAGATAGCTCGCGATCATCAAGTCCGGACCTTCACTGACGGCGGACCACTGTGCCTTGAGCCGGTCCAGTTCCCCTTTGACGAAAGTCGTATCTTCCTGCCGGCCGACTTGAGCGCCGAGTTGTGTCTGGGCCATGTCGATCTGGTTCTTCAGGATTTGCAGGACTTCGTTTTTGGCGCGCACTTCGCGGAACGAACGGATGGCCTCGTTATACAGGCCTGCGCTGAACCAGGTTTCCGCGAGCGCGAACATGCTTTCATTGGCCGTAACGGGATTTCCTTGCGCTTTGGTCAGCTGGGCAAAAATCTCGCGGGCCTTTTCCATGAACCGCTTGGCGTCGTCCTTGCGGCCGGCCTTCATGTAATCCAGCCCCTGCTGGCTATAGACGCTGGCCAGGAGGTAGTTGGCATCCTGCGCCGCCGAACTGGTCGGATACGTGCGCATCAGATTTTTCAGGTCGGCTTCGGCCTCGGTATACTGGCTGTTCAACAAATAAGCGTATCCGCGGCCATAGAGGGACTGGGGTAAATTCGGGCTTTTGGGATTCTGGGTTTGAAACGCAGCGTGGAACTCCAAGGCTTTCTGGATATTTTTTTTGCGGTCAGCATTTTTTTCGTCCTGCGTGGCGGCCAGCCGGGCGTAACAGTCGGCCAGCAGGAACAAGGATTGGGCCTTGATCGCCGGGCTGGGCGCGCGGACACTGGAAAGGTCGGCGTAAAGCGGGATGGCCTTTTCGAAAGCGCCGGTCAAGTAATAGGCCCACGCCAGCTCGAATTTGATGTTAAGGATGTTTTCATAGGTGGGATATTCCATCATTTTTTCATAGACCTTGATGGCTGCGGCATAATTGCCGGAACGCGTGTACTCCGCGCCGGTGAGGGCCATTTCGTCCAACCGCTCTTGGGCCGGGACCAATCCCGCCAGCCACAGAAAAATCATGCCCGCCAGACTCATTTGCAGAGCGCGTGTGCTCATATATAGTGCCTCCGTTCCATCGCTTTCGTTCGCAGTGCCGATGCACATCCCAGAGAGCTTGTTTCGAAAAGGTGCAAAAATGGTTTTGAAACTACCTGAAGCATTACACGTTTTATTAAAAATGGCCAGATTTTTTTTTTTATTTTATTTGACACATTAGCGCAAATGCCGTTATCTTTCCTTATTCACGAGTTCCATTTCATTCGTTGCCGGGATAACGCGGGAGAGATGGTATGCGTCAACAAGGATTACGTGTGACGGCGCTCATGGCCGCCGGCCTTATACTTGCGAGCATGCCGGCTTGGTCGCAAGATGTGGTGGTGACCAAGTCGCAAACATTCCGGGGTCGGGTCGTGTCCGTGGATGCCGCCGGCATCCGGCTCCAGCTGGCCCAGGGTGGGGAAGTCACCGTGCCGCGCGCCGGGGTCATCCAATTGAAGGTTGAACCGCCCCCCAGCGTGGTGCGCGGCATTGCCGCTTTCGAAAAAGGCAATCTCCGCGAAGCCCAATTGAACCTTGACAAGGTTATGATGCAGTATCTGGGGCTGGATACGGAATGGGCGGCCAAGGGGATGATATATTTCGGCATTGCCAGTCTGCGCTCCGGCGACTATGGCAAGGCGGCCAAAGCGTTCGATGTCTTTCGGCAGACCTATCCGGAACATCCGCTCAGCATGGCGGCTTCGGTGGGCTTGGCCGAAATCGAGCTGGCCAAGAAAAACTACGCGCCAGCCCTTGCCAAATTCCAGGAATTGGCCCAGCCCTACGATAAACAACTGAAACCGGCCAAGGATCAGTTGGCTTATGCGGCCGAAATTTATCTCGGGATCGGCCAATGCCAGGAAGGCCTTGCGCGCCCAGCCGAGGCGCTCGACGGCTATTTGCGCGTGATCGGCCTGTATGCCGTGGAGCCCTTTTATTCGGAAGCTCTTTATCGCGGCGCGGTGCTGTTGGCGGCGTCTCATCAGGATGCCAAGGCCGAAGGTATGTTGGCCGAACTGATCGAAAATTATCCGGCGTCGCCATTTGCCGCCAAGGCGATCGAGATGCGCAAAGCGCTTGGCGCCCGCCGCGCGGACTTGGGATCGGCGGCCAAGCCTGCCAAACCCTGAGGCGTGGAGGATCAGGATTGATTTTGGCAGGAGGGGCGCTATGCGCCGCGATAGTCGCCGCACATGGTGTGTTTCCCGCATAAATAAAGAAAGTCAATGGTTCGAGGATGTTAACGCGCAAATGAAACGTAAGTTATTCAGGAGGAATATTATGCGTACGCGATGGTTTCGGTTTTTAATGGCGACGATGGTAATCGGCCTGTTGCTGGGAACGACGGCGCAGTGGACCGGTCTGGGTTTTACGACAACCGCCTACGCGCAGGCGCCGGCCACAACGGGCGGGGGCGCCGCCCAGACAGTGGATGAAAAAAACAAGAAACCGGAAACCTTCATGGATTACTGGCGGCAGGGCGGGATGACCATGTGGCCGTTGCTGGCCACGGCCGTGTGGGCGACCGCGATCCTGATCGAATTACTCATGAAATTGCGCATTAGTGTGGCCTGTCCGTCGGAAATCATCCAGAAATTATATCAGACCCTGCTGGTCAAGGATTATCAGAAAGCATGGAAGGTTGGCATGGATAATCCCTGCGTGGCGACCCGCATTTTATGCGCAGCGCTCGAAAAACTGCCCAACGGTCGCGAAGCCTTTGACACCGCCACCCTGGAATCCGCGTCGAACGAAACCAATGTATTCCGGGGCAAGAACGCGTACATCAACCTGAACGCCACGATCGCGCCCTTGCTCGGCCTGTTCGGCACAATTGCCGGTATGGTGGGCGCTTTTAACTCCATGGCCTTTAGCGGCGCCGTGGGCGATCCGAGCAAGCTGGCCGGTGACATTGGGATGGCCTTGGTCACGACCTACACGGGTTTGGTCATCGCCATTCCCGGCCTGTGCGCATATTACATTCTCGGCAATCGCATTAAGAAAATCATGGAATATGTTCAAGGCCGCTTGACCATGCTGTTTGATGAGATTGATTTCGACAACATCCCGGCCGACCTGGTGATCGTGACCAAGGAAGCGCGCATGGCTTACTTGAGCGGCGGCAAGGCCGGCGCGGCGTCCGCAGTGGCGGCGCCCCAAAGGGCCCCGGCGGCCAAGGCCAGCGCGGCGGTTAAACCGGTCACAGTTCCCGAGGCAACCCCGGCCAAGGTGGAGCATGTGGCCTGCCCGAATTGTTCCAAGGAAGTGACCGTGGGTGACAAGAAATGCCAGCATTGCGGCTCGGAGTTGGATTGGGAGTAAACGCGGCATGAAGAAAAAATGGCTGGCTGAAGATGAAGAATCCTGCGCCCTGCAAATGGGGCCGATGATGGACTGCGTATTCCTGTTGATTCTCTATTTCGTGTCGGTCAGTACGATTGACATGGTGCGGATCAGCAAGGACGTGCATCTGCCCGGCACCCATCAGGGCGTTGTGGAAAAGGACGAATCCGGCCGATTCATGGTAGACATTGAATGGAATGAGGGGCTTTACGAGCCCACCTATAAGGTTGGTGTGTTGAACGTCGGCGATCCCATGAATCTGACGCCGATGATCGAAAAAAGCGCCAAGATGAGCAAGAATCCGAGCTTCCGGGTTGTCTTGCGCGCTGACCGGCGGGTGCCGTACGAGTTTACCCAGCAGGTTATGGCGGCCGTGGCCGCCGCCAACGTGCCGAATATGATGTTTTCGACCGTGGAAAAAGAAGACTAAGGAAACAGCCGGCGCCATGAAATTCCGGGAAGAAAAAGACGAGGTATGCGAACTGCAGATGGGGCCGATGATGGACTGCACGTTTTTGCTCCTGCTGTATTTCATGGCTTCTTCCCAAATAAAAATCGAAGAGAAATACCTCGGCCTGCTGATGCCCGGAAATGCCACCGCCTCAGCCCAATCGTTGCCGGCGGAGCTGACGGTGGCCATTGCGGAAAACGGGCAGATATTCTGCAATCAACAGCCCGTCGGCGGCACGGATGACAAGCTGTTGCCAATGTTGCAGGCCAAGCTGAAGCAGTGCATTGATCTCTTCGGCGATAAACAGCCGGTGGTTATTCATCCGCAGCCGAAAGTCCGCCAACAGCGGATCATTGATGTCCTGGCGGCCTGCGCATCCGCAGGCGTGAAAAATCTGTCTTTCTTCGCCAATCAGTAAAAAGACCACGAGCATGCCTCTCGATCTTGAACATAAAGTCGAAGAGTTCGAAAAAACGGCGGAGTCCCGCAAGGGAATCTGGTTCCTGATCCTGCCGTTGCTCCGTAGCCGGTATTTTTTGATTTCTCTGGTTTTTTACCTCTCGCTCCTCATGATTTTCGCCGGCTACAAGATTTCGTCCTATATTGCCATCAAAGGTTCGTTCGATGAAGGCGCCGTCCTGGTCATGCCCCCGCTGGGACCGCCCCCGCCGCCGATGCCCAAGCAGGAGACGAAAGCCGAAACCAAGGAGGTCAAGGTAACCACCACGGCGGCGGCCGCAAAAACTGCCGTGACCCGCATTACCGTCGCGACGCCGGCCGAATTCGTCCGCAAGGAAACAATGAGTGTCATGCCGGTGCTGAAAATGGCCGAGGTCAAGGTGCGGACGGATATGAGCAAAAAAATCGAGGGAGCCCGCATTGCGCGCCTCCAAGGTGTAGCCAAATTCCAGAAGGACTGGGGTGTCTCGGGCTCGAAGCGTACTACGAAAGCCAAGTTCACGATATTTCAGGCCAAATACCTGGATGGCGACTGGTACTGCAATTCTGATTCCACGTTTGGAGGCCCCTGTATTCAGGGGTGCGGTTCCCTGCAAAACATGATGCTCCAGATTCGCGCCTGGTCCCGGGATCGGATTGACGCCCAAGTCGTGCCGGAAGTGCTCGATATCGGCACGGACAAGCTCTTTACCCTCAAGCCGCCGTTTGTCTATCTGACCGGCCATAAGAATTTTCGTCTGGCAGACAACGAAGTCAAAAACCTGCGCGATTACCTGACCTTGGGCGGCGCCATTTGGGCCGACAGTGCCCTGGCCGGCCGCCGTTCCCGCTTCGATATCGCCTTCCGGCGCGAGATGAAGCGCGTCTTGCCGGACCGCGATTTTGAAATTGTGCCGGAAAATCATGAAATGTTCGACACCTTTTTCGATAATATCGGCATGCCCACGGGCATGAATAATTATCACGAGCCCATTGAAATGATCAACATCGGCGGTAAACTGGCGGTGCTCTACACGCTGAACGGCTACGGGCATTTCTGGGAGGCCCGCCTCGACCGGGATGGTAAGATCGAATGGAACCGTGTCAACCTGGCGGAGCGCGGGAAAAAGCCGGACTGGCATTGGGTGCATGGCCCCCATCTTTATTCACCGCGCAGTGAAAGCAGTATCATTTACCGCAATATTTCCGATGAAACCGAGCGCAATGCCTATAAGTTCGGCATCAATGTCGTGGTGCATCTATTGACCCGCTATCAACGCGATTTTATGCTGTTGCCGAAAGAACTGCCGGCCGGTCCGGATGCCAAGAAAAAGACATCTCAGCCGACGGGCGACGGTGAGGCGGTTGTTACCAATGCGCCGACGAAGGATGGAGCAGACAAGGGGATTGTCAAGGTCGTTGGCGAGGATGAGGATAAAGACAATAAAGCGACGGGCAAGAGCAAGTCAACCACGTCCAAGAAGGACAAATAAAACGATCATGAGCATGGGATTGCATTATCAAATACGACTCGGTTTCTGCAATATGCTTGTAGCCGTGGTCTTGGGTCTTGCGCTATCCGAACCGGCTATGTCCCAGACTAATGTGCCTGCTACGGCTGGTGCAGCCGGCTTGCCCGTCAGCAAGTCCGATAATATGATTTTGGACGAATATAGCGGGGAAACGACGGCGCCCCTGGGTAATTATTGGGATGGCGTGGATGCGGGCAACGACCTGCACGTCAATGTGGCCAATTCGCTTGTGCTCAATGATGCCGGGAGGATGGTGGATACACCCATGTCGTCCTGCCCGAACTTTGTGGACATGAATGACGATGGCTTGAACGACATTGTGGTCAGCGATACCCAGGGGTTTCTATGGATTTATCTGAACTCCGGCGAGAAGGGCAAACCCAAGTTCACCACCGGCGCGTTTATTCCAACATTCATTGGCTGGGGCGCCAAGATTCATGTGTGCGACTGGGATGGGGATGGGGACAATGACGTGGTGTTCGGCACATTTTATGGCGATATTGGCATCCTGCCAAACACGGGTACGCGCAAGCAATGGCAGTTCACGCGGCGCATGGGCATCCCGCGCTATGTGGATCCTCAATTCGGCGTGGATGATCCCCAGGACCGTTTGCCCACGTTGATGCTGGGCAAGCAGACCATGATCCTTGGCAACTATATGTCCCCCTGGGTGACCGATTGGAACAAGGACGGCAAGCTGGACCTGATTCTCGGCGAGGGCACCTATTCGGCCAACAGCGTGCGACTGTTGTTAAATGCGGGCTCGCGCAACAAGCCGGTGTTCGTTGAAGATCGCATGTTCTATTTATGCTATGGGGAAGGCTATGAGCAACTTACCCCGGCGGTGGTGGATTACAACGGCGATGGCCTGCAAGACCTGATCGTCGGCACGCGCACCGGCCAGATCCGACTGTACAAGGGCACCCAAAAAGCCATAGAAGGCAAGGACATGGTGGCCGCCATTCGCGGCATCCTGGCGCCGGCCGTCCTGGAATTCGACGGTTTTGTGAAAATTGCCGGCGGGGAAGTATATGACACCATGTCGTTTGTCTATCCCTGCGACTGGAACGAGGACGGGCTTTTCGACCTGCTGTTGGGCTCCACGAAAGGCATTGTGAATATCGCCCTCAACAAGGGATCCAAGACCGAGCCGAATTTTCCAAATGCCGAGCCGGTCAAGGGCACGGATACAGCCAAGGACATGCTGGCGCCGGCAAACTGGATGAACGGGGTGATCCGGGTTTTCTGGAACAACTTCATTGGCGGTTATTGCAATACGGCCTCGTTGTTAAGTGTGGAAAAAGAAGTGATCCTGAAGGCCGGCAGTCCGCCGATCCTGCCGGTGGACGGCAACACTTTCATATATTATCGCTATGTCAACAATTACCAGGGTTTTACCCGCAATCATATGTCCTGGGTTCTGCCGGTCAATAATAGTCCGACGGTGGAGCACGTTATCGGGGCGCGGGTCCTTGCGCCATTGATAAAAACAAGAGGTAAAGATGGAGCATTAGGAGATGGTGTCGAACTCAAGCTTAAGCGCCAATATGAATTATCATTCTCCTCCATTGTGGAAGGCAAGCCCGTCGCATGGGTTTTCTGGGCGTGGGAAGAGATTAAATCCGCCACCGAGGATGCGGCGTCCGTGTACAAAACCCAATATGCCACCGATATGATTCCACCCTCGGTTGGCTGGCAGAAACGGACCTATCGCTTCAAGTGTCCCAGCATGGTGCAGTCCAACTACCTTTACCATTTTTACTTCCGGATGCCGGAGGGGAATGTAAAATTCCTGCTGGATAATCTGAGATTGAAAGAAATCGAGCGCTGACCGCAAAGAAATGCAGAATGGAGAATGCAGAATGAAGAAACGAATTCTGGATAAATTCTACATTCTGCATTCTTTCCGCCGTGTAGGCGGATCCGCTTTGGCGGAAATTCTGCATTTCTTATGACCACGCCTTTTGTTCACCTGCATTTGCACACCAGTTACAGTCTACTGGACGGCGCCTGCCGGATCGAGCCGCTCATGGAGGCCATCCAGAAGCACGGGCAGACGGCCGTGGCCATGACCGACCACGGCAACATGTATGGGACGGTGGAGTTTTACAAGGCCGCCCGCGCCAAAGGCATCAAGCCGATCCTCGGCTGTGAAGTGTACGAGGCGCCCGGCAGTCGGAAGGACCGCAAAACAGACGGACCCCGGTCGGTAGCGGCGCACTTGGTCCTCCTGGCCGCCGATGAAACCGGATATGCCAACCTGATTCACCTGGTTACGGCGGCGCACCTGGAGGGGTATTATTACAAGCCCCGCATTGACCGGGAAATATTGGCACGCTACAGCAAGGGTTTGATCGGCCTCTCGGCCTGCCTGAAAGGCCGCGTGGCGGAGTGCCTCTTGGCGGGCGACGCGGTCGGCGCCGCGCGCACGGCCGGTGAATATGCCGAAATTCTCGGCAAGGATAATTTTTATCTGGAAATCCAGGACCACGGATTACCCGACCAGGCGGTTGTCAATAAAGGCATGCTGGCCCTGGCGAAGCGTGTGAGCCTCCCGTTGGTTGCCACCAACGACGTGCATTACCTTGAAAAAAGCCATGCCGCCGCCCATGAGGTCTTGCTTTGCATCCAGACCGGCACCATCATGAGCGATCCCAAACGCATGCAGTATGGCTCCCCGGAGTTTTACCTGAAAAGCGGCGCGGACATGGCACGGCTCTTTGGCGAGGTGCCCGGAGCGCTGAGCAACACGGTCGAGATCGCCCACCGCTGTAATGTGGAGCTCAGCTTGAACCAGGAGTCGTTTTATCCCGCGTTTGCCGTGCCTGCGGGTTTTACCCCCAAGAGCTACCTCATCCATCTCTGCCGCGAAGGCATCCGCCGCCGCTACGGGATTACCGATCCCGACCAGCCAAAGGACGAGCGCGAGCGCGGGATCATTGCGCGCCTGCATTACGAGATCGAGGTGATCGAAAAAACCGAATTTATCGGTTATTTCCTGGTTGTTTGGGATTTTGTGCGCTTTGCGCACGAACAGAACATTCCGGTGGGACCGGGGCGCGGGTCGGCCGCCGGCAGCCTGGTATCCTATGCCATGGGCATTACGAACGTGGATCCGCTCCGCTTCAACCTGGTCTTTGAGCGCTTTCTCAACCCGGAACGCGTGAGCCCGCCGGATTTTGACATTGACTTCTGCCAGTTCCGGCGCGGGGAAGTGATCGAATATGTGAAGCGCAAATACGGCCGGGAAAACGTGGCCCAAATCATTACCTTTGGCTCGCTGGGCGCCAAGACCGTGATCCGGGATGTCGGCCGCGCCCTGCAGATCCCTTTGCCGGAGTGCGATCGCCTTGCTAAAATGGTCCCGGAAATCCCCGACTTGTCGCTTAAAGATGCCATGGAGCGGAACCCGGAGCTGAAGAAAACCGCGGTGGAGAACCCAAACGCCAAAAAAATTCTGGACTACGGCTTCGTGCTGGAAGGGCTATTGCGGAATGCCGGCGTGCATGCCGCCGGGGTCGTCATCGGCAAGCGCCCGCTCTCCGAACTGGTCCCGCTTTCGCGCGACAAAAACGGCGAGATTATCACCCAGTTCAGCAAGGACCACATCGAGGCCCTGGGCCTGCTCAAGGCGGATTTTCTGGGACTCAAAACGCTCACGGTCATCGATGAAACCGTCAAGCTGGTTCTGGAGACCCAGGGTGTCGCCGTGGACCTTGAGCATTTGCCCTTGGACGACAGTAAAACTTATGACCTGCTCCAGCGCGGCGACACGATCGGCGTATTCCAACTTGAAAGCGGCGGAATGCGGGATCTGGTGCGGCGAATCGGTCTCGATAAAATCGAAGACCTGATTGCCATGATCGCGCTCTACCGGCCGGGTCCCATGAACATGCTCGACAAGTACGTGGAGAGCAAGGCCGACCCATCGAAAATCGCCTATGACGATCCGCTCCTGGAACCCATCCTGGCGGAAACCTACGGGATCATGCTCTATCAGGAGCAGGTCCAGCAGGCGGCGCATAAGTTGGCGGGCTACTCCATGGGACAGGGCGATATTCTTCGCCGTGCGATGGCCAAGAAAAAAACCGAGGAAATGGAAAGTCAACGCGCCACGTTTGTCGAAGGCTGTCACAAGACCTGTAAAATGCCGCCCCGGAAGGCGCAAAAAATATTCGACAATATCGCCAAGTTTGCCGGTTACGGGTTTAACAAATCCCATAGCACCGGGTATGCCATCATTGCGTATCAGACGGCGTACTTGAAGGCCCATTATCCCGAGGAATTCATGGCGGCCCTGATTTCCGGCGAAATCGGCAAGCCGGATAAAATGCCGGTTTTCATGAATGAAGCCCGTGCCATGGGTCTCGAAATCCTCCCGCCCGATGTCAATGTCAGCAAGGCGCGTTTCGCGCCACAGAAAGGCGCCATCCGCTGCGGGCTGGCCGGCATCAAAAACATCGGCGAACAGGCGGCCGAGGCCATCGTCCACGAGCGGCAGGCCAACGGTCCGTTCCGCGGACTGATTGATTTCTGTGTGCGTATGGATGCCCGGATCATCAATCGTAAAGTGCTGGAAACCCTGGCCCGTTGCGGCGCTTTCGATGCTTTCGGGATGCATCGCGCCCGGCTGTTCGCCGGCGTTGACTTGGGCCTGGCCCGCGCCGCAGCCATTCAGAGCGACCGTCAAACGGGGCAGGGCAATCTCTTTGCCCAGGCGGAAGCGCCCGGGCGCGGCGGCGAACCGGAAATCCTGCCGGACTGTCCGCCGTGGCATGAGAATGAACTGCTGCTTGCGGAAAAGGAGTTGCTGGGGATCTACATGAGCGGGCATCCGCTGACACAGTATGAGCCGCTCCTGCGGCGCTACCGGCTGGCGACCGTGGCGGAATTGGCTTCGCTGGAAAACGGGACCATTACCCGCGTGGGCGGGCTCGTGGCCAAGGTGGACAAGAAATTTACCAGGGTCAAGAAGGAGCCCATGGCCATAATCCAAATCGAGGATGTCGAGGGCACTCTGGAGGCTGTCGTCTTTCCGGCGCCTTATCAGGAATACCAGGCGTTGCTGGTGGAGGGAACCCCCGTGCTGGTCTGCGGCCAGGTTGACAAAAAAGAAGACACCGTCACAATGAAGATCTATGAAATGTACGCGCTCGACCAGGTGCCCCGCTGGTTCACCGAGCGTATCAGTCTGCATCTGCCCGCCGCCCACGTTCAGCCGAGATTGCTGGCAACGATCAAGGACCTGCTGAAAGCGAACTCGGGTCCTACGCCGGTTGTCTTCTGCCTGCAGTTTCAGAAAGGCCAGGAAGTGTTTGTGAGTACGGAAAACACTTATAACGTCAACCCGTCCGAAACGCTAATTCATGAGCTCCAGCGCCTGTTGGGCGAGGAAGGCGTTTACGTCGCGGTCTCCAGTCGTCCCTGCCGCAAGGCCCCCAATGGCAAATGGAACAACGGCCGCTGAAGAAAGGCAGAATGCAGAATGAAGAATGTAGAATGGGAACCGGAGCAAAAAACAAAAAACCACTTCCTCTCTTTTTTGTCTTTTACCGGCCGGTATAGTTATCCGACCTCAGACTGCTGAATTCTTACTCTTTCATTCTGCATTCTAAATTCTGCGTTCTGCATTTATTGTCACGGTTGTGGGATAAACAGCTTCTGTCCCGTTCTCAATGTGTAAGGGCTTTGCAATTTGTTGGCTTCGATAATTGCGCTGGTCTTGACCTTGTAGGCCGCCGCAATGGCCGTCAACGTGTCGCCGTCCTTGACGACATGCTCATAACCGGTTGTGCTGGTTGTGCCGGCGCCGGCTTTGGTCGGGCCGGCTTTGCTTTTCCGGCTGGATTTACCGGCGGCGCCGTCACCCATGATATCCGCCATCTTGCCGCTCAATTGGTCCACGATCGCCTGCCGGTCCTTGACCCGCGCGCCTTCCAGCACGCTCAGGCGGCGATCTATTTCATCCATGCGGGCTTGGGTGGAACTGGTTTCGCCTTTGGAGCTGTTTGCCGCGCCCTGTAAGGCATCCAGCTCGCGCAGAAGGCGCTGGTATTCCATTTCCAAGGTTTCCAACTTGCCCTTTGTGCGGTTAAGGTCTTCCTTGAGCAGCAACATGTCCTCCTGCTGTTGTGTGGCTTCGCCGGAATCCTGCATGCTTACACAACCCGGCAGGCCCGCAAGCACCGTCATAATGCCGATAATTACAAGGTATTGCTTCATGATGATGGATGGTCCTAATTATATTTATACCGGAATTTGAAAGTAACACATATTCTGGATTCCCGTTTTCACGGGAATGACCCTGCTTCGCCCGGAGGCTATGCAGGACAGGCAGAATGGAGCGCGCATATGTCATTCCCGACTTGATCGGGAATCCAGTATTTCTTATATCGCCGCCTTTGGCGGCCTAATTTTCCGATTGCCGATTTGCAAATTCAGCCACTCGAAAGCCATGCCGCCGGCCTGGCCGCCGTTCACAAATTCGTCGAAGGGCGCTTCCCGGCCGTGCTTCGCCATAGCGCTTCGCGACGGCAAGCCGGCATTTGGCATGGGTCCATTTAATACGACTACCGGCACCGGCTCCGCGGTGTGATTACGCACGGCAATCGGCGTGCGGTGGTCGGTGGCGATGATGAGGCGGTATGGTTGGCGCATGGTCTCCAAGCCCTGCCAGACGGGGCCGACGACCTCACGGTCGAAAGCCTCAATGGCCTTGAGCTTGAGTTTAAGGTCGCCCATGTGCCCGCATTCGTCCGGCGCTTCCACGTGCAGGAACATAAAATCCTGATGATCCAGCACGTTGAGCGCGGCCTTAACCTTCCCCGCATAGTTCGTATCGAGGAACCCTGTGGCGCCCGGTACGATTTCCGCGTCCAAGCCCGCCAGTTTGCCGATGCCGCGCACCAGATCCACGGCCGAGATAACACTGCCGGTCAGGCCAAACGTTTCCCGGTAAGATGGCAGAGTTGTCCGCCGTCCCTGTCCCCAAAGCCAGATTTGCGTGGGAGCCGTTTTGCCGGCCTGCCGGCGCGCCGCATTCGCAGGATGCGCGGCCATGATCTCCTTGGAGGCTTCCATCAGGCGCCGGACCTCGTCCTGGCGCGCGCCGGCCGGCAGGTTCTGTGCGGCCAGTTGTCCCAGTACGTCATGGGGTGGGGTGGTAACCAGGTCGCAAGGGCCGTTTGCCCATATCAATAAATGCCGATAACCCGAGCTGACATGAAATGTTAGCCCGGGCTTACCCAGGCGCTCGTTCAACGCCGCAATTATCGGGCGGGCTTCCTCGGTGGTAATATGGCCGGAGGAATGATCCTTGATGCGTTCTTGCTCCACGGCGATCAGGTTGCATCGGAAAGCGACATCGCTGGGACCCATGGCGATGCCCGCCCCGGCCGCCTCGATGGGCGCCCGGCCGGTGTAATATTTCCGGGGATCGAAACCCATGATGCTCAAGTTGGCTACGTCGCTTCCCGGCGACATGCCTTCCGGGATGGTGTTGACCAGCCGCACGGTACCGGCGGCGGCAATGGCGCGCATATTCGGGATGGCCGCCGCTTGCAAGGGCGTCTTTCCACCCAGTTCCTTCAGGGGATAATCGCCCATGCCGTCGCCGATCAGTACCGCGATCTTCATTCCGGTTCCTTGGTTCGTTTATGGTTAAAGCCGCGCTCGATATGGATACTCGTTCCATGCCCGTCGGTCAAATACGAATCGCCGGCGCGCGGAATCCTCAGCGGTTGGCGGTTTTCATTTTCACGACCTTGCCGTTCACAAACTCCACATGCAGTTTCTCGTATTCCTGCAGTTTCTGGCTGTTCACGGTGACCGGTGGCCGATACTGATATGAAGTATCGCCATCCTTGTCGATAACATAAGGGCTTGGCGTATAGGTCTGCTGTTCGGTTGTGCTGGTGGTGTCCGTATAGGACCAGATTTCGCGGGCGCCTTCGGTGGCTTTTTCGGTTTCAACTTTGTCCGGCTTGCCCAGGGCCATTTGCACCATCTCCGGCGTGTAGCCGATATCAATCTGGCCCTGCCGGACATTTTGCTGGACCTCCGGCGGAAAACTGGCAAACAGCCCGGGATTATCCTTAATCCGGCTTTCCGGTGTCGCACAGCCCGCGAGGACAATCAGAACACTCGTTGCCGCACTGCCAAGCGCGAATCGGTTCATGTTGTCTTTCCTTGTGTTGCTTGTGGTTTTCCGATTGCCTGCTTCGGCGTTGAAAATTTTTAATTAAGCGGCAGACGCCGTAACTTTGCCGTTCTCACGAACGGCCTCTACACCGAACTGGTGTAGTAGCGGTTCGAGTAGAACCGCAAGATTGTCCGCCGTAGGCGGATCCGCCTCTGGCGGAAAATTCCTATGCGTGAATTTATCAGTGCATCATATCGCCAATATTATTATTGCGCAAGCGTGTTGCGATGATATTGTGGGATTGGATGCAACTACGGGACAAGGTCTGGATGACAATAAACGGGGGGGGGCAATTATGAGCGGACGGTTCATTGGCATCCTGCTCGCGTTGACGTTTTTACCCGTATGTGACGTTAGCGTTGCGGCAACACCGCCGGCGCAGCCTCCTAACGGCCCGGGAGGTTCCAATTATCCGCATGCCTCGGTGGTAAAAAATGTTTATGGAACAGGGGTGGATCAATACTGGATATTTGAGCCGGCCGATCCCGCGCCGGTTTCCGCCCCATTGATCGTTTTTAACCATGGTTGGGGCGCCGTGAACCCCAGGGGTTATGGGGCTTGGATTGAGCACCTTGTGCGCCGCGGTAATATCGTTGTTTATCCCCGCTACCAGGAACAGTGGCGCAGTCCGCCGGAAGAAATCGCTGGAAATGCCATTCGAGCGGTAAAAGATGCGATCAAGCGCCTTGAAGATGGACGGCATGTTAAACCCGAATTAAGTAAATTCGCCATTGTTGGCCACTCCGCGGGCGGCCAGACAAGCGCCAATATGGCGGCGCGCGCGCGGGCATCGGGCTTGCCGGAGCCCAAAGCGATTATGTGTGTCCAACCGGGAAAGTCCTGGAATAAGGTTGAAAGAGCGTGCATTCCTTTGGATGATCTCGGCAAAATCCCCAGGGGAGTATTGCTCCTTGCCGTGGTGGGCGACAATGATACGATTGCGCGCGATATAGATGCCAAGAGGATTTTTGCCGAGACAACGCAAATATCGCTTTCAAATAAGGATTTTATAATTCTGGTGTCCGATGACCACGGCAAGCCGGCATTGGCGGCGGATCATTTTGCTCCTTGTGCCCTGGATAACGATTATGATTCGGGCGAAAAGAACGATCAACAGGGTTCTTTATCCAGCCTCAAGGAGACCTTGAGTTCCAGGGCCATCGAGCGCACAGGCGCCCGTGACTTTCCCAGCCTTAACGGCAAGTTGCATTCCACCGATGCCTTGGACTACTACGGGTTATGGAAACTTTTCGATGGATTATGCGATGCCGCGTTTTACGGGAAAAATCGCGACTTTGCCCTCGGTAATACCGCGTCGCAGCGCTTTATGGGCAAATGGAGCGATGGCGTGCCGGTCAAAGAATTGATTGTGACCGATAAACCGTAATTCGGTCCGTCGCCGACAATTCACTTGCCCTTGGTTAGTCAATCTGCTAACCGATACTGCCCATGGCTGTCCCGTTGTTCCGGAGAGGTGACCGAGTGGCCTAAGGTGTACGACTGGAAATCGTATGTGCCCCAAAAGGGCACCGCGGGTTCGACTCCCGCCCTCTCCGCCACGCAGCAGAGTTCCGCAAGGCTGAACACGCTGCGTGGCTGGTGATCAAGGTGGCAATATGAGTACGATCAGGCCCAGTGGAGGGTATCGCGACTTGCGGTCTTTTCAGACGGCAACCATTATCTACGATGCCACCTACTGGTTCTGCGAACGGTTTCTTGATCCTCGTTCCCGAATGAGCGACCAAATGGTTCAGGCCGCCCGCAGTGGTCGGCAGAACATCGCCGAGGGTAGCCGTGCTTCCGCGACCTCCTCGCAAACCGAACTACGACTGGTTAACGTGGCCCGCTCGAGCCTTGAAGAGCTACTGCTCGATTACGAGGACTTCCTGCGCCACCGGCGCCTGAAGCTATGGGCGCTGAACGATCCCGAAGCGCTGGCGGTCCGCCGGGTTGGGCAACAGTATCCGTCTGATACGTCGGATCAAACCGATGCACAACGCTATGGCCTCTACTCCCAGTGGCTCGATCAGGAAGACCCCGTCATTCGTGCCAACACGCTGATTTGCTTGATCAACCAGGCCAACTACCTGCTTGACAAGCAGATTGCCGCGTTGGAAACACAGTTTGTCGAAGAGGGCGGCTACAGCGAGCAACTCGCCGCCGCCCGCCTGGCGGAACGTAACCGGCACAAGAATCATCCGCCTGATCGGTCAGATCCGACGGATCATATTCCACCTTGCCCCCAATGTGGCAAGCCCATGGTCTTGCGCACGGCCCAGAAAGGCGCGAACATCGGCAAACCATTCTGGGGTTGTACCCGTTACCCTGAGTGCAAAGGCGTGGTGGACGTTTAAGCAAGGATAGCATGAGTAAAAATTCCATTATGCCGCAACGCCCATTGCGAATCCTCCTGCTCCAGACCAGCACCGGGGCGGAGGTTGAACGGAATCTGGCCGCGATAGAGCGGCGACTCCGGCGCGCGCCGGCCTGCGATCTCATCGCCCTGCCGGAAGTGTTCGCCATCCGCGGCAACGACGCGGATTATCGCGCCGCAGCGGAACGCCTGCCGGGAGCGATTACGAAGCGCCTGATGGCCCTGGCCGCGCGGCGGCGGGTCTGGATCCTGGCCGGCAGTGTGATCGAACGCTGCCGAAAAAAAATCTACAACACCAGCGTGCTCATCAATCGGCAGGGCCAAATCGCCGCCCGTTACCGCAAAATCCATCTGTTCGAGGCCAACTTGGACAATGGGCAGGTTGTCCGGGAAGGTGATATTTACGCGGCGGGCGATAAACCCGTCATGGCCGAGATTGAAGGCTGGTCCTGCGGCCTGGCTATCTGTTACGACCTCCGGTTTCCGGAACTGTTCCGACATTATTCCAAACGGGGTGCTATGCTCTTTTTCGTGCCCTCTAATTTTACGCAAAAGACCGGCAAGGACCACTGGGAAACTCTCGTGCGGGCGCGGGCAATCGAGAACCAGGCGTTCGTCGTGGCGCCCAACCAGTGCGGCGCCAATCCGCGCACCGGCATTGCCAGCCACGGGCACAGCCTGGTGGCGGGCCCCTGGGGCGATGTGCTCGCCGCTGCCGGCGACAAGGAAACCATCCTGACCGTCACGCTCCAGCCGGAAGAATTGCGCCGGACCCGTGCGCGCATCCCCGTTCTGCATCACCGGCGGCTGGGATGAAAGCACGTTGAGCGTAGAGCGTATTTCCGATTCTGACGCTCTCCGCTCTACGCTCGACGTGCTGTGCAACGTGCTTGAGTTTTTCACTGGCATTGGTTATACATGCAATAACTACGAAGCAAGCGGCGCTTATTAAAACTCAACATCAACCGAAGGAGAACGCATCATGCCGGAAATCAGTCATGTCGTTGGGCGCGAAATTCTGGATTCACGCGGCAATCCGACCGTGGAAGTCGAAGTGCAGTTGACTTGCGGGGTCATCGGGCGGGCGGCCGTGCCCTCGGGCGCTTCCACGGGCGAGCACGAGGCGTTGGAATTGCGCGATGGCGACAAGGCCCGCTACGGCGGCAAGGGTGTGCTGAAGGCGGTTAAGAACGTAAACGACGTTATTTTCCCTAAGGTCGTGGGCTTTGACGCCCTCGATCAGGTGGGACTGGACCAGGCCCTGATCGAACTGGATGGCACACCCACCAAGATGAAGCTCGGCGCCAACGCCATCCTGGGCGTCTCCCTGGCGACGGCCAAGGCGGCGGCCGAATTTCTGGGTGTTCCGCTCTATCGTTATATCGGCGGCACGAACGCCAAGGTCCTGCCGGTACCCATGATGAATATCATGAACGGCGGCGCGCATTCGGATGCCCCGGTGGATCTGCAGGAATTCATGATCATGCCCAAGGGGGCCAAGTCCTTCCGCGAAGCCCTGCGCATGGGCGCCGAGGTGTTTCATGCCCTCAAGTCCATTCTCAAGGACATGCAACTCAGCACGGCGGTGGGCGATGAAGGCGGATTCGCCCCAAAATTAAAGAGTAACACCGAAGCCTTGGATGTCATCGTCAAGGCCATTGCCAAGGCCGGCTACAAGCCCGGCAAAGATGTGTTCATTGCGCTCGATCCGGCCGCCAGCGAGTTTTACGACACGGCCAAGAAGCGCTACGTGTTCAGGAAGAGCGACAAGTCCGAGCGCACCTCCGAGCAGATGGTCCAGTTCTATGAGGGGCTTGTAAAGAAATACCCGATCATCAGCATCGAGGACGGCATGGCCGAATCCGACTGGTCCGGCTGGAAGCATCAGACCGATAAATTGGGTGATAAAATTCAGCTCGTCGGCGACGACGTTTTTGTGACCAACACGGCGTTTCTGAAGAAAGGCATTGAAATGGGCGTGGCCAATTCGATCCTGATCAAGCTCAACCAAATCGGCACGCTCTCCGAAACGCTGGATGCCATCCGCATGGCCAACAATGCCGGCTACACCGCCGTGGTCAGTCATCGCTCCGGCGAAACCGAGGACACGACCATTGCCGACCTGACTGTGGCGGTCAACGCCGGCCAGATTAAGACCGGCTCGGCCTGCCGGACGGACCGCGTCTGCAAGTACAACCAGTTGCTCAGGATTGAGGAGCAGTTGGGCAAAAACGCGATCTTCGGCGGCGTGATTTAAAGAGTGATCATGAACGTCTGGCTGACGATTTACAGGGCTGCCATGATCGTCTTTGTGGCGATGGTGATTGTCGCTGTCGTCAGTCTTTTCCTGCCCAAGATCCGTCAGAACCAGGAACGCCAGCGCAAACTGGCCGTTTTGGAGGAGGAAAATCGCGCCAAGGAAGACATGATCAAGCAGTTGCAATCACAGCAGGACCAGTTCCTTTCGGATTCGCGGTACGTTGAACGCGTTGCCCGCGAGGAACTGGGCAAGGCCAAGGCGGGCGAAACCATTTTCCGCTTTACCGAGCGCAAGACCAATGCGTTCCGGGTCCGGCCCTGATCGCTTATGTATAGGAATTTCGAAGTTTTGACTGGATTCCCGCTTGCGCGGGAATGACAGAGTGGCGCCGTACAATTGTCATTCCCGATCTAATCGGGAATCCAGAACAGTCGCCCCGCCGCGGGGCCTAATTGACTTCGCCGTTTGTCATTTTAACATGCATTTTCTCCCTGGCATTGATGTCCTGCTTTCCTATCACCGACACTGGCTGGAGAGCAAACGGATTGGCTTGGTAAGCCACCTGGCCGCTGTGGATGAGCGCGGCATGTCGTCGGCGGAGCGGCTTTGGCGGGAGCGTAACCTTAACCTGAACGCCTTGTTCGGGCCGGAACATGGGTTTTTCGGCCTCGGCGGCGCCGGCCAGAAGCTATGGCATCGGCGGCATCCGGACTGGGGGATTCCGGTCTATTCCCTGTATGGCCCGGCACGCCGGCCGACACCGGCCATGTTCAAGGACCTGGATGTGGTGGTTGTGGACCTTCAGGATCTCGGGGCGCGTTGTTACACGTTCGTCACCACGTTGCGCTATGTGCTGGAGCAGGCCGCCGCAATGGGGAAGGAGGTCGTGGTGGCCGATCGCCCCATTCCCCTGCCGCGGATTGTGGATGGCCCGGTGCTCGTTCCGGCCTTTGAAAGTTTTGTGGCGGGTGTGCGCGTTCCCATGCATTATGGCATGACGCCCGGCGAAATGGCGCTTTGGCTCAAGGCTGACCTGGGACTGAAAGTATCGCTTCGAATTGCGCGGATG
>Ga0074199_1000753_pt1 | contig 41227 bp, 34 predicted proteins | sample EPASupsiteSAE347_FD_64528 | JGI IMG/M metagenome (GOLD analysis project Ga0074199, IMG submission 64528) | Bioremediated contaminated groundwater from EPA Superfund site, New Mexico - Sample SAE3-47 | ecosystem: Environmental > Aquatic > Deep subsurface > Groundwater > Contaminated ... | reverse complement strand
TAGTAAGCTGCTTGAACCACCGGCATTCGCCCGCAACACCCACCGAGTCGTAAAATCTGAATGTATCCCTCTTGTGCTTCGCACACCGGCAACGAGTTGCCGGTGCCACCCCTCCGAAACCACGAAACTTCATTTCGCCACTTGCAGGCTGGAAGCCCGCGCTCCCGGGGGGGGACGAACTTACGGCGCGATGATCTAGCAGCACTGCTTGTTTAGCACTACCCGAAAGCGTATATAGATAGCATAATCCGGGTCAGTACCTCAAATCGAGGAGCCATCAATGGGACATTTAACGCGGTGTACCCTCGCCCGTTACTTCCCACTTTTTCACCACCGTGAAGATGTTCTTCTCCCCTGAGCGCTCGTAACCGATGTCGTCCACCAGTAGGCGTAACAGATGAATATCCCAGCCTTCCAGGGGAAGATCCTCGATGGGCAGGTTGATATCTATCTTCGGAGCTTCCAGCGGATTCAGCGTGCGCCCCTGGTATTCCACGGTAAAGCGGGTTTGATCCTTCTCGAGATCGACACGAACCTGGAGGGATGCACGCTCACCTTCATCGAACCCGTTCGAGATCACATAAGAAACCATCTCTTCCAGAGCCAGGCATACATCGAATACCGTTTTCACGGGTAGCTCGTGGTCTTCGGCAAATTCTCTGGTTCTGTCGAAAAGATAACCGATCTCGATGGTGTCGTTTCGGATGGTGAATGTAATAGTCTTTTCGAGACGTTTGTGTCGAGCTTCTTTGGCGGTTATGGATTTTGCCCCACGTTTCATGACCGCTGCCACCGTAACGATCAGCATATTGATTGCCGCAAACCACAAAAAAATCGACAATCCGCTGACGCCCCGGGCCTGGGATGCGCTCGCTTCCCCCGAGGCCAGAACAGGCGCCGTGATCAAAAGCGTCAGGAGGGTGAGAGCTTTGAGGTGCTCTTTGAAGTGCGGATTAAAGGATCTGATCATCTGTTTATCCTTTATTTGAAAATTTCCGGAGTGATACCCACTGGGTCGAGCTATTCGGCCGAAAGCACCAGCAGTATGTTCAATCCTGCAAAGATCGCGATGAGAGCAACAAAGGGGATCATGGACCCCACGCGTTTTTCCGGCTTGTAGCTTGCGCGGGCAATGCGCCAGGCCGTATAGCAGGAAAGCAAAATGCCGGCACCGTAGAGAAGCAGGTGCACCACCAGGATACCCTCATCGCCTAGAAGGGATACCGATCCCGGCATCTGAGTCTCCAGGCCCAGGAAGGATTTGATGCTGAAGGGGATGAGCATTCCCTTTTCCAGGAATTCTCTGCCCGTATGTCCGATATGAGCCGCCAGCACGACCGGGATGAGAGCGTAGCCGAATCGCACGAAATTGGTTCTGGTCGTTGTGCCGTTATGGCTCGACGCCAGTTTTGCGGCCAGGAGCATGAGGAGTACAGGAATGCAAAGAGAGAAAAAATAAAAGATGGTGAAACCGAGCCTGGCGCTTCCACCCCCAAGGAAGGCCGGGAGCCAGTCCTTGGCAACCTCCAGGCTGTTCAGCACCACGAGAAGCCCCGCCATGACGGCAGCCAGAAAGGATTCTTCAATTCTGGGCTTGTTAACGGACCAGAGCTCACGGGAGGGAGCTCTGAGAGCCACCACCAGGGAATCATTGGGGCAGTTCTTGACACAAGTGCCGCACAAATTGCAGTTGGTGCTGCTGTCGAGGATTCTGGGGAATTCGAACATGGGGCAGCCGGGACCAGCCTTTCCACCCTTGTAGCACTCCACGGAATTGCACTTGATGCATTTGTCATGAGCTCCGCGTAACTGAAGGAAGCCCACTCGGGAGTAAATCCCGGCCATTCCTCCAAGTGGGCAAAGATAGCGACACCACGTCCGTCGCTCGAAGAAGGCTCCGGATGCAACGACCCCGGTTATGATCGCCAGCAGCAGCACACCGGTGGCCAGGGTCGAATGAACGATGTCGAAAAAGTCCTCACACCAGGTGAGCAGGATAAACAAGGCCGGAATGAGCCACGATCCCTGCCGCCTCAAAAGCTTTGGGACCGGGAGGTGGTTGCCGACCGCTTTCTGCACCCAATCGCTTATAAGTGAGAATGGGCATGTCGCGCACCAGATACGCCCGGCCAGGAGGAACATAACCCCGAGAGCCGGCCACCACAGAAACCAGGTGACAACGGTTCCGAAGTTTTTCTCCGCATCGGAGGCTCCGTGCAGGAGACTGTAAATGATGAGCACAAAAAAGATCAGAGTAGGCCACTGCAATACCGCGGGATACAGTCTGCTTGCAAGTACGGTTTTGACTACAGGAATTTCCTTCATTATCCCTCCTAAAAGCCCTCCGCGCGCGCATATCAGGCTCAACATGAAAACTGTGCATGTGAGGCGGACTACAAATCTGTCGGTATTACAACTACCAGCTTTGCAAACGTCGTCTTGCTACGACTTCGACGCCTACAAGGGCAAGCATCCATGTGAACAGCAGCTAGCGGTGAATGAAGCTTCCGTTCCGGAGTATCGTTCTTCTGATTGTTGCACGGTCTATGTGTATCGCATGTTTCGACAGCGGGCACAAGCACTCAGCGGAAGCGAAGGGCCGCCTATGATGGTACACGGAGCTTTTCGATTTCGCGAATCAGGAAAGGCAGGTTGGCGGAAGTGAAGCTCATTTCGGGAGCAGGATGCGGTTGTGCTTGATGTCCGGGGAGGCCACCCGTGCGACTTTTCGTCATTCCGGCCAAAAACATGCCGGAATGACGGGTTACAAGAAAGTTGCACATGGCGTTTGTTTAGCGCTACCCGACTTTCTCCTGAAGGCTTCGCTTACTCGGATTTGAGAGAAGCCATATCGATGGAGAAGCGGTACTTAACATCAGATTTGAGCAGTCTCTCGTAAGCTTCGTTGACCCTCTGGATGGGGATGACTTCGACATCGGCGGTGATGTTATGCGCGCCACAAAAATCGAGCATCTCCTGCGTTTCCCGGATACCGCCGATGAGCGAGCCGGAGAGGCTGCGGCGACCGAACAGAAGGCCGAAGGCGTTGACGGCGAAAGGCTTCTCCGGCGCGCCGACGAGGGTGAGGTTGCCGTCGCGGCTGAGCAGGTTGATATAGGTGTTGATGTCGTGCGCGGCGGCGATGGTGTCGAGGATAAAATTCAAGCTTCCGGCGTGCTGCTGCATCTCGTCGGCATTGCGGGAGACGACGACTTCGTTTGCGCCGAGACGGAGCGCGTCGTCTTTCTTGCCGGGCGACGTGGTGAAAACAACGACGTGTGCTCCCAGCGCATGGGCAAACTTCACGCCCATGTGGCCCAGTCCGCCGAGACCTACAACGCCGACTTTCTTGCCCTTGATGTCGCCCCAGCGGCGTATTGGCGAGTAGGTCGTGATCCCTGCGCAGAGAAGAGGCGCAACTCCGGCCAAATTGAGGTTGGAGGGGACGCGCAGAACGAAGCGTTTGTCGACTACGATGCTATCGGAGTAGCCGCCATAGGTGACGCCTCCGAGGTGCTTGTCCGGGGAGTTGAAGGTGAGAGTCATGTTCGGACAGAACTGCTCGACACCGGCCCGGCACTCGGGGCAGGTGCCGTCGGAGTCAACCATGCATCCGACGGCGGCGAGGTCGCCGGGCTTAAACTCGGTGACCGCGGAGCCGGCCTTGGTGACACGGCCGACGATCTCATGTCCGGGTACGATTGGGTAAACAGTGGGCATGAGGCTGCTCCACTCGTTACGCACCTGGTGGAGGTCGGAGTGGCAGATACCGCAGAACAAAATTTCGATCTGAACGTCGTGCTCGGTTGGAGCGCGCCGCGCTATCGTTGCGGGGGTGAGCGGTGATATTGCACTCGTAGCGGAGTATGCTTTTGCGTTGTACATGGATTTATCCTCCTGTTGGCTCGTTTTGGTGCTTAATCAGGCCTGATATTGCTCATCGGTGATCTTTATTGCTCATCGGTGACCTTAATTCCTTCCCTCGATGGCAGCAGTCGTTTGTCTCGCGCTTGCAGCACGGCGGCGGTGATCGAATGCAATCGGAGAACACATTTTTTGCCCTTTAGAGACCGGTCATTTTCTCCAGGTTTTCGGGGTACCGAGCCCCTTGCACTGTGATCTTCGAGGAGACGCTGTCAATCTCGCGAAGATCGTCGGACGTAAGCTCGAGTGCAACTGCTCCGATGTTCTCATCCAGGCGCTCCAGCTTCCGGGTGCCCGGGATTGGAACAATCCACGGCTTCCGGGCAAGCAGCCAGGCGAGAGCTATCTGAGCAGGTGTCGCATCTTTTCGTTCCGCGATTTTGCCAAGCAGCTCAATCAGGGCCAGATTCGCCTTCCGGGCCTCCGGCGTAAAGCGAGGAACGATGCTTCGGAAGTCGGAGCTATCGAACGTAGTGTTCTCATTGATCTTTCCCGTGAGAAAGCCCTTGCCAAGAGGGCTGTAGGGAACGAAGCCTATCCCGAGCTCCTCGAGCGTCGGCAGCACTTCCCCTTCAGGGCGTCTCCACCAAAGCGAGTATTCGCTCTGGACCGCGGTGACCGGCTGGACTGCGTGTGCCCGACGGATCGTTTGCACTCCCGGCTCGGAAAGGCCGAAGTGCTTGACCTTGCCTTCCTGAATCAGGTTCTTCACCGCTCCAGCCACGTCTTCTATCGGCACGTTCGGGTCGACACGGTGCTGATAAAATAGATCGATGGCATCGACCCCGAGTCGCTTAAGGGAGGCCTCGGCGACCTCCTTGATGTGCTCCGGCCGACTATCCAGGCCCACCCATTGCGGCCCGCCGCTGGGATCGAGCTTGAACCCGAACTTGGTGGCTATCACCACTTGCCCGCGGAAGGGAGAGAGAGCTTCGCCAACGAGCTCTTCGTTCGTGAACGGACCGTAGACTTCGGCTGTATCGAAGAATGTGACGCCGCGCTCGACCGCCGACCGAATCAGGGAGATCATCTCTTTCCTGTCTCCGGCCGGACCGTAGCCAAAGCTCATTCCCATACAGCCGAGCCCCAAAGCCGAGACTTCCATATTGCTGTTTGCGAGCTTGCGCTTCTGCATTTTCCGAGCTCCTGTCTTTAAGTTAATAATAGGAACCATTTTACTCCACATCCGCCATGCCATCCGCCATGACGGGCTATCTGGGCCATGGCTCACGCGGCCGCGTATCGCAGTCCGGCACTACAGCACCGGGAGCCGGGCTTAGGTGCAGGCATTCCATGCGCGAAACCTCTTAAAATGTGCCGCGGCGGCTCCAGCTTCGATGCCGCTGCCGACGCCCGTGATAGACCATGCTTTCCCATGATAATTCTCCTTTCGAATTAGCCGCGCACATTGCGTGAATGTATGGATTATAGAGACCGAGGCAGGGATATGCTTGCCTAAAGCTCCGAACTGTTGGCACGATCCTATTATGTAATGTAGATTTCCCTTCCAAGGAATCCCGCATCCGCTTCTGAAAGACGACGGGTATGGAGTTAGCCCTTTTCTGTGAAATATATTGTGAAAGATCGCGACGCTGGACTTTGCAGGAGCGGCTTCCAGCCTCGACTTTCCACTCGGGAGGCTCTTCTGTCGCGGCTGGAAGCCGCCCTTACAAAGAGAGAAAATCCCGTTGTCGCATCCGGCGGGAATGACGATCCAGTAGGTAATTGGGCATAGTGGGATAGGCGTTGACAAAGATCTTCCTCGTGTTACTGTAGGAATATATGAAATTAGTAATTTACGAAATTATCAAATTATGAAAGAAGATAAGGCTCGAGTAAAAAAGCGCACTCAGGAGGTAGAAATGGAGCTGATAAAAGTGCGGCGTAATTTTCAACTGACCATTCCGCAGGCTCTGCGAGAGAAATTGGGATTGGCCGTGGGGGATTATGTGGAAGCCGATGTTGAAGACGAACGAATCGTTATCCGTCCTGTCGAGGTGGCTCGTTTTGGGGCAGGGGAGCGGCGGCGTTCTTCAAAAGAGCGGCAGGCGGCTTACGCGGCATTGGATGAAATCTGGGCAAAGATGGGCGACGAAGACCCTGAGGTTATTGAGCAGACAATTAAAGGGGCCGTTAGAGAGGCCAAGAAACAATGATACGGGTGGTGCTGGATACGAACATCCTTATCAGCGCGGTTCTTTCTCCCAAGGGCTTGGCCGCTCAGATCCTCATTTATGAGCGAAATGGCAAAATAGAGCTGGCTTTCTCTCCCGGTACCGGCAAGGAGGTCTTTCGAGTCTTGGATTCCCCCAAGATCAAGGCCCTTCTTAAAAAAAGAGGGGTATCCTTGCAGCAAGTCGAATCCTTCCTGAAAAGTCTCATTGGTATGTCTGTCGCTACGGCCGGGAGTGTCCAGGTCGACACCATTCAAGATGATCCGAGCGACAACATGTTTTTGGCTTGCGCCCTGGAAGCTCAAGCTGATTTTATTGTTTCGGACGATGCTCATCTCAATAAATTGAAATCTTTTCATGGAATTCAAATTGTGGACAGCCTGGTTTTTCTGAAAGTGATGAAGCGTATAGAGTAATTAAGTATACTCTGAACGGGCACTGGCTGAGCTTTCTTCACCGCAGAGACGCAGAGACGCAGAGACGCAGAGGGCGCCGAGGAGATTTGAGACCTCCAAGAGTTTTTCTCTGCGTTTCCTCGGCGCCCTTTGCGTCTCTGCGGTGACACACAAGCTCCGTGTCGGGCATGTCCCGGCTTATGTGGGTAGCCAAAATAACGAAGGAGCTTTATGGGGCTCTGTGCAGAGCCATCTGGTACTGACGTGGAGTAACCCCCATCGATCTTTTGAATGCATTGGTAAAATGGCTCTGATCCGCGAAGCCATTTTCGAGGGCTGCCTCAATAATAGAATGCCCTTTGAAAAGCATTCCCCTCGCTCCGCTTAGCCTCTTCTGGATCAAGTAAGTGTGTGGAGGCACCCCCACCGACGTTCTGAAGACTCGCAACAGGTGGTAAGCACTGAGTCCCGCCACATCTGAGAGCTCCATCAGGGATACATTTTCCGCATAGTTGCCTTCGATATATTCCCTCGCCAATCTTACCGCTCTGGGCTCATTGAAGGAGCTGTCTCGCTTTTCGCAGGCGCCTGCATGCCTCAGAAGAAAAGACGTGATTATCGTGAGCATGCAGCATTCTTTCTCCAGCCGAGTGGCTTTGGCTTCTATCAGTCCATACATACGCAACAGTTGTTCGGCCATGTCGTCGTCACGGACAATGCAGGCAGAAAATCGGGACAGGTCGGACCCGGTATGCAGACACTCGCGTGCTGCCCGCTGCATCCATTTGACATCGATGTAGAACATCTTGTACGCGCACTCCGATCCTGTTCGCGGATTGCAGGCGTGGACCTCTCCAGCGGGTATCACGGCAATTTCCCCCGTACCGATGGGATGGTTTCCCTTTCGACAGAAAAATGAGCTCCAGCCTCTCTCAACGAGTCCAATCGAAAAGGTGTCGTGCACATGCTTGGAGAAAGAAGCGGTATTGTAACTGGAGAGACGAATCTCTAAGTACGGTAAGTCCTGATCATGCCGGAACTCGACTTCCGGCAAAAACGTTTTCATCTGCGAGTCCTGCATATTTGTCACCTCAGCCATCCAGTGATAGTGTCTTCCTCCGATAGGCTCTTTCCGGGTTTCCGAGTGCTGATTTCTGCGCCCGAAGGCTGCCATGCGAAAACCGATAGGCTTTTTCCGGGTTTCCGGAGGCTCCTTTGAGGTCTAGCACTGTAACACAGCGTTATTGATAATGAAACTCTCAACGGGGGCCATGGGAATGCCCAGGCTTTAGATTTCATTGGAACAACAATGTGTTGCATGGCGCATGACAAGACCGGCACTCGAAAAACCCGGAAAGAGCCTGGTTAATAATAACATAAGGTAAAAACACATTAATATGAAATCGACATCTCACTGGAGCCACTTGACAATAGACTGTTCTTTGTGGTTTACATATTCTCGTTTTTCACGTCTTGCGAGCAGTATGGTAAAGCTGGCGCTGCTGGCATAGTCGGTTGAACAATACGATCCGGTATTCAAATCCTAAGTCATTTTAAAGCATTGGTGTGAGAAGAATGCAACGTCCGACATACAGCCACGGCCCCGGTCTGCTGATTATTTCGCTAATGTCAGTCATATGCCTTACCACCTCTATTGTCGCCGCCGCTACGCCGACCGCGGAGCAGTACAAAAGGGAGGGATTGAAATTTTCACGCAATGGGTGCTTTGAGGAAGCCGTTGCCAATGAATTGCAAGCTTGCAGGCTATACGAAAAAGCGGGGAGTGTGATCGACCGGATCGACGCTCTCGTGGAGCTGGGTCGAGCCTATGAGGCTCTCGGCCGGCATAGAAAGGCCCTGGAGGCTTTCGATACGGCTCTGGGACTGACGCAGGGCGTTGGTGACCGTATACGAACGGCCGTGGTTTCGAGTGAGCGCGGTAACGTCCTTTGCTCTCTGGGGTCATTCGACGAGGCTGAAACGAAGCTCAACGAGGCTCTGAAACTGGCGAGCCAGGAAAACGATCCCCTTACGAGAGCGAGGAGCCTCGATTATCTTGGCCTGGTGCGAGAGATGCAAGAGCGCTACCCGGAGGCCGTCATCTGCTACCAGGAAGCCCTCTCACTGGCGGACAAAGCTAACGATGCCGCCCTCGAGGCGAGATTGCAGGTCCGCGCCGCGTCAGCATTCCTGCTGAGCGGAAAAACACGGGAAGCCCGAAGCCACTTTGCCCTGGGGCTCGAAAAGTACAGGCAACTGCCCGACACACATGCCAAAGCTACGGGACTGATCTTACTCGGCCAGGCCTACGGGAAGCTTGCCTCGTCGCCTTCCGGTGACGGCGCGGCTCTCGGTGCCCTCGCCCGTGACCTGCTTGCCGAGGCCATGGCCACGGCGGAGGCCATCGGAGATCAGCGTGCCCTTTCTTATGCTTGCGGCTACCTCGGGCAACTTTTCGAGGATAAGCATCAGGAGGAAGATGCCCTTCGATTGACGCGAAGAGCGGTTTTTGCAGCTCAGCAGATAGAAGCGATCGAATGCCTGTATTTGTGGGAATGGCAACTGGGCAGGGTTTTCAACGCACAGGGGAAGATGGATCAGGCTATCGAGGCGTACAGAAGCGCGGTTCAGAGCCTTCAGTCCATCCGGCGGGAGATGAGTGCAAACTGTCCCTCCTGCGGCCGATCTCCCTTTCGGGAGCAGGTGGAGCCGGTGTTTTTCCAACTGGCGGACCTGTTGCTTCAGCGCTCCGATACTTGTCAGAAGCAGAAGGATGCTTCGTCCTATCTTTTTGAAGCTCGTGAGATAATCGAGATGTTGAAGGTCTCCGAGCTGCAGGACTACTTCCAGGACCCATGCGTGGCGGAATACCAGACAAAGCGTGAGCACGTGGAAGATATTGCCGTCGATGCGGTGGTGATCTATTCCATCACGTTTCCCAAGCGACTGGATCTGTTGGTAAGCTCAAAATCCGGCATCAAGAAATTCTCCATTCCGGTCGATTCGCGGACTCTTTCCAAGGAAGCCCGCGCACTGCGCGTCAATCTGGAGAAGAGAGCCACGTGGGACTACCTGCCCCATTCCCGGAAGCTCTACGACTGGGTCCTTCGTCCTCTCGAAGCGGAATTGAATTCTCGGAAGGTCAAGACACTGGTGTTCGTGCCGGATGGAGCCCTGCGCACCATTTCTCTGGGGGCACTCCATGACGGGCGACAGTTTGTCATAGAGCGGTTCGCCGTCGTGACGACTCCGGGTCTCAATCTGCTCGATCCTCGTCCTATCCCGCGCAAGAATGTAAAGGTGCTCTCGGCCGGCTTGTCAGAGGCGGTTCATGGCTTTTCCGCCCTTACTAACGTGGAGGGAGAGCTGAACGGAATACAAACCCTTTACAGAACGGATCGGTTCGAGAACAAGGATTTTCTGGCGAAGAACCTGGATCGGAGCTTGAAAGCGACCCCTTACTCGATTGTTCATATCGCCACGCACGGTGAATTTGCCCATAGGGCAGAGGAAACCTTCCTGCTTACCTGGGACAGCAAGATAGATATGAATCGCCTGGATCAGTTGATGAAGCAATGCCAGTTCCGCAAGGAGCCCGTGGAGCTGCTGACCTTGAGCGCCTGCCAGACAGCCGCGGGGGACGATCGGGCGGCCCTGGGTCTTGCGGGCGTCGCCATCAAAGCCGGTGCGAGGAGTGCTATCGCAACTCTTTGGAACGTAAGCGACCAGGCTGCTTCCGACCTGGTGATCGAGTTCTACCGACAAATCAGAGATCCTTCCATATCTAAAGCCAGGGCACTTCAGCTTGCCCAGCAAAAGCTCCTCGGCGACCCGCACTATCGTCATCCCTTCTACTGGTCTCCTTTCCTGCTGATTGGAAATTGGCTTTGAGAGTTTTCGCTTCATAATTTTGCACAAGAAATTGCCATGAAAGGTGAAAATGTCCTCCATGAAGAAAAGCGCCTGCCCTCCATCGAGCCACGGAATAGTCTATGCTCTGCCGCTGATGCTTGTCTTTTTTGCTCAGATCTTTTTGGCCTCGGCCGGTTATGGTGAAGTCACTCTCGACGGGAGTCTGGGAAAAAGCGGCGCCCTGTCGGGACCCAATTACAGCATTACCAGTGCTCTTGGAAGACAGGTTGGGAGCAATCTCTTTCACAGCTTCGGCAAGTTCAACATCAATAATGGGGAAAGCGCAACCTTCAGCGGACCATCCGGTACGATATCCAACGTAATCGGGCGAGTGACCGGCGGTACCGGCTCAACGATCAACGGAGGTCTGAGCTGCACGATTTACGGTGCCAACCTCTATCTTCTAAACCCCAATGGGGTGGTGTTCGGCCCCAATGCCGGCCTCAATATCAGCGGATCGTTTCATGTGAGTACGGCGGATTACCTAAGACTCGAGGATGGTGGGCGCTTCGATGCCACCCACCCGGAGAACAGCGTGCTCACGACGGCACCTCCATGCGCTTTTGGGTTCCTGGATGAAAAAGCGCCTGTCGATATTTCCATGAACGGCACCCAGCTTCGGGTTTCCAGCGGAAAAAGCATATCCGTCGTTGGCGGGAATTTGCATATCAATAGTAGCTTGCTCTCCCCGCGAGCCGATGGCCGTATCAATCTGGCCGCCGTCGGCTCCGGAGGTGAGGTTGTTTTTTCCGAGTCGGATCTGGATACCACGTCTTTCGAGCACATGGCTGAAATAGATCTGACGGGAGGAACGAATGTTTGGGGCGGCAGTATGGGCGGTGGGTCTATCTTTGTGCGTGGCGGTCGCTTCGTCATGGATCGTTCGAACGTTTTGGCGGCGACTACGGGAAGCAAAGATGGCGGTATCATCGACATATCTCTTAGGGACGATATGCTGGTTACCAACGGCGCAATATTGAGCGGGGCAACCGCCGCGAATTCAACGGGGCGGGGCAGTGATATCAGGCTTAGTGCAAGAAGCCTGGAGCTTTCTAACAACGGACAAATCAATAACAACAGTTCCGGTAGTGGTGCGGCTGGTGATATCCAGATTAACGTGAGCGATCTGGCAATGAGCACCGGTGGATCGATCAAGGCCAACGGCTCCGGTGGCGGCCGGGGTGGCAATATCAGCATCGACGCGAACGGTGGCTCCGTGCTGATCTCCGGCAATGGCAGCAAGATCGAATCGTCCAACGGAGGCGGTATCAACATCACGGCAGATAACATGCAAGTTACCGATCTGGCCGAGATCAGCGCAAATACCTCGGGCATGCGGAACGGGGGAGATATTCTTCTGGAAGTGGGGAATTTGAATGTCAATAATGCAACGATCAGTTGTTCCAACGCCGGCTCCGGTCTTGGAGGCAATCTGTGGGTTGAGGCCAAAGGCTCGGTCTCTTTATCCGGTATTCGGGCCTGCCTTGGGACCGTTACTTCAGGTAGCGGTAACGCGGGAAATTTGTTTATCGATGTCGGGAATCTGAGCCTCACGGATGGTGCCATGATCCTAAGCGGAACCACCGGCAACGGCAACAGCGGCGGACTGAACATCACCGCCGCCGACACTGTATGGCTTTCCGGGCATCCAACCGGTCTTTTCGCTACGAGCTTCGGAAATGGAAACGCAGGAGATATTCATCTGACTACCGGTAAGCTGATTATGACGGATGGAGCACAAATCAATGCGGATAGTTGGGGTGATCGACATGGAAACGGAACTGGAAATGCAGGCCGGATAGACATCACTGCCGGTGATTCGGTCTTCATTTCGGGTTTTCACATTGACAGTGCGGGGGAGTACCATTTCAGCAGTATCGCAAGCACAACTCATACGGCCGGGAATGCGGGGGACATTTTACTGAAGACCAGGAATCTGACTCTCCTGGACGCCGCTGAGATCAATGCCAGCAGCTTCAGCAACGGCAAAGGAGGGTTTATCAGCATTACCGCCAGTGATTCCGTTCTGTTTTCCGGCTACACGATCGATAATTATGGGAATATCGTTTGCAGCGGGCTCTTGAATGTTACTCTGGGGGACAATGATGGGGGCGATATCTTTTTGAATGCCGGCAATCTCACCATGACGAATCTTGCCCACATCGACACTTTCAGCCGGGGCAAAGGGAACAGCGGGGACATAAGCATCATCGCCAATTCCGTCTTCATATCAGGTCCCATTCTAAATATTCAGGGTGGCAGATACACAAGTGGTATTTATAGCAGCGGCGAGCGTGAGGGGAATGCCGGAAATATCCTGATGGATATCGGCACTCTTACGCTGAAGGATGGAGCTGAGATCGCATCCGATAGCAGGGGCAGTGGCAAGGGTGGGAATATAGACATATTCGCCGCGGATAGCATCTCGCTCGGTAACGGCAGTTGTATTTCAACTGCCACGGAAGGAGTGGGAGATGCGGGTAATATGACCATCAAGACCGGAGCCCTGACGCTGACCGAGGGAGCCATGATCGACGCCGGCACTTTTGGCGGGGGGAAAGGTGGGAATATCGATATCACTGCCAGGAATGGCATTTCGTTGACCTCGAGCAGCCTTAAAAGCGAAAGTCGGGGTGAAGGCAAAGCCGGAGATATCACTTTGAATGTCGGTAGCTTGACTTTATCGGGCGGAGGGGAGGTCAGCACCAGCTCCGACTACGGCGGCAACAGCGGGCTGCTAACCGTAAATGCATCGGACAGCGTGTATATTTCAGGGCTGTCCGGCATATATAGTTTGGCCAACGGTAGCGGAAATGCGGGTGACATCATTATGGATGTCGGTACCCTGTCCCTGACGGATGGAGGTATCATCAGCGCTGCCACCTTCGGCAGCGGCACCGGTGGAACGATGCATATCAATGCCAGGAATTCTCTATTTATATCTGGTTATGGAATTACCAATATTGGAGCTACCAGGTTAAGCGGTCTGACAAGTCGATCCAACAGCAATGGAAATGCGGGACATATTTTCGTGGACACCTATGCTCTAAATATGAATGGAGGCAGAATCAACACGGATACTGCAAGCACCGGAAGAGGTGGGGATATCCAGATAAAAGCCGATCATCTGGATCTTTACGGTGGGGCGACTATATCGGCTCAGAGCACCGGCACCGGGGATGCCGGAAGCATTGGCATCGATGCGAGCGATTATATTCGTATGAAGGGCTCTTCAGTGACAACCGCCGCGGAAACAGCCGATGGCGGCAACATTGCGCTGAGCGCTCTGAACCGGATACATCTCACCGACAGCAAGGTTACGGCCACGGTGGGCGGCGGAATGGGGAGCGGGGGCAATATCAGTTTGACCTCACGGGACCTCATCCTCGACGGGAGCGATATCATTGCCGATGCTTACATGGGAAGCGGAGGGAATATAGACATTTTCACCAAAGCCTTCCTGCGCTCGGCTGACAGCAACGTTAGTGCTTCTTCCGCTCTCGGCGTCCAGGGCTCGGTCCTTATCAGCTCACCCTTCCTGGATGTTGCGGGCACACTGTTCACTCCGCCGAATTCCTTTCTGAACGCCGAAGAATTTCTGGCACGGCGGTGTGCAACACGCAGTCGGGAGAAGACGAGCAGCTTCGTCATTACCGGCCGTGGCGGATTGCCCGCGGCACCCGCCTTCCTGCTATCCGAAAAATAACGAAATTACCGGTCGAACGGTCATAATGTGCGCTCTTGTGTTCACCGCAGAGACGCAGAGGGCGCAGAGAATCGTTGAAATTCTTATAAAGCTCCTCTGCGTTTTCTCTGCGCCCTCGGCGTCTCCGCGGTGAAAAGCTCACATTTCCCGCCCTGCCGTGAGAATGCCGACCGAAGAATGGGCAAATCGGCCTCAGGCCACACAGGCCAAAGGGGAATGAATGTCCAGGCGAGGAGCCTCTTCGATTTCTCCAACTTCCACCAGGTAGCGGAAGAAGAGCTCCAGCCCTTTCTGTTCTCCGATGTCCAAATTATAGCCAAGGCATCGGTAGTAGTCGTGAAGCTCAGCGAAATCGAGAGGACCTCGTCCGACGGCTTCCTCGCAGATTCGGTCCAGATGGGCTTCTCCCCACTTCTTGGCGTCCCAGAGGGCTTCGATAGCCGATTCCAAAAATCCATTCCATCGTTCGATGGATCTGCGCTGTACAACCCACAGAGCGAACACAAAAGGAAGGCCGGTCCAGGTGTGCCAGGCTTCTCCCAGATCCCATTTGTGAGGGTACCGCTCATCTTGGCGAAGTCTTAACGCTTCATCTCCGATTGCGAGAAAAGCCCGGGGAAAATCGCCTCGCTCCAGGGCTTCGGTGCAGTTGCCGGCTTGGAACCGGACGTCCAGACCCAGGTGAGCCGAGAAAAGGATCTTGAGCAGCGCTACGGATGTATGCGATTGGGTGCTCACCAGGATGGTTTCCCCCGCCAGTTGCCGGATGGGGACACGGCTGAGCAGCAGGACGCTCTTTACCTCACCGTGGCAGCTTATGGAAAGATCCGGCAGTATGAAATACCTTTCGGGATGCCGGGCGTACTCGATGGAAGAAACGACGCTCAGATCGATGTCCCCCCGGGCCATGAGCCGGTTAAGACGGGCCGGGCTTCCTGATACGATGGAGAAGGAATGAGTGACAATCCCGGATTCCAACGGATAATAAATGGGTAAGACATTCAAGTAGCCGATCCGTCCCAGGCTCAGTTGCCGGTCTTGGGAATGCTGGCCCATTCGCATGCTCCTTCTTTTCCCTGTTGAATGATGGTCTCCATGAGTCGAGATGCGGGCAGGAAATCGGGAAGGGAGACCGCCAGCAGCGCCGAGCGCTTTCCCGGTTCCAGGCTTCCGAAGCGGTGGCTTTGTCCGAGTGCCGTGGCTCCTCCCAGGGTTATCATGGAGAGAATCAGGTCTGGTGACACGTCGGGGTGTTGATTCAACACGTAGTCCGCTTCGGCGAAGAGATTGAGATCCGTGTTACTGGCCAGGCTGTCCGTTCCGAGAGCCACCGTTGCCCCCCAGCGAACGGCTTTGGAGATATCGGGCCGCCCCACGTTCAGGTTGAGATTGCTCCGAGGGCAGAAGCATACGGGGCTTCGGTGCCTGAGGACGATCTCCCAGTCGGATTCGGTCATATGCACGGCGTGCACGAGAAGAGTGTGCTCATCGAGGACTCCCAGTTGATCGAGGTATCCGATGGGGGTCGTGCACAAAGGCTTCCAGCGCGGGTTCCACCGGCCCAGGGTCTGGAGCAGCTCCCGGCAGAATCCGGTGCCGTCCCTGATGAATTCGACCTCATCGGGATGTTCGGCGATGTGGATGCTGAAGAGCGAGCCGCGCTCGCGGCACCACTCCTTGGTTTGTCGGATAAGAGCCCCCGAGGTGGAATAGCAGGCGTGGGCGGCCAGGCTGCAGTGAGGATGATCCTGAGGGGACATGCCGGTGAAGGCCTTGAAGAGGTCGGGATCGAGGGCAGCCTCGAGATCGCTTCGGTCAAAGCCCAGAATCTCGAGGAAGGTCTGTCTGATCGGTGAGCTTTCCGTGTGTGCTGTCTCTAGACAGACGCCGTTGGTGATATCCGCATAAAGCCCGACTCCTCCCGCAGCCAGCTCTTGCTCGCCTGCCGTGAAGCCTTCCACCTGCTCCTCGGGAGTCAGGAGCACGCGCGAGGGCAGGAGCTCTCGGAGCCAGGCGGAAAAGCTTTCCCGCGGCAGAGCGATCTGCCCGCGCAGGGCCGTCAGCTCGAGATGAGTATGGGCATTCACCAGAGCCGGCAAGAGAGCCACGGAGCCATGATCCACGTGCTTAGCGTGAGCCGGTGCCTCTGCCTTCAGTCTCTCGAAGGGTCCCGCCGCCAGGATGTGGTTTCCCCGTACAAGCACTCCCCCGTTGGATATGGGCGGCGTGCGCACGGGAACCAGCCATGCGGCGCGATGGAGTACGGCCGTCTCTTTCGATATGGTAGTTTTGGACATCATGTTCAACATCCCCGCGAAGGTGCGGCCGGTTCCACCCATTTGTAAGCCATGGTGCGCTGCCGCGGCTCGAAGCCCGCGGCCTCGATGATCCGCCGGATTTCCTGGATGGAGAGTCGAAAGCAAACCCCGGTGGCCGCCACTACATTCTCCTCGATCATGGTGGAGCCGAAGTCGTTTGCACCGAAATGCAGGGCCAACTGAGCCACCTTAGGTCCCATGGTGACCCAGGAGGCCTGAAGGTTGTCGAAGTTATCGAGAACCAGCCTCGAGATGGCCAGAAGCCGGAGATAGGAAACGGCACTTTCCGCCGGTCGATGGATGGCGGTGTTCCTTGGCTGAAACGCCCACGGAATGAAGGCCGTGAAGCCTCCGGTGCGATCCTGCAGCTCGCGCAGGGCAAAGAGATGGTCGAGCCGGTGCCGAGGCTCCTCCTCGTGGCCGAACATCATGGTGGCCGTCGTCCGAAGTCCCTGCCTGTGAGCTTCTTCCATAACGCCGAGCCATTCCCCGGCCGAGCACTTGTTGGGGGAAACCTTTTTTCGAACCGAATCCACCAGAATCTCGGCCCCGCCCCCCGGGATGGAATCCAGTCCCGCTGCCCTGAGCCGGGAAATGACCGTTGCAACGTCGCTATTTTCCAACCTGGCGAAGTAAACGATTTCCGGGGGAGAAAAGGAATGGATGTGAATGGGAAAGCGGCTCTTGATAAAGCTCAGCATGTCCTCGTAAAAAGAGAGCGGAAGATCCGGATGATGCCCTCCCTGCATGAGGATTTGAGTTCCGCCGAGGCTCAGGGTTTCTTCGATCTTCTTCGACAGCTCGTCCCGCGTGAGCACATACCCTTCCGGATCTCCCGGAGCCCGGAAGAAAGCACAAAAGCGGCACCCGCAGGAGCAGATGTTCGAGTAGTTGATATTTCGGTCCACAACGTAGCTGACGCAAGGCTCGGGATGCTTTTCCATACGCACCTGGTGCGCCAGATGTCCCAACAGGTGGAAGTCAGCCTTCTGATAGAGCTCCCAGGCCTCGTCCGGCTGAATGCGCTCCCTGCGCCGTATCTTCGTGATAACTTCTTCAAAAGCCATAAAGATCCTCAAAATATTCTCTACTTCTTTGGAATTCCAGACTTCTTTGAAATTCCAGTGAAATTTCTCTGCGTTCTCTCTGCGCTCTCTGCGCTCTCTGCGTCTCTGCGGTGAAAAGCTCAGTCAATGCCGCCGTGGAGTATCGATACTCCGGATGCTGTTTTACCAGGTCCTATGCGGCACCGGCCCGTTCAAAAAAGCAGTTCCGCTCCACCGGCTCGAACCCTGCCTCCCGAATCATCCTCATCAGGTCCGTTCGAGTCAGTGCCTGTTCGGATTCCGCTCCCGCCATGTGACCGATCTTTTCCTCGATGACCGTGCCGTCGAAATCATCGGCGCCAAAACAAAGGGCCACCTGAGCGAGCTTCACAGTGAGCATCACCCAGTAGGCCTTGATGTGCGGGAAGTTATCCAGCATCAGGCGGCTTATCGCCATGGTCTTGAGGTCCTCGATTCCCGTGGTGGGCTGCACTCCGTCCACTTTGGTGTTTGCGGGCTGGAAGGGGAGGGGTATGAAGCAAACGAACCCTTGGGTTTCATCCTGGAGCTCGCGCAAGGCCACCAGGTGCTCCAAACGCTCGCGCACCGTTTCGATGTGCCCGTAGAGCATGGTGGCGTTGGTTTTGATTCCCAGCAGGTGCGCTTCGCGAACGATGGCCAGCCAGCCTTCTCCGCTCAGCTTCGTGGGACATAGCACGCCCCGGATGCGAGGGCTGAAGACTTCCGCGCCGCCACCGGGAAGCATGTTCAACCCGGCGCTCTGGAGCCGCAGAAGCACTTCCCTCGTCGTGATCCCTTCCTTCTTTGCGAAATGAGCGATTTCAACAGCCGTGAAAGCCTTGATGAGAATATCCGGGCGGAGGACTTTGATTTCTCGAAGAACACTTTCGTAGTAAGAGAGCGGAAGATCGGGGTGGCACCCGCCCACCATATGAATTTCCGTAATGGGGTCCTGCTCCCGGTCCTTTACCTTCTTCCGTATGTCGGCCAGGGCCAGTTGAAAGGCCAGGGGATCACCCTTTTCGCGGCCGAAAGCGCAGAAGCGGCAGCCGTTCACGCAAATGTTGGAATAGTTTATGTGCTGATTCATGACATAGTAGGCAACATTGCCGTGAAGGCGCATGCGCACGTGATGCGCGAGGGCTCCGAGGGCCAAAGCGTCCGGGCAGGCAAAAAGCCTTTCACCGTCTTCCAGGCTCAGCCGTTTTCCCGCGAGAACCTTTTCACAGATATCTCCCAGGCCCAGATTTTGATACCAGTTCGAATCCAACATGTCACAATCCTGCTCTTATGATATTCGTAAGTATGAGGAGCCTGACGCCCCTTCCTACACCAATGAATCGGGAGAATGCCCCCCCCCAGCGCAGCCCATCCCATGCTTCAGCAGCCGGATGAGCTCATCCGCTCTGCGTTCTATCTGTTCCTGATCAGCCTGATACAGCCCCGAGCCGGCATCCAGAAAAGAGACACAATATGCCTGAAGAAACCGGTCCATGAGAGCGTCGAGGAAAAACACCGCCGTGTCCACGTCCAGATCGCTCCTGAGATCTCCTCGCGCCACACCGGCTTCCACAAAAGGCTTCAGGTATTCAGCGGAAAAAAGATGCACCTGCTGGAGAAATTCCGTTCTCAGAGGGAAATCTTCCTGGAACATCATTTTGAGGTAAATCTGATAGATCCTGGGGTGCTGCTCGATAAAGCGAATGCCGGTAAGAAGGCTTCGGCGTATCCGTTCGAAAAAGTCCGTTTCAGCCGTTTCCTGCTTGACCTGCCGCAAAGAACGCCTGACCAGCTCGACGGCGTGGTCGAAGATGACATGGAAAAGCCCTTCCTTGGTGCCGAAATATTGAAAGATAGAGCCCTTGGCAATACCGAGCTTTTGCACCATCTGGTTGAGGCTTGCCTGACGAAAGCCGTGTTGAGCAAACTCCTCAATGGCTGTCGTGAGGATCTTCTGCTTCTTATCGCTCTCTAGATTGTTGAAAGTATCCTTGGGCCCCATTTCGTCGACTTCTCAACCTCTCTTAAACATCGCGTCCCGTTGACTTCTCCCTCAAAATGACCACCCGGTCATTATAGGAAAATTGCGCGTAATGTCAACCTGTGAGAATGTGCGATTTTAGTTGAACGGTCCTGTCCGTTCCCGCGTCGGCAACGGAAGGCGAGTTTCCGATGGAAATGAGAACCGTGGAGGGAAGGCTTTCCATGCGCCAGTAGTTTACGACGAGCCGGGCCACGTAGCTTCCTGCAACATCCGGGGTACCGTCAACTTGCGGCACGGTTTGCCACTCGGGCAATCCTCGCCCGTCATGACTCGTCATGCCCGGTCAAAAATCGAGCGGACTCCTGGCTTCCTTGATGGTTGTGCTTCTCACGGTGTGAGTATAGATCATGGTGGTATTCACATCGCTATGTCCGAGCAGCTCCTGAATGGTCCGGATGTCATAATTGGCTTGCAGCAGGTGGCTTGCGAAACTGTGGCGAAACGTATGGGCGGAAGCCCGCTTGCAGATTCCGGCCTTCTCGACCGCTTCCTTGATCGCTCTCTGCACATGCCTTTCATGCAGGTGATACCGCCGATGATCGTTCGTCTCCCGAACGTATGTCAGCTCCATCGCGGGAAAGATCCATTGCCAGATGAATTCCTTCCCCGCATTCTTGTATTTCCTCTCCAGGGCGTTCATCAGAAACACCCCTGCGTAGCCCTGGGCCAGATCCTGCCGGTGCCGGCCCTTCAAGAATTCGATTCGAGCTCGAAGCTCGGGGAGAAGAGTCTCCGGAAGCGGGACCGTTCGGTCCTTTTGCCCCTTGCCGTCATGGACGGTCAAGATTCCGGCATCGAAATTCAGACAATGCACTCGCAGACGCAGGCACTCGAAGAGCCTGAGACCACACCCATACAACAGCTTCACCGCGAGGTCATAGGGGGGCGATAGATGGGTCAATATCATATCGATCTCCTCCCGAGACAACACCACCGGAATGTAGGGCCTCTCCTTGGCTCTCACCACTCCCTCGATCTTGCCGAACTCCTTGTTCAGCACATGCCTGTAGAAGAACAAGAGCGCATTGAACGCCTGGTTCTGAGTGGAACTGGAGACATTCTGGCTCACTGCCAAATACGTCAGGAACCCCTTGACATCCTCCGAGGAGAGCGATTGCGGGTCCTTGCTCCTGGTATAAGTCTGGAAGCGGCGTGCCCAGTGAGTGTAGCTCTTCAATGTTTTGGGAGAATAATGCCTGACCTGGATCTCCCGGGACAGCCTGGAATATTCCTCGACCCAGGAGCATCCCTTGGTTATCTTCACGCCCCCCGAGGATGGAACAGCCCCGCCGCACTGCTGCCCCTTTGGAGCATTGTCCGTGGTCCTCGATAACCTTGTGTCAACCTCGATAGGGTTATTTGCCTCCCGAGCGGAGGGGATGGGGTGATGACAAGATACCTCGCAAGTCCCCGCGGCGGGTCCGGCGACTGGAGCAGCGTATGCCGTTACCGTCGAAGGTAAAGCGACAACACGATCCGACGAGTCATTTGTAATCGACACCGGGGAGCTCATCTCCGGGGTCGATGCATCGAAGGCTTCTGACTCAACGGCATGAGGAAGCTCGTAATAGAGCGTGATTGAATGAGTTGCCTGTTCCCGTTGAGCCTTTGTCTGACCCTTTTGCTCCAACTTGTCGATAAAATGAGGGAGACTCTCCCTCCTCCTTTCGGGGAAATGGTACTTGTCGCAGAAATCCAGGTAATAGCGCAGCCACTTCAAATAGGCTCCACGCTCCGTATTCGGAACCTGCCGTGTTTGCAAATGCGTCTCGAACTCTATCCGCAAATTCGAAGGAAGGGTAAGCATGGGTGTCTCCTATTATTTTTCGGTGGTCCAAATCCCATGATCCGCTAAAGGGACAGTACGGGAGCCCGCATGGTCTGTCAAGAGCTCATCCATGAAATCTGCGATTCGAATTGACATCTGGAAACACTTCATCTAGTAATATCAATACGGCGAGGCCGTAAATCGGACCATTCAATCACCATCAAAAGCGAGCACGCGTCGAAAGGAAGCCCTTCCATGCAAGCAACCAGGAAGCTCCTGCCAGGCCAACCGGGAACCAGAAAGCTTCTCGACAAGTACGGGGACGATCTATTGTGCGTCAGGTATCGCTATGACCCCGAACATAAGATCCGGATGAAGACGATCGAAATCATCATTGAAAAAGCTCCCTGGCAAGGGACACCAAGGAGGATTCCCTCCAAGAGGATCGTCTCCATTCGCATCGAGTATGGTGAGGTGGAGGTGGGCAGAAGGGTGAAAGCCGCCGGAGGCACATGGAACCGGGAGCGCAAGGTCTGGGAGCTTGCCTATGGAGATGTGGTGGCTTTGGGATTGGAAGAGAGGGTTGTCGCGGAGGATGGGGTATGAAAAGTTTCTGGTATCAGAAACATTCAATGTTTCTGGTATCAGACATTTGTTTCTCATATCAGAAACATGTTTCTGATACCAGAAACTTTTCCGACCGCTCGGTTGTCGTTTAACTTGGGAAAAGAGGAGATAAACGGAAACCGTACAATTACTTGTTAGCAGTCCGTATGTTTAAGCGAGCGCTCTCATTGTTATTATGATTACATATATGATACAAATGATACTTGCAATTAAAGATGTAATAGAGTTAGCGAAGCTCTCTGATACTTGTTTAGACACCGGAGTGTTCGCAGGAAAACAATGCAGGCTTACGAGGCTATATTTTAAATACCAAGGTGGATGTACACATCATGGTAGGGCTTACAAGCAAATACCGGTCATAAAGAAAAGACAGCCAAGGCAGTAAACCCAAAAGATAACACCCGAGGTGGATGTGTGCATTATTGTAGAGTTCAAGAATAGGCATCATGTATTAATAAAAACTGCCAGATCATGAAAGGCTTAATGTAAATACCATAGGTGTAAGAGCGCATCATTGTAATGTTTTAATATTTAACATGTCATGTTTATGCTAACTTTCGCTCAAGCGGACGCCGGGGGAAGGATTTTCATGTAGGTATCAAGTCCGTAGCCCGGCGCCGCTTAGCTGGTTGTTAGCGGACGGAAATGAGCATTTGCGAGCAACCTAATCATATTCATATACTCATGAAAGCAGGATGTTATTCATGACTATTGCCAGCCAAGTTACTAAAGCGTCATGTTACAGAGAATGTGTCATCACTTGCCAATAATTGTTAATCGCACTTTATGAAGTATTTTGGCACAAACATGTAAAAATTGGCTCACCCAAGACCATGGAGCAGAAGTATCTTAAAGTAAGCTTATAGTGTTGAAGTACACAAAATCAAAGAGACATGTTACAGAGAACATGTCATCACTCGCCAATAGTTGTTAATCAAACTTCATGAAGTGTTTGGTATAGAAATGAGAATAAGTTAGCTCACTAAAAAATATGAATAAGAAGTATCTTAAAGTAACTTATAGTGTTGGAGTATGTAAAATCAAGTACTATGCTAACGAGAAGAGATATGGTCACTACGATTAGATTCAATAGCAAGAAGAAGTGAATATTTTCCTAAATCAATGCCTTTTGGCAACAGTGCTAAAAACAATAGAACTGAAAGTTAAGTCAGCTTGTTTCTTTATTTCACTACCGGACACTTTTTAGAGCCCAAAAATCAGGGGGTTACAAAGGGCTCCCCAAATCTTCGGAGGCAAGGAGGACCAAAAGGTATTTGTAAAAAGGGTATTTCCGTGTCTTGAAGGCCTCCAATCCAGGTCCATTTTTTGGCCCTGGCAGGAATTTACTTAAAAATCCATGCCTTGGGAGGAAATCCCATGGCCTCAAAAAGTGTCCGGTAGTGAATTCTTTATAAGCAAAATGGAATCGAGTTGGCGGAGCTATCTAAGACATCTACATAGTCTGTAACTGCATCACAAACAACATGAAGCTTCAACATTAAAAAAAAGGATATGTGGGTCAATAGCCAAAATTATAGATATCAAACACGGATATATGTAAGGCAAGTTTTAACAATATCAGTAGGTTGTTGTGCTAACAAGCGGTTCAAGCGGACTCCGAACCACGCGGGTCACACTTTTAGCTGCTGTCCCAAAGTCCTTAGCCCGCGTGGTTCGGAGCCGCTTAACCTTATCGTTCGGTGATAAGAGGAAGAGATGAAACAGACAAAGGGACCAGAATTCGTTCGGTTCTTTCGGCCAATTCTGGAAGTGTTGCTTGAGTCAGGCGGTTCAGGGACCGCCTCCGAAATCGTCGATCGTTCCTTGGAGCTCGCGAAGGTCTCCGAGGCAGAGCAGGAGGCTGTCAATAAGAACGGCCTCTCAAGGGTGAAGAACCAAGTTCATTGGGCACGCCAGTATCTTGTGTGGGCGGGCTTTTTGGGCTCGTCCAAAAGAGGTGTATGGAGTCTTACCGATAAAGGCACAAACGTCAAACTCTCGGCATTCAATGCTCTGGAGGTCTTCAAGCTCGTTCAGAATACTCGCGCAGAACTCAAGCAAGACAAGAAGCAATCAGTGCCACAATGTGATGAGCCAATACCAACAGACACACAGAGTAAAGATTACAGGCCAGCCTTGCTTGATCTAATCAAATCGTTGTCGCCAGCGGGATTCGAGAGGCTAAGTCAAAGACTGCTCCGTGAGTCAGGCTTCCAACATGTTTCGGTCACAGGCAAAAGCGGTGACGGAGGTATTGATGGCATCGGAACGCTGCAAGTGAATCCCTTCGTCAGTTTCAACGTTCTATTCCAATGCAAACGATATCAAGGAGCGGTCACACCATCCCAGGTTCGTGATTTTCGCGGCGCGATGATGGGTCGCGCTGACAAGGGCCTGATCATTACCACCGGCACATTCACGCTTGAAGCCAAGAAGGAAGCAAGGCGGGACGGCGTTCCGCCCATTGAACTTGTAGATGGGGATATTCTCGTCGATATGTTTGAAAAGCTCGAATTGGGGCTCATACCGAAGCGGGATTTCGACATTGATGAGAAGTTTTTCGAAGAATACAAGAAATGAGCACCGAACAAAATCTTGAACCGGACAAGCGCCACACGTCGTTCTATGTCAGCCAGTACTGCTACGGCGCTTGCCGGTTAAGATTGGCGTTAGCGCTGATAATCCCGAAGGCTTTGGACCAACTGTATTAATTGGAGAGTAAAAGATGTCTCTGCCAGAAGGAAGACAACAAGAAATTGTGACCTTGGCAAACGAATCATTAACGATAATCGAAGCCATTGCCTCAAATGCCTCCTATAGGGTGCAAGAGCTAAAACAGCAATCAGCCGAGAGTTCACTTGCTCATGTAAATACATGGACCGATACCTCAGTGAGACATCTTACAGATATAATAAGTCAAAATATTGAAGATCTACGCTTCTTAGCTAGAGAACCAGTTATTGCTCGTATTGTTGTGCTGACCGAGGATGAAGAAGAGAAAATTTACTACATTAGTCGAACTAATCCAGCGCCTATACCAGGTGTGGAAGCGAGTTTTGCCAGCTATCGTGCGCCCATTGGAAGACTTGCTTCAATAATGCCTGGGGAAGCGACACAAATTAATATTGCTGGTCAGTCTAAGTATTTTGAAGTTATTGAGCGCACACAATACCACCCGCAATATGATAACGATTGGGATTCCCTAAGAAATATTGTTGACAGTATTGAAAGTGACTCTTTGACCATAGAGTCATTTAGAAGATTTCTTCTTGAGGCTAAACGAACAAAGGAACCTATAGATCTTCTGAGTGGATTACTTGAAGAGGAAGCCGGTTTAGGGATAATATTTGAAGGTGTTCGCCGTAACGTTATCGAACGGATGAGCCTTAGAGATCAACCCATCCTGGATAAGTTTCAAGATGAGATATTCCGCTTGCCATTAGACACCCAACTTCTAATCGTAGGTCCACCAGGTACAGGTAAAACTACAACTCTTATTCGCCGTTTAGGTCAAAAGCTAGACGAGGAGTTTCTCTCGCAAGAAGAGAAAGAATCATTCGAGTATGTTCAAGATAGATCCTCGCTTCCACACAAAAATAGCTGGGTAATGTTTACTCCGACTGAACTACTTAAACAATATGTTAAAGAAGCATTTAATAGAGAGGGTGTTCCAGCTTCAGAAGAACGGATAAGAACCTGGAATGACTATAGACATCATCTCGCCCGTAATATATTAAGCATACTGAAATCGGGATCAGGGCAAGGAGTTTTCATTCTAAACGACTCGAAGCCTATTTTAAAAGAATCGACGTTGAATGAAAGTGTAGCTTTGTATGAGGATTTTTCTTCATACTTTTACTCACAATTGAACTTTCAGTTAAATGACTCCATGATTTGGCTAAGTCAAAATGTAGATAATCAGGATATTAGAGTATTAATAAAGAATGTGAAGGGTATATTGGGAGATGGCAAGAACAATATAACTGCCAATACAATTACTTATCTGGATGCCCTTTCTGATGACGTTTTACATATACTAAATGTATATCAAGAGGAAACAACTTCAATTATTAAGATACGACTTAATCACCTATTAAACAAGGATAGTATGTTTTTAGAAAGCCTTGCCATGTATATTGAATCAATTGAAAAAGAAATTAACATCGATTTAGAAGATGGAGAAAGCGAAGATGAAGATAGTGTTACTGAAGAATTACCAACCAGATCGCTGCCTAAACGACAGAAGGCATATAATGAATACTCTGGTGCTGTACGCGTTCTCGCAAGAGCTAAAATAGCCAAGAGAAAATTAAACCAAAATACAAAAGCCGATAAGATCATAAACTGGTTGGGAGATAGAGTTGTTTTAGAAGATGATCTTGTTAGTATCGGAAATAGCCTATCCATTCAAACACGTCTACGGCAATTAGCTAATCCTATAAGGTTATATATTAAAAGAGTCCCAACTCTTTATAGATTATTCAGAAGAGAACGTATTAAAGATAATTGTTGGTACTTAGAATCCTTAATGAGTAATAGCCAAGTAAACGGTATGGAAGTAGATATTGTTTTGTTGCTTATGCTTCGTAATATTAATGCCTTAATTAAGGCCTATTCAAGTACCGGAATTTTATCGAATCCAAGATTATCTGTATTGCAAAGCGTAGCAGCAGAATATCGTAATCAAGTGCTGGTTGATGAAGCTACTGATTTTTCACCAATACAGCTTGCATGTATGCTTGAGCTATCTCATCCGAAACTACTGTCATTTTTTGCATGTGGTGATTTTAATCAAAGAGTCACATCCTGGGGAACAAAGGATTCGGAGCAAATGAAATGGGTTTCTCCAGAACTTGACATTCGTTCAATAAGTGTGTCTTATCGCCAGAGTAAACAATTAAATGAACTTGCTACAAGAATTGCTGCTATCGATTCAGAAGATAGAGCAGTTTTACCTAAGCACATCATGAATTATGGGGTTCCTCCTGTTCTGGCAGAAAACATGGGAGGAGTTGATAAGTTGTCAGCATGGCTTAGAGATCGCATTAATGAGATTGAGAGATTCGTTCAGAAGCTTCCATCCATCGCAATCTTTGTAGATACGGAAGATATAGTTCAACCAATATCAGATTCTCTTAACGAAGAACTTCTTGAGAGTAATATCCGGGTCGTAAGCTGTCCTGAAGGCAGGATTATGGGACAAGATGGTGATATAAGAGTTTTCGATGTTCAGCATATTAAGGGCCTGGAATTTGAAGCTGTCTTCTTTATTAATGTGGATAGGCTTGCGAATCGAGTTCCTGGTTTGTTTGATAAATTTCTATATGTTGGAATAACACGTGCAGCAACATATTTGGGAATTGCATGTGAAGCAGCCCTACCTGAAAAGATGGAACATGTAAGGAATCTATTCGTAAATGATTGGAGTAATGAATTATACAAGTATGATTCTTAAGAGAATTGCTAACAAAAAAATGCAGCGGACGGGCGGGGAAGCTTGGTTCTTTCTTTTTCTTGCTCCCAGGCCGCCCACCGCTGATTTTGACGTTAGCAGTCAATGATAAGTATTTAAAAAATGTAAATCTACTAAGACACTACTTAATGAGCCTCATTAGCTTATAGGATTCCAATTAACGCATGTAAATGAGGGGTTCTTTCCAAACCACTTATGAGGGCACGGATGTATATATCTGTTCAGATACGCACCAACATACTTGGATAAAACCATAGATCACTGTCGCGGCCCGGTGGCTGAGGAATTGAGAATTTGTTTAATCAAGATGCCATAACAAGGAAGACGGATATGGATTACTGCGGTGTGCCTGGGTTATAGCGAGCCTAGCACGCAAAGGGTATGCTTCTCGTTTGCTGTGTCTATTCATCTTTCCCGTCCACCCGCAGTCTGTCAAGTGTCTAATACAAAAAACCAACCATTTGGCTTTTCCCTAAAAAGCTGAGTGATGCAAGAGATGAGATCATGCGATCAGCCAAAACCCATCTTTCAAACGTGTTTATCAGTTATGCGCACAAGGACAACGAGGGTTGCGACCCCAATACTCGCTGGCTAGATCGGTTGCTGGAACATCTTAAGCCGCTTGCCTACACAGGTGTTGTTACAGCTTGGTCCGATCACGACATCAAAATTGGTGACAATTGGCATGAAAAGATCCGAACGAGTCTGACCACTGCAAGGATCGCCATCCTTTTGGTGAGCCCAGCGTTTCTTGCATCGGAATACATCCGTAATAGTGAACTACCCGTACTGCTGAAACGTGCGAAGGAACAGGGCGTCATAATCCTTTCGATCATCTTGCGCCCATCTCTATTTCGGACAACGCTTTTTAAATATCCTGACCCCATCAATGGCCCAGAGGAGTTCTCGCTAGCTCAGCTACAGGCAAGTAACCCGCCCAATAAGACACTCAGCGAGATGGATGGAGCAGAGCAAGACCGGATATTACTTACTGTCGCAGAGCGAATCCAAGAGATACTTCAGCAGGATCATAAGAACACGATCATAGATCTGTCCGATGCACCCATAGACGATCGAGACAAAGCCTCCCAGTCTTCCATAAAGAGCCATGCAGACCCTAATCGCGAAAAGATGCTAAAACGCGTACAACGAGACTGGATAGAGGGCCTACTTAATCAATCCCTGTACCACATAGCTAGGATGGATGTTGGATTGGAACGGAAGCCTGAAGCGGTGCAGGAGCGGATAGTGGTGCACCAACCTGCACAATCCTCTCAGAATATCCCGGTAGGCACAAGAATTAGCACGGTTTTTGATGACTTGAGCCAAGGACTGCTTATCCTCGGAGCACCAGGCGCCGGGAAAACAACTCTCCTTCTAGAATTAGCACGAGACCTGCTCGATCGTGCTGCACAAGACCCAGTTTTCCCAATGCCTGTTATCTTCAGTCTCTCTACATGGGCCGAGAAGCGGGAAGCATTTAACCACTGGATGGTTGGCGAGCTTAACAAGCGCTACGATGTCCCTAGAAGGCTAGCTCAGGAATGGGTGGACAGGGAGCAAATAGTGCCCTTGCTCGATGGCCTTGATGAGGTGGCTGTAGAGTGCCGGGGAGAGTGCATTGAAGCAATTAACGAATTCCGCGCGGAGCGCGGTTTCACCCCAATTGCTGTGTGTAGTCGCACAGAGGACTATGAAGCATTGGCTGAGCGGTTGAGACTGCCAGGGGCGGTTGCCATACAACCCCTCTCTCGGCAGCAGGTTGACGGCTATTTTATGCAGGCTGGTGAACCGCTTGCAGGAATTCGCGCAGCACTTCAAAAGGACGACACGCTTTGGCAGTTGCTGGAGAACCCTTTGATGCTCTCTGTGGCTTCTATAGCCTACCAAGGGCTATCGGCAGAACAGGTACTTTTAGAAGACAGCATTGAGGAGCGACGAAAGCAACTACTGTCCACTTATGTGGATGTGATGTTCGAGCGTCCAGGGCGGGCAAAGCCTTCCACTCAATCTCTATCCTACACCAGAAAACAGACAATGGAATGGCTTGCTTGGCTAGCCGCAGGAATGATGCGCCGCAGCGAAACTATTCTCTACCTGGGATGGATGCAACCGGACTGGCTGAGAACTCATTTTGAAAGACGGATGTACCGTACGGGCGTGGGGATTTCTTGTGCACTTGCCTCCTCACTTATTGTTTGGTTGGTCATCGGCCTCTTCCACTGCTTGACGAATGTGCTAATCGATCAATGGAGGTCCTCGCTTGTAGATGAGATGGTGTTTGAGTTAAGCAGCACATTGAATGTTCTGAGTATCGTCGGGCTAATCCTCGGGCTAAGTGCCAGCATTAGACGCCCACGTAATGGAGGGCTCATCTTTTTCTTAATCTTTTGCCTGGTATTTGGACTGGCCTCCTTTCTGGAAGAGGGGCTGTTGGCATCGCTTATGGTGATAATATATTTTGGGCCATTCTTGGTCCTCATTGGCGTACTGGCCGTAAAGGCTGTCGGCTATTCTGGCACCATTCGTCCTGTAGAGACGCTTAGCTGGTCATTGGAGAGTGCAAAGAGGTCATTAGGGCGCGCCTTGCGTCATGGACTGATCGGCGGCCCAATCATCGGATTGTTGGCGGGCGCGTACTTAGGGGGCATTCAAGTCTGGTTCCTTAGTAAGTTTGGGTTCAGACTTGGCCATGGGATACTTGTCCCACTGTTTTACAAAGCACTTATTGCCGGTCTAATTGGGGGATTGCTTTACGGACTTCTGTACGGGGTCCTGTATGGCCTATTTGGCGGATTCTCTAGCAACCAAGTTGCCAGTCGCGCATTTCCCAATCAGGAGATCAAGCGCTCCTTCAAAAAGGGCGTAACAGCCTCGCTTGGCATTGGATTAGGCTCAGGCTTAATGTCCAAAGCAATTTTCATAATAACCTCATTACTCGGTTTGGAAGAAGTGTTCAGTCTACAAATCCACAACCTGATCTATGGGCTTGACACAAGTCTGACGGTAGGGCTCATCAGCGGGTTGATAGGGGGGCTGCATTTTGGCGGGCTTGCAGCTTTCCAACATTACACTGTATGCATGATTTTGTGGCTCAAACATTATGCCCCACTTAACTACGTTAGTTTTCTTGATCATGCCTCTGACCTTATCTTTTTACGAAAGCTTGAGGGTGGATATATGTTTGTTCACAGGATGATATTGGAACACTTCGCATCGCTCAACATGCTAGAGAGGAAGATAGTGTGGACAAAATCTTTTCTTAACCCACGTCAATCTCGCAATCAATAAAGGTCATGCCAACCATAAAATGAACCGGACGCAAAAAGCCGCGCCGGTTATTTTGGCGTTATGGTGTAACCCGAACCTGAAAATGGAATAAGGAATAATAGAAGATGCGTAGAACGAACTTCGGCCCAAGGATTCTACTACTGCTTCGGGAGGCCCGCGTCACGAACTGCTCCGAACTTATCAAGGTGCTCTGGGATAGGACGGAAGCCACAATGTCGTGGCCCCGCCACCTAGGCGATCTTCGAATGTACACAGACGGCGCCGAACTCCTGAACTCGCTCTCAGAGTTGGCAGGGGCTGGCCTCATCGGCATCGAAGGCTGTGAGCCCTCGACTATTAAAGCGGCACCGATTGATGCCAGCATAACTCTGTCCCCCGACTGGATGGCCATTCAGCGCGCTCTGGGATTTAGTCTGCGTGAGCTCGCATCCGCGAAGCCCGATAGTATGTTGGTCTCCCCCTTTCATGGAATGGCGTCTAGGGAGTCTCTTCGGCAATATTTTGACCTTTTTGTCCTGATGCCATTCAGCGACGACTTGGAGCCGGTGTACGAAGATCACATAAAGGGAGTTGCGAGGAGCCTTAAACTGGATGTACGTCGTGCAGATGATTTCTTTTCAGCGCACCACGTAGTTCAAGATATTTGGAATGCCATTGTCGCCTCAAGGTGCGTCATTGCGGATTGCACCGGCCGAAATCCCAACGTCTTTTATGAAATAGGACTCGCTCACGCTGTCGGAAGGCCGGTAATCCTGATTACTCAGGACAGTGACGATGTTCCATTTGATCTTCGCCACGTACGTTTTCTGCATTATGAGTACACCCCGCGGGGAATGAAGTCCTTTGAAGAAGCGCTTTCAAAAACGATAACTTGGAGCTTACAAGAAGACATTCTAAAGTACAGTTAACCTGATTCACTCAAAAATTAACAAAAGTCTACAACAAGATCGTACATAACCAACCAAATTCAGCGGACGCAAAAAACCGCGCCGCTGATTTGGAATGTTAAGAGCATATCCCTTTTAAGGATACACACATGTCACAAGTAGATCGTCTTAAAAACTTGGCTGAAGAACTTCGCAAGGGGAAAGAGATTCCCCAGTTAACAGTTCGCGAATTTCTCTCTTGGTTCAATGCTCAACGCCGTGGCTACTATATTGTTCAGAGTATTCGTGAAGCTCTCGACAATGCACATCTGCAAACAGTGCCCGATTTTGAATCCGCATACATTGATTCGGAAATATCTTTTTCTCTGGCGAAAGAGGCGGCACAACAGGAAGAGCCAATAACGCTGACGGTTGAGGGGGCCACATCAGTGATTGTCTGTGACACTGTCTCACTCACAACGCTCTCTCCCAGATACGCCGACCCAACTTACCGTATAAGCAAACTGGCAGCTGCCAACAAGCCGCCCGTCTATGTTGCGCCCGATTCAAGCCCACAAGAAGTGGTCACAGCAATGCTTTCCAATGATTTCTCCCAATTGCCCGTCATGACCAGCGAGCGCGAAGTAAAGGGCGTAGTAAGTTGGACGTCCATAGGTACTCGTTTGTCGCTCGGTAAGCATGGGACCTGCGCGCGGGAACTTATGGATGCCCATCAGGAAATTCGAGCCAGTGCGTCCCTGTTTCAAGCTATCCCAACCATTGTTCAACATCAATACGTTCTCATTCGGGCAACCGACAACCGGATAACGGGAATAGTTACCGCAAGCGACTTGAGTTTACAATTTCAACAGCTTGCAGAACCTTTCCTACTATTGGGCGAGATCGAAAATCACATACGCCGTATGATCGGCAACAAGTTCTCCTCTGAGGAGCTCGCGAGAGCTCGAGATCCTGCTGACACAGATCGAGACGTGAGTAACGTAGCTGATCTAACCTTTGGTGAGTATATCCGGCTTCTTGAGAATCCCGAGCACTGGGAAAAACTGAACGTGCCCATTGACAGGAAAGCTTTCATCAAACAGCTGGGCCGTGTGCGTGATATCCGGAACGACGTCATGCACTTTGACCCTGACGGCATCGCTCCCGATGATTTGGAGCGACTTCGCGATTTCGTGCAGTTTCTTCAGCGGCTGCAGGGCATTGGAGTCACGTGACGGCTGCGCTTCGCATTTTCAACTCGAGGAGAGGGCTCTTAACAACAAAATGCAGCGGATGCCGGTGAAGCCTTGTGATGTTGGCCTCGGCTCCCAGGCCGGCACCGCTGATTTTGGGCGTTAGCGGTAAAACACAGTGAAACAACCTGACACTATGGAGAAAGAAAGGGTACCAGAATGAATGAGGAACAAAGAAAGAAACGCAATACAGATCGACTCGCCGAACTATACCCCTCATTTCGGAACAAAATTCAAGCCGTCTTGACCGAACTGGAGTCGCAGGGACTTCGTCCACGTATTCAAGATGCGTGGCGTTCTCCCGAAGATCAGGTCAAAGCTTTCAACTCGGGGCATTCGAAGTTGAAGTATGGCTTCCATAATGTAACTGGGACCAATGGCAGTAAGGAATCCTTAGCTGTCGATATGCTCGATGATGATCACCCCGCGCAAGAGGGGACGGAATATCTCTTACGGCTGGCGGCGGCAGCACGGAAGCAAGGCCTTGCAACAGGCATAGGATGGGGGTTGCCACAGAAGTTGCGTGCGGCGCTTGACGATGCAATCGCGCAGGGGAACTGGAAGGCGCCCGTCAAAATTGGGTGGGACCCTGCCCATATTGAACCCACGGGTATTACACCGGCACAAGCCAAAGCGGGTCAACGACCAACGTAAACCACCAGAGCGGAACCGTAAGGCATACTGTTGGGAGGTGCGGGAGGAAGGATGCTGGAAGAACCGAATGCCATCCTGTAAAGGGATGGATACGGCTTCAAGATTAGCACGGCCCGAAAGGGAGCAGACGTCCGGCGGGTGTCTCGTTGCGAGAAAGTCGGGACCAGATCAAGGAAGGGATGCAAATGAACACGGCTTCGGTCAGTGTGTGCACCTTCCGCCGAAAGTCATTGTGGCTGTCAGCGTGTATCGCAAAGTTGATGAGGTCAGTTCCTCGTCAGTGGGTGGCCCCACAAGGGCTCACTTTTGAGATGCTTGATCGGTGCGACGCCAAAGTGTCATGCACCGTTCTGAGGGGGGAAAGGGGCCGAGAGACCCCTGACCCACCCGATGGCAGGGCAGTTCCTGTATCGGCAGGGGTTTTCCCTCACTGATGTGGGATCGAGGTGGCGTTGTCGGTGTCAAGGTCATATCCAACAAACTCTTTGTGGAGGATCGAAATGAGCACATTCAAACTTGGTGAAAACTCACTCAAAGAGCTCCAGGGAGTCCATCAGGATTTGGTTGCCGTGGTTAAGCGCGCTATCGAAATCACAGTTCAAGATTTCGCGGTTCATGACGGCATTCGGACCTTGGATGAGCAGAAGAATCTCGTTCAGGCAGGTGCGAGTCAAACTCTTTATTCCCGGCATATAACGGGCCATGCCGTGGATCTTGTTCCCTACATCAATGGAAAGCTGCGCTGGGAGTGGGAGCCCATCTATCGAATTGCCGACGCTGTACGGCAGGCTGCGAGGGAGCTCGGCATCCCTCTGCGTTGGGGTGGCGCGTGGGACATTGCGTTCATGGAATCACAGGATCCTCCGGCCGATCTCGTTGCGGACTACACGGCTCGGCGCAGGAAAGCCGGTAAGAGGGCGTTTTTGGATGGTCCTCACTATGAGCTTCCAAAATCCCAATACCCATAGCCGATGCGGTTAGAGTCTGTTACGCACTTTTGGGGGCGACAGCCGAGATGACGAATACGCTCTCTCGCCGCTGGCCTAGAGGGCGATATGAGCTTCCACCGGCTGATATCGGGGTGGTGGCCCACCGGCTTCTGAAAAGTTTGATTCAGAGCGGATTTTCTATCTCCAAAGTGCGTAACAGGCTCTAGCTTAACCTGGTTTCAGAACATGGTAGAGCGGAGGGTCAAATGAGGCTTATCGGTGTAATAACGAACGAAGGCTTTTCCTGCAAAATCACGGAAGACGATGATGGGCGTGTCTTCTTTACGGCGGACGCCGACATAGATGCGGACGGAGCAAACGCTCAGAATGGAGCTCCTGCTGCATACAAGACCGACGACACAGGAACAGAATACCTGGCCAACGGCGGAATGAAAATAGTGAAAGGCAAGGTTATCTGTGCTAAATCCTGGGCTAGAGACATCGTCATTCTCGACGCTGACAATGAACCCAAGGTGTTTCCCGGAGGAATAATCGCATCAATGACCTGGTACCGATACCCCGGAAAAGCAAGGAACGACCCGGCTGCCTATGTTGACTCTGAAACCGTTCCCTACATCGTCGTTCCTCCGCTGGTCATTCAGTCAACTGCGGGGATTGTCCGCGGATGCAAAGCTCAAGTCACATGGCAAGGGAAAACGGTAGACTGTGTTGTGGCCGACCGAGGCCCTAGTCGGAAGGTTGGAGAGCTGAGCATTGCGGCTGCCCGCGCACTGGGTCTGCCCTTCAGCCCTCGCAACGGCGGGACCGAAAAGCCCGATGTTCTCTACCAGTTGTGGCCCGGAGTGGCGGCGCCCGGTTTTGTACTTCAACCTGCGTGATGCGAATGGAATGAGGTCTTGGCTCTCACACTTTTCTCAGGCTCATGGGCAGGCGGGAGCTGCCCATAGAGTCTGGAGAACCGTTCACATGAACCTCCTTACCATTATAGTCTTTGTCCTGGTCTTCGGCTCGGGATGCGCCGTGAACACGAATGGCCTGCCGGGGCTGGTGCGTATCGATCACGCGGAAAACCAGCATGCATATCGCACCCGACTGACCGCATGGGGAGTTCATATCAGTACACATGCCGTCGACAGGGGAATCAGCGTCGGTTACACGCAGCGTGTGTACATCGACCATCCGTCCCATTTGCCATTCGGTAGGTACAATGAAATCCAGCAGCCCCTTCGCAAGTGCAGGCTTGTCGCCTATGAGCAACTGAGAGATCTCCTTGGCTTCTCTTCATACGATGAGCTGACCGAGGCTCACAAGCTCTGGGTGGAAGATTCGCTCAAAAGCAGGAGACGTACACGAGAGGGCAAATGGACCGACAGCATAGCTGTCGGCAGGGAGAGGTTCGTTGAGGATGTCAGGGCAGAGCTGGGCATATGCTGTAAGGAGAGGAAGATAGCGCAAGGGGAAGACGTGTATGAGCTGAGGGAGGCGGAGGCGGTCTATAGGTGCATTTCTGAGCTCGAAAACGAGGATATTGCCTACATTTGGCGCCCTCTTGATTTTATTGGGATTTTTGACTGTTTCTCAATATCAAACAGCACTAAATCCAGCAAGTTAGGGTACGAAGTTCGAAACGTATGTATTACCCCTGAAAACGCCTATTTCTGGGAGGATTACCTTACGATATCAGATGGATAGCTTGGTCCGACCCGGTCCAAACCCGGTCCAAACCCGGTTCAAAGAGTCGGTCCGAAGGGATGAGAAGGAGACATAATGGAAACAATCGTTGCACTTGTACCACCAGTCTTGGCGAGCGTCGCCGGAATTTTTCCGATATTGCTCGAGAGCCTACCGGCATCATTCGACACAAAATGCAAACCGCTCGCTATTATTTTATTGATTTCCTCTATTTGGGTTGTTCATATCCTGATCCTCTCGGTGGGCTACAGCTACACGCTTTTCTCTCCCACTGTAACGGTAATCCCGCTCGTCGTGGGAGTCTCTATGCTGGCTATTTTGCTGGGTATGTCACTCGGACAGATCCAGATGGCCAAAACTTGGGCGAGTGCGTTGTACATTTCTAGTATCATTTGCCTTGTTGCTGGGTTCAGCAATCATCTACTTATGAAAGACCACACCGTGCTGCGATTTGCGGCCGGCAAAGACTGTCCATCGATTGTACAGTTGGGATGGAACGATGCTGATAATACCAAATTCAGACTAGATTATGTAGACAGTGTGTTCGGTATCGGAGCGGTATGGCCCAATGAACGCTTCAAGGAAATTGCAGATTTGTCAATCTATTGTCGGGACTCGACGATTCCAAATGAAATTCCTAAGGAGCAAGGCGTTTACAGACCATGGGGAGCTGGTGAATCTTATGAATTCAAAAAATAGTCTAGTGTGGCGTTACAGATGTCGTTATTTATACATTATTATTGCAATTGTTGGAGGACTTTCGTATTTCCATCCTTCATTTGCCGCTGGCTTGAATGGAATTATCGATATAAGTTACATTCCAACAGCCGAAAGCATAAGAGACCATATTATGTGGACCAAAATTATTATTTCCAGCAAATCGGGTGAACAAACAATCAACATAAGAGATGACACCAAATCCTTTTGTGTTCGGAACGTTCGCCAAGCGGAAAGTTTGATCGTCGCTTGGGCCTGGAAATTGCCCGATGGAGTTTCCGGAGATAGAGTGACTCATGGACTCTTTCCTCTTGCGGTCACGGATATCTCCGGGACAGTGGGATTCAGCTTTTACGACCTGGGGACCATTCACAACCGTTTCGTAAAGAACGTTGAACAGCAAGTAGAGAGAAGAGATTTTTCTGTTGCCGACAAGCAGTTCGAGCTAGCGAACGACTTCTACGACAAGATCAGAACGTTGAGCGGTACGAAGTGGCCGAGTCAGGCAGACTCCTGGAACGGCGCTCTTTATCAAGCTGGTTTCAATGAGGCACAGCAAGGGGGGCTCCGACAGATCGGAGAGAACGAAAAGAAGAGAGTTCGAACTTGGCTGAAGGAATGGATTATGCTCTGTGTTAAACAACAAAGCTTGAGATCTAGGTTGAACGGGGCGCTGCAATCATGGAGCAAGTTTTCGAAGTTGGCGTATTCGCGTGTCACTGATTGGCCCGACAAGGTGCCACAAGACATGACAGCCGAAGAGGTGGACAAGGTGTTCTTGAAGGCAGAATTTAGAGATTGGATGGTGGAGGATATGGTTTGGCTTCAGGATGAAGTATTTGGACACCAATCGATCCGTCCTATTTTGGATGGACAGCCTCGTTTATCTGCGCTTGTTCGTCGTGGCGGAGGGCTGGGTACGTCTCTGAGCAGGTTTGCTCGAGCGATTACAGATTTTCCGAATTAATGAAAGCCTGTCGGGAAATGGGAGTTCGAAAGGGGGTCGCAGCGAAAGCACATTTGGATACTACGGGCCAACTCAAGCGGCAATTCGAATCCGCCGATTCACCATTCATATTTGAAAGAAGGAGGAGCAATGATGTACCTTCGATCCCCTCGCTCGGACGAGCCAGTGGTCCAAAGTCCCCGCTATGCCGAACGTCTCCAGTTCCTCTGTAGATGGTTCGCTCGGAGCGATGGGCAGAGGGGTGTTTGCACCATTACGGCGGTAGGAGAATTCATTCCGTCGTCGCTTCACCTGGTCGATGGCGCCATTCGCGAATTCATGCGGTTCGGACTGCTAGATCGACACACGTCACACACGGGGTCGGGCCGAGCTAAATGCGCAAATGACACCGGTTTAGGTCCAAAATGAGGCCGTTTTACGGGCTTAAACCGAGTTTTTTGGGGACAAAATGAACGGTTTAACGGAGAGTTCAGGGATGCCAACTACCAGTTTGACCGGACAAGCCGGTCAACTGAGCGTTAGCCACCCAGCATGAAAGTCCGAGGCGCAGGCCGTAAAGAAAGTAGTGTCAGAGGCCCAGAGAAGATGCTGAGCAGAGAACGCCACGTAAACACGAAGGCGCGAAGAGAAGAAGGCGCGAAAGCCGGGATGTAAATTCGGAGCGCTGGCCGTAAAGACTGTTCGTGAAGGGAGGAAGTGATAAAGACCCGCCCCTTACCTGAGCGTTAGGCTCGCGTCGGTACGAGAACTGCCTAAATCAGCCTTCCCGTTTTTATTTTATCGCGAGGCACATTTCGCTTGAAAAGTGTTAACTCCTCATGTAATGTAACATATGTAACATCACATAAGGAGTTGTGAAATGGCCCGTGGACAAAGTGGGCGTATCGTTCTTGAAGTGGACGTGAGCCTAAAAAATGATCTTTATTCGCGCTTAGCAAAAGAGGGGATCACTCTAAAGGACTGGTTTGTCGGAAAAGCGCATCAGTACTTGGAACCAGTGGATGGACCGGTGCAATTGACTTTCGACAGTGTAATGGAAAGGCAAAAGCGGCTATGAGAGCTGTGCCTCGTGTATGGCACAGATGGAGTTATTTATTTTAAGGACGGGATGCCATGATAGAGAAAAATAATCATATTGAATGGTTGTCGTCCTTGAAGCAGAATGGTTTTCATGGGACTTGCATAGACCTCTTTGTTGGGGCGGGAGGGCTTTCGGAAGGCTTTAAAATGGCGGGATTCGAGATTCTTGCCGCCAACGATCTTGACGGTCATTGTGCAGAAACCTTCCGGCTCAATAATCCGAATATTCCTTTCTTCTTAGGCCCAATTGAAAAGCTTAATGCAGAAGATTTTCTCAAAGCTGCCAAAATTAAACCGGGACAACTTGATTGCATTATTGGTGGACCGCCGTGCCAAGCGTTTAGCGTCTACAACCATCAACGTGGAATGCATGATGAGCGCTCTGGTCTGTTTAAAGAATACTTGCGGATCGTAGAAGGGATAATGCCACGCTTCGTAGTTATGGAAAACGTGCCAGGGATGACCTCTGTGGAAGGGGGACGTGCCGTACAGGAAATCAAGTCGGGTCTCTCTAAGCTGGGCTATAAAGTAGAAAGTAAGATACTCAAGGCTGAAGAGTTCGGGGTTCCCCAAGAGAGAAGAAGGATGTTCTTCGTCGGATCTTTTGGCAACGAAATCAAGTGGCCTTTAGCAACCCATGGGGGGGGGAGTGGATTGCCGCCTTTTACCACTGTACAGGATGCCATATCGGATTTGCCGAGTTTGGGCAATGCGGAAGGAGCTGTAAGACTTCCTTATATAAAGCCGGTAATGAGTTCTTACCAAAGGTTTCTGCGTGAGGGGTCGCGAGCAGTATATAACCACGTGGCTCCATCCCTTTCTCTGGTTAACTTAGAAAGGATGCGCCATATACCTCCTGGGGGAAGCTGGCGTGATATTCCTTTTAGTCTGCTTCCGGCGGGGATGAAGAAGGCTAGACGGTCTGACCATACAAAACGATATGGGCGTTTACATCCTGAAGGGCTTGCATGTACGATCCTAACAAAATGTGACCCACATTGGGGGGCCTTCTTCCATTACGAACAAGACAGAGCGATAACAGTACGAGAAGCCGCAAGGTTACAATCATTTCCTGACTCTTTCCGCTTTTCTGGACCGAGAGCCGAACAGTATAGGCAGGTAGGTAATGCCGTACCTGTCTTCTTAGCAGCAGCCATAGCTAAAAGTATCATTCTTTCACTCAGGAAACCCGAGGAGGTTATTCACATTGCCAGTCGATCCTTATGAGATAATCTGCGAGATCCTTGGTCAACCGGCTTACGTCATGACCAATCCGGCAAATGCCGAGTACCAATGTCCGTTCATAAATTCAACGTGTGTGAAACGAAGCCAGAAATATGAAGGTCCTTATCCTGTTTGCTCAATTTTTCGGCATATGAAAAAAGGAGAGAAAATGGAAAAGGAGCCCATAATCGTATGCCCAAAAAGGTTTTATGAAGCTGACTTGTTTAAGGATATTCTGGCTCATGCATGGACCGGTCCCCCACCGGAAAACCCGTGCTTTGTGCATGAAATTACTATGGAGGGAGTTGGCAAGGTCGATTTTGTTGTTGCTGACATAGACTCTGAAAGTAACGAGGTCAGAAACTTCGTTTCCGCTGAGCTACAAGCTGTTGACATCACAGGATCAGTGGAACCCGCATATACCTCAATTCTCCTTTCAACACCGCTTGAAAAGAAGCCTACATCCAATTTCAACTACGCGAACGTTAGAAAGCGGCTGATTACGCAGCTTATCAACAAAGGGTTTTTCCATCACCACTGGAAGACCAAGATAATAGCAATTGTGCAGTCGCCCATCTATGAAAACATAAAAAATGCTATTTGCTTCGCAGATACGAGCATTTCAGAGAGCAATGTCCTATTCATACAGTATGACATACAGGAAGAAGAAGAGAATGACCACAAGGAATACCACGTTAAGTTTAGTTCAGTAACAGGCACCACACATAACGCATTAATGATGAGCGCACTCTACAGCAAAGTGCCTTCACGCGACGCTTTCTGCCAAAAGATTCTTGCTCAATTACGGTCCTCGAAATAGAAAGTTCCATCTACTCTCATGGACAGGATCAGCCCACTTCAAAGAAGCGAAAATATGAAAAAGATCAAGGGAAAGGACACCTCTCCTGAGATGGCTGTCAGACGTTTGATCCGTTCTCTTGGCTTTGGTTACAGTCTTCACGAAAAAAACTTGCCTGGCAAACCAGATCTTGTGTTTAAACCCAATACCCGTGAATGAAATTCATATAGCTGATTCGACTCCAATTTCCGATTGCCTCACGGGTACTATTTCTATCTCCTTTTCAAGATCTCTTTCTTGAGACTTATGTTTTGCTCTCTTGAGTG
>Ga0074199_1000752_pt1 | contig 41275 bp, 36 predicted proteins | sample EPASupsiteSAE347_FD_64528 | JGI IMG/M metagenome (GOLD analysis project Ga0074199, IMG submission 64528) | Bioremediated contaminated groundwater from EPA Superfund site, New Mexico - Sample SAE3-47 | ecosystem: Environmental > Aquatic > Deep subsurface > Groundwater > Contaminated ... | reverse complement strand
CCCCCTTTTCCCGCAACGACTTTCGCCATCGTGGGCTTATCAGGTATTAGCACCCCTTTCGAGATGTTATCCCAGAGTCTAAGGCAGATTATCTACGCGTTACTCACCCGTGCGCCACTAAATGAAAGAGCAAGCTCCTTCACTCCGTTCGACTTGCATGTGTTAGGCACGCCGCCAGCGTTCGTTCTGAGCCAGGATCAAACTCTCCAGTTTGAATTACCTGTATCAAATCTATACTAGCTTTTTAAATCATTTTGAATTGCTTGGCCCGCAATTCACAACACTTGCTATTCGGTTTTCAAAGACCAACTCGTTGCCACGATTTTCGTTTCGTTCCGTCGCAGCGGAATTGGCAAGTTACTAAATCTTTCTTCGCTTGTCAATCTCTTTTTTTACTTTTTTTCTTGCCGTCCTTGCTGCCTGGCAAATAAATCCGCGCCAAAAGAGAAAGGATGTATACCTGAGACCTGCCAGTATTGTCAACGCAATTTTTAAAAAATTTCAAAAAATCTTCCCGCCCCCAGTTTATGGATCTTCATCAGATTTGTTGAACCACGTGCCTCAATCGGTGTTCCCATAATAATAACAACAATATCGCCTTTACGCAGGCCCGTGGACAGCAGCAGCTGTTCAGCCAGTGTTATCTGCTGTTCCATACTTTCAAGCATCTTAATCGGCTTGGTACGGACCCCCCAGTAGGGTGTAAGCTTGCGCTGAATCTCAACAGCATTCGTAAATGCGACGATAGGAATTGGCGGCCGGAAGCGGGATATGAGTGCAGCCGTACTCCCTGATTGGGTAAAAACGGCAATTGCCTTGGCTTTCAGGCAGCTTGCAGCCCGACAGGCGGCTTCGCCTACCGCCTGAGCAATACTCGGCGTTACCAGCACCGGTGCATTCGCTTTACTGCCGTAACCGGCATTTTCCACATCCAGGGCAATCCTCGCCATTGTTTCCACCGCTGCGAGGGGATGAGCGCCGGATGCCGTCTCACCGGACAGCATAACCGCATCCGTCCCATCAATAATTGCATTGGCAACGTCAGACGTTTCAGCTCTGGTTGGCCGGGGATTGGTAATCATTGATTCAAGCATCTGAGTGGCAGTTATGACCGGTTTCCCCGCTTGATTACAGGCCTGGATAATCTTCTTTTGAATCAACGGCACCTTCTCGGCCTGGATTTCAACCCCTAGATCCCCTCTGGCTACCATGACCGCATCGCTGACTTTCAGGATTTTGTTAAAGTTGCGTAAAGCCTCCGGCTTTTCAATCTTGGCAACCACCGGGATATCCTTACCGGCACTGTAGATGATCCGCTTGATCTGCTCCACGTCTTCGTGGGTACGTACAAATGAAAGAGCGATATAGTCAACATCCACCCAGAGACAGAAATCCAGATCCGCCAAGTCCTTTTCCGTTAATGAAGGGGCCGAAACCTTAACTCCGGGCAGATTGATTCCTTTATTATTCTTGAGCAACCCGCCATTCACCACCAGACAACGGACCTCTTCAGCTTCAACCGCCAGAACCTTCAGCTCCAGCAGCCCATCATCCAGCAGAATGCGCGACCCCGGGATCACATCGCGCGGCAGCTCCGTATAGATCGTCGGGATCAGTCCGTCAGCACCTAGGATATCAGCAGTGGTGATGACCACTTCCTGCCCCTTGTTCAACAGCATACCGTCGCCGGCCATTCTGCCGGTGCGGATCTTAGGCCCCTGCAGGTCGGCAAGTATCCCCACCTCTCTGCCCAGCTTTGCTGAGGCTGCACGGATGGCGCTTATCAAACCGGATTTATCGTCAAGCGACCCATGGGAAAAATTCAGTCGGAACAGGTCAACCCCTGCATTCAACAGCCGCTCAATCATATCGGGAGCACTGCTTGCCGGCCCCAGAGTTGCCACTATCTTTGTCCTACGCCGTTCTTTTTGCATATTCTCTACACCCTGCCTTCTTTGACCGCATTAAGGGTACCACCAGCCAACAGTTCATACCGTTGTCGTTCTGAAACATCCAGTAGCACCCGCATCTCCGCACCATTGACAAGAACCGGCAGCTCAGTAGCGCCTGCCTGTACCAACTCCCGTATGCCATGGCAGACAATCCTCGCCCCCTGCTCAATCAGTTCGTAGTCAGCAGGATTCTTGAAGACAAGCGGGAGAATACCGAAATTCACCAAATTTGCTTTATGGATGCGCGCAAAACTCTTGGCAATCTTTGCGCGTACCCCCAGATAACGCGGAGCCAAGGCGGCATGTTCACGGGAGGAACCCTGACCATAGTTCTCTCCCCCCACGACAATGACATCGCCCAGCGCCTCCGCCCGCTCAGCAAAGCTGGCGTCAATCTGTTCAAAGACATAGCGACTGATAGCCGGGATATTACTGCGCAACGGCAAAATCTTATTTCCGGCCGGCATGATATGGTCAGTGGTGATGTTGTCCCCCACCTTTAGTACAACAGCTGCGGCCAGGGAATCGGGCAGTGGTGCAAATGTAGGAAACGGCACAATATTGGGGCCGGTTATGATCTCAACTGAAGCTGCTTCAGCAGCTGGCAGCGGATAAATGATGCTTGAGTCATCAATCAGATACCGTTCCGGGTTCTTCACATCCGGCCAGGACATACTCCTCCCCAGATCACGTGGGTCGGTAATCACACCGTTCAACCCCGAGGCGGCAGCAGTTTCCGGCGAACAGAGGTACACCCTGTCATCCTTGGTGCCACTGCGCCCGGGAAAGTTACGTGGGAACGTCCTCAAGGAAACCTGCCCGCTCCCCGGCGCCTGCCCCATACCAATACACCCCAGACAGCCGGACTGGTGGATATTGACACCAGCCATCAACAACATCAGCACGCCCCCCTGCTGGGCCACATTTTCCAGTACCTGGCGACTCCCCGGATTGGCATGGAACGAGACGCCCGGTGCAATCCTCCTGCCCTCTAACATACGGCAAACCGTCATCAGGTCACGAAAGGATGAATTGACCGAGCTGCCTACAATGACCTGATCAACCTTGACTCCTGCGACATCCCTTACCGGCACCACCTTGTCAGGCGAGGACGGGCAGGCAATCAGAGGTTCCAGTGCAGAAAGATCGATTTCATCATACTCATCATAGAGCGCCCCATTGTCAGCGGCTAACGGCTGCCAGCTATCCCCCCGCCCCTGGGCCACCAGAAACTCTCGAGTCCGCTCATCTGAGGGAAAGATGCTGGAGGTGGCGCCCAGTTCGGCTCCCATGTTACCAATGGTAGCCCGATCCGTTGCAGACAGGGTAGCTACACCAGGTCCATAATACTCAATAACCTTGCCCACACCCCCTTTAACCGTATGTCTGCGTAGCATTTCAAGCACCACATCCTTACCTGAAACCCAAGGACTCAGTTGACCGGTCAGCTTGACACCAAAAACCTTGGGGCACGGCAGACTAAAGGGATGACCTGCCATGGCAAGGGCAACGTCCAGACCTCCTGCGCCGATAGCGAGCATGGAAAGGCCGGCGGCAGTCGGCGTATGGGAATCTGCCCCCAGCAGGGTCAGGCCGGGTACTCCGAAACGCTCAAGGTGAACCTGATGGGAGATGCCGTTGCCCGGCTTGGACAGATGCACCCCAAAACGCTGGGCGGCACTGGCAAGAAAGGCATGATCGTCGGCATTCTTGTAATCGGTTTGCAGCAGATTATGATCAATATATTGAGCAGCAAGCCCTACATCGACCCGCGGCAACCCCATGGCAATGAACTCCAGCATCGCCATGGTACCGGTAGCATCCTGCAGCAGGGTATGGTCGATCTTGATGGAAATTTCGCTACCCGGTTTTAACGCCCCTTCAGCCAGGTGTGCTTCCAGAATTTTGGTGGTCAGATTCTTAGCCATGGATCGCCTCCTTATGGACATCCAGCGCTGCCTCCTTCAAGGCCTCGCTCAGGGTAGGATGGGCATGGAACTGCATTCCCAGGTCACGGGCAGTGCCCATAAAACTCATGGCCGTTACCGCCTCAGCGATCATATCTGAGGCACGCGGGCCAACGATATGTATCCCCAGCAGCCGGTCAGTTTCTGCGTGAGCCAGCACCTTAACGAACCCCTCTGTTTCATCCATGGCCCGCGCACGCCCATTGCCAAGAAAGTTGAATTTGCCCGTTTTATACGAAACCGAGTCTTCCTTCAACTGCTCCTCAGTCAGGCCCACAGAGGCCCCTTCCGGCCAGGTATAGACCACGCCTGGCAGATAGTCGTACTCAACAACGGCGGCCTTGCCCTGCATCCGCTCCACACAAACCACCCCTTCCTCGGAGGCCTTGTGTGCCAGCATAGGACCGGGGACAAGGTCTCCAATGGCAAAGATACCTGCACAGGTGGTTTGATAGTTTTCATCCACCTGTATCCTGCCGGTCTGATCACAGGCTATCCCCAACTCTTCAACTCCCAGTCCGGCCAACAGCGGTCTACGGCCAATGGCCACAAGCAGGCGGTCACAATCGACTTCGCCACTTTCAGTACCGGAGCCGTACTGAATCATCCCCTTGCTCCCCAGGCGGCGCAGACCGGTCACCTTGGTATTCAGACGGAACTCGATCCCCTGTTTCTTCAATGCACGCTGCAGATAGTCAGCCACGCTACGATCGCTTGAAGGAATAATCCCCGGCAACGCCTCCATAACCGTGACCCGAGCCCCCAGCCGACGCCAGACCGAACCGAGCTCAAGCCCGATATACCCGCCACCTGCTACAACCAGATGATCAGGCACCTGATCAAAGGCAAGTGCCTCCCGGGCAGAGACCACCAGTTCACCATCAAAAGGGATGCCTGGAAGTGGAATCGGCTCGCTACCGGTTGCCAGCAACACCCTGGGAGCCCGCAACAACTGCGGAACCTCCACCGGTTGCTGATCTCCATTGGGGAAGTTCAAATGAAATGCCTGTTCCACCGCCACCTGCTGCAGACCTGCCTCATCCGTCCCTCTCAGGCTGGCTGTACCGTTCAGCAGCCTGATCTTGTTTTTCTTGAACAGATAGGCCACACCATCGGTCAGCTTCTTGATGACGTCATCCTTGCGGGCCAGCATGGCAGCCAGGTTCAGGCGTGGCGGGTCAATCTCGATCCCATGCAGGGCAAACTTGTCCCGCGCCAGGGCAAAATGTTCACTGGAGTCAAGCAAGGCCTTGCTGGGGATGCAGCCTTCATTCAGACAGACACCACCCAGCGTGGCCCGTTTTTCCACCACCGCCACCTTCATACCCAGTTGACTGGCACGAATGGCTGCCACATACCCACCCGGACCGGCGCCGATCACAATCAGGTCAAACTGTTCTGACATACACTGCCTCCTGCAAACAAATGAGATTCAAGGATTTGCTAAAAACTGCCCCATCAGAATCGCCACCAGAACGATAATCGGCACAGCGATCCAGACGATACGCCAGGAGCGTTGGGGAGCCGGCATCGGCCATGCAGCAGAGCTGAAGGCGAACTGTGTTCCACGGTCGGCCTGCCACTCCAGATTCCACAGCAGGCCCGCCATCAGGTACAGAAATGAAGAAGCGACAATATTTGATGTCCAGGTCAGCGGATAGTAACCATCCCTGATCCAGATATAGAGATCATAGGACCAGCTGGCCGTAAAAAACCAGCAGCACAGAGCCACATAGAGCGCCTGCCAGGACTCCCGGCGTTTGAAAACCCGGTACAGCACCGCCACACACCAGGGGGCGGTGGCGTAGGTCAGGGCCGACATAAAGAAGGCATCCACGTAATCCCAGGTAGGATCTCCGGTGTAAGGTGCCATCACCATGAAACCGGCAGTGGCAACCAGGGCCGTTGCCAGTTTCCATGGTTCGACCAGCAACAGCCAATAGTTACGCTGCAGCAACGTGAACCGGGAGGGAGTACGGACAACCAGGCCCACCGCCGCAAGACACAAACACAACCATCCGGCAGTATACCAGTGCATAACCGTCATGGTACTACGACAACCCTTCAAGCCAGGCTCTGTCCTCAACCCGCTCTTTTATCAACTGCAGGAAAGCGGCCGCCTCCCGACTATTGATGATACGCTGGTCATAGGACAGGGCCAGGTACATCATCGGCCGGATCACGACCCGGTCATTCCGTGCCACCGGTCGATCCTGGATGGCATGCATCCCCAAGCAACTACTCTGGAGCGGACTGACAAGCGGGGTGGAGAGCAGGGAACCATAGCTACCGCCATTGCTGATGGTAAAGGTCCCGTCTTCCAGCTCGGCACTGCCCAGCCGGTTGTTAGTGACCTTCTGTTCCAATCCGGTGATCTCCAGATCAATCCTCCGTAACCCCAGTTGGTCTGCATCACGCAGCACCGGCACCACCTGCCCTTGTTCCCCCGACATCGCAATGCCCAGATGAACAAACTGCTGATAGACAATCTCATCACCGTCAATCCGCGCATTGACTGCCGGATAGGACTGTAGCGCCTCAACCGTGGCCCTGACAAAGAACGGCAGCAAACCGACCGGTGTACCTGCCCGTTTATACTGTGTGCCCACGGCCTGCAACGCCCCCAGATCAACCTCGTCAAAGGTAGTCAGCGTAGCGGCGTGGTGACGGGCCTGCAGCTGACATGCAGAGATACGTTTGCGTAGCGGAAAGATCCGTATCTGTTCTTCACCCGGTACAGGCTGTGGATCAGGCCGGAGTTCGGGGGCATTGGCAGGACTCTGATCTCCAGCCGGCTGAGCAGACTGACAACTGCCTGAAGCCCGATACAGCGGCGTTTCCTCAGATTTAACCAGTATCGTTTGCGGAGCAGCCGGCAGGGCTGATGCAGGAGGCTCCGCCGCATCAGCCCGATTCAGATCATCCATCAGTATCCGCCCGCCAGGGCCGCTACCGGCCAGTTGCGCAGCAGCTCGACCTTGCTGCCGCAGCGCCTGCCGCACTGCCGGAGAGGTGGGTGCATCCTCCGAGCCAGCCGCCCCTGTTGCTGTAACCGCCAGTTGATCCTCTGCCTGCGGATCTGTCTGGACAATCTGACCGATCACACTACCCACCGGCAGGATTGTGCCGGCCTGAACGCCAATGACCAAACGACCGGAAGCCTCTGCGTAGATATCCAAGGTGATCTTACCGGTCTCAATCTCACAGAGTACGTCATCCTTCAGAATCATGCTGCCAGCCGGTTTGCGCCATTTTGCCAGCAACGCCTCAACCACAGACTCGTCTTCTGTCGGGATACGGATCTCCATCGTGCGGCTCCTACTGCGGTCTGGTCTGTACAAACAGGCTGTCTTCATACAGCCTCAGCCCCTGCTGTTCAGCCACTCCCTTGAAATAGTCCACCAGATCAAATCCGTTGATGGTCTTTTGAGCTGCCAGCTGCTGCTGGATGACATCCCGCCGCACCAGGGAACGGGTGCCATTACTGAAGCTCCTGGCTGCGACCGAGCCGGAAATGACCGGTACTGCCAAAGGGCGCTCAGCGGCAAACAACTTGACCAGATCGGTCCCAAAAGGCGGCTCCACCACAATCTCCCAGCTGTCGCGGTCCCCAGGCACCGTATGCAGACGCCCGGCCTGCAGGGGGGCCGGTTGCTGACCTGGCCCGGGATACAGCTGACTGACCTCGTTTTTCGTATTGATACCGAACAGGTACACGTACAGCGGCTTGGCAACCTGCATCAGAAACTGGACCTTTTCACCGGCCCGGTAGACCTGATAGCGATCCCCCTTGGTGGTGTTCAACTTCACCGCCTGCTGGCTGACCTGGCCAGCCACATCCGCCACAGCAGCCAGGGTACCGGCGGTCTGGTTGGCCGTACTGTAAGGGATCATACTCCGCTCAAAGGTCTCATCGGCGCTCCCCAAGACCCCTCCTTTCAGATTTTTGAGGGTTATGGCAACAGTGACCCTGCCGCTTCCTTCAAGGTAGTACCCCTCCAGTACCGCATCAGCTCCGCTGAACAGGGCTGCACTGGTTTCCAGATTCTGCACCTGTTTCGCCTTGGCGGCCAAGCCGCGGGTATTTGAGAGAGAACGGGTTACCGGTTGTTCTTCCAACACCTCAAACTGCTGGCTGTTGACCAGGTAGCTCCGGACCTTGGCAGTCACATACTCGGAAAACTCACTTGCGTAACGGTTCCTGCGTTCAACCACCGGGCTGATAAAGACCTTCAGGCCATTCTTGCTCCCACCCGCCTTTTGCACCAGCCGCTTCAAGCGGCTGTCCATCGATTCACTGAAACTCTCTTTGGGAAGCCTGTTTAGTGGCAGTGCTGCTGCAAGGCTCTTACAGCTGCTGCTGTCTTTTGCCGGGCAGTATTTTACAAAAATCCTCAACCGGTCGCCGTCGCGCTGATAACTGGCCCCCACCACCTGATCCGCCTGCTCCATGAAATCAGTAAAACTGAAGCCAGCGGACGAAAGGGCACTTTCCAGCTCATTCACCAGAAAGGCAGAGAGGTTTGAGGTCTCGCCACTGACACTATCCTTGACATTGGCCTTATCCAGATACAGCTTCCCGACAGAACCGGACTTCTCCTTCAACTCAGTTGCCACACCGGCTGCAAGCTCCTTCAATGAGCCGGGCTCAGTGGACCAGAAGCCATGCGACGAAACCGGAATCAGCAAACACCAGACAAAGAGCACAACAGTCAGTAAATAATGATGTAGCATGTACGCCTCACTTTATTCCGATTGGAAAGTCTAAACCGATCAGAGCCTTTTGCGGTATCTGTTCATACCCCCACTTTTTCATGGTTAGCTCCGGCAGGGTTTCTTCCACGAACAGGGCCAGATTGGTGATGGTAATACGCCCGGACCTGTTGGCGGCAGCCCCCTGCAGCCCCTGCAGCAGGATAAAACTGAAGACACCATGCCCCTGATGTCCTTCCAGGGCGACCTGATCGCGGGAACTTGCAGCCAAAGTCGCCCTGCCAACACTGCGAGCCAACTTGTTCAGGGCAGCGTGTTCAGCGGTGGTCTGCCCCGCCATCCCTTCGCTGAATGCCCCGCTGCTGCAGGTATCGATCAGGAACAGACTCCTCGTGGCCTTGATCGAACTGATGTACTGTTTAAAATCATGCATCGATATCCCTTGGCGGGCAAGAGACACTCCATTATTTGGACGGAAATCTGCCGGAAGAAAATAGTACATGCCGTCAAGCTCATCAGTCAGGCCATGACCAGCCAGAAAGAGCACAAACACATCTCCCCGTTCTACCTTGGCGCTGATCTCTGCAAAGACCTGCTCCAAGCCCTGTCTGGTTACCTGCTGGTCAGAGAGGCGATAGACAGCAACTCCGGCAAAGAGCTTTTGGGCCTTTTCGGCAACCAGTTTTGCCACGTTATCCGCATCATTGACCGAGTACTTAAGCCCTAGTGCCCTTTCCTGATAGCTGTTCACCGCAATGGTCAACAGATGCAGCCGCGGCTTAGCCGGTTCCGGAGCATTATAGCGCACGACAATCCGGCTGCGTTCAGACTCAATACTATTGGCCCGGTTGAACGCCATCAGCTCAATCTGATTCTCACCGGCAGCCAGGGTAACGACCCGTTCAAAACTGATGCAGTCACCTTTCCTGTCTTTCGCAAGCGCAACCAGCCCCCGGTTTGACTGTTCAAAGATGATCGGCATCTTGTTGAGATAAAGGGTTACATCACCAAGACCGCCACCGGCATCACACAGCTCTGCCTGCAACCGCATGTCACGCAGACCGGTTGCGCCTGAGGGCGTTAAAAACCGTACCTTGGGCGGCATTGTTGCCGCCGTGACCAGACTGGCCAACGCCGTCTTCGGTTCGGCCTGCTCCGCTTCGGTCTCCACAGCCGGCGGCAGTTCAGTTTCCTGCTCCGCTTCATCAACCGGCTCTGCCTGTTGTTGTGGCAGTCGCCCGGCATCCCCCTGTTGCATGCCGGTACGTGCCGTTTCAGCAGCCAAGAACCCCTTCTGCTCTGCAGCCGCCTGTTCCTGGGCCGGCCTGGCTTGCCGTTCCTGAGCGTCCTGCTGTCCCCCGGTCAGAGCCCCCTGATCTGTCTGTTTTTTCAGGGCCGCGACCGGCATTACGTGACTGTCAGGCACAGTCAGGGCCATCCGACCGTCGGCCCGTATCTGCAAGCGTTGCAGGTACGGGTTAAGGTCTTCACCGGCAATTGCCCTGTCCAGCAGATCAGGCCGATACAGCAGATCAAACATACGCTCTGCACCAACCATGACTGCAGCCTGTTCAGCACCGCGGTTCATCTGGAAACCGATCAAGTTCTCCGAACCGCCGCCATGATCAAAAAAACCGTCCGGGGTCCAGATAATCCAGCGTTTCCTGTCCGGGTGCGGGAAAAGGGCAAAACGTTCTTTGCCGTCCAGCATACGAAACCAACGGATACTGCCATCATCCAGCGCCGCGACCAACGTACTGTCATCGACCGACAAGGCAACGTCCCAGGCCGTAAACGGCGTCCTGCTCTTCCAAAGGAGTGCCCCTTTGGCGGAATAGGCACGGATGAAGTGACTGGTCCCCAGGACAAACCCTTTGTCGTCATGACGGATTGCCAGACTCTGGCTTCGTTCCAGAGGGATAAAACCGGCCAGAGGGACGCGATTCAGCAACGGCTGAGCCCCTCCCTGCCAGTGCTGGACATCAAGCCCTTCTGCGGTAAAGCGGTGGGGCAGCAGGTTCTCCATCGAAGGATGTACTGTCGCCAGACGCCGTTTTTTCAGGTCAAACCTGGCTGGTGACTGACCGTTCCGTTCGTAGCTGAACAGCACGGAAGCCGCATCGGCCGAAATCCGGAACAGGTCATGGTTCTTCTGAAAGTCCGCCGTTGCCAGAAGATGAAAATACGCCGGCTGGCGTTCCAGCATGGCAAGGTTACGCAACCCCGGTTTCTTCCCCCGCCCCACCTCTGTTGCAGACAGAACCGTGGTGCTGCCCTCAGGCGTCAGCAGCCCGAAACCGGTCAAGCGGGAGACAACGGCCAGCGCTCCATCCTGCAACGGAAGGAGCTGGGTAATGCCGCTCTTGCTCGGCAACAGTACCAGTTCCTGAGGACGGCGCTGTTCACTGGACCAGCTTACCAGCAGCTTGCGCCCATCCTCAGACTTGAGGTTTCCGGCAGCCAGAATCTGTTTGCCGTCACGGGACCAGGCCACACTGAAGAAACGTCCACCGGGACGTTGCAGTACGCTCTCAAACCTGCCGTCTGCCGCTGTACGCAGTTCAACTTGATGACCATCGCCGTAAACCAAGGCCAGATACCTGCTGTCAGGTGAAAGAGCCATGGAGAGCAGTTTAGTCCGTTCATCAGTCTGCACGGCATACACCCGCCCCCCGTCAGGAGTATAGCGCCGGAGCTGTCCCTGGTCACTACCGGCCAGCAATCCCCCCTTCTGGTCAAAAACCAGACCGAAACAGGTGCCGTTAAGGGATGCATCAAACATCAGCCGCTTACCGTCTGACACCCTGACCAGATAGACGCCCCCGGAGCTGTGCAGACCGACTGCCAGGTTTTTGCCGTCCGGCGAGAACGCAAGTCGCTTGAGCGGTTTGGGAAAACCGGTTAGCCGCTGACGCATCTCGCCATTAGAGGTGTCAAACAGATAGACCGAGTAACTGCCGTCCCAGCTTACCCCGGTCCAGCCGGCAGCAGCAACCAGCCTGCCATCGGGGCTAAGGGCGACGGCATGCAGCATTCCCTCGCTCCCTGCTGCAATTGGCGGCCTGATGGTCCTGAGCAATCTGCCGCTGGCAGTTTCCCAGAGTTTTACCGTCTTATCAGCCGAAGCGGTGGCCAGCAGGGTGCCATCACCACTGGCAGAGACATCCATAATCTTGGCGCTGTGCAGATCAGTCTGAATCCTGATGGTTGGCGTAAGCGGAGGCTGTCCTGCATGGACCGGCATCCAGGGTGGTGCAAAACAGAGGCATATCAGCAGAATAAGCAGGCGGTTCATCTGATCTCCCCGGTAGAGGTCTCATACTAACTGGCAGACAGTATACCAGTTTCAGCAGTGATTGCAGCAGCCAGAAATGAAAAAGCGGAGCACAGGGCTCCGCTTTTTCATGATCCGATCTCAATCTGCCAACAGGCGGCCTACTTGAGAAACTCCCGTCCAAAGGGAGACATCTGCCGCAGGCGGGCAATAATCGGCGGCATCTCTTTAATAACAGCATCAATCTCGGCATCGGTGGTGTAGCGTGAAAGCGAGAAACGGATCGAGCCGTGGGCGCAGGTAAACGGCACTCCCATGGCGCGCAGCACGTGGGACGGCTCCAGAGAACCGGAGGTACAGGCGCTGCCGGAAGAGGCGCAAATTCCCAACTCTGACAGGAGCAGCAGGATCGCCTCACCTTCCACAAATTCAAAGGCGATCGACGTGGTATTCGGTAGACGCTCTGCACCGCCGCCGTTAATACGGGCATGGGGAACGGCAGCCATCAGCGCGTTTTCCAGACGTTCACACTTGGCCTTGACCGTCGTGTTCTCCGCCTCCATAAACTCACCGGCCAGCTGGCAGGCCTTGCCCAGCGCAATGATGGCAGCAGCATTCTCGGTACCGGCACGGCGGCTCTTTTCCTGGTGGCCGCCAACCATCAACGGGCGAAACGGTGTGCCTTTACGGACATACAACGCACCGATCCCCTTGGGAGCATGCAGTTTGTGTCCGGACAGGGAGAGCATGTCGATCTTTGAGTCAGCCATGTTAATCGGGATCTTACCCACTGCCTGGACGGCATCGGTATGAAACAGGGCGCCGTTTTTCTTGGCAATGGCAGCCGCCTCTTCAACCGGAAAGATGACACCGGTCTCGTTGTTGGCCCACATAAAGGAGACAATCGCGGTATCGTCGTCAATCGCCTTTCTGTATTCATCCATGTCCAGACGGCCTGCGCCATCCACCCCGATCTCGGTAACCCGGTAGCCTTTGGCAGTCAGGTTGCGGCATTGGGTCAGCACAGCCGGATGTTCGACCCGGCTGGTGATGATATGACGACGGTCCGGCAGCACCTCAAGGGCAGAACGGATCGCGGTATTATCACTCTCGGTGCCGCAGGCGGTAAAGATGATCTCCCCCGGCGAGGCCCCCAGCAGGTCAGCCACCCGTTTACGAGCCTCGGTCACCTTGCTCTGCACCTGTCCTCCGAAGTAGTGCATGGAGCTTGGGTTACCATACAGCTCGCAGAAATACGGTTTCATCTCCTCAAAGACCGCTTCATCCACCTTGGTGGTGGCGTTATTGTCCAGATAGATCTCTTTCATGCCGAGACCTCCTGCACGTGTAGCCCTTCATACACCAGCTCCCGCAGTTTCATTTCCACAAACTTGGCGGTATTGCCTGAGGAGGCACAACCGGCACAGGCCTTGCGGAAGGCGATCTGGACATGGTCACCATCAATATCAATCAGCTCGAGGTCACCGCCGTCGGCCCGCAGCATGGGACGGATATCCCGCTCCAGCACTTCCTGCACCAGCTGCATCTTCTTCAGGTTGGAGAGTTTGGGCTTGGCAGCGGCCTCCTTGGCCTGCCCCAGCACCTCGGCAATCAGTTCCTTGATCTTGGGGATACAGCTACCGCAGGCCCCACCGGCCTTCGTGAAGTTGGTGACCTGTTCCGAGGTGGTCAGATGGTTGTCGGCAATCACCTTTTTCAGGAAGGTATCGGTGATGCCGAAGCATTTGCAGACCAGTGTTCCCTCGTAGTCGGGATAGGCATGGCCGTGGTCATGTTCGGCATCATGATCAGGCACTTCTAGGCCGCGGTATTTGAAGATGGCAACCTCAAGCGCTTCCTGGCCCATCACGGAGCAATGCATCTTCTCCTCCGGCAGCCCGCCCAAAAATTCGGCAATATCCTGATTGCTGACCGCTAACGCCTCATCAAGGGTCTTGCCTTTCACCATTTCGGTCAGGGCCGAGGAAGAAGCAATGGCACTGGCGCAGCCAAAGGTCTGGAATTTTGCGTCAACAATCTTTTCCTTGTTCTCATCCAGCTTCAGATACAGCTTCAAGGCATCACCACAGGCCAGACTGCCTACTTCACCCACAGCATCAGCATCAGCTATATCGCCCACATTGCGGGGGTTGAGAAAATGATCTTTTACTTTTGGTGTGTAATCCCACATCTGTCGTGTTCCTCCAGTTTCAGTTTTTAGTTCAGAATAAATGCCTTGCCTGCCGCCATTACCTCGGCCAGGCGCGCCTCGGAAGAGGCCTCGCCGTAGAGGCGAACCACCGGTTCAGTGCCGGATTTACGGAACAGCATCCAGGAACCGTCCGACAGGATCAGCTTGACCCCGTCAAGGGTGCTTACCTCTGTTACTGCAGAGCCGGCAATCTCTTTGGGTACTGCCGCCACCTTGGCGGGATAGGCGGCTTCCAGTTCCGGGGAGAGCTTCAGGTTATCACGGCGGGTAACAAACCTGCCAACCTCAGCATACATCCGCTCAAGCAATTCCCGTACCGTCTTGCCCTCGCGGGCCACCATTTCAGCCACCAGGAAGCAGGCCAGAATACCATCCTTCTCAGGCACATGCCCTTTTATGGTGAGTCCGGCACTTTCTTCACCGCCAATCACGATCTTGTCCTGGGTAATCAATTCGCCAATATATTTGAAGCCGACCGGTGTTTCATAAACGGGCACACCATGTTTTTTTGCCACGGCATCAACAAAATGAGAAGTTGCCACACTGCGAGCCACACCGCCGGAAAGCTTGCGGACACGGATCAGATAATCCAGCAGCAGGGCAATAATATAGTTGGGTTCAATATAGGTGCCGTCGGCATCCAGAATGCCGAAACGATCAGCATCCCCGTCAGTGGCCAGTCCCAGACGGATGGTGGGATCATTCTTCACCAGCGCGATAAAGTCTGGAATATGCGACTCGGACGGCTCCGGCGGTTGGCCGCCAAAGTACGGATCAAGATGGTCGTTGATAATGGCGTAAGGGATACCGAGACTCTTGAGCGGTGCATCCAGATAGCCGCGAGCCGTACCATAGAGCGGGTTCAATCCCAACTTGCCGATGGTCTTGAGGGCATCAAAATCGACCTTCTGCTCCAAGGCCGCCAGATAGGCACTATGCGGATCGATAACCTCCAGCAGGCCACGCCGTTTGGCCTCTTCAAGGGTAAGTTCGCTGTAGCAGAAATCCCCCATCATCTCATTGGCACGGCGTTCAATCTGCCTGGTGGTTTCCGGCAGGGCCGGTCCGCCCCAGGAGGGAGAGAATTTAATACCATTATATTCGGGAGGATTATGGCTGGCCGTAAAGTTAATCCCTCCGGCAGCGCCACGACGCAGGATTTCAAAGGCAATCACCGGTGTCGGGACATCCCGGCTGCACAGCAGCGCCTTGATCCCTGCACCTGCCAGCACCGCAGCAGCCTCCTCCGTGAATCGCTTCCCCATGAAACGGGTATCACAGCCGACAATCACACCGTTACCGGCTTCACCAGAGTCCTTCAGGTAGTCGGCGATGGCCTGGGTTACAATCTTGACATTCTCAAAGGTAAAATCTTCGCACAAGATTCCCCGCCACCCGGAAGTGCCGAACGTGATGTGAGCCATGATCCCTCCCTGCATGAGAAAATAAGACAGCTTTTATCTTGTTAGGCTACTATAGTGCAGGATCAGCGTCAAGTCAAACGGCACCCCAAAACTGCTGCCCGATATATTTTTATAGACAGTTGGTGCAGTTTTTGGTATTGACTTTTTCTTTTCATAATTGCTACAGTTTAATTCCAGTTGAGCTGAATCACTTTGAGGAGGATGAAGTATGCAGTGTCAAACCGTGCTTCCCGGTACCGAGTGTACCTTCATGGCAAAGAGCGGATGTGTATTCCCTGATGGTTCCTGCCAGACCGTAGTAGAAAATTGTGAAGGGTGTGAACGTATTGTTGATGGCAGCATCGGCCAGGTTTGCGGCGCATATCCGGCGCCTGCCAAGAAATGGGCCAACGGCATCTGCAACTTCGCCACCCACGTCAAGGTTGAAATCAAGGTGGAAGACCTCAAGGTCAACCCGCTCAAAGCCTCCAAGAAGGCCTCTGGCGGCAAGAAGAAGTAACTTCATCCATACAGGCACTAAAAAGGGAAGCTCAGCGCTTCCCTTTTTTTGTACATTAGTCCCGGAGACAACCATGTCCTTCACCAGTCTCACCTGCCCATCCTGCGGGGCAGCGGTCAAACAATACCGCAACCCGTTTCCCACGGTGGATATCATCATTGAACTGGACAACTCAATCGTCCTGATCAAACGTAAAAATCCACCCCATGGCTGGGCCTTGCCGGGTGGATTCGTCGACTACGGGGAGTCTCTTGAGTCCGCAGCCACCAGAGAGGCTCAGGAAGAGACGGGACTGACAATTCAGAACCTGCATCTGCTCGGCTGTTACTCCGATCCGGCTCGGGATGAGCGGATGCATACCATCACAACCGTCTTCATCGCGCAGGCAACCGGGACGCCCCAGGCTGCTGATGATGCTGCGGAGCTGGCCTTGTTTTCACCTGACAGACTCCCCTCTCCGCTTTGCTTTGACCATGCCGGAATATTGGCTGATTACCGTTCCTTCAGGGCTTCGTGCCCCTGCAGCAGCCCGCCGATACATTTTTGACGTAACACCTTCAAGGCCTGGTCAGCAGGAAGCGGACGGCTGATCAGAAAGCCCTGCACCTGGTCGCAGTTGTTATCCCGCAAGAAATCCATCTGCTGTTCCGTCTCAACCCCTTCGGCAATCACCTTCAGATTCAGACTGCTCCCCATGGCAATAATGGCAGAGGCGATTGCGGCATCGGTGGTGTTGTTCTCGACATCCCGCACAAATGACTTGTCTATTTTCAAGGTGTTGACACTGAAGCGCTTCAGGTGAGCAAGGGATGAATAGCCGGTCCCGAAATCATCAATCGAGATATGGATACCGAGGCCGGTGATCTCATTCAGCACCTCCACCGCATAATCAGGGTTCTGCATGATCACACTCTCGGTAATCTCGAACTCAAGCAGCTCACCCGGCATGCCCGTTTCATCAAGAATTCCGCGGACCGTTTCCACCAAACGGCTGTGCTGCAACTGGTAGCCGGAGAGATTGACCGCCACCCGCAGGCCATGCATCCCCTCCTGGCGCCAGATCATATTTTGGCGACAGGCCTCCCGCAACACCCATTCACCGAGCTCAACAATCAGACCGCTCTCCTCGGCCAGCTGGATAAACTCGGTTGGTGACAGCAGGCCAAGCTCCGGATGCTGCCAGCGCACCAGTGCTTCGGTGGCAACAATACAGTCGCTTGAGACATCCAGTTTGGGCTGGTAATAGAGCCGGAACTCTCCACGATCCAGACCGCGCCGCATGGAGTTGGCAATGGTAAAGCGACGGGAGGCGTTCTGATCCATGCCGTCATTGTAAAACTGGACATTGTTCCGCCCCTGCGCCTTGGCATGATACATGGCGATATCCGCCTTCTGCATCATGATCTCGACATCGTCCTCATCATCGGGATAGACACAGACACCGCCGCTGGTGGTTACAAACAGCTCATGGCTGCGGATCATAAACGGCTGGGCAAGCTCCTGAAGCAGCTTGTCATTCATGACGACAATATCGGATCGATCAGCCACATTCAGCATCAGCACAACGAACTCATCACCGCCGATCCGGGCAATGGTATCGGTCTCACGGAAGCAGAGCTTCAGGCGTTGGGCGATCATCCTCAGCAGATCATCCCCCACCGCATGTCCCAACGTATCATTGATAATCTTGAAACGATCCATATCCAGAAACAGCAAGGCAAAGCGGGAGTTCATCCGGTGGGCAAGGGCGCGGGCCTGCTGCAGTCGATCATGCAGCAGTATCCGGTTGGGCAGACCGGTCAGCACGTCATGGTGGGCCAGCTTGATCAGTTCACGCTGGGCCAGATTCCGTTCCGTAATATCGTGGCAGACCCCCCAGATGACCTGGTCCGGCGCCTCACTGCAGCAGGTGGAGAGACTCACCTCCAGATCCAGGGTCCTGCCGGCGACGGGAGAAAGCAGGCGCATCTCGAAGTGACCGGCATCTATCCGCCGTGTCACTTTCTCAAACTGGCGCGCCAGCAACCCCTTACCCTCCTCGTCAGTCAGACTGAACAGATTGGCACCACCGGGTAGCGTCTCTAACGGGCCGATCATATCCAGCCCGACCTGATTCAGATACAGCAGGGTTCCATCCTGGCGGCTGCAGAAAATCAGATCGTGGGCCGTGGCAATAAAGCCGGTCAAGGCCTCTTCACTTTGTTTGACCTTCTGATGGTCCGAACGGATCTTACCCATCAGGAAGGCGCCAAAGAATGAAACCACCGTGTTAACCCCGGCAACCCAGAGCCACATCAACAGCTCAAACAGGATGCTGGGGCTTTCCTCCTCCATAAACGGCATCCTGACCGTTGCAATAAAATCGAGTTGTTCAGCCGCGAGCAGCACCCCATAAAGCGCTGCGCCGATCAAACCGATGCCCCAGACCTCCCGCTTCTTCTCAAACAGGAAGGCCGACTCCAGCGAGACCAGCAGGTAAGCCGGCCAGAGCCAGCTGACAACACCGCCGCTCCAGTGTATTGCTGCAGTCACGAACAAGAGATCAAGCAGCACCTGCAGATAGATCACCAGGCGGCAGTTTCTCCAGACACTGCAGGGGAGCGATACCATAGGAAAGGCAACGGCAAAGAAGATTGCAGTAGCCTTGAGAGAAAGGCTCCATTGTTCAATATGGAAGATCGGCAGGTCAATATCCGGCGCCAGGAACAGTTCTGCCAGCAGCACGTAACAGAATAATGCCGCCAGCATGGCCCAGCGCAGTTTGACCATCAAGGATACCCGGACACACTGCTCCGCCAGCCGCTCTCCGATAGAGCGGTTCCGGCCATCCTGCTGGATCAGCTGTGACAGCGAATCAAACCAGGCCGGGCTGGCCTGAGCAGGCTGATCCTGAGAGGGCAAGGAGGTCATAAAGGATAGAATACCGGTTGAGGGGCAGCAGGGATCAGCCCAAGTTCAGCTGCATAGGCGTAAAAACGTTCGAGGCCGGCCAGGTGTGCCGCATCAAGCTGATAGGTAATCGCATGACGCCAGTAGTCTGCCAGCGGCTGCACGCCAACCCAGGCGGACTCCGGCGCCCGTGCAGCCAGCAGCTCGGCGTCCGGCTCAATCCGTTCACGGGCCTGCTCCAGCAGCCGGCTGAAGTGAGTCAGCGCACGTTCCTTCCCCTTGGCTGAAGTCCGGTTGATTAGCCAGAGGGCAAAGACAAAAGGCAGGCCGGTCAAGGTGTTCCACTCCTGTCCAAGGTCATAACAGTGGACAGCTGCTCTGTCAGATGCCGCCTGCAAAGCGCGGTCGCCGATTAGCAGCAGCCCCGGAGACTGCTGCAACGCCTCCTGCCACGTCAGGGAGGTGGTTTGCAAAGAACAGCCGGTCAGACCCCAGCGCTTTGCCAGCAATATCTGCAGCAGGACAACTGACGTTGCCGATTCGCTGGTCACCAGCAGTTGCTCTCCAGCCAACTCTTCCACCGGGCGGTTGGTAAACAGCAGCACGCTTTTTACCGGACCAACGGAACCGATACAATGCCCCGGTAAGATGGCATAGTCATCGGCATGGCGTGAAAACTCAATTGAAGAAGAGATACAGATATCAATCTCTCCCTTTGCCAGTCTGGCATTCAGCGTTGCCGGCACACCATGTACAATAGCCGTGGTCTCACCCGGCAGTTTATCTTCCAGCTGCATAAAAAGCGGCGTGCAGTTGGCATAGTCTATCCGTCCGATTTTCAACATCAGTGCACGCTCTTATAAAGTGAGTCCGGTTCAAGGGTTAGCACCCTGACCTGTTCTTTGGCAAGGATCTCGCCGGTTGCCTTCCAGAGCTGGGTGATGGCATTGGCATAGGCAACCTGGGCCTTGATCTGGTTATTTTTGGCAGTAGCCAGGTCATTTTCCACATCAAGCACATCCTTGGTGGTGGCAAGCCCGACCTCAGCCTTGCGTACAAAGGCCCGCAACCGTTCTTCGGCAAAGGCCCGCCCCCGGTCTGCCACATCAAGCTGCTTGTAGTTTGCCTCAATCGCCCGTACTGCCGAGCGGACCTCATTGGCAATCAGCTCTTCCTGGTTTCGGATCTGCAGGGCCGACTGATCAAGCTTCAAACGATTTTTGCGATAGTCATTCTCTGCTGCCTGATTGCCCAAAGGATAGCTGAAGGTCAGCCCTACTCCCCAGGCGGGATAGGTACCGGAAGAGAGGCGATCAAGATCCCGCGGATAGGTGGCACCAAGACCAGCTGTTGCAGCAGAGGCAGAGAGTAACAGGTCAGGACGGGTCCGGTTGCCGGAGACCCTGGTTTGCAGCTCAAGCAGTTCCAGATTACGCTTCAGCTCCTTCAGCTCCGGCCGGTTGCCCAGGGCACGTTTGATCTCAGCCTGTTCCGACACCTCATAACGCCCTTTTGAGGGCACCTCAACGGTTTCAACCCCTTGCCCCTGGGCCGGTTGAAGCTGCAGCAGCTGCACCAGTACATCGACCTGGTCCTGCACTGCCCGCTCAGCGTCAATCAGCTCCTTTTCACGGCTGGCCACACCAAACTCAGCATTCAGGATTTCCATGGCAGGCATGACACCGGCCTTAACCCTGGCCTGGGTTTCACTCAAAACACGGCGGGCCAGATCAAGGGAGACCTTCCTGACAGCCAGCTCCTCCCGCAGGCTGTAGAGCTTATAGTACTCGGTCCGCACCTGGGCCACCACACTGATAAGCTTGGTATTCAGCTTTTCCAGGGAGGCATCTTTCGTCAGGCGGGCAGTATCAATGGTCAGTTCAGTGGGCTCACGCCCAAAGTTTTTCAACAGGGGCTGGTTCAGGGTCAGGCCCAGACTTGACTGCCAGTATGAGGACAATCCGCTTGAGGTTGAGGTTACATCAGAGGAGAGATAATTATTGTTAAACCCCAGTGCGGCAGTGGCACCGCTAGGTAGCAGCTGACTGATACCGCCATTCAGCTGGGTGCTCCGATTCCAGTATCTGCCTGCAGGCAGGCTGGCAGAGTAGGATGTTGTGTCGTTGTAGCTAGCCAGCAGGTTAAGAGTCGGATTGTAGATCCCGCGGCTTTTCTGGTATTCCGCCTCCTGCTGGGCAGGGTTGTATAGTTCCACCCGCAGATCAAGATTTTTCTCAACAGCCATTTTTACGGCATCTGCCATGGTCAACCGAACCGGTTCAGCCCGCAGTTCAGTCACCACGCCGAAAACAAACACCAGCACTACGACCAGAAGGTTCTTCACAAACGCACCCCACACCACGCGACTTGTCGCCCTGTCATGCCAACTCCGGTTCAAGGGTGATATCAAGGCGGCAAGCAGCTTGGCGACGCAGTCGTACACCCGGTGCGTTGAGCGGCCAAAGACGAACCAGCCAAGATAGGGCCTTGCAATGGAATCGGAATAAAACGCAAAAAGGCGGGATAGTCATCCCGCCCTCCTTATAGCACACCTGAAAGCTGTTTTATACATCCTTGTCTTCGACATAATCAGCGTAATCATCAGCCGACATCAGGGTCTTCAGCTCATCCCGGTCCTCCAGCTCCAACTCAAGCAGCCAGCCGCCGTCATAGGGATCATCATTCAGCAGTGAAGGGGTGTCCACGGCCTCTTCATTCACCGCCAGCACCGTTCCGGTTACAGGAGCATACAGTTCTGCCACTGTCTTGCGAGCCTCAACGGAACCCATCGAGTCCTCCTGCTCCACCTGATCACCTTCGTCCGGCAGCTCCACTGCGGCAATGGTGCCCAGCTCTTCCTGGGCAAAGTCGGTGATCCCCACCACGGCCCGGTTTCCTTCGATTCTCAGCCAGACATGTTCCTTGGAATATTTCAGCTCTTCCGGAAATTCCATACCCTACTCCAGCACAATCCTGTCAAGGAATGACGTATCAACATTACCCTCAATAAAGTCCTTGTTGGCCATGATCCGTTTATGGAAGAAAATCGTGGTCTTGATCCCTTCAATGATGTACTCGTCCAGGGCACGGGCCATACGGCGGATCGCGTCCTCACGGGTTTCGGCATGCACAATCAGCTTGCCGATCATTGAGTCGTAGTGGGGCACCACGGTATACTGGTCATACACAAATGAATCCACCCGCACGCCAAGGCCGCCGGGCTGATGGTAGGCGGTGATCTTGCCGGGGCAGGGAGTGAACTTGAATGGATCTTCGGCATTGATCCGGCACTCAATGGCGTGACCGGTGATCTTGATATCCTCCTGCGTGTAACGCAGCGGCAGACCGGCAGCAGAACGGATCTGCTCACGGATCAGGTCAACTCCGGTGATCATCTCGGTGACCGGGTGCTCCACCTGAATCCGGGTATTCATCTCCATGAAATAGAACTCGCCGCTCTTGTCCAGCAGGAACTCAACCGTACCGACACTGGAGTAATTGACCGCCTTGGCAGCCTTGATCGCTGCATCACCCATCGCCTTGCGGGTCTCGGGAGTCAAGACCGGACAGGGGGCTTCTTCAATGATCTTCTGGTGGCGGCGCTGGATGGAGCAATCCCGCTCCCCCAGATGAATGCAGTTGCCGTGTTTGTCAGCCAGCACCTGTATCTCGACATGGCGCGGCTCAACACAGTATTTTTCAATATAGACATCAGGGTTGCCGAAACCTGCCTGAGCCTCCGCCTTGGCCGTAGCGTAGGCGTTGGCAAGGGTGGCCTGGGAATGGACAATCTTCATGCCCCGCCCGCCGCCACCGGCAGTGGCCTTGATGATGACCGGGAAGCCGATCTGCTTGGCGATTTTGACCGCCTCGTCAACCGTCTTCACGTTCTCCTTGGTACCGGGCAGAATCGGTACACCATGCTCGATCACCGCCTGACGGGCCGAGATTTTATCACCCATGACCCGCATACTCTCAGCGGAGGGGCCGATAAAGGTAATGCCGCACTGTTCGCAGATCTCGGCGAACTTGGCGTTTTCAGACAGAAAACCGTAGCCGGGGTGAATTGCCTCGGCATCGGTCAGTTCAGCAGCACTGATGATGGCATTGATATTCAGGTAGCTCTGACTGCTGGGGGCCGGACCGATACAGACCGATTCATCGGCCAGCTTGACATGCAGCGAATCAGCATCGGCAGTGGAATAGACCGCTACCGTCTTGATCCCCAGTTCCTTACAGGCCCGGATAACCCGAATGGCGATCTCGCCGCGATTGGCGATGAGTATTTTATGGAACATTACCTACTCCTAGATCTTTTCAATAACAAAGAGGGGCTGACCGAACTCAACCGGCTGTGCATTCTCAACACAGACCTTGACGATTTTGCACTTGAACTCAGCCTCGATCTCGTTGAACAGCTTCATCGCCTCAACCAGGCAGAGCACGTGCCCCTTCTCGACAACCTGTCCCGCTTCAACAAACGGTGCTGCCTCGGGAGAGGCGGCACGGTAGAAGGTGCCGACTATCGGTGAGTTGATGGTTTCTCCAGCCAGCTCTGCAGCAGGTGCAGCAGCAGGAGCAGCACCTGCCGCAACAGCTGCAGCCGGAGCAGCCACGGCTGCAGGAGCAGGCATATAAGCGGGGGCAGCAGCCATCTGTACGATCTCGGTCCGCTGGCCGCGTTTGATCACGATCTTCTCTTCCGCATTGTCCATCTCAAATTCAGTAATGTCGGTCTCGGTGATCATCTTTATCAGCTGCTTCAGGTCTTTCACTTCCATGTCTATTCTCCTTCTCTTGGTATCTGCAATAAAATGAGTTCTACACAATGACAAGCTGTTTTGAAACCTTGGTCAGCAGACGGCAGCCATCTGCCGTGACCGCAACCGTGTCTTCAATCCGTACGCCTCCCAAACCGGGGATATAGATACCCGGTTCAATGGTAATGACCATCCCTTCCTCGATAACAGCCTCACTGCGCGGTGAAACAACCGGTTTTTCATGGACGTCAAGTCCGACGCCATGCCCCAGCCCATGACCGAAATAATCGCCAAACCCCTCTGCCTTGATATGGTCACGAGCCTGCGCATCAAGCTCACGGCAGCTGATTCCAGGTTTAACTGCGGCAATGGCACGATCATGGGCCTCCAGAACGGTCTGATAGATCCGTTGCTGCCGTTCACCAATCGAACCAACGGCTACCGTCACTGTCTCATCCGAATGGTAGCCGTTTTGCACAGCTCCGAAATCGATGGTTACCAGTTCACCGGCCTGAATGGTCTTGTCCGAGGCCCGGCCATGGGGCATTGCCCCCCGCACACCGGAAGCCACGATAAAATCAAAACCGCGGCCATCTGCACCGCGCCGACGCATCTCAAACTCAAGCTGCAGGGCAAACTCGTCTTCCCGGACACCAGGCTGTAGCAGCGGCAATACAGCCTCAAGCGAAGCGGAAGCCAGACCGGCAACCTGCTCCAACAACCCCAACTCACTGACATCCTTGCAGGTACGTACCGCATCAAGCTCCTGACCGAGCCCTACCAAGGTCACACCCGGCAATCGTGCTGCCAACCCCTGGTGGTTGGAGACCGTGGTGTGGGCGGCCTCAAAGCCAAGCCGGCAGCCCCCGCTCTGACGTACCAGATCAGCAATACCCTCCTGGCGCTGGGCCTGCTCAATCACCTGCAGACCGGCGACCTCCTGGGCCGCCTGCACGGTGTAACGGGAATCACACAGAAACCAGCCCCCCTCCGGCGAAAGAAGCAACGCGCCTTCAGAACCGCTGAAGCCGGACAGATAGCGCAGGTTGACCGGGTGTTCAATCAGCAACAGGTCAAGATCATGGGTTTCAAAGAACGGCAGCAGCCTTTGGCGTCTGCTTTTTAGCATAACTGAAAGCGACCCCTCAACCGAATTCTCACGAAGTTGGCAAGTTTCCAAGAGCTTCCTAGACTAATTTTTAATATGATTAAAAAGCGCGCGCAGTCCAAGCAGATAACTGTCCAGGCCAAAACCGCAGATCTGACCCAGGGCAAGGGGAGCCAGGAAACTATGATGGCGGAACTCTTCCCTGCGGTGGATATTGGAAAGGTGGACCTCCACAAAGGGAAGTCCGATTGCCGCCAGGGCGTCGCGCAAGGCAACACTGGTATGGGTGTAGGCAGCCGGGTTGATCAGAATGCCGTCATAGTTTTCCGGTGCCTGCTGAATCGCATCCACCAGGGCACCCTCGCTGTTTGACTGAAAAAAGCCGAGGTCCGATTCAAATTCAGCCCCCAGCGCCTCCAGCGCCCCGTTGATATCGTCAAGGGAAAGGGTACCGTATATTTCAGGTTCCCGTTTCCCCAGCAGGTTCAGGTTCGGACCGTGCAGCACCAGAATCCGCATGGCTAACCCACCGCCTCAACCAGTTCCAGTGCCTTGGCGCGCAACAGATAGCGTGCCTTGCCCAAATTTCCTTCCTTGGACAGTACAAAGGCGGCAAAAAACTCGTCATTCAACACCCGGATGATCATGCGTGAATTGGCAGTGGTGATGGTGATCTCCTCCATCTCCCCTGCCCCCACCACCTCAATGGTGCGACGAATCTCCTTGATGACCGTGCCATACTCAACCGCCATGGTCTGGACATCAAAGCCGGCTGCTCCCTGCTGTACCTCATCGATGGCAATGCAGTCGTACCCCATCAGCATCACGGCGAAGGCACCTTCAACCTGCTCCAGCATTGAGGTCAACTGTTCTCTTAACGACATACCCGTAACCTCCGGATGTTCTCAAGCCATCCTTCCAGAACTGTCACTACGGCCTGTTGATCAGCAGCCCCCTCTGACGGCAGGTTCACCGGCGCCGAAGTCAGATCGGCAGCCACAACGGCAGCCTGGCTGACTTCTGTTTCAGCAGCCGCTTCCGCACGTTCCAGCTCCGCAAGCCGGCCGGCTGCCTCCCGGTTCCCGGGATCGGCGGCAACAATCCTGCGATAGATCTCAACAGCCTTGTCAGTAAAGCCCTGTGAAACGTACAGCTCTGCCAAGGTTGCTGTAGTCAGCGGGTCCTGTTCTGCAGGCGGTGTAACCGCTGCAGCAAGTTTCTGCTCAGGCAGTGCCCAGACCGCCTCCAGCTCCGGCGTTGGCTGAAGAGCATCAGGAACACCTGACCAGGGATTTTCCACCACAGCAGCAGCCGGTATGGTTGGGACAACCGGGGTAACCGGCTGACCGGCCTCCTCCAGTTCCTCAAGGATATCCGCCTCAGTCAATTCAATCAGCTCAAGCTCATCATCATGGGGCAGCTCAGTCAACCGGCGCTGCAACGATTCCAGCTCAACACGTGCCGTTTCTTCCCCCGGACAGAAGTCAAGCAGGGTCTGAAGCGCCTGGCAGGCTGCCTGCATCTGGCCCGATTCGGCATAGAGTCGCGCCAGCAGACGCTGCGCCTCGGCGTGATCCGGCACCGCAGATGCAACCGCTTCAAGGGCGCGGCGGCATTCATCAACCAGCCCCTTCTGATGGCAGACCCGCGCCAGCGCCATCTGTCCGGCCACATAACCGGGATATCTGGCAACACCGGCACGTGAAACCGCCAGGGCATCATCAAGCAGACCGGCCCGCAGATACACCTCGGCAAGGGGGGCAAAACAGTATGAGGCCGGGTCACTCTTCAAGCGTTCCTCATACCTCTTGATCTCACTCCAGAAGGACTCCGTTGACGACTGCATAGGCGCCTTTACCTCCCTGAGCAACAGGCTTCGGCCAGCTGGGCCGGGGTAAACTGATGGAATACATAGGAGCCGATACCGCGATTGCAGACATACTGCAGGGTACCGGAACGGTTCTTCTTGTCTTTGGCAAGCGATGTAATCAGATCTTCTGTGGCCACGACCGGGGCATCTGACGGCAAGCCGACCTGCTGTACCAGTGTGGTAATCCGCTCGACGTCACCGACGCTGCAGTAGCCTTCACGCTGTGACAGCTGTGCCGCCTGCACCATACCGATGGCAACCGCCTCGCCATGCACCAGATCGCGGTAGCCGGACAGGGTTTCAAAGGCATGTCCCAGGGTATGGCCGTAGTTCAGCACGGCCCGCAGACCGCCTTCGCGCTCATCCTGTTCCACCACCCAGGCCTTGATTTCGCAACAGCGGGCGATCACCCTTCCCAGAAGCTGCGGATCGCGTTTCAGCAAGCCATCCACCTTTGCCTCCAGCAGCGCAAACAGTTCAGCATCAAGCACGGCACCGTACTTGATCACTTCGGCCAGTCCGGCCCGGTAGTGGCGTTCAGACAGGGTCTTCAGGGTGCTGACATCGGACAGGACCAGGTGGGGCTGATAAAAGGCGCCGATCAGGTTCTTGCCCAGGGGATGGTCAATACCGGTCTTGCCGCCAACACTGCTGTCCACCTGGGCCAGCAACGTGGTAGGCACCTGTACAAACGGGATGCCGCGCAGAAAGGTGGCCGCTGCAAACCCGGCCAGATCACCGACAACCCCGCCACCGAGGGCAACAATAAAGGAACGGCGATCCAGGCCTGCCTCAAGCAGCCGGTCATACACACTGTTGAGGGTTGCGCCGGTCTTGAACTCTTCACCGTCAGGGATCTCTATCACCACCGGGGTAAAACCGGCCTGTTGCAGAGAACCGGTAACCACCCCGGCATACAACGGGGCAACCGTTGGATTGGTAACCACGGCAGCAGCCCCTGCCAGTCCCACGGCCTTGCAGGCAGCACCGATACCGGCCAGCAGCTCTTCACCGATGCCGATATCGTAGGAATGTGAATCAAGCTGGATCGTGATGGTTTTCACAATACTCCTGAACGCTTTTCAGCGTAAAATGCAAGGATTTCAGCGGCAACATCTTCCAATGTTTTCCCGGTGGTGTCAATTCTTATGTCGGCATCGGCATAAAACGGCTCACGTTCCGTCATAATCCGCTCAATCCGTGCCTCAAGCGCCTCGTCACCCTTCAGCAGAGGCCGGTCGTCAGCCTGGGCCAAGCGCCCGGCCAGCACCGGCACCGTTGCGGTCAGGTTTACCACCAGACCGCCGGCATGCAGCAGTCTGCGGTTAGCCTCGCGGATCACCACACCGCCACCGGTTGAAAGTATGATGCCGTGTTGGCCGACCAGCGTTGCAAGCAGCGCGGTCTCACGCTCCCGGAAGGCAGCCTCGCCCTCGTCAGCAAAGATCTGATTGATGCTCTTGCCTGCCTGCTCAACCAGCAGGGCATCAAGATCCTGAAACCGGTAGCCCAGCCGCGCGGCCAGCAACTGCCCCACACTAGTCTTGCCGCTCCCCATCGGGCCGGTCAGGATGATCGACTCAGGCATCAGAAATCCCGCAGTCCAGCAAGATAGTTGTCACGGTTACGACGGATCTCATCCAGCGAATCGCCACCGAACTTCTCCAGCAGGGCATGGGCCAGCTCAATCGCCACCACCGCCTCAGCCACCACCAGAGCGGCCGGCACAGCGCAGGTATCGGAGCGCTCCACCGACGCCTCATACGGTTCATGGGTGGCAATATCCACTGACTGCAACGGTGTGTACAGGGTTGGAATCGGCTTCATGGCAGCCCGCACCACCAGCGGTTCACCATTGGTCATACCGCCTTCCAGTCCGCCGGCATGGTTGCTGGGGCGCTGGTACGGAGTCAACTCACCCTGCTGCAGCCGGGCCGGATTCCAGGTGATCTCGTCATGTACCTTGGAACCGGGACGTCGGGCAGCCTCAAACCCCAGGCCGATCTCCACCCCTTTGATGGCCTGGATACTCATCAGCGCCATGGCCAGGCGTGCATCCAGCTTACGATCCCACTGCACATGGCTTCCCAGACCGGGGGGCAGCCCCAGCACCTGGACTTCAACCACACCGCCCAGGGTATCACCAATTGCTTTGGTGTGATCAATCAGCCGTTTCATATCCAGCTCTGCAGCCGGATCACAGCAGAACATTTCTGAAGCGGCGGCCTGCGCCCACTGTTGCGGATACGGTTCCGCAGAAGGCTTCGCCGCCACACCGCCAACCTCCACCACCACACCGCCGATCCGGATATCCAGGGCATGCAGCAGCCCCCGGGCCACCGCGCCTACCGCCACCCGCACGGCGGTCTCACGGGCACTGGAACGCTCAAGAATATTACGCACATCGCGATGGCCGTACTTCATGGCACCGCACAGGTCGGCATGCCCTGGGCGGGGACGGGTCACCGCTTCAGCCTGGCCTTCATGCTCGGCCAGGGGTGACATCTTCTCCAGCCAGTTCTCCCAATCCCGGTTCTTGACCACCAACGTCACAGGGGAGCCCAGGGTCTTGCCCCAACGGACACCGGACAGGATATCGGCCCGGTCCCGCTCAATCTTCATCCGGTCACCCCGGCCATAGCCCTGCTGACGGCGGGCAAGCTGCAGATCAAGCATCTCCGGAGAGATCTCCAGACCGGCGGGCAGACCTTCAATAATGGCAGTCAACTGGGGCCCGTGGGACTCGCCAGCGGTAATATAGCGCATAAAAACCGTCTCCTACTGTGAGATAATGCGCGAAAGATTACCATTCCAGCCGGTCTAGGGCAAGCAAAACCCCCTGCGACGTGAGCCTCTTCCAAAATGTTGCGAGGAAGGCCGGATACCAGGCGTAGGTCACGCAGGACGGAGACACAGCGTAAGTAGTCAAACGAAGGGATGAGTAGTGTACACCGTCTTAGCCCCCCCCCCCGCAGTAATTTTGAAAGGGGCTCACTTGACAGCAGGACAACCCCACCGTATAGTTCCGGACATGACAGCCTTGACCCTGCCCATAGGAACGATTAAAGCGACAACAGCAACCTACAGCCGCGAAACCATGGTTGAGCAGTTGAAAGGTCTGTCAGGTTCCTCGTTCACCGGCTACCTTGCCATTACCAGCAATGATCGTCTTTTCCTGCTGTTCATCTTCCAGGGCGCACCCTACTCGGCCGGACTTGCCGTTGGCGAAAAAACCACCCCGCTGACCATCACCAATTTCTGTGCCCAGATAGCCACTCTCCATGATGGTAGCGGGACCATCTCCCTGCACGAAACCGATCCGGTGCTGCTGAAGTGCCTGTTGGTCTTTATTCAGGATGAGCCGGCGGCCAAGGGGCCGGTCAACCTGATCAATCTGGAGGGGATGGTGCGTCAGATCCAGGCAAATGCTGCTGATGCCCTGGTGATTCTGGAAAAGGAAGGCTGCTGCAACTTTTTCTTCTTCCTGGATGGCAGCAAGACCGCTGCCTACTGGTCGGACGGACTGACACAAGGCCAGGACGGCCTGTCAGTGGATGAGCAGATGTTGCTGTACGCCTATCAGGAAACAACCGTTCCGGTCAACGCCGCCATCTACCAGACCCTTAACACCATGCAGTCCAAAGACTCTTCCAATATCTCGCTGGAGGGGCTGGTACGCTTGTTTGCTGCAGTCGAAGATACCGAACAGACCATCGCCCCCGGTAAGCTGACCGTTCAGCACCATGACCAGCTGCGGCTGAAGGTGCTTGAAGGAACCCAGGCAGGTAGCGAGCTGGGCGGTTCACTCCCCTGCGTGCTGGGCAGAAAAGATGCCGACATCATCATCAACGACCCGATGGTCTCCAAACGCCACGCAGCCATCCAGATCATCAACGGCAAACTGCTGCTGATCGACCTGCACAGCACCAACGGCACCACCCTCAACAACGAACCGATTACCCAGCGGGAGCTGAAGCAGGGGGACCGGATCGGCATCGGCCAGACCGTACTGCTGGTAAGTTCTCTCAACCTTTCGTAAACAGACGCTTCACCCCGGCCAGCAACCCCTTTTCCTCCCCGGCAGTCAGCAGGATGACCGAGATATTGTCACGTCCGCCACGGCCATTGGCACAGGCCACCAGCTCTCGACAGGCCTCCTCCGGGTTCCTGGCCACCCCGATCAACGCAGCGATCTCCTCATCCGCCACCATGCCGAACAGGCCATCGGAGCAAAGCAGCAGACTATCTCCCGCCTGCAGTTCCAGCTCATCCAGGTCCACCTGCACCGCCTCCTCCTGCCCGATAGCCCGGGTCAGGACGTTGCGTCCCTTGGCAAACAATGCTTCGTCACGGCTCATCAAGCCGGCCCGCACCTGTTCTTCGATCCAGGAATGGTCCTCGGTCAGCTGCCGAAATACACCCTGACGCAGGAGATAGGCCCGGCTGTCCCCCACATGGGCGATCGCCACCCTGTTGTCTGCAACGGTCAGGGCCACGATGGTCGTGCCCATACCACGCCACTCCGGCTTGGAAAACGACGCCTCAAATACCGCCCGGTTGGCAAAGCGGACCGCAGAGCCCAGCAGGTTGGCGGCCTCTGAGTGGGCTGCATCTGTCTCACCCACCAACGGCGCATGCCCCCTGGCTGCCATCTGCAGGTAATCCCGCAGGGTGTCCAGGCAGATCCGGCTGGCAAATTCGCCCCCCTTGTGCCCCCCCATGCCATCGGCCACGGCATACAGCTGCAGGGAAGGCTCCAGCAGGATCGAGTCTTCGTTATGGGGGCGCACCTGACCCACGTCGGTCTGTCCAAAGGCGGTTAATTCCATAGCTTACCCCAATTTATGCAGGCACATCTTGACATGCTCCACCACTTCCCGAGCATTCTGGTAGCGCTTGGTCAGATCCTTGGTGATCAGGCGGTGGGCAATATAGGCGCAGCACTGCGGAATATTCGGATCGATCTGGGTAATCAAAAGCGGTGGCTTGTTGGCAATGGCGTACATCAGCGCTGCAATACTGTCACCGACAAATGGTTTCTGACCGCAGAGCAGTTCGTACATCGCCACCCCCAGCGAGAAAAGGTCGGAGCGACCATCCACCTTCTGGCCGGCCACCTGCTCCGGCGACATGTAGCTGGGGGTACCCAGCACGGTACCGGTCTGGGTGGCTGATGAGGTGGTGATGCGGGCGATGCCGAAGTCGGCGATCTTGACCGTGCCGTCCTTCAAAAGCATGATGTTGGCCGGTTTGATGTCGCGGTGCACGATCCCCTTCTCATGGGCAAAGGCCAGCCCTTCGGCCACGCTGCCGATGATCTTCAGCAGGGTCTTGGCCGGCAGCAATTTTTCCTTCTTGATATAGGGGGTCAGGTCAGACCCTTCCAGCAGTTCCATCGCCACATAGGCCAGATCCTCCTCTTCACCCACATCGTAAATGGTCACGATATTGGGATGATTGAGGGTACCGGCCGCCTCAGCCTCACGGAAGAAGCGTTTCTTGGTCTCCTCCAGCAGATCCGGGTCCACCTCTTCAAACCGGACGGTTTTGATCGCCACCAGCCGGTTGATCTTGGGGTCTTTGCCCAGATAGACCACCCCCATGGCGCCACGGCCAAGCTCCTTCTGGATCTCATAGCGTCCGATGGTCGGGGCCGAGACCGTGACACCGCCGGGACCGGCAATAATGGTGCCTTCACGCCGCCCACTGCCGCCAAAGATCATGGTCTCGCCTGCCACCTTCATGGTGGCGATCCGCTCCTTGATATCCTTGTAATCACCGGCGGTCAGGATATGCTCATACACGGCAGCGGATTTGTTAAACATCCGCTTGCGCTCAAAATCCAGGGCCAGGTTGTAGAGCAGATCCTTGATGGTATCGTCTTCAATCGGGCACTTGCGGAACTTCTCAAAGGCCAGGTCCAACAGCCCCTGCCCCTGAAATGACAGCCCCAGCATCTTGTTGGTCTCGATACTGTCGCTCTCCACCAGTTCGTTACGCTGCTCCGTCATCCGGTAGCGCATGGAGACCAGTGCCGTATAGCCAATGGCCAGCAGCAGGGTCGGCCCCACCATGCCCAGCCAGATCCCCTGCCCCGCAAACAGCCAGACCGCCGCACCGTTCCAGATCAGCAGCAGACCCGCAGCGATACCTGCGCTTAGACCGGCCTTCAGCCGGGGCATGGCCAGGGCCAGAAACAGGCCGAACAACAGCATCACTGCCAACTCGGCCCAGCGTACCCAGCCCGGACGGGCAATCACGTTGTTGTTCAGCAGGTTTTCAATGGCAGTGGCAACCACCTCAATACCGGGATAGGTGGATTGGAAAGGGGTCACGGCAAACCCGGCAATGCCGGTGGCCACCGGGCCGATCAGGACGATCTTGCCCTTGAAGGTTTCCGGCTTAACACTGCCTGCAGCCACATCAAAGAAGGAATAGGTGGGAAAGCTGCCGAACCCGCCGTTGTAGCTGATCAGCATCTGGCCACGTTCATCCACAGGAATCGAAAGCCGTCCGGCCGACAACCGGCCACCGGAGATCTGCAGATCTTTGGGGGGTATCCGCAGATAGGTCAGGACTGACTGCAGGGCAAAGGAGGGAAACAGACGGCCACGGTAATAAACCAGCAGCGACTCGCGCCGCACCGTGCCGTCACTGTCCGGCAGGATGTTGATATGCCCCAGGGAAAGCGCCTTGTCGGCAAAGGCCGGGATCGGCGCTGCCAGCTCACGGGCCTGTTGCAGACCGGCCGGGCCGGCCTGCTCCTTTGAAGACTTTTTAAGATAGTCAGGCAGGTTGGGATCAGGGTAGCCGGCCTGTTCCCCCAAGGTAAAGAACAGCGGCAGGATCACCTTATTGGTGCCGGCCAGCGAGGCAGCCAGCAGGGCATCATTATCCAGTCTTTGTTCAGACTGGCTGATCGCCTCCAGCACCGCCGGACTGCCACCAAGCTTGGCCACCGTCTCCCGCAACGCCTTTAGCTCATCAAGACCGGAGTTCTTGTCCGCCTCGGTATAAAGGATATTGGTGCCGATCAGGGCCGGTTCACAGGAGGCAATCTGGGCGGTCAACTCAGCCATGTAGCCCCGGGGCCAGGGCCAGCGTCCCAACCGTTCAATACTGGCATCATCAATGGCCACCACCACTATCGGCGCCTGTGGCTTTTTAGCCCGCAACCTGGCCCGCAGATCGTAGCTCTTGTACTCAAGCAGCTGCAGCGGATACCACTGCAGCAGTGTTGCCAGCAGCATCAACAGGGTAATGACCCCAGCCACCAGCAGATGTGCATGTCGTATTCTGGGCATCTTCATAATTACTCCAAAGCTACGTTTCAGGCAGGAAAGCCTGCCTAATCCCACAGGCTGTCCGGCAGATTCACACCGGAAATCAGCGCGGCCACCAGACCGGGATCGGTCAGAAAGGCGGTCACACCATTGCTCAGTTCTATGCTGCGGCTCATCATCGGCTGCTGATTCATCGCCCGCGCCAGTGCGCCGAATGCGGCATCCATGACCATCCGGCGCGTGGTATCCATCGGCACGGCATGGGCAGCGTCAAACTGATGGGGGTCCAGGGCAGTGAGACAGGCCGTTTTATCCAGCGATGTCACGGCACGGCAGACCAGGGGACGCACCGGATAGATACTGCAGCTCCCCTGTGCATCGACAAACGGACAGAGGGTCTGGCGGTGTATCCGTTCATTGTCCTCCATCCAACGCACACGCAACGCATGGGACTGCAGGCGCTTCAGCTGGGCATCACACCCGGCACCGGAACAATGCATGGAAAGCCAGCCGGCAATGGCAACGGCTTCAGGCAGCAGCGCCGACACATTCAGGACACAGCAATGGAAGCAACCGGCCTTACAGGCAACCGGTTTATGTCCGGCCAGCTGCTCGGCCAGGTCGGTATAGGCCGACATGGTAGCGACAAAACCGGAGGTATCATGAACCGTAGCCAACAGATCAACTGCCAGCCGGTACAGCCGGTTTTCCATCTGGTGCAGCTGTATCACGCTATCGGACATGATTCACCCCGCCTTTGGTGTCTCCTACTCTAGCGGAAAAATGGCAATCTGCAAGGCAGGCAGACTGTTTTATCCAAAGACAGCAGACAGCTACCGCAAACCGGTCCGCGCCAACAGGATGCCCAGATATTTGTTTAAGGGATTATTGCGATGCAACCAGCGGATCGGCGGCGCCTTACGGGTGCCCAGTTCCTGCAGCAACTGCAGAATGGACGTGCTTTTGCCGCGGGCCAGCCCCTGCCGCAACACCTGCACCGCCTCGGCCTTCTGCCCTGCCATCAACAACAGCCTGGCATAGTAATAGTACTGTTGCGGATCATCGGGAAACTGCTCCAGCGCAGAACGGCACAGCTCTGTGCCACGGGCGACCTGCCCCCGCTCACGGGCAACACAGTACCCCAGCATGGCATGCCACTGTAAATTATCCCACTGCCGCAGGGCAGCCTCAAGCAGCAGCAACGCCGCCAGCACATTACCGGAATCAAGCGCCCGACAGGCCCGCTGGTACTCCCGTTCAGCCGCCTCAGCCAGTTGATCGTCCATCAGCACGACCTCCCCTAACCCAGATACAGTTCATCCAGCGACAGCCGGTATCCCGGCAGGAAGTGGTCCAGAAAATAGATAACTTCAGGCAAGGGACTCTTGCGCAGGCTTTCCAGATGCTCTGCCCCTGCCCGCATAAACTCCATTTTGAGACAGAACTCCCGTAGTATTTCAAGACACTTTGGCCAGACGACCATAATCGATCTTGGCGTTATGCCGTTTGTCCAGCGGAATTGCATCAAGTTTCCGCACCGTATCAAGCTGCGCCCATGCCAAAGCGGTACGCACGGCATTGGTGTCGATATACGCCCCTTTTTCCGGCTGTACAAACAGTATTCGCTGCCCCTGGCGGCTGACAAGCGCCGCCCTGGCAACGCCGGGGCATTGCCGGGCAGCACATTCCACGGCAAACGGATATACTTCGCCCCGCTCGTCAGTGATGACTGCACCGCTGCGCCCCAGCAGCCACAGCCGTCCGGCGTGATCAAAGTAACCACTGTCGCCGGTACGGTGCCAGACCGTGCCGTTCACCCGAAACTTGGTTTCCTCGTCACCCGTGCCGTTCAAATAGCCCTGCAAGACATGACCGCCGCTGACCACAATCTCACCGGTCTTTCCCGCAGGCAGGCAAATGGCTGAAAAACCGGCGTCATCCAAAGGCTCCAGCGGACTACCCCAGCGGGAGACAATGATCCGAACAGCAATCTCCTCCACCGGTTCTCCGGCCAACAGTCCTCCGCCCGATGTCATTGCGTCCAGATCATCACTGCTCATCGCCTGGCGGCTGATATGGGCAATCGGTTCAGCCTCGGTGGAGCCATACACCGCTACCACGTCAGCGTCGGGAAAAATGGCAGCGAAACGTTCCAAATGGTCGGGAAAAACCGGCGCGCCGCCGGTGAACAGATGCCGAAACCCAGGAACCGTGCGCCCGCTTGCTTCACACGCACCACAGAGGCATGCCAGAAATGCAGGCGATGCCACCACGGATACCGGATGATGACGATAGATCTGATGCAGAACCGGCAGCGCCTTAATCTTTCCGGGATAACGCAAATCGGCATCCGGGATCAGGGAGGTAACTCCCGATGCCAGGTTGGCCAGCACGAAAATCGGTAATGTGGTCAGATCAACCGCGCCGGGGGTCAGGGAAATGGCCCGCTCCAACACACGATGCTGTTCCAGCAGAAATCCATGGCTGCGTACTGCCGCCTTGGGCTGACCGGTACTGCCGCTGGTAAAGGTAATCAATGCCGGTGCATCGGCTACGCATGGAGTTATTGTTTGACACGGCTTGATCGTTTCGGCCCGCTGCCACGGTATGCAACCCGGCATGAAACGGCTGAAACAGATATGTCGGGGAATATGCCGCAACGCCGGTGAAATCAGGCGCAGCAGATGAGCCTTGGAAGAAGCGACAAGCGCCTGAGGGGGGCGAATGGCACAACAACGTGCAATATGCTCCCGTCCGGCTGACGGATCAAGGAACATGGCAGTCATCTCGGCACGGAACAACGCCATCAAAGCGATATACAGTTCCGCCGACATCGGTTGAAAGACCAGCACCGTGTCGCCCTCGACCAGGCCTGTTTCCCGCAGCAGGGCCGCTCCTTTGGCCGAGGCATGGTCAAGTCCGGCAAACGTAGTCACCCGCTCCCGGCCAGCATGCATATCAATGATGGCCGGGGCATCGGGACGCTCTTTTGCCTGACGTTGCAGAATCTCAACAATATTCATGAAAGCAACCGTGAGTAGAGCGTGTATTGACGAATCTCCCGTCCATAGTGGCTGCTCATGGTTCGGGAACGGTTATCTTCATGCATCAAGGCATGGATTGCCCGTGTAAATCCTGATAAACGTGCATTGTTGGTCACCTCTGCCATCAAACAGGCCCCAATCCCCTTACCGCTCATTTCCGGCAGCACTGCCATGGATTTAAGAATGACCGTGTCAGCAGGATGACCGTGCCTGATGCGTGCCATGTCCGGCAGGGCAAAAATAAAACCGATCGGTTCGCCATCCCGTTCAGCAAGCAAAACCAGCTCCTGACGGATAAACGGCTGAACCTGAGCGTACATGCGGATAAATTCATCACGGGAAATATCGGTGTAAAGCAGATTATTCCTGAACCCGGCAATGGAGAGATCGTATATTCTGGTCAGTTCTTCCATAAATGTATCGGGATCAAGAGGGCGGATACGAATTCCGGCGTTACGCAGATTTTCCATTATACCGTCAGGCGGATGTACGGCTGTTCCAAGATCATCATTCAGCGAGGTATAGTAGCGGGTCATCGGTATAAACTCTGCTGCCTCAAACTGCGCCGGATAGGTATCGGGATTATCCGGCTCCATGAAAAATGTCGGTTCATCCCCCCGGCGAGTTATCAGGCGATAGCGGCGCCAGGTACTGCCATCCACAGGCCCGACAGCCAGGCTGCAGCCGTTTTCTCTCAATATCCTGCCCACATGGTTCAATAACGCCTTAGCCGATTGAGTATCACCGGCGGCATAATGCCCGATGAACCCAAGGCGTTGTCCCTGGACCTCCGGCGTCTGTTGCCACCAGAGTGAACAGCGGGCAAGAACCTCCTGTCCGTTACCGGTCAAGAGCCAGTGCGCATCAGGCCCCTGTCCATCCAGATCTTCGGCACTTACCAGCGAAACCGCCTCTGTTCTGCAAAAGGCGGATAACTCGCCAGGATGTTGTATACAGACAAAGGTATTCATCGGTTAGCTCCTGCTTGTTTTTTCAGACAGATACAAATCGTATCAACGGCTTCCCCATCCCAACAACAGAAACAAAAGAACAGACATTCCAACAGCAATCGCCCCGCGCCCCAGCCAGCGGCCATAGGCCCATTCATCGCCACCATACTTTCGGACCAGCTGCTGATGCAGGAAGGCGGTGGCAAGTAACAGGGGTATGGCAAGAACAGCCGCAGACAACGCGGTCACAATCTCCGGGGAGACAAACTGTTTTCCGGTTTGCATGTTGTTGATCACCGGCAAAAAGAACAGCGGCGCAAACACCAGCCAGGAACGGGAGAGGGCCGTCAAAAACCGGATCTGCACCGATTGTTCCGGTTTGACATAGTCCAGCTGGCTCATGCCAACCATGACAGAATGGGCTGCGTAGGAAAGCACAAACGATTCAAACAGACCCACCATCCGGTTACTTTCCTGAAACACCAGCAGCCAGAGCATACCAGGCGCAGCCACCGAGGCCACCGCCCGTACGGTATGCACGGGATGATCGTTCTCCTTGCTGCGAGGCCAGAGCAGCGTATAGGTACAAAAGAGCACCAGTGATACCGTCAGCCACTGCCACCCGCCCAAAGCCCAGTTCATATAGCCCACCAGCGCTGCTGCCAGCAGGCCACTCTCCTTGAGGGTAGTACGTCTGCGCCAGATAAAGACCAGTAGCGCCAGCAACAGGATGGCGCCCAGCCTGAAGAGAAGCTCGTCAGCTTCCAGCATCAGGTAACGTCGCAGCAAGGCATAGCAGCCAAGCGGGATAAAGAGGTTATCCAGCCCGCCCACTGAAACCGCTTCAAACAGCATCACCAGAATTCCCAACACCAGGGCGATAAGAAGCGATTCTGCCCGACCGGTGTCGCTTAATAACAGAAGTGGAACATGGGCGCTTAAAAAAGCCACCATGAAAAAGGCAAGTGACCCCTCGGCACTTTTGGTTCCCTCGGAGGTACAAAATCGATGTTGTCCGTACCGTATCCCCACCAGCGCAGCCACGGCATCGGCAAGCGTCAGGGTTAACAGCGGAATAAGATAGAGCAGCCTGTTTTCGGAGGAGAGCACAAAGAGCGCCGCCACGGCCAGGGGGAAATAGACTTCGCCCAGGGAATGACGTTCCACCCCGTTCAAGACAGTGCCGAACTGCTTCTGTAGCGGCGCGACAAGGCGCGTCCCCGCCAAAGCGGCTACCGCCAGCACGGTCAGCAGCAGTACCGGCCATACTTCCCTGAACAGCCAGGGAAAGGAGAGCGTCACCATCCCCATCAGGATATGCACCGCCTTGCGGCTGGTCTCAGGATGCAGGCAGCAGCGAGCGCTTATCAGTTTCAGAGCGGCCATGACGCCGCCTAGCAACACCAACACCAGCAGTATGCCAAACCAGGGGGAGAGCATCAGGCAATCTCCTCCAGCACAAAGGCACTGTAGAAAAAGGCTTTATCCTGCTTAAAGAGCCGTTGTGCCTCCAACTCCAGAGAGCGGAGTTCCCCGGCCATACTTTCGGGACGGCTGCGCAACGCCAGCATATTCCAGTAGGCCAGCCGCCCACCGCTTCGACCGGCCCGCACCAACCGCTCCAGCAGTCGATGAAAATTGTCCTCAGACATATATTCAAAGATGTCGCTCAGATTAAAGCGGTCAATGGAGGCCGCACCTTCCTGTTCCAGAAATTCCTCCAGCGGCAGGCAGTGCCATTCCAGACGGTCAAGGTTGGCGCGGATGGCTTCAAAGTTTTCAGAACGCAGGGCAAAGGGAAGCGCCGTGGTGTGCTGGCCGGTCAAAATCCATTGCAGATAGGGATTATCTGCTGGATTGAGAGCAGTAAGGGCATGACAGGTGCGGGCGAGAATCCGCTCGGCCACGCTCCCCTCCACGTAGCGGAAAAAGCTGGGATCGCGCCCCAACCTGCCCATGACGAAACGGGAAAAAAACAGCCGAAAGAGCAGCCGCCAGCGCCAGGTATCCCACTGTTCACGGTAGAACTGCTCCCGCTCCGCCGGTGCACCTCCCGTCAGCAGCCGATCAATGCTGCTTCGGTAGTGTACCAGCGGGATAATCCGCTGGCGAAACAGCGCAAAGTACCGTTCAAACTTACCGGCTCCGCCGATGCCGCACGTCACTTCGTCAATATGGCTATCCCAGAAGGCACGCGCAGCAGAACCGAGCTGCGAACAACAGCGGCGGTAGAGTTCAACCCGCCGCAGACTCGGTCTTGAACCGATCAACTCCAGCAGTTCAGGGTGTGACAGTTCCCGGTAAGCGGCAACCCGCAGTTCCAGACAGGCCAATTGAGAGGGATTCAGATCCAGGGCAACTACCCGTCCGGCCCCGCAGGCCAGCATGGAGAGCGAGTTATCTCCGGCTGAAGCAATGGAAAGACAGGTATCGCCCGGCTTGATGGCCAGTCCCTCCATGAGAATATCGGCATCCTCCCAGCACTGGGCATAGCGAATGGCGGAAAAATCAGCGTGGCTGGCAGCCTCACTACGCATCGTGGTATTCCTCCAGATGATCAAGTTTCCGTACTACCCCGCTCGCGCCATCCATCTCCACCAGATCGCCGGTTTTAAGCCAACTGGTGATGCCGGAAATGGAAACTACTGCCGGAATACCCATTTCGCGGGCCACAATTGCTGAATGTGAGAGCAGACTGCCCCGTTCCACCAACAGTCCGGAACAGGCCGGAAAAAGCATGATCCAACCGGGATCGGTCCGTTCTGCCACCAGGATTTCACCCTGTCTGATCACCGCGCCACGGGGATCGGTAATGACTCGTATCAGACCACGAACCACGCCGGGACAGCAACCAAGCCCCTTGACAGAATCACCTTGCGGGGCCTCCGGCGCAGCAACGGTGGATCGGCACGGCTGGGCATGGCTGACCATGCCACGGGTATCAAAACGATCCGCCGGGGGCTCCCCGGCCTGCCATCTGTCAAACTCGGCCCGCCGCAGCACTGCCAATCCTCGCAGATTGGTACTGGAGGTTATTCCCTCCACAAAACCGAAGATCTCATCCTTTTCCAGCCAGAAAATATCACGCGGGTTATCCAGAATCCCGTCGGCATGGAAGCGTTTCCCCAGCTCAACAAAGATCCGCCGAACCCGCCCGAAAAGGCGTGTTCGCTCAAAACGGAGATTTTCCCGGTCACGCACCCTGCTCCGCGCCTGCCGCAACACCCAGCCGAACAAAAGGCGCTTGAACGGCTTGCCTGCCAATGCCATCTGCACCCGCTCCTCAGCTCCACGTCGGATGGCAGCTTCATCAAGGGGTCTGCCTGCCCC
>Ga0074199_1000751_pt1 | contig 41302 bp, 36 predicted proteins | sample EPASupsiteSAE347_FD_64528 | JGI IMG/M metagenome (GOLD analysis project Ga0074199, IMG submission 64528) | Bioremediated contaminated groundwater from EPA Superfund site, New Mexico - Sample SAE3-47 | ecosystem: Environmental > Aquatic > Deep subsurface > Groundwater > Contaminated ... | reverse complement strand
TAGAGGAATGGGACAGGGTATTTGATGAGCAGGCTCAATTCGGGGGTATGGGTGTCTGGTATATGGACATCAAACGCTGCCGTCTGGAAAGCAAGAAAGCAGAAGAAAGTAGTATTTACTCTGTCAGATGATTTCAAAGCGGGTTACATTTATCCGAATTTGAATCACTTTCATTCAGGAATACGGCAGAGCTTTTAAGGTGTACGGGAGTACACAATCCGAGCTGTATTTTGGGTGAGGGAAGGAGGTGGTGTAAAAGAGGATACACGTTTATTTATAAGCAGCAGGTTTTGTCAAAATTAAACTGGAAGGGATCGTTTATGATTAAGAAACACTCCACAGTTTCCCGTCGGGATTTCATGAAGGGACTGGGTCTGGCTGGGGCAGGAATCGGCGCAGCTGCGGCGGTTACTCCTGTTTTTCATGACTTGGATGAACTTATGTCTTCATCTCAGGCAACACTTAGTCGCCCCTGGTATATAAAGAACAGGGAATTCGGGGATATCGGTATAGAGCTTGACTGGAATCTTATCAAACGCAGAGATTTGAGGCAATATGACAACTTTACTATGAAACATTTGCCGTTCCAGTATCCCGGTGGCCCGCCTGCTTTTATGCAGGGTATGGAAAGCGCTGCCCAGAAAAATAGCGACAGGCTAAAGGAATTGTGGCCTGATTATAAAGCAAGCACCAGAGATCTTGCTTTGGCAAACGCATTAGGTTCAGTTGGTACATTTGGTACTTACGCCTTAAATACTACTCAGGGAGGATGGAAAGTAGATCCGGCTCCTACTCCCGAAGAACTGGGCATCCCCAAATGGGAAGGCACTCCGGAAGAAAACCTTATGATGATAAGGGCGGCTTTCAGCGTAATGGGTCTGGGCCCGATGGTAGGTGTCTCCGAGCTGAATGAAAAGACCAAGAACTTTGTCTATGAATATACCGGTGATTCCTGGACCTGGTTACCTCAGGGTCAGCCGAGTGAGCATATTATCTTTGATGATAATATCAGTGAATTTTACCGAACTCAAAATCCCAATACGCTCCACATACCCTCTTCACACAAATATGTAATCTCAACCCATAACTTGTCTTTAGACGAGCTTACCCGCCGTACCTATTCACCGCTTGGCACACCGGCCGAAGCCATTTCCTACAGCCGTGTTGCCATAGCCAAAAACTTTGTTGAAGAGTTTATACGCGGGTTAGGTTACCATGTGGTTTATGGGCATGCTCTGCAGCCGGCGCTTGTCTGGGACTTTTTGAGTGGTGTTGCCGAACATTCCCGCATGGGTCAGAACGCTGTTTCGCCTGAATATGGTGGCATGATGCGGGCTCATGCTACTTTTTATACCGACCTGCCTTTGGCATTCACCAACCCCACCGATGCGGGCTTAACTAAGTTCTGTGAAACTTGCGGTATATGCGCTGATGCTTGTCCCGTAGGTTCCATATCCCCGGTAGGTACCGATCGCAATTGGGATAACGCTTGCGGTCAGGACTGGGCAAATGACATTCAGAACGGCGGCACAGAAACTATGTACAATATCCCCGGATACAAGGGGTGGAGGTGCAATACCTTTAGTTGCATGACAACCAAAGCGGCTTGCGGTGCTGCCTGCAAGTTTAGCTGCCCCTTCAATGCTCTCCGCAACGGCAGCTTTATGCACAGTATAGTTAAAGCAACCGTATCAAATACTTCATTGTTCAACGGTTTCTTCAGGAACATGGAAGAAACCCTGAAGTATGGGTATATGGCTAAAGAGCCGTCATCCTGGTGGGAGACACCTGAGGCCTGGTACATTTATGGCACTAACCCGAATTCTTTACGCCAGTAACAAAAAAAGGAGGGAAACCGTAATGGAGAATTTTATACCTTTCATGCTGATTGGGGTTGCTGTTACTGCTGGCCTGTTCGGAGTTATCTCCTGGCTGCGTAAGAGCAACATAAAAGTCAGCTGGTACGAGTGGCTGATAGGTATTGTTGGTCTGGGGCTTCTTTTGCTGGCAGTCCAACACCTTTTCGGCGCTATGTCAGAGTTGTTTTCCTATGCAGCCTGGATGGGATTTGCGATTATAGGCATACCGGCTCTTATCCTGCTGGCAATTGCTTGGCAATTAGTTGTTAGGAAAACCAAGAAAGCCTAGGTTTAGTCCTTATCAGTACACATTGAGGGAGGGGAAGCTATATTCCCCTCCTTTTTTTATTTTGCCTGATTTTACCCGGACCTATAAACGAGGGTCTATCAGAACTCGAATTTCCCAGCCAGTTATATATGCCTGAGTAGCCCGCCCTATCAATTTCAAGTCACATTAGTTGCTTTGGCGAAGATCGGGGGGAGGGTTGGTCTCTGTCGAAACACGGAAACTAGGGTTTGTTAATAAGCCGATTAAGTGCGAATGATTTACCCCGCTCCTTTTCCAGTCTGACATGAAACGGGACTCATTTTAGGGGGGCAGGTCAAGGGCTGCTTCTGCTGATTAGTCATATCTTGTCTTAAATAGGCGGTACAATTCAATTCTGTAATCAAAAACGAGTATAAGGGAAATACTACAAATCAATTGTGTCTTTTATCTTTAATTTTTTCATACTTGATACCAAAAGTTTCTCCAAAATACCCTTAAACTGGTCAATTTCCTTTTCGTTCAGATCCTGAAATACTTCTTGGAAAAATTCAGGGTTAAAAGATTCCTCACAAATTTGCCGGCCTTTGTCAGTCAGATTAACTCTTATTCTGTTTTTCCATTCTGAATCCTGCTCCAGAGTAACCAGCCCCCTGCTTTGCATTCGTTTCAAATTTACAGCAATGGTGTGCGGTTCTCTAAGGAGCTGGCGGGATATTTGGATTGGAGTTGGAGCTACGGGACTATTTTTTACAACCATAAGAATAGTTGACTGTTCCGGGCTTATATCCAAACGATGCAGGTTTCGCTTAGAGAGTTTGTAGAGAATATTTCTGGTTCGCATGATTATGCCGAACAACTCAATATTTTTATCTTCAAAATCAAAAAGGAAAAAATTAGACATATTCTTAACTCCTTATGATTCTAATTTTAACTGTTAATTTTCTTATATTCAAACTCACTATCCTATTGACTAAGGTGATATAATTTATCTATATAGTAAAACCACATAGATAAACTGCTTCAAAGGTTTTACAGGCAGCCAAATTTGTGGCTGCCGATGCAGATAAGGAGGTGAATATAAGCCAAATCAGTTTGGTATTTCCTACCTAAATAATATGAATGGAGTGTAAATATGAATCAATTCCATAGCACAGTAAGCAGACGTGACTTCATGAAGGGCCTTGGTCTTACAGGAGTAACCTTGGGTTCTGCCAGTGCCTTAAGTCCTCAATTTCGTGATCTGGATGAACTTGCGAACTCAGCTAAAGTAGTTAACAAACGTGGTTGGTGGGTCAAGGAAAGAGACTACGGCAATCCCACCATAGAAATAGACTGGAACTTGATGAAACGCCGTGATTTACGCGGTTTTTCAAACTGGGATTATGCAAGTTTGATGATGGCCTTTCCCGGAGGTCCGCCGGCGTTTAAAGCAAACACTCCGAAACAGGCAGCCGCTGTAACCGCAAAAGCAAAGGAAATCTGGCCTGACTATGCAGGTCCGACTATCCGGGATAAGGCTTTATCAAGTTCTTTTTGGGCATCGGCCTACGGTCATTCCGGATATTGCCGCAGTCAAAATCAGCACGGTATGCCAACGGAAATACCCGCACCCCGTCCCAGTGCAATAAACACACCTGTGTGGGAGGGAACACCTGAAGAAAATGCAGCCATGCTCAGGGCTGTTTTCAGTCTTGTCGGGTTGGGGCCGGTAATAGGCACTACTATGCTGGACGAAAAATCCCAAAACTTTATCTGGGAGTATTCCGGTGTAAGCTGGACAGGTGATGAATCCGTTCCAGGCAATAAGCATATTGTTTTGGATTCAGGTATAACCGAATCCTATGTGGATGCGACCAGTTTCCACATCCCCACTTCGCAAAAGTACGTCATCGCAACTCACAATATTTCATGTGACGGGTTTCTGCGCCGCTCTATGGCGGGCGCAGGTTTTTCCAGCACCGAAGAAATGTCTTATGTCCGGGTTGCCTATGCAAAGAGTATTGTGGAGCAGTTTATCCGCGGGTTAGGGTACAACGTAACCTACGGGCATGATCTGCAATCAGCTGTGGCTTGGGATATGTGGAGCGGTGTTGGTGAACATTGCCGTATGGGTCAGGTTATCGGTTCTCCTGAGTATGGCGGTTTGCTGCGCACCCACGCTGTTTTTTATACTGATTTGCCGTTGCCGGTAACCAATCCGATAGATGCCGGGTTCGTCAAATTCTGCGAAACCTGCGGTATCTGTGCCGACACCTGCCCTGTAGGTGCAATACAGGAACGCGGTATTGATCGTAGCTGGGATAATAATTGCGGCCAGAGCTGGGCTGATGACAAACAGGCCGGCGGCAGCAAGGTAATGTATAACATTCCCGGTTATAAAGGCTGGCGTTGCAACCTGTTCAGCTGTGCATTTACGCCTTGTGCCAGCGCCTGTAAGAGTAACTGCCCGTTCAACGCCATAGGCGACGGAAGCTTTGTACACAGCATAGTAAAATCAACTGTTGCCACCAGCCCGATATTTAATAGCTTCTTTACCAGCATGGAGGGTGTTCTGCACTATGGCAAGCAGGATAAAGATCCCGCATCATGGTGGAATAGCCCTGATGAATGGTTTATCTATGGCACTCATCCCAATCTGTTGAGACAGTAAGCTACTTAAAAAAAGGAGAAAATTGATATGGAGTATTTCATACCCCTTATGCTGGTCGGGGCTGTTGTTGCAGCGGCTCTTTTCGGTATTACCAACTGGCTGCGTAATCGGAATCTAAAGGTAAGCTGGTACGAATGGCTGATAGGCGGCATAGGATTTGCTCTGCTTCTACTGGCTATCCAGCACTTTTTTGGAGCTATGGAAGAGATCTTCCCGTTTGCAGCTTGGATGGGGCTTGCGATTATAGGTGTACCAGCCTTGATACTTATGCTGGTTGCCTGGCAGCTGGTAGCCAGAAGAGCTAAACAATCCTAAGCTAACGAGTAGGAACAGGCATTTTACAAGGAGGGAGTTTACTCCCTCCTTGTTTTATTGTCCCAAAGTTTATTTGAAGCCAGAAATGGGGTTTATAACAAGTTGAACTCACCATCCTGATATTTACGTACAAATGGCCTGGCTTAATAGGCGAGGGTATATGAACGTAAGAATTCGGACGGGAAGTTCGCGGTATCTGATAAATCTTTATCTCGTTTATAAGCAAAATGGCATATATTAAGAGGGGGAGATATCTCCCCCTCTCTTCCAGATATACAAGACATTTTGGATTAGGCTTTCTCAGCCCTTTCGACTGCCAGCCACCCGGTATTTCGTTGCACCAGCAAATCTATGTCAGGGTGCCATGAACATGAAGTAGCCGTTGTTCTCGGCATTATTCATCATATCCAGTACATCCTTGGCAATAAGCAGCTGATTCTGAGTCCAGGTGCTCATTTCGGCATCTACCAAAGCCAGTAGCTGTGCCACTGTGAGGCTGGATGCCCCAAACAAGGTCTCGGCACCGGCAAACTTACTCAGATACACTGTTGCACCCGGCCTCATGGCCGCATCAAGTGCACCACAGGTCTCTGAATCATCGTCAGTTGCACCTATGTATGACTCAAGACTCAGCCAGGCAGCCAAAAGCTGCTTCTGCACCAGTATGCGGGCTTTTTCCTGAGTCATTTTACCTTTTTGGTCAGCTGACAATAACAAGGTATTTATCTGCTCTGCGGTTAGGGTGCTGAAATAGGCGGAATCAGCATTAACCCTGTTAACAATATCTGTAATACAGTCAGTTGACCAGTGGTTATCCCAGTTTCCCCAGTAGCCTATGGTACGCGGTTGCCACTGGAAGATAGTTACCGTCCAATCGTCGGTATCCCTGTCAGCGGCACCGGTGGCATCAGTACCTACAGCGGTAGCTATATTGGTAAAGAATAGCTCCGTAATACCTTCACAGACAATCAGGTCTGAACCAGTGAATGTCCATATTTCACCCGGCTCCAGATACCCGTTGCCGTTAGTATCGCCACCGGTAAATACCAGCCCGGCAATCTGGTCATCAGTCAGGTCAACATCCAGCGAACAGTTGCCGATATTTGTCAGAGTATAGGTATAGTCGGCATCCAGTTGTTCAAAGTAACCCGTATTAGCCGGTCCTGTCTTGTCCACCTCTATGTTCGGGGTATGCAGTATTGGAACACTAAAGGTGTCTTCGTCAGTGACTTTGGTGGTATCCCAGTATCCCTCGGCCGTTGCGGTATTATCTACCGGCCCGGCAGTGAACCATGGTACCAGATAGCTGCCGGTAAATACCCATACTTCAGTCAAGTCCAGCAGACCGTCGGTATTGTCATCACCGCTCTGGTAGGTAACCGGAGAAACCAGATTATCCACTACAGCCACAGATGAAAGCGGCACATTGCCGGTATTGGTGACGGTATAGGTGTAATCTATAGTTGTATTTTCAGTAGTAGAAACGGGTAAACCCTCTTTCTCTACCTGAATACCGGGGTCAGCTACAAATTCCTCATAGCCCACATCCAGTTTAAAGATTAACCCACCCGGATTATATTGATAATATGGGCTAAGTCTGAAGGCGGGAGACGGGCTGTTGCCGTCGTCTGACCAGAAGTATTCATTGGCCGCCAGAATTGTAATGGTATTTTCACCATTTACCAGCATGGTATCCGGCACCGCAATATGCCCTACAGTTTGCCACCCGGTGGTAGCCACATAGGCTTCATGCAGGTTCGTAAGCTCCCATCCGGCTACTTTGGCGGTAGAAGAACGTGCCAAAAAGACGCCGTTTATAAATACTTCCCAGCAGTTATCTGCCGTTATATGCAAAGTACCTGCTTGAGGTGTGCCGTCAAGGGTAAAGTGCTGTTCAAATACCACTACCCGTCCGTTGGTATAGGCGGCTGCATCATACAGGGGGTTGCTGACATCATAGCCGCTTGTACCTTCGGCTCTCTGGGTTTCCCATATCCAGTCAGCTCCGGGATTAGTGGATTGAAAATACAGACTGGTTCCGGTATCCCAAACCGAGCCCAAAATATCAGGTGGTTCGGTCACATAGCCGGTAGGATATGGTTTAGGTTCCTGAGCGAGCACCGCACTGAGAGGTGAACCGCTTAGGTCAACGTATACTGATCCCCCTCCAGCCTTATTGTATACGCCTACAATCTCAGTTGAAGTGCCGCTGCTGATAGATACATTTACTATCGCCGCGCTTACAGGCACAGCGGAAAACAATCCCAAGCTTACCAGAATTGAAAGTGAAAGCAATATTGATAGCGCTCTTTTCATAATAAGCTCTCCCTCCTTTGAATTGCTATCTATGTACTACCGGCAATCTCACTTAATTCAGAGCACCTCCTTATAAGCATCTCTACAATTTGACCAAAAACAAAACCGACCCCTAAAGGGCCGGTTTCACTATTAGCTCCCCGCTATCCGAGTGAACCACATATGGGTAGCGGCTCAACGCTTCCCCTTAATTTTGCTGATTCCAACACCATTATTGGCCTGCAAAAGATGCAAAGTCAATATCACTGATACTATATTTTCATTACTATACATTACCACTGCTATATCCTGCCCGGTTTGTTATCCATAGCCCTTAATAATTTAAACGGATACCCATATGCGTTTGTCACCTCTCGGTTTTAAAGAGTGCGGCTTAGGTACTAGGGCAAAATAGGTGGGGGAAACCGGCAACTTCGGGGTAATGCAAGCTATATAGAGTTAAATTATGCAAACATACCGAAAAAATTTCTGATGGCAGAGATGACCTGCCCCTTCCAAGAATGAGTTCAGTTTCATGTTAGACTGGGAAATATGGAAGGGGATGGCCGGGCTTTCCGGATACTTAATATCATCGATAAATATACTCGTGAGTATCAGCCATAACAATCAACCGGCAGTTGACTTCAGAAGATGTCATAGACCAACTTTTTAACCTATTTGTCCTGAGGGGTATCCCGGAACATACCCGGTCGGACAACGGGCCCGAATTTACCGCCAAAGCGATACGGAAGTGGCTGGTCCGACTTGGCTTCAAGACTCTTTTCATAGAACCCGGCTCTCGTTGGGAGAATGGCTACATTGAATCATTTAACGGCAAACTGCGGGATGGGCTGTTGAACTTGGAGATCTTTACTACGCTTGCCGAAGCTCAGGTATTCATTACCGACTGGAGGATGCAGTACAATCAAGTCCGGGCTCACAGCTCGCTTGGTTATCGTCCTCCGGCACCGGAGACAATAATGACAGCGGTCACTACTTTAAAAGTGGTATCACTATTTGGGGGGTAGGCCAAAGTTTAATCTACTTGCTTTTTGGATGTTGATTTATAATTTGTTAACTTTTTAGATTTATCAAAAGCTAGCGGTAGAAGGTGATCTCTGAAAATTGAAAGGGAATGAATTATATAATCTTTTTCTTCGTTTGGTAAAACGCTTAGCAGGGTTTGGTTTAGTTGAACAACGTCCCTGCTTGCACGGGTAAATACATCTCTGCCCTGCTGGGTAATTTCAATTCTGACCATGTTTTTTTGCTTAAGATCTTTATGTTTGGTAATAAAACCATCTTTTTCCAACCGGCCTATTATTGCCGAAACAGCTGCTGGCTCATAGACAGTAGCCTTGGCGATGGCATGAGGTGTCGGATTACCGTTAAAATTGCTTATCTCATGCAGGATTGCGAATTTTTCCAGAGTGATTTTAGATTTCCTTAATTCGCGTGTCCATAGTTTAGAAAGCAGATGGTGAGATTGAAAGAGTAAGACTTTCAAGTACCAATTAGATTCTATTGTTGATTTAGGTGACATATTTATTATCCGAGTATCTAATTTTCTTGATATATACGAGGATATCAGATAGCCATGTATTTAGTCAAAAGTTAAGCATAAAGTACTACGCCATTTGGACGATGAAATATCCTAACTATAGCGAGGTGTTGCAGCATATAGGAAATAGCACTTTTTAGATCTCTGATTGTGTAGTAAAACAAATCATAAAAGGAGGATTGCCAAGTGAATATATCTCATTCAACATTATCTAGGCGTGACTTTATGAAAGGCCTTGGTCTGGCCGGAGCCGGACTGGGTGCGGTTGCCGCATCAGCACCGGTATTTCATGACGTGGATGAATTAACGTCCTTGGGTTCAAATGTTAATAAATATCCGTGGTATGTTAAAGAGAGGGATTTTAAAAATCCCACAGTAGAAATTGATTGGGATACTCTGGAACGCCCTAATGCCAACAATTTCAAATCTCACCCCAGACCTAGTGCCGCTGATTTTACAGCAGCAGGCGTGGTTGGCGGCAATATGACAGACCTGGAAACCCCTGCCGAAGCATTAGCGCTTTATGATTATTGTGAAAAAGAATTTCCCGGCTGGGACAAGGGTTATGCCGGTGCAGGCGATATCCGTTCTACTGCGCTTGATAATGCCTGTAAATTTATGATGATGGGGCAATGGCCTGCTGAAATATATCAGGGCGGCAAACGCATAAACGTGCGCAATGCTATATTAGCAGCCGGTGGTACCGCCACTTTCAGCTCATTTTTAGGCCCTCAGGCTGCCACTACCATTCGTCCTCAGGACTTTGGTGCTGCTAAATGGCAGGGTACACCGGAGGAGAACTTTAAAACTCTGCGTAATGCCTTCCGTTTCTTAGGCTGTCAGGATGTTGGTTGTGCCGAAATTGACAACGATACTGTTAAATTCTTCCACAAAATAAAGGGCGCCGGCAGCGGCTTCAATACCGGGGAAGCAGGCGGCAAACAGATTGCATTTAAGGATATAGATGAAGCCTATGAAACGGCAGATGAGTATGCCATACCTAACAAATGCAAATATATTATTACTTTTACTGCCCGCCAAAGCTTTGAGGGTACCCGCCGTCAAGCCGGTATTACCGAGAGTTTTTCTGTTTGGTACTGTTACGCCCGTTATGTCAAGATGATCTGCCACATGCAGGAATTTATCCGCGGTTTGGGCTACCAGTGCTTGAATATGAGCGGCTTGTACTTTTCAAATCCCTTATCGGTTATTACCGGTCTTGGCGAACATGGGAGGATGTCTTCCCCTGCCATTCACCCCAAGAATGGCACTACCAATAGGGCTAATGGCTGGGCACTTTTAACAGATTTGCCTGTAGCACCCACTAACCCCATTGATTTTGGGGCATACAAATTCTGTGAGACCTGCGGTATTTGTGCTGATGCCTGTCCGTTTGGTCTTATCCAGAAGGGTGAGTCAACTTGGGAGAACCCTGCTGCGGCTAAAAATGGATTGGCACAAGGCCAGTTTAAGGGTTGGCGGACCAATAATACAGATTGTCCGCACTGCCCCACTTGTCAGGGTACCTGCCCCTTTAACTCTACCTCGCAATCTTTTATCCATGATATGGTAAAAGCTACTACTACCAATCTTCCCATGTTTAACGGGTTCTTTGCCAACATGGAAAGGTTTATGGAATATGGCCGGAAACCGCAGTGGGAGTTCTGGGATATAGAACAACCCACCTATGGTTTTGATACCACCGCCTAGTAAAGTGAAAGGATAAGAATATGTATTTTATAGGTTTAGCTGTTGGAGCTGTATTTGCCCTGTCTATTTACTGGCTCATCAAGCAAAATAAGAAGATTACTTGGTGGCAATGGCTGATTGCCCTAATCGCTACGATTGCTCTTTTTGCGGCTGTCCAGCACTTCTACGGCTCATTGGCCGAAAATGATACCAAAGCTGCTTGGGTAGGCATGGGTATCTTTGGCATTATTGCAGTGATTTTAGGAGTGGTTGACTGGCGTCTGATAGCCGGAAACAAAGAAAAAGTTTAATCAAAAGTCTTTCAGGTTCAATAAGCGGGGGATTTAATCCCCCGCTTATTTATTTGTGGAAAACGTAGCTTAGACACTGAGGCAAGAGTTTATCAGATACCTCGAACTCCCCGTCTAACTATTTACGTACAAATGGCCTGTCCTATTAAAGGCAAGCCACATTATTAACTTTGGTGGAGACGGGGGAGGGTCGGCTGCGGCCTGAAACACACGGGGACTGGAGTTTGGCTAGTCGTATTCCCTCAATAAAATTTGAACAGTTTAAGTTGCGGGGTATTTAATTAAACTAAAGGGTGCGGCTTAAGCCGCACCCTTTTTATACGTTTTTAAACAAACATCAGGCAGGGATTAACAGTCTGGTTTATGCAAAATGCAAATAACGGTCTACCAGCTTCTGGATTTCATCATTTTTACCGTAGAACCTCTGGCTAAGGTCATTGTCATTGTATGACTTCAGAATTTTTGCCAAGCCATCAATTACAGTCGGCGGGAATACGTTGTCCTTCTCGTATATCTGGCGGTCTTTTATAAGGCATTCCGCCGAATCCCAGCAAGAAGAAGGCAATTGGGGGAGCGCCTGCTGGATTTGGTTATTTTCGTCAGCGAAAATATTAACATCAACATAAAGTTTTTTGGCTAACTCTAAGGCATTTTCCATCTCAAGCCCATGCCGGGCGGCAACGGCTAGCCCTGCCATAAGCAGGTGAATATTCGCCGATCCATCCGGGCAACGGAATTCTACTGTTTGGCTGTCGCTGAAGGCGGTGGGCTCGTCTGTTTCCTGCGGATTGGCATCCTTTGCCATATTCCCCACGTTTAACCAGCCTAGAGGCACACGCACCAGAACAGAGCGGTTGCGGTCACCCCAGCATATATTGGTAGGAGATTCCTGGTGGGGTACCAGTCTGAGGAACGAGAGCGGGACAGTGTTTCCAAGGGCAGTTAGTGACGGAGCCAGTCTTAGGTAACCGGCAATGGCCTTGCGTGCTGTTTCGCTGAGACCACCACCGTTAATCAGTGCATTTTTGCCATTATTCATCAATTTGGTATGTACATGCAGGCCGCTTCCCGCGTGGCCAACCAGAATTTTTGGTGCAAATGTTACCACAACCCCGTGTTTGTGCCCCATCATCCGCAGTATCCACTTGGCAATAACCAGCTGGTCGGCGGCGTCTTCAACTGGCACAGGCAGAAATTCTATCTCATTCTGTTCCATCTCGTGATCTTCGTTAAATATGTGACCAACCTCAGAATGGCCGTATTTTATACGGCCTCCCGCCTTGGCTATTGCCTGCATTGCCTCGTATCTTAAGGTTTCCCACTTGCAGAAAGGGGCTGATTCCTGGTAGCCCTTTTGGGTTGTAGCGGGATACTGGTTTTGTTTATTTGCTATCACGTAGTATTCCAGTTCACCCATAGCTTGAAAAGTCAGGCCGGTGCTTTTCAGCAACGACTGGTTGGCTTTTTTAAGAATATTCTCAGGGGAACTCGGCAGAGGAGTGCCGTCTTTCGTATAGTACGAACATAGCAGTTCGAGTGTCGGCGTAGTCGAGAAAGGGTTAACAAAAGCAGTTTTGTAGCGAGGAACAATATACAGGTCACTTGAAGCTGAATCAATGTACGAAAAGAGGCTTGAACCGTCAACTCTTTCGCCGGCGGACAATACCCTGTCCAGTTGCGGCTTGCTACTTATTACAAAATTCAAGGTTTTTAAGCGACCGTCACCACCCAGGTGCCGAAAATTAACAGCTTTAATGTTATTGTCTTCTATAAATTTTATCAGGTCTTTTTTAGTGAATTCTTCGGGAGGTTTTCCTAAATGCTGGGTTACCGGGTTTGGGTTTAGGGCTATGCTATCATTTACCATATTTCCATTGTTCCTTTTCAGATAATTTTAATGATAATTGCTGTGAAATTTTATTATTGTTCTCTTCTATCACATCTCCTATTAAATCCGATAAGGAGTTGTATATATCACTTTCAGCAATTTGCCGGCTTGATAATGACCTTTTGAACAGTGCTTGAACTTCAAACCGATCTAACCCAAGTTTAGTCATACGTTTCTCCTTTGGAATTTGTCTCGGCAGGATAAAATGTTTGGTACAGCCAGTAAAATTGACAATAAAGGGTTTGCCTATTTTTTACAAACTTCGCGCTGGGTGCATGTGTTTTTGCTCTTTTAATACCCCCTTAGATAAGCATTGTCACTCAGGTGCATAATAGAAATCTTAATCTCAAGAGCTGATTCTGAAGTGTCAATAATTCGCTCTATTGGTCTTGAGCCTGATTTATGTAAACTTATGGCATACGGTATATGGAATTAGAAGAAGGATAAGGAATAGGAAGAATTCCCTGTTCCTCTCTTTTATACATGTACATTTACCCATCATGCCTGCACCGTCAGGAGAGTTTAGAACCTTTGGAAGAGGAAAACAGTCAGGCCGCCTTTGTGGCCAAGCAAGGTGGGGATAAGCCGAAATTTGTTTCAAGACGTATTTTATTGGTTTCGGGCGCCAGTCACTCTCCATCTTTAAATTGACTTGTTAAGAATATCTGGTATTCTCCTTATTGAAAATACTGGAATAATACCTATATAATGCCTATAATATATGAGTAATATTGAATGAATCTTCAAGAGAATAATAATTCTCCGGCAGTTTACCCTGTATCGGGCAAGCCTCAGGATACTAGTTCTTGTCTGAAGCCGATTTCGCTAACTGTTGAAGGTCAAACTGATGAAGTTGAAATAGCTTTGCGGGAGCGGGTTAAAGAACTGAACTGCCTGTATGGCATTTTTCAGCTGGCAGAGCGCCACCATTCCTCTTTAAACCGATTCCTGTTTGAGCTTTCCAATTTTCTACCTAATGCCTGGCAGTATCCTGATATCACCAAAGCTAAAATAGTTTTTAGAGGACACTCCTTTTTATCCACCGGTTTTCAGATTAGCAAATGGAACCAATCCTCTCCGGTTTTGTTAAATGGCGAACTGATGGGTGAGTGCACTATTTACTACACCGAGGAGCGCCCTGTTATTTACGAAGGCCCATTCCTTAAAGAGGAACGGATTTTGCTCAATAACGTTGCCGTGCAGATTGGCAATTTAGCTGGACGTATTGCCATAGATGAGGAATTGGAGGAGATTAACCGCCAGCTTAAACTGGAGCGACAGGCATTACAGGAAGCAAATACGGCTTTGAAGGTTATTTTGTCTCGGGGTGAAGCTGCTCGGCAAGACATATATAATGATATCAACCAGAACGTTGACAAGATATTAAAACCTATTCTCCTGTCATTGGAGGCTCAACTTCCTCCTTCACAGAAGATCTATACCCAGCTGATTCTTTCGAATTTGGAGGGAATAAGTTCCTCCTTTGTGACAAGCCTAACTGGAGTTTGTAACTGCCTGTCACCCGTAGAGATTGCTGTTTCCAATATGATCAAAAACGGGCTAACTACCAAAGAAATTGCCAGTTTGAGGGGTGTTTCGGCCGCTACCATAAACCGTCATCGTGAGAATATCAGGCGCAAGTTTAAAATTATCAATCAAAGTGTCAATCTGTCGACTTTTTTGCAGTCTAATCTGAATATTTTGGAATAACTGATATTATAGCTATTCTTCTGGTTTAGGTTGTTCTTAACGGTTACGGGTCTATAGTATTGTCTAATCAGTTTTGAAGATAAGGATTACTCGAAACCAAATCCTTAGCAGGATATATAGTTTTGTAGCTACACTTGGGGTGTTTAACTTGACTGGTACCTCTGCTTCTGGTCATACAGTATTTCTTCGGAGACCTTACGGGCTTTTCTCCTTTGCCGTATGGGTTGGGCTTATGATACCGAGTATACCCGCTATTATTACCCCGTTTTTACTCAGATATAGAGATAGAGGTCTCTCGGACATCTATACTCCCCGTCCTGATATTTACGTTCGAATGCCCTCGCCTATTAAGGCCAAGTCACGTTTTTAGCTTTGGTGGAGACGGGGGGAGGGTTGGCTGCGGACTGAAACGCGGATGGAGTTTGTTATTCTTGAGGGCTATATGGCTTTTTGAATGTGAAATCTGTAAGCTATTTGCGCTCTATTTGCTGACACTTTCAGTATAGATATGGTGGGATAGATTTTATACCTCATCTGTTTTATATTTTCGCATAATGTGTAATGAGATTGTGATAAAATAAGGGGGAATTGGAGGCAACCATGGTGGAAACCGTGAATTCTGATAATTTGAAGGGCCTTTGCCATTCTGCAGCAAATGATCAAGGATATTTGATATCTCAAATGAGCCAGCCGGAGCTGGTTTCTTTACTTGATAATACGATATACTCATGGAATCACCGGGAAATTCGCCCGTCACATATTTTATATATTATAGAGCATGTTAACCAAAGGTTGGGAACTCTTGATAAGGCGTATTTGAATGCCGAACCGGTTTCGGTGTGCTATTTTTCAGCACTTCAAACTGTAGGAGCTTTACTGGTTCAGACATATCTGGAGACAAAAGGATTTAAAACTGAACTTCACGGTATAACCGCCAATACCGATTTGGAATTGCTCATTAATAAATGGAATTGTAAAAAGCCGGATAGCATAGTTTTTAGTTTTTCTGCATTTCAGTTTATTTACAGCATTCAATCCTATTCAGATGAATTATTGAAAATAACCGACGATATATTCGCAGGCGGAGTAGTTTTTAATTTGGACGAATCTTTAAAGGATCTTCTACCCAGGTTTGTTTTTCCCGCGGATTTAACTGATTTGGCGAAATTGATTGATGGCAGATATTTATGCAAAAGCAAAAAATCGGAATAATCACCTGTGCTTCGATTCTTGACCAGGTCAAGGCTTGTCCTGTAACCAGCGAACATAAAATATATCCTCTGGCACCCTGCTGCCTGTTTTCCATCTCCCCGGATCTTCTAAAACATATTTTTAATGAGGCTTGCCTTAATAATGACGGGGCGTTGCTTATTTATGGGAACTGTCACCCCAAATTACAGCAGATATTAGCAGGATATGAAGATCGTATCATTAAACTTAAGGGTGATAATTGCTGGGAAATGATGTTGGGTGCAGAGATTGCTCAGGATTATCTGGCAAAGGGCGAATGGCTAGTCAAGAATACACTCTGTACATCTCTTAGAAAAGAAGTATTTGCATCTTATGGAGCCAACAGAGCCGAAGGCAACTTGATTCATAACTGCCACACGAAAAAGATAATCGCATACAAATTTGAACCTGATAGCCCCAGAGAAGAGGAAGTGGCTTCGTTTGCAAAAGCGTTTGATGTGCCCTTTGAGATTAAAGAAGGGGATATTTCAAGTTTCAATGATACATTGCTCCATGGATTAGATAGTGTCAAAGAGTTGATATCTAGAGATATAACCATCGGCGACAAGCGAATACTTGCCAGAAACGAGCTTAAGGAATCTGCCGTAAGCGAAGCATATTTTAAATTGGATGTTGTCAGTAATGAACTGCTCTTTATCAGTCCTCAGATAACCCATTTATTAGGATATACACCTGCTGAGTTTGAATATTTGTATATGTCAGACCACGAAGGCACTATGTATGCAGATAAGGAAACCTATCTGCGGGTATCCGAAGAAAGGTTTACATATTTTTCCAAGTGCTTGATGCGTGGTATTCAGCAGCCGGCTTCTATTGAATATCAGGTCAGACATAAAAATCAGACAAAATTGTGGCTGAGGGAAAGTTTCCAGCCCAAATACGATGATGACGGAACATTTGTTCCTTACTTCACAGGTAAGCTGGAGAATATAACTGTTTGGAAGGAAGCCGAGGACCATCTTCAAAAATCTTATGAAAAAGAGCTTCAACTTAGGGTAGCGCTCGAAAAAGAAGCCCAGAAGCGGATTTATTTTACATGGGCACTTGTCCATGAATTAAGAACACCACTTACTCCTATAATTTTGGCCAGTGATGCATTGCACAGTGTTGCAGTGGATAATAAACTCAAATCACTGGTAAATAATATCAATAACGGTGCCAGCGAACTTAATACCCGTATAAGTGAGTTACTGGATTTGGCTCGGGGTGAAGTGGGTATTTTAAAATTTGTTCATGAGTCATTTGATTTTAATGCTGTTATCCGCGAAATTAGCGAGTTTTTCATGCCTGAAATCAGGTTGCACGAACAGAAGTTTTCAGTTAAATTGGAATCCGGATTACCGGAAGTATCGGGAGACAGAGGCCGGATTAAACAGGTAGTTTCCAATTTGCTTGAAAATGCTATTAAATACTCTGGTAATGGATCTGAAATAAACATACAAACAGCTTTAGCGGGGCAGGAATTTTTGTTTACCATTTCAGATTCAGGTCCTGGTATACCTGAGGATAAGCTTGAAAATATTTTTGATCCTTACAGATGCGGCAACGAACTGCATCCAAGCGGATTAGGTTTGGGGCTTGCCCTTTCAAAGATGATAATTGAGAAACATTCAGGGAAGATATGGGTTAGCAGTGTAAAAAATAGCGGCTGTTCGTTCTCATTTACCTTACCGAAAGTATGAGTGTCATTAATTAATATGAAATTACTGATAATTGAAGACGATCCCCAGATAATAGATGCTATTTCCAGTGTCCTGAAGATAGTTTGGTCAAATATCCGTGTTTTATCTAGTACCAGCGGGAAAGGGGGAATTGAGTTAGTTGAATCTCAGAATCCGGATGCGGTTTTATTGGATCTGGGATTGCCGGATATAGACGGGTTTGATGTGTTAAGGCAAATACGGGCATTTTCTTTAGTCCCGATAATTATCATAACGGTTTGTGAAGATGAAAACATTTTAGTAAAAGCCTTTGAGCTGGATGCGAATGATTATCTGGTAAAACCATTCCGTCAGTTGGAATTGATTGCCCGTTTGAAGGCCTCTATGAAAAAGCGCCGTTTTATGGAAGAAGATTTATCTGTAACCTCTGCCAATATACATTTTGGAAGAACTGTTCAGGAAGTATATGTGAACAATAAAAGGCTGTTTTTAACCCAGACTGAAGGAAGACTTTTGTATCAGCTTGTTTCCAAAGTAGGCAAGGTTATAACCGTAACCGAACTATCGGAGGTGCTTTGGGGAGATTATATACCCGGTGCTTCTGATAATATCAAAAATTATATCTGCCGTCTTCGGCGAAAGATGGAAGAAGATCCTGCCAATCCTAAAATAATACTGAACCATCATGGTATCGGGTACTCTATTCCCGTTTAAATTTGAATCTCCGCATATATCCCCCTGTTTACTAAACAGTTACTATTAAATACTTAACTGGTATGTATTTCTACCCCTTGCGTTACGCCCTGTTTTATATCATTAGAGTACTAAAAATCTAATGGAGGGTGTAATGGTAAAAAGTCATTCAACACTGAACCGCCGCGACTTCATGAAAGCTTTGGGCTTTGTTGGAGCAGGAGTTGGGGCATTGTCAGCTGGTAGCCCTGTCTTCAAGGATTTGGACGAAATGGCCTCTGCAGGTTCCAGTAATAAGAGGGCATGGTGGATTAAAGAGGTTGATACTCCTACCATCGAAATTGATTGGGATATGCTGAAACGCCATGATGCCACTACTATACCTCAAGTTGCGTATGCCAGTTTTGTAGGGAAAGATGTGGCTGCTGCTCAGGGAGCAAAACAGAAAGCAGACCGTAAACAATGGATCGCAGAAGATAAATCTGGTTATACCCTGCGTGATTATGCACTCTTTGATGCGGCTGCTTATGGCTGGCAGGCAGGTTTTTCACATGACTTTCTCGGGGATACTACAGTTACTCCTTATGGCATGGGCAGCCCATCTGATCTCGGTTTGCCTGCTTGGAATGGCAGTCCCGAAGAGACTACCGCTATGATTCGTCAGGCCTTCCGTTTTCTTGGCACAGGCACTATTTCCATAGTAGAACTGAATGAGAATAATAGGAAACTGGTTTACGGCGTAGATTGGGACGGTAAAGCTATTGTTTTTGAAAACGTGGAAAAAGCTTACGAGACGGATAAAAAACGTGTGATACCTGAGAAATGCAGGTATGCAGTTGTGTTTTCTATGCCCATGTCAGAGGAGATGAACAAACGTGCTCCTACATTGCTGGGTGATGCAACAACCGCACTTTCCTATTCATTGAGCACGCTGTTTCAAATACGAGCTCAAAGATTTTTCCGTATGTTAGGCTATCAGGGTCTTGGCAGTTTCACCTATGTAAATAACACCAGTATTAACCCTGCATTGGCTGTTATAAGCGGTATGGGTGAGCAGGGGCGTCTGGGACAGTGTGTTTTCCCTGAATATGGCACTATGGCTAGGTTGGGAAGTGTCATCACAGATTTGCCATTGGTGCCGGATAAACCGATTGATTCCGGTGTCTGGAATTTCTGCAAAACATGTAAACTTTGCGCTTCTCATTGCCCTTCGGGTGCTCTTAATCCGGATGATGTTCCTTCCTGGGATGTGAAATACTCCGGTAATCACCCCGGTAAGAAAGTTTACCATTGTGACGGTATGAATTGTCGCGGTTACTGGTATGACCTGACCAGCCTTTGTTCCATATGTGTTGCTAGCTGTGTCTTTGCAAAGAAAAACAAAGCAGGTATTCATGACATTATTAAAGCTACAACTGCCGTAACACCGGCCTTCAATTCGTTCTTCAGAACTATGGATCAGGCCTTTGGTTACAAGTATTCCAACAGAGATCCGGAATCTTGGTGGGATATAAATGGTGAGCCTATGTTTGGTATTGATTCAAGGTACTAATCTTAGGAGTTTAGTTCGATTGATTTGCTAATATAATATTAGTACAAAATGAGGAGTGATTATATGTGGTTTATCATGGGGACCGTTGTCGGTATCGTAATACTGGGTTTGTTTTGGTTAATAAAACGGAATAACCTATCTCTTACCTGGTATGAATGGGTAATCGGAATAGCAGGCTTTGCACTGATGCTGCTTACTGTTCAGAATTTTATAGGAAGCTTTCTGGAATATGAACCTAGAGCGGCTTATATGTTCCTGTTGGTTACCGGATTACCATCACTTGTTCTGCTGGGAGTAGCCTGGCAGTTGGCTGCTAGAAGGGTAAAGAAAGCCTAAGCAGAGTTTATAAATCATGCTGAAGCGGAGGATTATGTCCTCCGCTTTTTTATTTTCTTCAGGCTTAGTAAAACGCCCATGGATTTTTAACGTAATTGCAGTGTACCTTCGGTTAAATGCACCCCAATATTCCTCTCTTGAGCTTATATTGCATGTGTCACTAAATACTTATTAGTTAAAAATAGTACATATTTGTCTAAAATTCTAAGCATAATGGCTTAGTTAAAATACGCTATTTGGCTGATATAGTAATAGAATAAAGTCATTATAATAAAGATAGTAAACAACTACATAATACTAAAGAAACAATAGGTTGAACACAGGTACAAAAAAGATTTCACTGGATAGTATACAGGGATATTTGAGATTCTACTGCTAGAGAGGTCAAGTTGGTATTTGGTTTTTGTACAGGACCTTTGGTTGTGGTGGTTGATTAGTAGGTTTGAGTAAAATCTGAAAACTCTTAGTCAATATAGATTTTGCCTATAGTAGGCAAGTATTCCCCCTTGCTTATTTTTCAGTCATGCGGAAAATCAAAAAACAGCTTACGCCTTGGTTTGTTTCTGATTAAGCAAATATTTAACAAAGAGATTAGTTAACGATTATACACACATATACAGCCATATCCCTTAATAAAAGGTCTGATAGATATAACTGAAGTGAGGAGGTGATCATCTGGCAATTGGCGTTCGGGAAAGACCGAATGGCTCTTTAGAAAGACCTTGGAACCATATTTAAAAAGGAGAACCAAATGAGTAAGTTTCACTCAATGGTAAGCCGCCGTGATTTCATGAAAGCCATTGGTATGGCTGGAGCAGGTGTTGGTGCTGTAGCAGCCACTACTCCCGTCTTCCATGATTTGGACGAGCTTATGTCGTCCTCTTCGGTAACACCGGCCAAGCGTCCCTGGTGGGTCAAGGAGCGTGAGCTTTTTAACCCTACCTCTGAAATTGATTGGGACTTGATGCAGCGCTTTGACAGGAAGAATGAGGCTCATTCCCGCCGTATTGCTACCATGTACAGGTCTGTTGAAACTATTGATGCGGCCGCAGTTACCCAGAAAAAGATAGATGCAGATCGTATAGCCAAACAAACCCCTGGTTTTGATACTAAATATCAGGCTCTTAAAGCCGGATACAGCGGCAGTACGGAATCACCTGCCTGGGCTTATCCTGGTATCGTAGATGAGGCTGACTGGGCCAAGACCCCTGAGGAACTGGGTATGCCCAAATGGTCAGGTACTCCGGAGGAAAATTCCCGGTTGCTGTACGCCGCCTTGCGGTATTACGGTGCCATGTTTATCGGTTATGCCGAAGTGGAAGACAAATGGCGGAATAAACTTTTCGTGAAAACAACCACTGATGCTGTACGAAATTGGACATGGACCCCCCAGAATCCTGATCCGCCGGAATCTGATGAATTACGCTATGTCTATGAAAATGTTGATCAGCCTTATTCCGAACTGCGAAAAGGAAGTACCGGCAGAAGTGCCGGCAAACATGTTATTCCTTCTAAACCTCTTTGGCTGATAACCATTGCCACCGGTGCTTGTATGGAAGCTACCAAGACACTTGATTCCACTATAAGTAAATCCAACAGCAGTACCGCTAATAATGGGCATGAAGCCCTAAAGGTACGCACCTTTAACTTTGTGCGGGCTCTGGGTGGTTGGAGAGCTTTCGGAGACGGCGGTCACCAGACTTCCGAATCCAACTTCAGTGCTGCCATGATCTTAACCGGTCTAGCTGAAAATTCACGTCAGGGCAACTATTGTCTTACTCCTGAAACCGGTCCTAACCATATTCCCTTTACCATGCTGACCGATTTCCCCTTAGTACCTACTAAGCCCATTGATGCCGGTCTGTTCCGCTTCTGCCACTCCTGCAAGAAGTGTGCAGATGCCTGTCCGTCACAGTCCATCTCTCATGCAGATGAACCTTCTTGGGATGTACCAGACGTAGACGGCAAACCCAGAGTATTCTGCAATCCCGGTCACAAAGGCTTCTGGCCTGACATGGCGAATTGTAACTACTACTCCAAGGGTGGCGGTACCAGCGGCTGCTGGGTGTGCTATGCCAACTGCACCTTCAGTGAAGACAAAGCCGCCATGATGCATAACATTATCCGCGGTACTGTCTCTACCACCAGTTTGTTCAATGGCTTCTTCTCCAGTATGAGTAACACCTTTGGTTACGGACCTTATGAATCACCAGAGGTATGGTGGGATATGTCCCTACCGGCCTATGGCTTTGATAGTACTATTGGTGCCGCCAAGGGCGGTTACAGCAAATAAACGGGAGGTAATTAGATATGTGGTTTTTCATCGCCCTGATTGCTGGCGCTGGAATTATGGGTTTGGCCTGGTTGCTGAAAATCAAAGGCGTCAAACTCACCTGGTATGAATGGCTTTTGGGCATTGTGGGCTTTTTCCTGGTGCTTATGACCATTCAAAACTATTTCGGTTCTGTGGCCGAATATGAGCAGGAAGCGGCCAATATGTTCCTGCTGGTACTGGGTTTGCCCGCAGTTGTGCTACTGGCACTGGCCTGGTCTTTGGCTTGGCGCAGACGCTCAGCCACTTAAACGGGTGTTTAACAGTCTCCCCTGAAGCCGTTAAAAAGCCTCAGGGGAGACACTGGGTAACACACAAAATGATATGGCAATCAGATTTAGATCTTCATATAAAATCAGTGAGGGAATATGTACACAATGAATAAACCTCTACGGATGGATAGAGGAATTGATATTGGCATTCTTAAGTCAGAGCTGAAAAAGTATCTGACTGAAGAAGAACACAAACACAAGGGCAACATAGTTGGTAGTCAGAAGGTCTGTAAGCAGTGCGGGTTTTGTTGCCTTAGACAGCCCTGCGTACCTACCCCTAACGAATTTAACAAGGTTGCTAGTTATTTGAATATGACCCCTTTGGAGCTTGCCAGCAGGTATGCCGTAGTAAACGAAAGTGAAAAAGGTTTTTATATGTTATGGGCCAGGGAAACCCAAGCTGATATGGTAGGCAAATATTTACCTTTCCACCGTACTTATGACCGGGGGTACTGCATATTCTTTGATAAGGATATCCACGCTTGCATGATACATGATGTACGTCCCAGAACTGCCAAAGACACCAAATGCTGGGAAAAGAAGAAAAAAGATTTTAATGCAAACTGGACGCTTGAGCAAGTAAGAGCCGTTTTGCCGAATTTTAATCCTGATTGTGGCGGCCTGTATGTAGTGAATCAAAATGGAAAACTTGAGATGGTTTATATCTAGCACGATGGGCTTGATTTCATAGTTGAGGAATGCAGGTAAAAGTGATGACGAATATTTATCATATTTCTTATACACCGGAAACCAAGGAGATATCCCTGTTCTTCTGGGGGTGTAATTTTAAGTGCCTTGGTTGTTTGTGCAAAAAAGAAACCCACAATTTTCTGCTGTCAGAACACTTACATCTGCCATTTGAAGAACCAACCGTGATTGCAGATTCCCCTGAACAATTTATCAGCTTTGAAGATCTCATAAAAACGCTGGATAAACTGGAAATAAAGAAAGTTTTGCTGGAAGGGCAGGAAGCCTCGCTTGACCCGCTGTATCCTCAAATTACCCAAGCCCTTCACAAAAGATATAGTAGTTACAATACCCTGTGCAGCAATATTTATAGCCTGCCTTCACTAAAGGATACTGATGAAATAGCCATCGGTCTCAAAGCTGTAACAGACAGCATTCATAAAGAGTATACCGGTAAATCAAACAGACAGGTTTTGGCAAATTTTATCAGTCTTAATCAGGCCGGTCTAAAATTATCAGTGGCTTCGGTATTTATTCCAGGTTTTATAGATATTACTGAAACTGAGAACATTGCAGAATTTATTGCTCAGGTAAATAAGGATATTCCCTATCACATACTCCCATATTTCAAGTCTGGTTTTAATCCGTGGCGGCACCCTACCCATGAGGAAATGGAAGCTGTTGAGAAGACAGCCCGGAAACATCTTGGGAAAGTCCATAGTTGGAAAGGAGACGAGGAAATGAAATATGAGGTGGTAAAGATATTTTGACGAACATATATCATATTTACTATACGCCTGAATCCAAAGAAGTATCCCTGATGTTTTGGGGCTGCAATATACGTTGCCGGGGCTGTTACTGCAAAAGGAGAATATACAGCCCTATGCTCAAGGATTTTGTTGGACAGCATGTAAATGATGATCCCGGTCTGGCCGCTCCCCCGGAAAGATTCCTGAGTCTACACGAGGTTATGCAGGAACTGGATAAACTAGATTTTGAAAGGGTACTGCTGGAAGGGCAGGAAGCCTCATTGGATCCTGAGTATGCGGCAATAACCGAAATGCTCCACAAACGGTATGGGACTTACAATGTGCTCTTGACGAATTGTTATGAACTACCGGATTTGAAGGATACGGACAAAGTAGCCTTTGGTATCAAAGCTGTCAGCCCGGAGTTGCATCTGGATTACACCGATGTTCCCAACCAGCAGATTTTGCAAAATTTCTATGATGTATACAAGAGCGGTATAGACTTGGTAGTTGAATCCATTTATATACCTGGCTATATTGACTATCACGAAACAGAAAACATGGCCAAATTCCTTAGCAGCATAAACAAAGACATACCATATGTTCTGCTGCCGTATTTTAAAGCGGGCAATAATGTCTGGCGGCGGCCTACCCCTATGGAGATGGAAAATGCTGCTGAAGTGGCTAAAAAATACATGAGCAATGTATACCACTTTCGGGGTGATGAAGAAATAAAGCAAGAGGTATTAAGTGTCTTTCCGGAAGAAGGCAGCCTAACCTTTGGCAAGCCGACGCCTTTAGTTGGAAGTTTGGGATACAAACATGGGTGGAGGCCTGATTTACAGGAGAAGGTGCTGATTCAAGGAGCAGTATAGGATAAATACGCGGTATTAATATTCTTCCGGTTCTTTATCTCTCAGTTTCCATCCTGTAGCTATAGCTACAGGATGGAAACTGTACTGGTTTACATACAGATTGCCCTCTTCAGTTTTGCAAAATTAAAAGGCCGCTTGCTGCGGTAAGGCAAAGGCAAATTCTAACTGCAAAAGCGGCCTTTATTCTGAAGAGTGGTCAGTCAGAAAAGTAATTGTGTTTATTGATGTACGCTGTTTTAAAGGTGATGGCGGCCTCGGTAAAAATAATATTACCATCTCCACCGATCCTGTAAACAGGACTGCTAGCTTGAATAGATTGTACCTGATAGCGTAATCACCAAGTATAGATGGGACACTGTAATTTGAAACTCCCTAGGCTTCATATATTTTGACAAACTATTTAGGAGTCTGGTCTTAATTTGGCGGCTATGGATAAGTCCTATCTCCGCCACCAGATTCCCAAGAATAATTAGAGCTTAAAAGGTAAACCGACTATAGTTTGGGTATCTTAACTGGGTTTTTATTCCTGCTTATTTTATTAAAGCCTGTAGAGATTTTTCAGCTACCACTACCACTAACTCCCCGTCCATGTTTTTACGTTCAAATGGCCTGCTGGCCTGCCCTCATCCGTGACACCACTTTTTAAGTAGTTACCGTTGTTATTATTGTCTCCGGCGCCGGAGGACGATAACCAAGCTAGCTGTGAGGTCAGACGGGGAGGGTTGGTCTCTGCCTGAAACGCGGGGACTGGAATGGGCAGAAGTGGTAGTGACTGGCGTGCAAAATTTCGGCTGAGTCATCCCTGTCAGTTTCATGAGTGTTCGGATAATCCCACTTATATACAAGATACCACTTGATATTGACATGTCCATGGTTTCAAATCTGAATTTTAATAGCTACTGTATTTATGGATTTCTTAAGAAATAACCCAAGCCAGAACGGTTTACTATTATCGATGAAGTATTGGCCGCTTTTTCTATCTTTGCCCGCAGGTATTGAATATGAACCTTGAGTTTTTTGATATTTTCTTCATTATCTTCTCCCCACAAACACTCCGTTAGCTGAGCATATGTTGCGGTGTTGGGTGCGGCCAGAATAAGTTTTTCGAATAACAAGCTTTCATAAACGCTAAGACTAATCTTCTTGTCCTTGATATTGATAGTCCTCTGTGTTTTATCAAAACTGATATTACCGAAACTGAAATCATCGATAGTCTTTTTGCGGATTAATGCCTTAATTCGGGCAATTAATTCCATCTTCCTGGGTGGTTTGCTGATAAAATCGTTAGCTCCCAACTCTAGTGCCTTAACCACATCCAGTTCATCGGTTCTGGCTGTAATTACTATTATAGGTACATCTGTGAAGCGGCGGACCTCTCTGATTACATCAAAACCGCTTATATCAGGCAGGCCGATATCCAGAATAACAATTTCAGGTTGCCGGTCTTCTATCTTTTGAATACCCTGCTCACCGTTTGAGGTTACCATAATTTCCGCGTCAGGCCAGGTAAGCCTAAAAATGGACGAAAAGGCGTCAGCCGTTTTAAGATCATCTTCTATAATGAGAATTTTATTCATATATTTCCTTAATCTGGACTGCAGACCGGCAGGATAACCGAAAATTTGCTGCCCCAACCCAGTGTACTTTCGGCTTTGATTTCTCCATTGTGAAGTTCCACTATTTTTTTAGACAGAGACAGTCCCAGTCCCAAACCATCGGATTTGGTTAGAACATATGGTTTAAATAGCTTCTGCAGGTCATCATCTGAAATCCCTATTCCCTCATCTATTACATCCATTACTATTTCGCTATCTCTTGCGGTGCAAATCAAAACAATCTGCCCTTTTGGGGGGCTGAAGGTTATTGAATTGTTCAGGAGGTTTATCAGTACCTGTTTTAATCTGTAGGGATCAGCGTATATCAAAGGTAAATCCGGGCTAAAGAATATTCTCAGGTTTAATTGTTTATGATTAAGGCTGGAAGAAAACAGCCCGAATAATTCATTTACCAATTCATCTAAATATATCCAAGAACGGGTTATCTTTAATATACCTACTTCACCCTTGGCCATGTCGTAGAGTTCATTTATTCGTGTCAGCAGCTCCAGACTGGCAATATTAATATTATTAGCCAGTTTCTTGGATTCTCCTTCCAGATTATCTTCTAAGACTTCACTATTCAGCACGATGGGAGTCAATGGTGTTTTTAATTCATGTACCAGAGCTTTATAAAATTCAGTTCGTTGCTGAATTTGATTTTCAAGCTCTTGGCGAAGATTTTGTTCTGCCAGATGAAGATCCTGTGATTTCTTCTCAAAATTTTTTCTATCAGAAATATCTCTTATCACTGCCAGGGAGATAGGAGAATCATCAATTGCAATCATAGTGGCATGTATTTCCACATCCACTATGCTTCCATCTTTTCGCTTATGTTTGGCTTCGAAAAATACGTGATGCTTTCGTGTTAATTCCTGTCCCACCCAAGGTAAAACAATATCAACCTCTTCGTCAGGGTGCAAAAAAGCGGTATCGTGCAGAAGTAATTCGCTTCTGGAGTAACCGAAGTGTTTAATAGCCGCTTCATTCACTTCAATTATGGTTCTGCCGTGAGGGCCAACGCTTTTTATTTCGGATATTACAATAGGGTCACCGCTGAATTCAAAGATAGCTTTGTATTTTCTGTAAAGTTTCTGGAAATTAAGTCTTTGGGTTTTTTGCTCTTCCATTTGTTTGCGTAAATTGGTATTAGCTAGTCGCCGGCTGGTGAAAAGCATATGCGGATTGGATTTACGTTTTGTAGATAGCTTAGCAAGACTGATTCTATGGTTCGGGCTGTTAATCCCCGAAAATTTGGTTTTATTGCTCAATGCTATATACCTTATCACTTAATCTGCGGAATTTATCTTTATAAACCCGTAAACATTATACAACACATTTTATAGAGCAACCTATAGTTAGCTTCAAAACACATAACAAAAGGCGACATTTCCAAATATATAGTCACAATCCCTCTGGGAAGCGTGAATTTGTTTACTAATTTTACTATTTATTAACCTTTACCTTTTAGAATAGTCAAGTCATACCTGTGATTGGAGTATAGGTATGTTCAAAAACAAAGGAGGTGATGGGAAGCCAAAATAAACTGGTGCAAAGTTTTTGGAATGCCTAATGTAAAGGAGATTATTAATGAGGACTCAACATTCCACAATTTCCCGCCGGGATTTTATGAAGGGTTTGGGACTTACTGGTGCCGGCATAGGGCTAACTGCCGGGGCGGCCCCAGTTTTCCATGACATGGATGAGTTGCTGACTTCGTCAGGTACTATTAACAAACGGCCATGGTGGGTGAAGGAGAGAGAATTCAAAGATGCCACCACCCCGATAGATTGGCCTTCAGTTGAAAGACGCAAGTATTTCTGGGCTTATCCCATGACTGCTCATCAGGAGGCTATTCTGCAGGGGATAATGAAACCGGAAGATTTACCATATGAAGTGCAAAGAATACTTACGCATGAAGAACTTGAGGCACGGAACAAAGTTGTTATAGATTACTGTAAAAACGAATTCCCGGGTTGGGAACCTGGTCCGGATGGTTTTGGTGATGTAAGAAATACAGCTTTGGCGCAGGTTAGTGAATTCTTTGGTTTCACCCGTTTCCCCCGCAGATTACAAACAAATGGTACTGTCATTAACCTGTCTAAACTGGTTGCGGATGCTGGCGGTGGTGATCGCATAGACGGCTTTCTCCCGCCCCTTTATGAAGGTGTAAAAACACCTGAAGAGATGGGTGTGGCCAAGTGGCAGGGTACACCTGAGGAAAACCTGATGACCCTGAGGTCTGTAGCCAGACTGTTTGGGGCTGAGGACGTAGGTTGTGTAGAAGTTGACGAAGACATAAAGAAAATGGTTTTTGAAGCTGATATGGATGGCAAAAAGTATGTCTTTGAAGATGTTGATGAAGCCTACGAAACTGCAACCAAAAGGGTTATCCCCAATAAATGCAAATGGGTATTTACTTGGACTATGAGGCAGCCGCCCAATATGACCAGGCATCAGGCTGGCAGAAAAGAAAATGCCCCTACTTATATAACCTACATGAGAGGCCATTATCTGTCTTGCTATATCAAGGACTTTACCAGAGGCCTGGGTTACACCATGGTAGGTGCAGGCGGTACCGGCATAGGCTGCGTGGGTGCTACCGGCGGTTTTGCCGCCCTTTCCGGTTTGGGTGAACTTGGTAGAGCCTCTTACATAATTCACCCCAAATATGGTTTGACTAACCGGGCAATGTGGATGCACTTCACGGATTTCCCCATTGTTCCCACCAGACCCATAGACTTTGGGTCACGAGAATTTTGCATGACCTGCAAAATTTGTTCAACCGCTTGCCCGTTCGGAGCAATCAAAACCGGTGATCCCACCTGGGAAGATGATACTATTTATGGCAATCCCGGTTTTCTCGGCTGGCGTTGTAATTATGACTTGTGCCCCCACTGCCCCATATGTCAGGGTACTTGTCCATTCAATACTGTACGTGATGATAAATCCTTTATCCATGAATTGGTAAGACTGTCAGCCAGCCATACCACAGTCTTCAATTCATTCTTCAAGCAGATGGATCTTAACTTTGATTACGGGCGTAAAGACCAGCGGGACTGGTGGAAAGAAGAAGACTTCCCGTTCGGCATTGACACAAGCTACTAAACGATATATCTGCATAGAAAGGAGCTACACCAATGTTATATTGGATAGGTTTAATTGTTGGAGTCGGTTTGGCCATTCTGGGTGGCTGGATTGTTATGACCAAACAGCTTAAATTCAGGTGGTACGAGCTGCTGATAGGCGCTTCGGGTTTAATTTCAGCGTTTGCAGCAGTTCAACATTACTTCTCATCTATTCGTGAATGGGAGGCAACTTCAGCTTGGCTGGGGGCTGTAGTTTTTGGTCTCCTGGGTCTTATAATGCTAGGAGTGGCATTCCAGTTAGTTCGCAGGCATAACAGAGCCAGATAAATTGGTTTTACGAGCCTTGGGTGCCATAAGCACCCAAGGCTACTTAAAATGAATGGAGGTGCATAGGATATGGATGCCCTGAGACCATTCGCTACATCATTAACATCCACCGAGGTCTCATCTTATCAGCGTTTAACATCTGAATATGAGAGTTATTGCCGTGACCAGATGTCCAAACACTTTATGGCCGCTAAATTCAATTTTAAAACCTGCCAGCGTTGCGGATATTGTTGCCTTTGTTACCCATGTATTCCCCGACCGGATGAAATTGAGCCAGCCTCCAAATATTTAAACCTTACCACTACTGAGCTGATCCAAAAATATATGGTAGTGGACACTGCTGATTGCCGTACATTCTTTTTAAGGTGGGCCAAAGAAGGGCAGGAGGATATTACTGGTGCCCGTATTCCTCCTTGGAGAACGTATGATCGTGGATATTGTATCCTGTTTGATAACGAAACAAAGGGATGTCGTATTCACCCTGTTCGTCCCGTAGAGGCCAGAATTATCAAGTGCTGGGATTCCAAGACTGGGAAAGATAAAAAACTCTGGGGAATGAACGCATGGGGTCAGGATGATATATTAAAGTTCCTGCCCGATTTTAACCCAAAATATTTCAGAACCTGCAGAATAAGTCCTGGTTTGCCGCCTGATAGCGGTGCAATTTCGGCGGCAGATAATGAGGCATAGTAATGCTCATTTACGACAGACTGTCCATGCATTATCAGTAGCACTTGTGATAGTAGCAGGTGTGGTGGGGAGTGTTGCATTTTGTATAAATACAGTTTTAGACTCGCTCAAAGTAACACTCCCCACAGTTGAATATATACCTCTGGTAACAGATATCAATCCGGAAATCATTTCTGTGACCGCCGAAAAAATGTATCAGGATTATAATTCAAATATAGAATCTGCTAATGATTATTATATGGACAAACGGATCAAAGTTGAAGGTAGACTAGCAGAATTTGCTCTAGGTGATATGGGTGAATACTGGATAAAGCTGGAGACCTCATCTGGTTCTGCCAATATTCTTTGTTGTTTCAGTCCGGCGTATCAGTTAATAGAGGCCGAGGTGCAAAGAATGATTGGTCAATTGGTTACAATTTCCGGGGTTTGCACAGGTATGCAGGGTGGTTTAGTGGTGCTGAAGCCGAGTTTTTCCTGTGACCTGCCGATAGAGCCGGGGAGTGTGACGGTTGTTTGTTGTTCCTAAGTTCAATGAGGTTTACCCAAATTTATTTTGGATAATCACTCAGATATTACTGAACTAACATCAATACTCTGGCCGATGCAGATCTATTTGTGGTTTGGCAAAATCGACGGTATTCACCACTTTTTAATATTTTATTCGCTAATTCGGAAGGTTTTTGGTATTACTGCAAACAGGATAAAGATTGGGATAAGGGTGGTATTATCCAGGGAGTAACCTTTATATAGTCCTAATCCTAAAAATCTGCCAGAAATTGCCTTACCCAACTGGGATTAAATAATATCAGAATGTCTAATTTATAGGGATCTTGAGCAATGGATAAAACAACTAATACTATTTTAAGTAATAATGAATTGTGGTAACATAAAAATATGCAAGCTAAATTGGGAACGTTATCTCTGCATTTGAGGGCGGATTTATTTGAAGCTGCTACCGAATGTATGCCGAATTTGGTTATTGGTTTTTTGCAGGATGGGCGTATCATTTATGCAAATAAAGCTACCCTACTCCGGTTAGGGTATAAACAAAAGCAGCTTAAAGGTATGTCTATTCGGGATATCTGCCCGGAAATTTCTGTAGATAACTGGCGTTTGTTGTGGTTAGATATAAGACAAAATAAGTCTATTCAGTTGTCAGCAAAATTTCATACACAAGGCAGGGGGCTGATTGATATAGATTCAACCGCAACTTATATTTCCTCAAATGCGCGTGGTCTGGGTTTTATTTGTGGCAGGGATAGTATCCCTGCCACAAATAATGTTCAGGTTATAGATAATCGGGCCAGCCAACTGGAACAGATTATCACCGAAAGGACCCATCAGTTAAACGAAACAAAAAATGCCTTAGAGAAAGAGATTATCAAGAATAATACTGTTATAGAAAAATATAAAAACCTTTCCAAGCGATATAAGTTGTTTTTTAATAGCAGCAATGATGCCATAATTGTAACCCGGGTTTACAATTCAACTGTGAATGGCAGGATTATACATGAAGTAAATGACCGTGCTTGTCGGGCACTGGGTTATACGCGCGAAGAGCTTATTGGCAGAAGTACGGCTGATATACACCCTCCGGAAGATTGGACCAGTATGTTGCCTTCTATGGGTGTGCATTTAATTAAAGACAGGCACGTTGTGTTTGAATCTACCCATATGACTAAATTGGGCAAACGTATTCCAGTGGAAATCAGTTCTCATTTATTTACTCTCCAAGGAATGCGAATGGGTTTTTCAGTTGTGCGTGATATCACAATGCGAAAAATGAGTGAACAGGCCCTGTTACAATCACTTGAACAAGAGAAATTATTGCGGAATGAACTTGAAGAATCTATGAGCAAGAGGATTGAGTTTACCAGGGCACTTGTTCACGAATTGAAGACCCCGTTGACGCCCCTGATGGGAGCCAGCGGGGCATTAACAGACAGGGTTGATACCGAACCTTTGATTTCCTTAGCCAGATGTATACGAAAAAGCTCTGAATCTTTAAATAAAAGGATTCAGGAATTACTGGATTTCAGCAAAGGTGAAATTGGCCTTCTGAAGTTAAACCGTGTATCAGTTGATCCAGTACAACTTATCCAGGAAGTTTGCGAGTATGTACAGCCACTGGCGAAATCTAAAAATATAAAAATGCAGGCAGCTATACGAGGGAATCTTCCTCGAATATGGGCAGACGAAGAGAGATTAACCCAGATCTTACTTAATTTAACAGATAATGCTTTTAAATTTACTCCATCTAAAGGTAGCATTACCATTTCAGTTGAAACTGTGTCAGACCAGTTGGTATTTAAGGTTACTGATACAGGAAAAGGTATGAGTGAAGAAAAACAGCGGAGTTTGTTCAACAAAGACAAGACGTATGCCTTCACAGATAAAGATATACAAAGCGGATTACAACTGGGGCTGACACTTTGCAGAATGCTGGTGGAACTGCATGGAGGTAAAATTCAGGTGTCTAGTCGATTAGGCGAGGGCTTCGAAGTTATGTTCAGTATTCCGGTATTGGCACCTTCCAAATGAGGTTTAAGTGAATATTATACTAATTGAAGATCAGGAAGATGTTGTAGAGTATATGTCTATTGCGCTTAGAATGTGCTGGCCGGATATAGAAATTCAATCTACAGCATCTGGACAAGAAGGTATAGAGCTGGCGGCAAAGGGAACAGCAGATTTAATAACTTTGGATTTGGGATTATCGGATGTATCTGGCTTTGAAGTGCTAAAAGCGATCAGGTTATTTTCGCAGGTTCCTATAATTATCATTACCGTTAGGAGTGATGAGATAGATATAGTGAAAGGCTTGGATTTGGGTGCCCAGGAGTATATTGTAAAGCCTTTTGGGCAAATGGAATTTTTAGCTAGGATTAGGTCATTGCTAAGATGGAAAACGGTTAACAGGGAAAGTTTTGTATTTACTTGTGGATGCCTTTATTTGAATACTAGAGACTTAGTACTTCAATACCTAGGCCACACAATCAAATTAACCAGGACTGAAGCAGTGATTCTTCGCGAATTGATTAAAGCCGAAGGGAAAACGCTCCCTTATAAGTTATTATGTGAACAGGTCTGGGGAGACAATTGCCCATATGGCAGCGACAATATAAAAGTTCATATCCGTAACTTGCGTGTTAGAATTGAATCTGACCCCAATATACCTCAGTTCATATTTAATAAGTTTGGTATTGGTTATTATATCAGTACCTGCAAGTAACATTTTTATATCTTTTTACCCTCAAAATTTCACTAGATATTTACTATTATTTTACCTCGTTTTCACTTGCCCCCACTTTTTTTTAACTACAGTTTGTTATCCTTCTTATGTAACCTAGCTTTTAGATTGCCCAATTATGCCTTGGTGTGTCTGCATGGCTGTGTGTATTTTAAAAGTGGGAACAATATGAAGGGAGTATGAATGGATTTTCTCGTCATAACCGATTTCAGGTGGATGTTTTAAGAAACTCAGATGGCTGTTTGCCTAAGGGCAATCCTGAATGGTGTTGTTCTTAGGACTTTAGCTAGACCAAGTGGGCAGGATTTGGGATATTCGCCTGGTATTGTTCTTCTGGATGTTGAAACGCAATCAAGAGAACCATGAAGGAGGAAGTATGTTTAATGGCATTCGGGAAAGACCGGATGACATTCGGGAAAGACTGAGAAAATAGTGAAGAGGAAAAAGAATGTCCAAATTTCATTCGGTAGTAAATAGAAGAGAATTCATGAAGGGTCTCGGTTTAACCGGTGCTAGCTTGAGCGCTATTGGTGCTACTTCCCCACTGTTTCATGACTTGGATGAGGTAATGAGCTCGGATACCGCCCGGACAAAACAGCCGTGGTGGGTAAAGGAAGTAGACAAACCGACAGTTGAGATAGACTTTAAATTAACTGAACGTTACGATCAGATAAGTCGCCTCATCTATTATAACCAGCCAAAATACGTTGATCCAGCCGAGATTGCTGACCTTACCAAGCAGGGTCAGGATAACTTTAAGAAACACATGGCAGCCGGTGACCCAGGTCAGGATATAAAAGGTCTTGCTTTATGCGAGGGTGGTGTGTTCGGCTGGAGTTCCTCACATGGTGACTTTCCTGAGTACTTTCTAGGAGACCCCTTTGCTAAGACCCCTGAAGAATGGGGTATATCCAAGTGGCAAGGTACACCTGAAGAAAATAGCCGTATTATCACTGCTGCAGCTAAATTATTCGGTGCTTGTATTACAGGTTTTGCACAGATACAGAATGAAGATTTTAAGAAATACTTCTTTATCAGAGGGCGTGACTTTGAAGGCCCGGTAATTGACGATCCTTCTGATGCAAGACTTGGTAAATCAAGACCGGGCAATATGCTTGTGTCATCCGGAGGAGGATTTAGTCTTGTCCCGGCTCAGTATTCCTTCGGTACTTCTGCCAGCCCGATACGTGAACTGGTATTCGAAGATGTAGATAAGCCGTATTCTACTGATTCAAAAAAAGTAATACCGAACTCTTTCAAGAGTGTCATTGTAATGGCTGTACCTCAAGATCCCTATCTGACCAGATTAGGGCCTTCTGCGGTTCCTGGTGATGGGCGTATTACGGGTTTTGCAGCTACCGGTCAATCCTATGGTTTTCTATCCATAGTTCAGCGCCGGTTCCAGAAGTTTATGAAAACTCTGGGTTATTCGTGTCTGGGGGGTGGAACCGGGGGCTTGGCTCCAGTAACCTCTTGGGGGGTCTGGTCAGGTCTCGGAGAAATGAACCGCATGAATCCAATGTTGATTCCAGAGTGGGGTACTATGATTCGCAGTACAATCATCTTTGTATCTGATATACCCATAGTTCCGACTAAGCCCATAGATGCTGGCATGTTCCGTTTCTGCCATACCTGTCGGAAATGTGCTGAAGCTTGTCCCTATCAAGCGATTTCTTTGGAGAATGAACCCACCTGGGAGGCACATAACGCAGCAAATTGCTCAGGTGCCAAGAAGTTCTTCTTGAAAGCTGAAAACTGCATGAAGCATCGTCTTGTTATGGGCAAGGACTGGCTTGGTTGTGATAATTGTATGAGCAGTTGTCCCTTTGGCGAAGGTTCAACATCTTTTATCCATGCCTTTGTTAAGTCTACTCTTGCCACTACTCCGGTCTTTGATAGTTTCTTTTATAATATGTCAAAGTCGTTTGGCTATGGACATTTTGCAGATCCGGAAGAGTGGTGGCATGGTGATCATGCAGTTGGCGGTCCCATCAATACCGTTGGTACACGATGGCATGATTCTTGGACTTAGTACGAGCTAGTATAGTAATCGTAAAAGGAGAGGTTTATGTGGGGTATCATTTTTGCAATAGTTGTTGCATCTGTTGTTACTTGGCTGGTTTCTTGGGCTTTATCGCATAAAATTGCCATTAAATGGTTTGAATGGCTTTTGGCTGCAATAGGCCTGGTATTTTTAGGTGCAGCTTTTCAACATACACTAGGAGAAGCATACGAGGGTTTATACAAGGCAGCCTGGCTGGGTCTTCTGATAATGGGTGGTATAGGTGTTGTATTAATAGCTGTTACTATACAGAGTATCCGGCGGAGAAACAACAGCCAAAACGGTTAATCTATTCTGAGCTTGCATATTTATTCGATATGTAACCGGTAGTAAAACTGTATCGTAGAGCCACAGTCCCAATATTAAGGTCTATACTCAGTTCTCTAGTTCATCAGAGTTCTGAGTATAGACCAAATTATTGTTTGTTATGACCTGACCTCCGAAAACGAGACCAGTTTCATGTTAGACTGGAAAATAAGTGGTAACTACTTAAAAAGTGGTATCACTATCGGGGGCAGGTCATTTGAATTGAATAACCTAGATTAGCATGGCTGATGATTAGAGTAGGATGACTAGGGTCTACTTCGAGTTTTCTTCGTAAGCGTAAAACATATACTCTTAAACTGTCGACAGCGCCTGTGTAACTTTCTCCCCAGATTGTTTCTGAAAGGGTTTCATAACTCACGATATTTCCAGCGTTCTCTGCTAATTTCTTCAGGATAAGCCCTTCCGTAGTCGTCAAATATATCTCCTGTCCATTGTATTGAACAGTACGATATGAATAGCTGAAATTTAAAGGACCATACATAACTGTTGAATTACCTTGGACAGGGCCATTTCTGCGAAGTGTTGCTTTCAATCTGGCTAGAAGTTCCATCTGCCCGAATGGTTTACAAATATATTCATCAGCCCCGGCTTCAAGACCTCGAACGATATTGCTTTCTGCTGTGCGCACAGTCATTATGACTATAGGGATATTTGAGAAGGATCGAATTTGTTTTAAGACATCAATACCATCAATATCGGGTAATCCTAAGTCAAGGAGAATCGCATCAGGGCTATCTTCTTCAACATGCTTTAGCCCCTTTTGCCCACTATTTGTAGTAATTATTTGAGCGAATGGCCAGCCGACTCTAAATGCTAACTGAATACATTCGGCAATCTCTTTATCATCTTCGATTATTAATATTTTCATTATGTTAAATCTTTTTATTACAGATTTTCATGTTTTGTATATGGAATAAATAACTTAAAAATACTCCCGCTAGGTTTATTATCTTCTATTTTTATTGTTCCTCCATGAAGCTCAATCAAATATTTGCATAGAGCAAGCCCTAATCCTAATCCTCCCGCTTTGGTAGGATTCGCTTTCGAACGATAGTAAGATTGAAATATTTTCTCCTTTTCGCTATGAGGAATACCAGTCCCATTATCCTCAACATGAATATAAAGCTTAGATTCCCTGCAATATCCCCTCATAATTATTTCCGCGCCTTCTGCAGTAAATTTAGATGCGTTATCCAGTAAATTCAAGACTATTTGCCTGATTCTATCTGCATCAGCCCAGAGAGGTGGTAAATCTGGTGAAATGTATGTTCTGAATAGGTTCTTATTCAACAAAGTTCGTGATTTAAACTCAGACACGACTTCATTTAATACACTGCTTGGATTAATCCAATCATATTCTAGATTAAGGATGCCTACTTCACTACGGATTAAATCAAAATGTTCATCTACACGATTATTGAGGTTAGATGCGGCACGGAAGATATTTTGAGTCAGCAATATAGCAGTTTCATCTGTGACAATTTTAGTTAGTACTTTACTGTTACATAAAATAGGAGTAAATGAAGTTTTAATTTCATGAACTAAACCTCTAGCGAATTCAATTCGCTGATGGATTTGATTTTGTAGTTCTTGTCTAAGTTGTAATTCCTTCTCATAGCTTAATATAAGATCCTGCTCAAATTTTTTTCGTTTAGTGATATCATGGTGTATTCCAAAGCCAATCAATCTGCCATTGAGTTTAACCACATGTGAACTTAATTCAGTTGGAACCCGTCTGCCATTTTTCGATAATAATGTTATTTCGCGTATTATCTTTCTATCTGTCCCCGATTTTTGTCGATCAATAAATTGTCTTGCATTGTGATACAAATCTTCAGGGGTGATATCTATTGGTGAGAGACCGATCAATTCGTCATGTGTATATCCCAGCATGCTGCAGAATACATCGTTTACTTCAATGAATTGACCAAATGGACCTTTTGAAAGGTCTATTATTGCTAAACCATCATTAATGAAATGAAAGAAATTAATACTGTACGGGTAAAGTAATTCCTTTGGGGAATCCCTATTGATACCTATCTGCTTATTTACCAATTTATTGCCTTTATGCGATAAGTATTAAGAACAGTCGCAATATTGAGATCAATGTCAAATAACGCTATTTATCCTCAATTATAACTCTAATATGTATGGTTGAGACCCAATATATAGAAATTGTAACACCATATTAATAAATTGTAATCAATATTTAGGCATTCTTTTATGAGGAAGAATTATATTTAGGCATAGATTCAATTAAGGGAAAGGAGGAGTGCCAATGATGGGAGCACATAAGGAATAGGTGCTTACTAATGTCTACTATTAAAAAAGAGGAGACTAATTGTGTCTAATTTTCATTCCATTGTATCTAGAAGAGATTTCATGAAAGCACTTGGTCTTGCTGGGGTAGGTATAGGAGGATCAGCTGCAGGCGCACCAGTTTTTCATGATTTAGATGAGCTTATCGCCTCAGAAGGTTCGTCATATTCCTCGTCACCTTCGGCAATCCATAATGCGCCTTGGTGGGTGAAAGAGAGGGATTATGAAAACACGACTACAGAGATAGATTGGAGCCAGATAATACGCCTTGACCAAGGTAAAGATTGGCAGAAACTTTATCCTGACCGACCTCAGTATGGTTCTTTTCGTATTCTTCTTAACTTACCGCAAGATCCAGATATGATTCCTGATCCAGCTCCAATACTAGAAGGTTATATTAAAAACAAATATCCTGAGTGGAAAGGCACTCAAACAAGAGATCATGCATTGCAAGCAGCTGACTCTGCTACTTTTGGTCACATTTCTTTTCTTGGCGTAAATATGTTTGGGGATTTGAGAACTAGAACTCCCGAGCAATTTGGTGTGCCAAAGCACCAAGGAACCCCTGAGGAAAATCTCAAGATGTGTCGAGCTTTTTTAAGGCTTGTTGGCGCCCATGATGTTGGAAATGTACCGCTTACAGAAAATACGCGCAAGTTAATATATAAATCGGGGATTACTGATACTGCTGTTGTCAAGGAATACCAATTCACTGATGATGAGAAGCTTTCGGAAAACGATACTGCATGGAAGATTCCTAATAAATTAAATAACATGTTAACATACTCCATGCTAAATTGTACTGAGTTATGCTTGGGGAATACATTGTCTATTCCAAAATATCTTGCTAGTGATGGAGTTGGAAATGGAGCCATAGGCACCTTGGTAGCATACCAAAGGTCTTTCATAGCAAACTTTCAACTACAGAATTTTCTTCACAGTTTAGGCTATCAATCCGTTCGTGGTGCTAGCTATAATATTTGCCCTTCAACTCCTTTTGGTACGTTAGCAGGCATTGGTGAACACGCACGCATGGCTACGGTTATTGTTTCACCTATGTATGGGGCAACAATGCGTGTTTGTGATCGTTGTCTAACTGACCTGCCACTCGCACCCACCAAACCAATAGATGCAGGCATCAATAAATTCTGTGAAACCTGCGGTATCTGTGCTGAGGAGTGTCCCTTTGGTTCTCTAAGTAAAGGAGGTTCTTCTTGGGATCATTTTTTATCCAATGAGCCTCTCGGTAATGGAAACGCTCCTGGTTTTAAGGGCTGGCGTTTAGATCTTCATAAGTGTAATTATTGTGGTATTTGCCAGTCAGCGTGTCCTTTTAATTCCGTTGATAACTCATGGGTGCACAGCCTAATTAAATCAACTGTGGGCACAACATCCATATTTAATGGTTTCTTTGCAAATATGGAAAAGAACTTTAATTATGGCTTTCATAATCCTGAGAACTGGTGGGACATGGAACAGCCGGTATTCGGCATCAAAAAAGAATGGTTAGGAGGCGACTAATATGTGGGCAATTGTTTTTATTCTAGGAGCAGTTGTAGCAACTTTTGTTATATGGTTATTAAATAGAAAGTTTTCTATTAAGTGGTATGAATGGCTAATGGGATCTGTAAGTTTACTTCTCATTATAGGGGCAGTGCAACACGCCTTTGGTGCCCTTGCTTGGGATTATACTACTTCCGCATGGCTTGGGGCTCTTATCTTTGGAGTGCCTGCCCTTATACTACTGACGGTAGTATGGCAACTTGTTGCCAGAAGGGCCAATAAAGCCTAGTTAAAGTGTAGCCAATCTTTTTAGAACCATCAGGGGGGACCTCGCACGAGGCTCCCCCTGATGGTTCTCTTGCAATGGTTGGTTCACAAAGGTTTCAGTCAGGTTACTTCTAGCAAATACTCAACGTGTAATAAAAATGATTCTCGATCAAGAAAGCCTAAGAGATAACTAGTTATTGGTGAAAGAAGTGGTTGAAATTCCCCAATTATGCGTTCCCTAGGCCTCTTTCTATTGACAATTCTCGATTGGCATAACGATTTGAACTCTATTTGCATAGAGACAGGGCTATGATAAGTTTAAAACAAACAAAAAGGGAAACTTCTCGTCTTTGGTTTAGCGTGGCATCTCACAGTCGTGGTGATTAACCGTCAGGCGAGAGAGGTGTCGGTTGTCAAAAATGAATTAGGCTAATCTACAAGCAAAGATTAAAGCTTTTAAGGACAGTGAAGCCAAATTTCGGGCTTTCTTTAATAGCACTAACGATATGATAGCATCTTATCGCCCAACTTCTGATGGCAGGTCATATATGGATGCAGGGTTTATCAGATACCTCAAACTCCCCGTCCGATATTTTACGTACAAATGCCCTCGGCTTAACAATCGAGGGCATTTTTTTAGCTTTGGTGGAGACGGGGGAGGGTTGGCTGCGGCCTGAACAGCGAGGATTGGAGTTTGTGGTGTGCTAATTAAAAAACAAAAACCCATCCATTTTGTATTGTCGGTGAGTTAAACAAAGAAGGATTGATATTTTCTGCGAGACCAACTCATTTTACTTTTGAATTGAATAACCTAGATTAGCATGGCTGATGATTAGAGTAGGATGACTAGGGTCTACTTCGAGTTTTCTTCGTAAGCGTAAAACATATACTCTTAAACTGTCGACAGCGCCTGTGTAAC
>Ga0074199_1000750_pt1 | contig 41305 bp, 33 predicted proteins | sample EPASupsiteSAE347_FD_64528 | JGI IMG/M metagenome (GOLD analysis project Ga0074199, IMG submission 64528) | Bioremediated contaminated groundwater from EPA Superfund site, New Mexico - Sample SAE3-47 | ecosystem: Environmental > Aquatic > Deep subsurface > Groundwater > Contaminated ... | reverse complement strand
CTCAACCGGCCCCGCCGTATTCTTGCTATTTCGGTGGCGGCGGAATTTTTAACGGAAAGTTCTATGTTGCGGGAGGATGTTGGGATGGCTTTGCAAACAACACAAATTTCTTTTCATGGGATGGCACCAACTGGGTTTGGCAGCCGAAATTATTAGCGGCAAGGAAGAATGTTACCGCTGCTGCTACTTTTAACGGCAAATTTTATATTATTGGCGGTCTTGATTCCGCCGGAACGCGAACCACCAACGTCTACGCTTATAATGGCACGAACTGGACTGAGGTGATGGGCGTGCCGATTGGAATTTATGGCAACTCTGCCTGTGTCTTCCGGGATCGTCTTTATTCTGTCGCTGGTGGAGATACTGACGAGCAAGGAACAAATGTCTTTATTTATGACGGCACGAACTGGATGAAAGGGCCGAAATTTTCTAACGGAGCCTCTTTCGGTTCTGCGGCTACCAATAATCAAGATAGATTGGTGTATTATCAAGGTTCGAGTTCCTATGCTTTTGATGGAACGAATTGGTCAAGCCTTCCAAATCTTTCTTCCAGTCATACGGAAATGGGGCAGGGTGGTGCAGTCAACTACAATGGCAGTGTATTTGCGCTTGGAGGCCATGTTACCAATGTGGAATTTCAGGCTCCGGCTGGAACTGTCGTTACAACAAATCAATACATCAACGCCCAGACGATGATGATATTCGCTCCGCAGGCAAATGCTCCGGTGGCCACCAAAGGCGGCCTTTATACCGATATGAACGGCATTATGTACATCTGCACTAACGGAACGACCTGGACATCAATCAAATGAGGTTACTATGCGGAAATTACTGATAATATTAATCGCCGGCGCGGCGGCAATTTGCTCCGCCGAAAAAATGGTCTTTGAACTTTCCACCGGCAGAATCGTCAACCTCGAGCCCGACGCGGCCCGGGTCTGCGACGGCCGCCTGGAATCCCGTGTCGTGTCCCGTCCAGACTGGTCAAAGGTCGGCTTCGGCCAGGGAAACGATCTGATAAGAACAAATACTCAGGCCATCATAAAACCTGTTTACGACGCGCAGTCAAACCTAGTCGGATCGGTAACCAACTTCTATATCTCGACCCAACAGAAAGATAACATCAAAGACGTTTCCGATTTTCAAAAGCTCTACCCGATAACTGAATCCGAACGCCAGGCGGCAAAACCAGCGGCCCTGAAAAAGATCGAGAACAAATATGTCAAATACTGCAAGGTGTTGTCCGACTCGACCAATAACGCTGCGATCTCGCTTGACGACATCGAGACCAACCTGACCGCCGTCAAAACCGCGACAAACAAAGTCGCCCGGATACTGGAGTTTATTTTGATAGACGCCGCCGGGCGACAACTCGCCGGCAACAACTGGACCGACGATGTAACCTGGCATTCCGACGTTGAAAAATAGACCCTGAGGCGATCATGTGAAATTCAACTTGAAAAAACGAGGTTTGAACACCATTTAGAAGCCACTTCCACAACCCTTCAAAATAGAGACATCCTGTCTCATTAGGCGAAACCCCAAATTTCGTTCAAGGTGATTTTCGCGCCAAATTGTAATCCTTTCTGCACAAAATTGCCATTCTTTTCGCTCTTCTACAGGGGACTGACGGACGGCGTGGAGGCGCTGGAAGACAGCCCGGCTTATGTGTTTCTGGACAGGTCGTTTTATACCGATGAGAAAAAAGCTTGTTTGATCGTAGAAACATTTGGGGAAAATCGCCTTCGTGGCCAATTGAATATTCGCTTGCTGGATGCCGGACAAAAGGAAATCGAGGGCAAGACGGTTTGTTTGGCCGCAGCCAGGGCAAAAGTTCCTTTGGATATTGCCGCTTTGCCGCCTGGAGATTACTTCGTGGAAACGGCGCTCGATTCCGGTGAAACAAACATCAGCACAAAGCTTCCACTGAAAAAGATGGATGCGGATAACGACGTTAAACTGGACAGGGAAAACCGTTGCCTCCTGGTTGACGGCAGGAGTTTTATTCCAATGGCTTTTGGGATGGAAAATATCGCCGCCGTGCGGGCAGAAAACAAGTCCGCATGGAGGGATATTGCCGGGCACGGATTCAACACGGTCTGTTTCATTGTCCGCCCCTCCGATAGCGTTTCCAATATTGTGTGCGCCCTGGACAACATGCGCGAGAACGGGTTGAAAGCCATCTTCTGGCTTGGTCCGGATGACGGCGCCACATTGGCGGAGATAAAGGCTTTTTGTCAAAAAAATGTTTTGCGTTTCAGGGACCATCCCGCCTTGCTGGCCTGGTATTTCCTCGATGAGCCGGATCCGATCAAGTGGGAGACAAATGGCAAGTCGGAAAAGGACATTTCATTTCTTTACGCCGTTATAAAAAACGCGGATCCCCGGCATCCCGTATTTTTCAATCACGGTCCCGAACGCTGGGCAATCGGTTACGGATCATACGGCGGCGCCGGCGCCACGGATATCTTCAGCCGCGATGAATATCCGATCGGCGACTATGCGCTCAAAAGAAATCTGGAAGTTTCATCGGTTCTGGCCCCCTGGGCGTTTGAAATTGATAAAATGACTTATGACGGCCTGAGAAGCGGGAAACCGGTGAACAATTGGCTGCATCTGACTCAGACGCCGGCGTGGGCTCCGTATTATCCGCGGGAAGTTACCGCGATGGAAAGCCGTTGCCAAACCTACCTCGCCCTGATCCATGGAACCGCTTCGCTTTTGTATTTTATTGAAAAGCCGATGTCGGTTGAACTATGGGATTCGTTCATTCCTCTGAACAGGGAAGTTTCCGCTCTGGCGCCGGTCTTGACCGGCGGCGAGGAACTTCCGGAACAAGCTGTCCGGGCGAGCGATAAAAACATTCATTTATTGGCGAAGAAATATGACGGGAAAATTTATATCATTTGCGCCAATATTTCCGAATCGCCCGTGAAGGTTGCGTTTAAACTCAACTCTGATTTGTTCAAACCGGAGGGAATGGTTGAAATATTGTTTGGACAGAAAAACCTTAAATGTTATGATTATTTTGTTAAAGACGAATTCAGTGGATTGGAAGCCAAGGTTTATCGGCTGCGTGATTATCACGGTTTTTTTAGAGCTGTTCAGGATTTGATGCGAAAGGCTTGCGATAAAGTGACTCCGTTTTTTGAAAAAGGGCGGGAGGACCATGAATTTTAACGGAAAGGCCGCGATTGGAAAGATAGTGGCAATGCTACTGGCGTTAACGCCGATATGGGCGGCCGAACATTATGTGTCGTTGGATGGTCTGAATAATCCTCCCTATACGAACTGGGCCGATGCGGCCACAAACGTCATTGATGCCGTTACAATCGCTGCTGACGGCGAGACGATCTGGATCACGAACGGCGTTTTCAATATCACCAACACTTTGAATCTGAATGGCAGGAAAACCCTGCGGAGCGTCAACGGATATGCCGGCACGATCATCAACGGAATGTACAACGGCAGTACCGGTAATTACGTTTGTATGACAGCCACAAGCGTGTGCGACGGGATTACAATATCGAACGGATATAATTATTCGTATATTTCTGACGATGCCCGCGGTGGCGGAGGGGTTTTGGTTAGTTCGGCGTGCTGGCTGGTCAATTCGAAGATCACGAGATGTCATGGGCGTTATAATTCCTGCGGCGGCGGAGTGCGGATAACCGGCGCCGGAGTTATGACGAACTGTATTGTTCATAGTAATGATGTGTCCGGCGCCTACGGCGGCGGACTGTGTCTGGAAGGGAACGCGCTTGTTCAGGATTGCCTGATAACGGACAATCAAAACGTCAATTACGGCGGTGGGATTTATTTTGGGGGTGGCTTTGGGACAGGCGCGATTTTGAGGAATTGCATTGTCTCAAACAACACGGCTGCAAAATTCGGCGCGGGCCAGCGCGCTGACGGCGGAGGCATTTATATGAACGGCCTTGGCACAGTCTATAATTGCCTGATTATTAATAACGTGGCCGGTGCCTGGGGGTGCGGCGGCGGCGTCTTCGCAAAAAACATTAACAACTATGCCGGCAAAATCGTCAATTGCACGATAGCCGGTAATTATTCGACCAATTGCGGCGGATTGTTTCTCGATGGCACCAACAATACCGCCTCCATAGTAAATTGTATCATTTATTCAAACTTTACGAATTCGGCCTATACCGCGCCGTCGGACGTGACCTTCACAAACTCCCTCAACACGAACGCTTTTCTGAACTGCTGCCTGACAAACGAGCTGCCCTCAGACCGGAATTGCATCGTTCTTAGTCCGCAGTTTATCGGTTTTTCCTCCGGCAATTATCGCCTGCGCATGACCTCGCCCTGCGTCAATGCGGGCACAAACCAGTCCTGGATGACCAATGCGGTGGATCTCGACGGAAATTCACGCATATTGAACGGGATCGTTGATCTGGGCGCGTATGAAAGATATATCTGGCAGGGAACCGTTTATCACTTCCAATAGCCGGCCGAAATAACGCGCATCCGTCAAGTATTATTTTTTTGACTGTTCCAAATATTTTTCCAATTCTTCCAGTCCGGCCGGTTTGCCGATTTCATAAAATCTCTCCCTGACTTCAAACGCCGCCAGTTGCCGCCGGCCAACCAGGTCTTGCTGGATTTGTCCAAGGTCGAGCGGCAAGCTTGCTTTCAAATAAGCTTCCATGACGGATTTTTTATAAATGGACAAGCCATAGTCGATGTATTCGAGTTTTTTTCCATCATTTTTTTTGGAATAGAAGGCGACCAGCTTGCCTTCAATCTCCACGTTGCTCTGATCCCATTTGTTTCTGTTCCGGTAAACGCACATCAGGGCTTTGCAGTCGCTCTCGTGAAAGGCTCTGATGACTTTTTGATAGTCGGTCGGCAAATAGGAGTCGCCATAAAGCGCCATGAATTGCTCCTTGAGCAGCGGAAAGGCATTGATAATAGCGCCGGCGGTGCCCAGCAGCCTGCCCTCTTTTTCTTTTGAATAGGCAATGCGCATTCCAAATGCAGAGCCATTGCCGAGGTGGTTTTCAATCATTTCCCCTTTATGACCGATGCAAAGCAAAACGTCGTTTAAACCGTTTCCGCGCAGAAGCTCCATTTGGCGCTCGATAAAAGGCCTGCCCGCCACCGGCATCAGCGCCTTGGGCAGACCGCCGGCAATGTTCTTCAAGCGCGTTCCCAATCCGCCCGCTAAAATTACTGTTTGTATATTTTCCTCCAATATTCCAAAATTTCTCCGACCGAATCGTTGAGGTCAATTTTAGGCTTCCAGCCCAGCGCCATGAGCCGCGCCGGATCTCCGATTTTTACCGGATCATCGATTTTTCTGATTTTTTCCGGGTTTTCTATTTCACGGACGGAAACGCGCGCAAGCCTTTTAAACATGTCCAGCAGATCCCTTATGGAACGGCCTTTGCCCGAGCAGATGTTGTAGACGCTCTCTTTGCCGTTCAAGGCTATCTGCCAGAGCGCGGCAACTCCGTCGCGCACGTCCAGAAAATCACGGACAGTTCCCAGATTGCCGACCGGCAATTCTCCATTCCCCTTTTCCTCGATGCGGACGATTTGGCGGGCAAAGTCGGAGCTGACATCGCCTTGCTTGCGCGCGCCGATAAGAAAAAACGGCCGGACACAAATGATTCTCAGCCCTTTTGCTTCGCGGTAGATTTCAGCAAGCTGCTCGGCGGCCAGCTTGCTTGCCGCGTAGATGCTGTTGGGCAGAAGGCGGGAGCCTTCGGCGAGCGGTTTATCGTCCGGCGCGTAGACGGAACTGGAGGATGCCGCGATAATCAACGGTTTTTTTGTTTTTTGGCCGGCCGCCTCGAAAAGTTTCAGTGAGCCGTTCAGATTGATGCGGAAGGTCAATTCCGGTTCTTCCCAGGCCAGTTGCGGCAAACTCTGCGCCGCAAGGTGAAAAATCACATCCGGATTATATCTCCCAAGCGCGTCGGCGATGAAGGAATTATCCAGCAGATCGCCGCAGACTATTTCAAGACGGTCTTTTAATCCGGACAAAAATCCGGCCTGGCGATGCGCCACAGCCGTGACCGTTTGTTCCTGTGACAGCAGATATTCGGCCAGATGGCTGCCGATAAATCCGCTTGCTCCTGTGATCAGGCATTTCATAAAGAGGGCACAAGGCGGCATTCAACTTGGCCAAGGCTACGATGGACGAGAAGGCGCATAGGCACAAAGCTAAATTCTGATGATTTTTCCAGATTTTTCCGACTCGTACGTTGCCAGGGCGATTTGCAGCGCCTTGCGTCCGTCTTCTCCGTTGCCGAGCGGTTCGCGTCCCTCGGAAATGGCGGCCACCAATTCCTGCCATTCCTCACGCCAGGAAACATCTCCGCCGCGGAATTCCGTGACGCTTTCGTTGAACGGCGCTTCAAAATCGCGCTTGCCGATCGTGAGTCGCTCCGTACCGTAGCTGGCGCCGAGTCCGTCAACTGTCGCATAGCCGTCGCTGCCGAAAATTTCAAAGGAAAACAGATTTTTCCACTGGGTCAGGGAGGTGTGGAGCATGGCGGTTGCGCCGTTCGCGGCGCGGAATAAAGCCATGCCGTCTTCATCGAGTTTCTGCTCGGTAAAGTAGCGGTTTGCGGTCATGCCGGCCGTTTCATTGATTTCTCCAAGAAACCAGCGGAACAGGTCTATGGCATGCGTGCCTTGCTCGATGAATTGGCCGCCGGCCGCCTGGTTCGGATCGGCGCGCCATTCCTTTTCATATCCCGGTCTGCCGCAAATGCCGTAGCGGCAGCGGCCGAAAAGCGGTTTGCCGAGTTTCCCTTCGTCGAATATTTTTTTTGCCTGCCGGACGGCCGGGTGGTGTCTGTGATTAAAACCGCATTTGAGAATGCGTTTTGCCTTGCGCGCCGCCGCGAGCATGGCGTCGGCCTCGGCCAGGGAACGCGCCAGCGGCTTTTCGCAGAGCACGTGCTTGCCGGCCTGCAGCGCGGCGATGGTGATTTCCGCGTGAACATGGGGCGGGGTGCATACCAGCACGATGTCAATGTCTTTCCTTGAAACCGCCTCCTGCCAGGTTTCGGCGGCGGCGCAGCCGAAATTTTTTGCAGCGGCTTCGGCCTTGGCGAAGGTTCTGTCGGCAATGAGCGCCAATTGACATTTCTGCGCCGTCGCCGGAGAGATGTTAATGACCGGCGCCCGCCGGCGGCATTGCAGTCCTGCTCCAATGATTGCAACTTTCATGCTTTTTCTCCATATCCCCGGCCGATGCCGACATACTGGAATCCGAGTTTTTCCATTTCAGTCCTGTCCAGCAGATTGTTCGGGTCCATCAATAATTTGCCCTTCATCAGTTCCCTGACCTGACGGTAATCAAGATTTTTATATTCTTTCCAGCCCGTAATCAAGAGCAAAGCGTCGGCGCCGCTCACGGCCTGGTAAACGTCTTCTTTAAAACTGAACTCCGTGCGCTTGCCGATTTCCGTCCGGTCGGCCCTGGGATCATGGGCGGTTACGACGGCTTTTTCGCGGACCAGTTCGGCAATAATGTCCAGGGAGAGGGAACGCCGCAATGTGCTGGTTTCGGGCTTGTATGCCAGGCCGAGCACGGCTATTTTTTTGTTCTCGAGCGTTCCGAAAAAGCGGCGCAGTTTCATGGCGACGGTTTGATTCTGGGCCAGGTTTGAACGCCATGCGCCGTCGAGCAGATGCGTTTCAAGTCCGGCGCGACGGCCGAGATTGATAAGCGTCTGCATGTCGCGCGCCAGCGTGCCGCCGGAAAAACCAAGACCGGGAAAAAGCATGGCCTTCACGCCGATGCGCGGGTCGTTGCGCAGGATTTGCGCCAGCCGGACCCCGTCGGCGCCGACCCGGTCGCACAGATTGCCGAGCTCGTTGGCAAAGGCGATGGTCGTGGCAAGATAAGCGTTCAGGGCATGCTTGACCATTTCCGCGGTGGCCAGCGACACGCGTTCCCAATCTCCGCTGATGACGCTTAAAAGACATTCAAGCCGGTCCAATGCCCGGGGACTGTCCGAACCGATCACGCGCAGGGGCGGATGGATAAAACGCTCGATGGCCTGGCCGAGCTGCAGGTTTTCCGGACTGTAGGCGACCGCGAAATTCAGGGCGGGATTGATTTGTTTTATTTCGGCTTCCAGGCGCGCGCATGTTCCGACCGGCACCTGCGCGGTTACCAGGATGACCGTGTTTTGCTCCAGATTCGGAGCGATTTCCCTGGCCGCGGCAAAAACAGGACTCAAATCGCTTTGGTCGTTTTCATCAACGGGCGTGTCGAACATGATCAGTGCAAATTTGCATCCTTTGACGGCCGCCGCCGGTTTCGAGTTGAAGGTCAGCCGGCCGCTTTTCAGCGCCTTTTGCAGCAGGTCATCCAAGCCGGGCTCAAACAGCGGCGCCCTGCCGGATTGCAGCGCGCGCACGGTTTGTTCATTAGAGTCCGCCGCGATGACCTCGTGGCCCAGGTCGGCCAGGCAGGCGGCGCCGACCACGCCCTGATGCCACAGGCCGATGATGCAGATTTTATCCATTTTTCCCCAGCATTCTGCGGGCGGCAGTTAGAACCGCCTCGTCGGAAGTTTTCTTGGCGGCCCAGCCGAGTTTGCGCATGCGTTCAACCGTGATATGCACCCTGGGCTGGTCGCCGGGCCAGGCCCGTTTTGTCCCCTCGATTGTTATTTTTGCGTTGCGAAAGCCCATTTCATTTTTCACGATAGCGGCGATGTCGGTCACCCTGGTGACGGAACTTGTGCCGAGGTTGAAAATGTCGCACGGCTTTTCGTCGGTCATGGGGATGTTGCGGAACGCCCAGCCCATGCCGTCAATGCATTCCTCGACCAGGAAATAATTTTTTTCCTGCCGGCCGTCGCCCTTTATGAGCAGCTCATGCGGGTTGGCCCGCAGCTTGTTGATGAAGTCGAAGATTACGCCGTGCGTCATGCGCGCGCCGATCACGTTGCCGAAGCGGAATATCCAGGCTTTGAGGCCATAGAGGTGGCAGAAGGAGGAAATGAAGGCTTCGCTGCCGATCTTGCCGGCGGCATAAGTGGAGACCGGCAGGAGCGGGCCGGCGGATTCCGTGACCGCCTCGTCGCGGCAAAGCTCGCCGTAAACGGCGCCGGTTGAGGAAAAAAGTGAAAATTTGATGCCGTTGGCGCGCATGGCTTCCAGGACATTGAAAGTTCCGACCACGCAGTCATTCAGGTCGCGCCGCGGGTTTGCGGCTCCTCCGATGATGTCCGTATTTGCCGCCAGGTGCCAGACCAAGTCGTGGTCCCGGGCCGCCTCGCACAGGCGTTCGAAGTCCAGGATGTCAGCCTCGATAAATTTGAAGTTGTTCCTGTGGGAAAGGTGGGAGACATATTCGCGCCGGCCGTTGGAAAGGTTGTCGTAAGCGCAAACTTCGTAGCCCTGGTTGACGAGCAGTTCGACCGCGTGGCTGCCTATGAAACCGGCGCCGCCGGTGACGAATATCCTTTTGACCGAATTACCGAGAATTTTTTCCATTATTTGAAATTTGAGATTTGAAATCTGAAAGCTTGCCGTCACGCGGCCGGCTTGATTTTTCCGGCGCGCGCGTCGCCGAGCATGGCCTCGACCGACGCCTCGACAGCCTGCCGCGATTTTTTTTTGTTATGCCAGCCGAGTTTTCGGATTTTGTCCGTCTGCAGGCGGTAGACGGGAACGTCGGCTTTCCATCCGCGCGCGCCGCCGGTGTAGTCCAGGGTGGCATCCGGCGCGTTCATCTTTTGTGCGACAATACCGGCTATTTCGGTTACGGTCAGGTAATCATCGGAACCGACATTAAAAACGTCGTAAGGGGCTTCCTGTTTATGCTCGACCAGTTGAAAGGCGTCGAGCACGTCGGAAATGTAAATATAGGGCTTGGTTTGTTTGCCGTCGCCATAAACGAGCAGGCGCGTTTTGTCCTTCAGGAGCCTGCGGATGAAGTCGTAGGCCACGCCGTGCGTTTGATGCGGGCCCACCACGTTGGCAAAACGCAAGACCGAGCCTTTGATGCCGAAGAGGTGGCTGTAGGCGCTGATCAGGGCTTCGCTGGCCAGTTTGCTGGCGCCGTAGGTGGAAATGGGGACGCAATGAGGATAGTCCTCGGGCAGAGGGATGGGGGGCACATCTCCGTACACGCCCGAGCCTGAGGCGAACAGGATTCTTCCGCACCCGGTTTGCCGCATGGCTTCCAGGACGTTCTGGGTAAGGTAGTGGCCGTTCCAGAAATCAACGCTCGGTTCGGTGGCTGCCCGGGCAATATCGGAGTTGGCGGCGAGGTGATAGACCGTGTCGCAGGCGGTCATGGCCGCGGCAAGCTCCTCCAGATCGGAAACGTCGGCGTCGATGACGGAGAGGCGCTTGTCGTTGATCCGTTCGCCGAAGGCCCAGCGCCTTCCGGTGCTGAAATTGTCATAGACCACGACCTCGGCGCTGCCGCTGTCCAGGAGCCGGTTGGCCAGATGCGCGCCGATAAAGCCGGCGCCGCCAGTGATAAAATAACGTTTTGGCTTCATTGGTCGAAATCGTCGAAAGCGGTCAGGTCGCTGACCACGTGCGCGCCCTGCAGGGCAGGAAAATAACTTATGGGCGGCATGTTGTGTCCGATCATGAACTCATCCAGTTCCCGGCCTTGCTTGGGACAATACAGCATGAGGAATCCGCCGCCGCCCGCGCCGATGATTTTTCCGCCAAGCACGCCGAAGCGTTTTTTCACCTCATCGTAAAGTTGATCCAGCACGTCCAGGCTGACGGAGGCCGACATCCTCTTTTTGAAACGCCAGTGTTCATCCATCATGGCGCCGAAAGCGTCGAGGTCGCGGTTCAGGAAGGATTTATGGATGCGTTTGCCCAGCTCTTTTATGTGTAACAGGCAGTCAATAACCTTGTGGTGGTCCGGGCTGGCGCGGCGGCGGGCGGCTTCGTCCTGTTTTTTCAAAACGGCCGTGGCCGAGCGTTGGACGCCGGTGTAATAAACGCGGGCTTTTGAAACGAGTTCGTTGGCGGTCAGGAAATCAACCGGCACGTGACCGACCTTTACCTGTCCTTTTTTTGAAATTTCCAGGGTCCGGAAACCGCCGAAAACCGCCATGTATTGGTCCTGCTTGCCGACCGGCTCCCTTAAAATGTCCATTTCTATGCGGCAAGCCTCCTCGGCGATTTCAGCCAGTCCGGCCGGCTCCTTCTTGTAGGCCCGAATGGCGGTGAGCAATCCTGCCAGATAGGAGCCTGAGGATCCGAGGCCTGTTTTGGCCGGCATGTCGGCGACGCTGGTCAACTCGATGTTCTCATTCACATTGTGCAACCGCAGCGCTTCGCGCGCCAAAGGGTGCTTGATTTCCTCGATACCGTCCACGGTCTCCACCTGGCTGTAGCGGACCACCATTTTACGGTCGGCCACCGAACGGCGGTTGAGCAGGATATACATGTACTTGTTTATGCACATGGCGAATATGAAGCCGCCGTGATTCCGGTAAAAGGAGGGCAGGTCGGTTCCGCCGCCTCCGAGCGTGATCCTGAATGGTGTGCGCGTGATGATCATTTCTTGTTATTCTCCGTTATATTCGCGTCATTCGTCTCTCGTGAAGCGTATCTCGTAAAACATCTTTTTCTCTCAGGCGCTTCACGAGGCGCGCTGCACGCATGTTCAGATCGTGAATCCGCTTTTCACGGCGTCATGGTAAAACATTTTCACCGTTTCCAGCGAATAGTCCTCAAGTTCCTTGCCCAGATTGCCGGCTTTGGCGAGCAAATCCGGGGTGACGGTGATGATATGGCAGCCGATCTCGTCCGCCTGAACGATATTCAACACTTCGCGCGGGCTGGCCCAGAGCAATTCCGCGGCCGGCAGCGGTTTTAGAATGGCGAGCGCCTCGCGCATGATGGGGACCGGGTCGCGGCCGCTGTCTGCTATGCGGCCGGCGAAAACCGAGACAATCGAGGGCACTGCGCCGTCGAGCGCTTCGGCAACCTGCCCGACCTGGGACAGGGTCATGATCGCGGTTATGTTCAGTTTCAACCCCTGCGATGATAATTCGCGGATGAGCCGGGAAGTCGGTGTTTTTTTCGTGTTGGTGACCGGGATTTTTATGTAGACGTTTTCTCCCAGCTCGTTCAGGCGCAGCGCCTGGCGTTTCATGCCGGGAAGATCGTCGGAAAACACCTCGAAGGAAACGGGCAGGTCGCGGACCACGCGCAGTACTTCCGTGGCAAAGGCAAGGTAATTCGTGATGCCGGCCTTGGCCATCAGGGTGGGGTTGGTGGTGAAGCCGCGCACCAGTTTCTTCTCGTAAGCTTCGATGATGGAATCGAGGTCCGCGCCGTCGGCGAATATTTTGATTTTCAGGTCGCGCAGGTTTTTCACGGTTGACTTATCTTTAAAGGTTAAGGGTGAATTTTACCGTCCGGCATGACGGCGCCGGTTAAAACGGCGCCGTCCAGGTTGGCGCCATCCAGGTTCGCTCCCGTGATGTTGGCGCCGCTCAAATCGGCGTTGATTAAGACGGCCTTTCTAAGGTCGGCGCCGATCAAGGACGCATTTTTCAGGTTTACATTTGACAGATTCGCTTTTTGAAGATTGGCATTGACCAGGTTGGCGTTGCTCAAATTAGTTTTTTCGAGTATGGCGCCCTCCAGGTTCGCCCTGGTCAAATTGGCCCGGCCGAGGTTGGCGTTGCGAATGATCGACCTTTTCAGGCTGGCCTCGGAAAAATCCGCCGCGAACAGGGAGGCGTTGGAAATATCGACTTCGTCCAGTTTTGCGCCGCGCAAATCCTTGTTGATGCTCACGCCGCGGATTTTTTGAAGGCACTCCTCCTTGCTCATATCGCTGCCGCGGATGTCGCGGGCCTTGATCTCTATTTTTGACGGCAGCGAGCCGGCCCGGACCGGCGTTGCCGGAAGCCATGTTGCCGAGGCGGCAACGGTCAGGATTAAAGAAACATCCAACATCCAACTTGGCTTAAGTCTTGACATCGAGGAATCCCTCCAGTTTTTGCAAGCGGGTGGGGTGGCGCATCTTGCGCAACGCCTTGGCTTCAATCTGGCGGATGCGTTCGCGGGTGACGTTGAACATGCTGCCCACTTCCTCCAGGGTCCTGGGGCACCCGTCCAGAATGCCGAATCGCAGGTTGATCACTTTCTGCTCCCTTTCCGAGAGGGTGGTCACCACTTCCTGCAGTCTTTGGCGCAGCAGGCTGTAAGCGGCCATCTCCGAGGGGTTTTCCGCGGACTTGTCCTCGATAAAATCGCCGAAGGTCGTGTCTTCGCTGTCGCCCACCGAAGCCTGCAGGGAAATGGGCTGTTGGGACATTTTGAAAACTTCCTTGACCCGCTCGACCGGCAGGTTTACTTCGCTGGCGACTTCCTCGGGCGTGGGTTCGCGGCCGAAGTCCTGCAGCAGTTGCTTCTGGACCCGGACCAGCTTGTTGATGGTTTCGATCATGTGCACGGGAATGCGGATCGTGCGCGCCTGGTCGGCAATGGCGCGGGTGGCGGCCTGCCGGATCCACCAGGTGGCATAGGTGCTGAACTTGTAACCGCGCTTGTATTCGAATTTTTCCACGGCGCGCATCAGGCCGGTGTTGCCCTCCTGGATCAGGTCCAGAAACATCAGTCCGCGATTCATATATTTTTTCACGATGCTGATCACCAGGCGCAGGTTGGCTTCCGCCATTTCCGTCCGCGCCTTGTGGCCTTTTTTGAGCCATTCCCTCAACTGGTGATGCTTGGCCTCGAATTCCTCGGCTTTCATCCAGAACGTGTTTTCCAATTCGTCGATTTCCGCCTGGATCGGGCGCGCGCTTGTTTTTTGAATCTCCTTTTTCGCGCGCTGGCTTTTTTCGGCCTTTTTCAGCCGGTTCAGGCAGTCGAGGTGTTTCTGGTGGTATTTGTCGGCCACTGCTATGAAGTCCTCGATCGCCTTCTGTTTGAAGTAAAAGTTGTCAAGCTGGCGGGCGTAGGCGTGGTGCGTGGCGTTGAAATTCGCCTGCCAGCGCTTCATCCTCGCATGGCCGGCCGGGCTTTGGTTCATTTTTGCGAAGGTGCGCGTCAGCCGCACGTGAATGTTGCGGACTTTCTTTTTCAGAGCAGGCAGGACTTTGAAATATTTGTCGCGCCCCTCAATGTGTTTATCAACGATGATGCGGTCAAACCGGTCCTTTCCCTCTTCAAGGCGGTCGGCCAGCCCGAAATAAGCCTCGAGCGAAAATCCGAATTGTTTGAAGAGGGTGCGCGAATTGATTTCCGCCTCCTCGATCCGTTTGCAGATTTCAACCTCCTGGGCGCGGGTGAGCAGGGGCACCTGGCCCATCTGGTGGATGTAGGAGCGGATCGGATCGTCCATCGCGTCGAGCGATTTGGCCTGTTCGGCCCGCTCGGCTTTTTCAGCCTGTTTTTTGTATTGCTCGACATCGGAGGCGTCGATAATTTCAATATCCATGCCCCGCAGGAGCAGGATAAAGCCCTCCAATTCGTCCGGATCGATCAAGTCGTTCGGCAGGGCTTCATTGATGTCCGCAAAGGTAAGATAACCCTGTTCGCGCGCCAGCTTGATCAATTCCTTCACTTTTTCGTGAAGTTTTTCGCTGCTCAATTTGATTTTAAGGTGCGGACTGATATCCAGGGCGGCTTGTTCCTCCGGGTTTTGGTCGGCGCTGATTTTCGTCCCGGAATTTTTCTCGGTCGGGGACGGCTGTTCCTTTGCTGCGCCGGTCTTTTTTTCGGCGGAATGTTTCTGGTTCGGCGGCAGGGCCGTTTTCTTGGAAGCCTGTTTTTGTTTGCTGTTTTTGTTCATTCAGTTTTAATGACCAAGCCAACGGTCGGAATCGAACCGACGACCCGCGCATTACGAATGCGCTGCTCTACCGGCTGAGCTACGTTGGCAAAAAGGAAAGCCGGTAATAATATATCAGAACAGGATGATGTCAATACCGCCTTTTTTTCGTTTTTTGCCTTTCTTTGCAAGAGGGCTTCCTGTAAATTGAAGAATCGAATAAATGAGCGAAAAGACCTCTTTTGAACACGATCTCAACGCCGAACAGCTTGCCACCGTTCTGGCGCCGGACGGGCCCCTCCTGGTGCTGGCCGCGGCCGGCACGGGCAAAACGCGCACGCTTACCTACCGCGTGGCCCATCTGGTGGGGCGCGGCGTCGAACCGCAGCGCATCCTGCTTCTGACTTTTACCAACAAGGCGGCGCGCGAAATGCTGGAGCGTTCCCGCCTGCTCGTGGGGCCGGAAGTGAGCGGCCTCTGGAGCGGCACTTTTCACCATTTGGCGAACAGGTTTCTGCGCCGCTACGCGCAACTCATTGATTATCAGGCCGATTTCACGATTTTCGACCGTGATGACTCGATCAGCCTCATCCGCGAGTGCCTCCGGGAATTGAAACTGGCCGGCAAACAATTTCCCAAGCCCGAGGTTTTGATGGCGGCGTTGAGCGTTGCGGTCAACCGGCGCCAGGAGCTCGCCGAGGCGGTTGACGCGTGCTTCGGCGAACATACGGTTAACGCGGAGGATGTTCTGCGCGTCTTGAACATGTATCGCAAGAAGAAAAAATCTCAAAACGCGATGGATTTCGACGATCTGCTGGTCAACGCTTTGACCCTGCTCAGGGAACACAAAAGCGTTTTGGAAAAATACCAGGAACAATTCCTCTATGTCATGGTCGATGAATATCAGGATACCAACCTGATTCAGTCCGACATGGTCGACCTGCTGGCCGGCAGGCACCGCAACCTCATGGTGGTGGGCGACGATTTTCAGAGCATCTATTCCTGGCGCGGGGCCGATTACCGCAATATTCTCACTTTTCCAAAGCGTTATCCGGATGCGCGGGAGTTCAAGCTCGAAGTCAATTACCGCAGCGTGCCGGAGATATTGGCCCTGGCCAATGCCTGCATGGCCGGCAACCCGCGTCAGTTTCAAAAAACGCTTCGTTCCACGCGCGCGGCGCACCGCAAGCCGGTCTTTGCCGTGCTGCGCGACGGCGACCACCAGGCCCGTTATGTGATCGAACAGGTCAAGCGGCTCCATGGCTCAGGCCTGGCCTGGCGCGACATGGCCGTCCTTTACCGCGCGCATTATCACGCCCTGGAGCTTCAGCTTGCCTTGTCGCGTGAAAGGATCCCTTTCGTGGTGATGTCCGGCTTGAGATTTTTCGAACAGGCGCATGTCAAGGATGTCTGCGCCCTGCTGCGCATCATCCACAACGGCAGGGACGAGCTGGCATTCAAGCGGCTGCTGGCCATGCTGCCGGGCATCGGCGATAAAACCGCGGCAAAACTCTGGCAGACGCTGGCCGGCGGCTTTGACGTTCGCCAGAGTTCCCAACGCGAGGCCTTGTTGAAGGCGCTGCCGGCCAACGCGAAAACGGCCTGGAAAAAAATCGACGACCTCTTTACCGCGCATCAGGCCGCGGATGCCGCGCATGAGCCGGCAAACCTGGTTCTCGGCTTTATCAATGCGTTCTACGACGAATATCTGGTGGAAACTTACGAGGACTACGACCGCCGTCTGGAGGATTTGCAGGGTATGATGTCATTTCTGGCCGAATTCGAGTCGCTTGAGGAGTTTATCAACGAAGTTGCTCTTGTAACCAACCTGGAGGCCGACATGGACCGCATGGACGGTATTACGGCCGATTGCCTGAGGTTGAGCACCGTGCATCAGGCCAAAGGGTTGGAGTGGCGGGCGGTTTTTATCTTGTGGGCGGCCGAGGGCATGTTCCCTTCCGGCCGGTCGCTCAAGGAGGCGGGCGGCGACGAGGAAGAGCGCAGACTTTTTTATGTGGCCGTTACCAGGGCAAAGGATGATCTCCACCTCTGTATGCCTTCCGTGCGTCGTAATCCGGATGGCGGCGTGATGTTTCTTTCGCCTTCCCGTTTCCTGCTTGAAATCCCGCCCGATAATCTGAAGACCGAGCAGATAGGATTTATAGCCTGATCTGAAAAAAAGGAATGTAAAAGACTTGATTTTTTTTTGAATTTTGAGGATACTCCCTATAGAAACGCAGGTGGATCAGGCGGCATTCAAGGAAAGGAAAGGAGCGGTCCCATGACAAAACGTGATTTGGTTCTACGAATTTCAAAGGAAACCGGGCTGGCGCAGCTTGACGTCCAGACGGTGTTGCAAAAGGTTCTTGATTACATGCTCGATTCTCTGGCCAGGGGCGAAAACGTCGAGTTTCGCAATTTCGGCGTATTCGAGGTGCAGGTTCGGAAGGCGCGCATCGGCCGCAATCCGAACAATCCCACCCACGTGGTCACCATCCCGTCCCGGAAGATCGTAAAGTTCAAAATGGGGCGGATCATGAAAAACCGCATCATGAAAAACGTCACCTGATGGAGCATGAGAGTTTCCTTTGATATTCCTTTGACAGGGGCTTCGCTTTGAGCGCGCCGCTGCAATTTGAGCCTCCGCGCGGCATGCGCGATTTTTATCCCGAGGATATGGATATGCGCCGGGCCGTATTCGATGCCTGGACGCTGGCGGCGCTCAGCTTCGGTTTTTGCCAGTATGATGCCTGCGTGGTCGAATCGCTGGAATTGCTGAAGCGCAAGAGCGGCGAGGAAATCGTCGGGCAGATTTACGCCTTCAAGGACAAGAGCGACCGCGATCTGGCCCTGCGGCCTGAAATGACTCCTTCCCTGGCGCGCATGATCGTGGCCAAACAGGGTTCGCTTTCCTTCCCGTTGAAATGGTTTGCCATAGCCCAGTGTTTCCGGTACGAGCGCACCACCAAGGGCCGCAAAAGGGAACATTACCAGTGGAACCTGGACGTGGTGGGCGAGGATTCCCTGGGCGCCGAGGCCGAAATTCTCGCCTGTGCGCTAAACGCGCTCTCCCGGCTTGGCTTGAGCGCCGGCGACGTTCAGGTGCATTATAACAGCCGCGCGCTCCTGGCGGAGTTGTTTCTGAAAGCCGGCATTTCCGGGGAACTCCATGCGGCGGTTTTCCTGGCCCTTGACAAGCGCGGAAAAATACCGGACGCGGAAATCAGGGGTTTGCTTCAGAATGCGGGTTTGGACAACAATGCCGTCGAGGCTGCCTTTAAAATAATATCGCTCAATACGCTGGAGGAGGCGCGCGCCTTTCTCGGCGGCCTTTCCCCGGCGCTCGCCGCCGTCGAGGAACTGCCGCAACGGCTCGCGGATTACGGCTTCAATGACAATCTGCGCTTCGACATCGGCGTTGTGCGCGGACTCGGCTATTACACTGGGATTGTTTTCGAGGCGTACGCCGTCCGGCAGAAAATGCGGGCGATTTTCGGCGGCGGGCGCTATGACCGGCTCCTGAGCGATATCGGCGGCAAGGAAACGACCGCGGTCGGCCTGGGCTTCGGCGACGTGGTCATCGCGGATTTGTTGCAAGAGAACGGTAAAATGGAACAATTGACCGGCGCCGACAGAATCGACCTGGCGGTCGGGTTTATGGAGGACGCCCAGCGTTCAACCGCAGTCCGCCTGGCGCAGGCATGGCGCGCAAACGACAAACGCGTCGACCTGGCGTTACGGCCGGAGAAGGCCAAAAGTTTTTTCGGCCGGGTAGGCAAGGGCGGCGTTGCCGAGGCGGCTTATATCGGCCCTGACGACCTTGCTTCAGGCGCGCTTCGCGTCAAAAATCTACGCGACCGTTCCGAAAAACGGATTGCGCTGAGCGAATTAAACGCGGCCACGCTTTCCTCTTGAATCTCCACGCGTCGGCCGAAAGCCGCGCTGGATTTGTTCATGCCACTTTTTTGCCGAGCGCAATCGCTTGCCGGCGTATCCCGGGCTTATTCCGGATCTCGCCGGATACGCCCGCATTGGGAACAAGGAGGGAAAGAAATTTCATGCCGGTGTATTTTGCCGTCAGGGCAAACGGCTTTTCGAGGGCATCCAGGCCCACATCTTCAAAGGCGCTGGCGATCAGGACAAACGTCTTTCCTTTTAGCGGCGTCTCCATGGCGCCGGCCGCATTGTCCCACTTGTAGAGCGAGAACATCCGGTCAAAGACGAGCTTGAGTTGAGCGCTGGCTGCGAAAAAATACAATGGCGTGGCCATGACGATCACGTCCGCATCGGCCATTTTGGCAAGGACCGGTTTTGCCTCGTCATTGATCACGCATTCATATTTATCCGATTTTTGGCAGGCCCGGCATGAGGTGCAGCCGGTGGATTTATATTTTAAAAAAGCGGTGCGCACGACCTCGACTTTCCCCCCATTTGAACGCGCGCCCTCAACGAACCAGTCCACGAGCGTGGCCGTGTTGCCGTCTTTTTTGGGACTTCCGGAAAGGATCAGGATTTTTTTCATTCAAATACAAGCGTCAAATGCGCCGGCGTGTAATTGGCGGACGAGAACATCACGATCCACTCATCGCCTGTTATGCTTCTGACCGCCGGGTCGGCAAAGCCGTCGCCGTCAAAATCGCCCGGGACCGGCATATAGCCGGTCCCGCCCAGTGTTTGCGCCATGGCAATTTCCATGTAGCCGATGCTGGACAGTTTGAACACCCATACGCCGTTGCTTTCCCCATACACCGCTACATCCGCCTTGCGGTCGCCGTCGTAATCTGCTGGCACAGGAACATAACCTTCCCCGCCCAACAGACCGGGTTTTTCAATCAGGTAATAATTGGCCGTGGAAAGCATGACCTTCCAGTTGCCGGTGTCCCTTTGATATACGGCCGGGTCGGCAAAGCCGTCGCCATCGTAATCGGCCGGCACGGCGTCATATCCCGGAGCGCCGAACGATTGCGAAAGAATGATTGCCACGGCATAACCTGCGCCGGAGGGCAGGATAACCCAGCGTCCGCTTGCCTCCTCGTACACGGCCGGATCGGCCTTGCCATCGCCGTCATAATCTGCAGAAGCGTCGGACCTGCCAATCCCGCCCAGGCCGTTGAGCGTGGTGGAGATGAGATAATAATTTGCGCCGGAGAGTTTCACCTTCCATATTCCGGATGTCTCGGTGTAAATTGCCGGATCGGCCTTGTGATCGCCGTCAAAGTCAACTTGTGCCTGGTGCCGGCCTGACCAAACCAGGCTCAGGTTGTAAAAACACGCGCCTGTGGCGCACACGGCAATGGAATAGGTTCCATTGGAAGGACAGTTCCAGGTTGTCAGTCCATTGGTGCCGGATGCCAGCACGTTGCCTTCACGGTCGGTGAAACGCACAAAGACCTCCTGGCCGGAGGCGGTCATTTGCGCCTGATATGTCTTTCCGGTCTGGCCTGTGAAAAAGTGCCACTGCGTGCCATTGGCAAACGGGACGGTGCCATTGGTGGTCGTGTTCGCCGTCATGGTCGGGATGGCAGCCTCGTCCAGAAAACGGTAACTGGAGTATTGCAGGAGTTCATGGCCGTTAGTGGTTGTCGCCTGGATTGCGCCGCCCTTGCGGAAATGGACTCCGCGCTGGAAGGCCAGCGAATCGTTCTGTGGTTCTATCGTGAAATATCCCATCATCCATTCGGTCAATAAAGCGCTGTCCTTAACATTGAAACGCAGGGTTTTTGGAGCGGACTGACCGGGTTCCCAGAAATAATCCCAGGGGTGCAGATCCACCATGCGGTACACGCGATTGGTCCGGTTGTTCCATGTTTCCAGCGGTGCGGGAATATAATGCTCGCCTAAGGGCATAACGTACTCAAAGGCTCCATCAATGCCGTGCCCCACGAGCATATCATGCCCCGAGAGATTTGTGAAAGCCAGTTGTATGTCCTGGGAATTTGTGATTGAAAACCAGCCGTTGACGCGAGGAACAAGGTTGCTGTAAACGGTAGGCGTTGCGGTATGCGCGTCTCGAATCAGGGTAAGAGCTCCGGTTCCGGTTATGATCCTGTTATAGCCGTCGCTTCCCACATACAGTCCGGCCAGGGCGTCAAGTTCCGCCTGCGGCCGGTTGGTGACCGGCGACGGTGGCGGAACAAAAGTGTTTGTGGGCCAGTGTTGTCCGGTTTTGTCCAGGATGGCCCAGCGCAATGCCTCGGCGCCGACAGCGTCGCACCAACTGCCGGAGCTGTTCTGAATAACTGCCACGCCCAGTTTCAGGTCGCGTGAAATTCCAAGAAAGGCGCAGTGATACCAGGTTGCGCCGTCCTTCCAAAACACCTTGCCGGCATAGCGGAAACGATAATCGTCCGCGTTATCCCAGCCCAATCCCTCGGGCGAATCCGTAACGTTCAAAGGCAGATTGGTCAATTGCGGCGTGGTCATGGCGTCTATGCCGTTCGAACTGACGATGGTTTGACCCTGATATTGACCGTTTGCCAGGATCATTCGGATATATTTTGCGAGGTCGTTGGCGGATGAATACATGCTGCCCGAACCGAGCGGGTTGAGTATTTCCGGCGGCTGCGGCTCGCCGAGTCCGTTATACGCGACCGCCATGCGGTTGGAGATGGCGGGCTTGTCCGGCAGGAACGAACTGGAGTCCATGCCAAGCGGGGTGAACATCATGGCGTCATTTACCGCGGAGAAATTCGTGCCGGTGATGCGCCGGACCGCTTCGGTTAATATGGCAAAACCGCTGTTGCAATAATAGGCGCGCTCGTTGACCGGTCTGAAGGGATAATCGGTTTTCAGGTAGTCTATCAGCCAGGCGATGTTGTCGTTGTTTCTCCTGGTCGTTATCATGCCGTTGAAAAAATCTCCCGGAATGCCGCTGTGATGGTTGAGAAGGGAACGGATGGTGACCGTGGAGTTCGTAAAGCGCGGCAGCATGGAAAAATCGGTTATATAATTCGTCAGGGGCGCCTCCAGGTTGACTCTGCCCTGGTCCAGGAGTTGCATGTAGCAGGTGCCGAGAAACGCCTTGGAGCACGAACCGATGTGATAGACGGTGTCGGCATCGGCCGCAATGCCGCGTTCACGGTCGGCATAGCCGAAGCCCTGCGTCCAGACCACGTCCTGGTCGTCCACAATGGCAATGGAAAGTCCCTGCACGTTCTGGTTGGTCATCTGGCCGGAGATATACGCGGTCATCTGGGCAATGGTGTTCGTATAGCTTGCGGCGGAAACCGTTCGGTCAGAGAGGCCGATAACAGCGGCCAGTCCCAACATGAATGAAAATGAATATTTCATGGTCCTATCTCCGGTGGTGATTGGATTCGTCCGGCTTGATGCCACGAAAAAAAATCGCTAAACAACCTTCCAGGGCGATGAATGGGGATAAGCGATGACGCGTCATTAAGTGTAGATTTACGTAACGGCCTGTTTTTCGGTTTCCTTTGAGGGCGGCAGAACGACCTTAAGGTGCAGTTCGCGCAGTTGTTTTTCAGTGACCGGGGCAGGGGCGCCCATCATCAGGTCCTGCGCGCGCTGGTTCATGGGAAAGGCCACCACTTCCCGGAGGTTCTGTTCTCCGGCCAGGAGCATGACGATCCGGTCGATGCCCGGCGCAATGCCGCCGTGCGGCGGGGCGCCGAGCTTGAAGGCGTTGATCATGCCGGGAAATTTTTCATCGACATCCTGCTTCGCATATCCGGCTATTTCAAAGGCGCGGTACATGATCTCGGGCGAATGGTTGCGGATGGCGCCGCTGGAAAGTTCGCAGCCGTTGCAGACAATATCGTATTGCCAGGCGCGGACAACGAGCGGGTCCTGATCCTTGAGAGCCTGCAAGCCGCCCTGCGGCATGGAAAAGGGATTGTGCGAGAAAATAATTTTGCCGGTTTCCTCGTCGCGCTCAAACATGGGGAAATCCACGATCCAGCAGAATTTGAATACGCTTTCATCGATCAGGCTGAGATCTTTCCCGAGCGTCGAGCGTATTTCGGCGGCAAGGCGGTTCAAGGCCGGCTGGCGCTCGCAGATGAAGAAGACCACGTCGCCTTTATCCGCCGCGCATTCGCGGGCGATATTATTCAGCTGATCCGGAGTGAGAAATTTGGCGATCGGCCCCTTGACAGCGTCGTCGGCCCATACCAGGTAAGCCAGGCCCCTGGCGCCGAGCGTCTTGGCCTTTTCCGTAAGCTTATCGAAGAAGCTGCGCGGTTTTGCGGCGATCGCCTTGACCGGGATGGCACGCACCGCCGCGCCCTGCTCGATGAGCGAGCGAAAGGCGTTTAAACCGGAATTTTTGAATATTTCGGTCAGGTCGCGCATTTCGATCGGAATGCGCAGGTCAGGCTTGTCGGTTCCATATTTCAACATGGCGGTCTGATAGGGTATGCGCGGGAAGGGCGGATGGTTGAACGGTTTTTTGGAAAACTTTTCAAAAGTTTTTGAGAAAATGTCCTCGACCACGGCAAAAACCTCATCCTGGGTCACAAAGGACATTTCCAGGTCAAGCTGATAAAATTCGCCTGGAGAGCGGTCGGCCCTGGCGTCCTCGTCGCGGAAACAGGGGGCGATCTGGAAATAGCGGTCGAAGCCGGCCACCATCAGCAGTTGCTTGAATTGTTGCGGCGCCTGGGGCAGGGCGTAAAAATGTCCGGGATGAATGCGGCTGGGAACCAGGTAGTCGCGGGCGCCCTCTGGCGAACTACTGGTAAGGATAGGGGTCTGGAATTCATTGAAACCGAGTTCCGTCATCCGTTTGCGGATAAAGGCGATGACTTGCGAGCGCAGGATGATGTTGCGGTGCATTCTTTCGCGGCGCAGGTCGAAATAGCGGTGCTTGAGCCGCGCATCCTCCGGGCCGTCCTCGGCGCTGTCTATCTGCAGGGGTAAAAATTCGCAGGCAGATTCCAGATTGACCGTTTCCGCCAGCAGCTCGATTTCACCGGTTTTCAGGTTCGGATTGATCGTGTCCTTTTCGCGCTCTATTACTTTTCCGGTTACGGTGATCACGCTTTCCAGCTTGAGGCGCGTGCAGAAGTCAAAAAACTCCTTGTCCGGCTGAATGACTATCTGGGTTATGCCGTAATGGTCGCGCAGGTCGATGAAGAGGAGCTGGCCGTGGTCGCGCTTGCGGAATACCCATCCGGAAAGTTTTGCCGGTTGGGCAATATGCGCGCGCCGCAGTTCGCCGCAGTTATGGGTGCGATACGGGTGGGGGATGACTTCGTTCATTTTTCCTTGTGGTTCTTTTCTTCTGTGTTTTTGGGCACGTTGGCTTCCGTGGTCTTTTCTTCGACTTCTGCCTTCTGACTTTCGTCTTCTGTCTTGCCGAACACCCCCATGCCCCGGAACTTTTCGTAGCGTTTTTGCAGGAGTTCAGCGACCGGAATTTTTTTCAATTCCTGCAGATTTTTCACCAGGCATTTTTTCAGGTTTAGCGCCATGGCGTCCGGGTCGCGGTGGGCGCCGCCGAGCGGCTCGGGGACGATTTCATCCACCAGTTTCGCCTTGAGGAGTTGTTTGGCGGTGATTTGGAGCGCCGCGGCCGCCTTGCTGGCGTAAGCCCTGTCTTTCCAGAGGATCGCCGCGCAACCCTCGGGCGAAATGACGGAATAATAGGAATGCTCCAGAATCAGGATGCGGTCGCCGATGCCGATGCCCAGAGCTCCGCCGCTGCCGCCTTCGCCTATGACGGTGACGATGATGGGAACGCCCAGCAGAAAGGAATCCCTTATGTTCACCGCAATGGCCTCGGCAATATGGCGTTCCTCGCTGCCGATACCGGGATAGGCGCCGGCCGTATCGATCAGCGTGACAATGGGACAATTGAATTTGGCCGCGAGTTTCATGAGGCGCAAGGCCTTGCGGTAGCCCTCCGGGTGAGCCATGCCGAAATTGCGCGCCACGTTGCTTTTCACATCGCGTCCTTTTTGCGTGCCGATTATCATCACTTTTTCCGAATCCAGCCTGGCAAAACCACCCACTATGGCCAAGTCGTCGCGGAAATGCCGGTCGCCGTGAAGCTCCACAAAATCGGAACACATGAGGCCGATGTAGTCGAGCGTATAAGGCCGCTGGGCATGGCGCGCCAGTTGCACCTCGTCCCATGGCGAAAGGTGGCCGTATATGTTTTGTTTCGTCTCCTGAATTTTTTTCTTTAGGTCGGCCAGTTCCCTGGAAACGTCGATATTGTGCGATTCGCTGAATTCCTGCAACTCGCGCAGTTTTTTCTCCAGTTCGACCACCGGTTTTTCAAACGACAATGATGGGATTATGGCCATGGAAGTTCGTTTTATAATAAATCGGCTACGATTGCAATATCTTGCTCAATCTCCATACCCTTGCGGATGCTTTTTGTGCCAGGCCCAGGCGCTGGAAATAATGTCTTCAACCGTGCTGCGAGTCGGTCGCCAGCCGAGGATGGATGACGCCTTTGAGGCGTCCGCCACCAGGCGGGCCGGGTCGCCCGGCCGGCGCGGCAGGATTTGCGCAGGTATTTTTTTTGCCGTGATTTCGTTCGCCGCCTTCAGAATTTCGCGCACCGAACAGCCCCGGCCGGTTCCGAGGTTGAAAGCGCCGGTCTGTCGGCCGGTGAGCGCCAGAATATGAGCCTGGGCCAGATCCTCGATATGGATATAATCGCGGATGCAGGTTCCGTCGGGCGTTCCGTAATCATCGCCATAAATCTGCAGCGCCGGCTTTTGCCCGAGCGCAACATCCATGATGTTTGGGATCAAATGGGTTTCCGGGTCATGGTCTTCGCCGAATTTGGCGGAAGCTCCGGCGGCGTTGAAATATCTCAGAAAGACGTTCTGAAATCCGTGGATGCGGCCGAACCAGTCCAGGACTTTTTCAAACATGAGTTTTGATTCGCCGTATGGGTTCGTCGGGTGTTGCGGGGTGGTTTCAGTTATCGGCATTGTTTCCGGCTGGCCGTAAGTGGCGCAGCTGGAGGAAAAGACTGTTTTTTTGACGCCGTTTTTCAGCATGGCTTCCGCAAGATTTATTCCGCCCTTGACGTTGTTGGCAAAATACATTTCCGGATGGGCCATGGATTCGCCGACCAGCGCATAGGCCGCAAAATGCATCACGGCCTCCGGACGGGCCTGTTGCATGGCGCTTTCGATTGCCGCCTGATTGCGCAGGTCACCTTCGATGAGACGCGCGCGGGCGTCGACCGCTGAATGGTGGCCCCGCTCAAAATTGTCAAAGATTGTTACTTCGTGGCCGCGGTCCAGGAGCATTTCAACCGTGACGCTTCCGATATAACCGGCTCCGCCTGTCACCAAAACTTTCATAGCGCCACAATATAGAGAATACTCCGCCCTTTTGCCAGTTTTTTCTCCTGAGGTGATTTCAAAACCAGCTCTGAAGCCCACCCCGCTCGTCCGCCGGCGCTCTCCGAGCTATGGCGGACAAGTTGGACCCCCCTCCACCGGAGGGGTGGCGTAAGCCAGGGTGGGTCTGAAGCGAGTTTTGAAACTGGCTCTCTTTTTTCTGATTTTAAGGTATTTAGAACTTGACCGGACTGATTAATATCGGTAATTTTACTTAAAAGCATAGGAATTTTCCGCCAGACCATGCCATGTCGGCATGAGGTGGGGTGGATCCGCCTCCCGCCTTCGCGTAACCCGCTCCGGCGGGAGAAGGAAGGTAGGCGGACAAAACCACTGCGGATTACGCTGATGGCGCTGACAAACCAAATTTAAAAGGGAGGAAAAAATGAATGCCATAACCGTTGGAAATGAAAAAATAGCCGACGCCCTCAAGCTTCTTGAGGAGGCGGCCAGGGAGAAAAAGGACGAATTGCAAAGCATGTTCAAGGGCAAGTACGGCCATTTGAAGGATGCGCTCGTGGATACCGAAGAAGACGTCGTTAAAACGCTTTCTGCCGCCAAAAAACAGGCGCTGAAGGCGGCTCTGCACGCCAAAGACGTCGGCACGGAGCGCGCCATGGAGCTTGCCGAGGAACTGGACGAAAAAGTGCATGAAAATCCCTGGCCCTACATCGGCGGCGCCGCCCTGGGCGCTTTGCTGATCGGGTATATTCTGGGAAGAAAATAAGAGCGTGGAGCGGGTAGCGTGGGGCAAATATAACAAGACTATCCGCTACCCGCCAATCTTATCATTTATGCTTTCCCATCTTCTAAAAGGTCTTGCCACCGCGGTATTGTTCTGGCTGGTCAACCGTTACCGCCAGACGACTATCGATTTGCTCAAGCTTGAGGCGGCCGCGTTGTATTTAAAGGGCGTTCAGGGCGCTCGGCAGGGCGTTCTGGCGGCGCTCCTGCTCTGGCTCGCGATTTTTATTTTTGCGCTCGGCGTGGTAATGCTGCACTTTGCCTTGTTCATGGGCCTTTACCTGTTTGCCGGGAGCCTCACGGTCGTGGCCTGCGCTTTGGCCGGCCTGGGCGCGGTTTACGTGATAGTCGTGGCTCTTGTTGTGCGCCGCCTTCTCTCCGAGTCCTCCTGGATCAAAATCTTCAAGGCCGACCGGCTGGTTGCGGAACTGGCCGGGAAATGATTTTGGAATTTTGATTTTAGATTTTGGATTTGTTCTGAAATCGCCCGCCTGCGCGGGTCCGCTTAAGGCGGAAAAATCGGCAATCCAAAATCGCAAATGACTTCATTTTGAAATCGTTTCCAGCGTCAGCACGGCCGTGCCGTAGCCGTCCGTTTTCTGCGAGCTGGCAATGACGCATTCCGTGAGCCGCCAGGGCGGGCGCCGGGTTTCGGCCGCGCTCAGGAAATCGGACAGAGCGTCGAGATTTATTTCCCTGAAGGTCACTTCTGTCCTCCGGGCGTTCCAGCCCCGGCCAATGGAATGTGAATCAAGTTCGCGGATTTCAGGCGTTGTTCCGGAAGCCAGGCTTGCCAATGAAGGCGCGGAATTGGAAATCGAGTGCAGCAGGGCAAAGGAGGCTTCCAGCGCATCATTCCCCTTTTTCATTTCCTGCAGTTGGGCGATTGTGTCCAGCTTGCTCCGCATCCTGTTCGCGTAATTGTCCGCCTGCGACAGGTTGATTGCGGTCCAGACCGCGCCGATTATCAGGGCTGTTCCCGCGCTTATGCGCAGAATAAATTCTGTTTTCAGTTTCATGGCTGTTCGGCCGAGTTTTTGATTTTCTTCGCTGCGGGCGAATCCGCCGGCGGCGTGGATTTTCGATTTTCGTTTTCCAGATTATTGCCTTTCAAGGTAAAGTGCACGCCGTCGTCGTCTTCGGCCTCCTGCCGCTCAATTTCCGCCTTATATCCCAATGCGCGGACGTATTTTAGAAGATGATCGCAATAATCCCAGTCATCGGCCGTGCCGGTGATCAGTATTCTGTCCCGGCTCAATTCAAGGCGGGTGTAATTCAAATCCGCCTCCCTGCCTGCGTTGATTATTCCGGCCAGGCTGATTGACAACGGTTGATTGAATGCGTTGAGAACTGGCGCAAAATCCGCCAGGCGTTTTTGAATGGCCGGTTGTATTTCCAGGACTTCGCGTCCATAGGTGATTGTCCGGCCGGGACAAAGCTCGCCGCAGAGGCTGGCGATCGTTTTTTTTGCGCTGGAAAACTGGATCGAGGCAATGGCCTGCCACGCAAGATTGAAGCCGATCAGCATCAACCCCGCCAACAGGAAGACAAAAAGCGAGCGGGTCAGGTGCTTCCTGGTCTCGGCCAGGAGGGCCGGGTGCGCCAGTTCGTCCCGGCGCAGATTACAGGAGTCGTGCGCAAGCGCGCGGTCCGCAAGCGCCCGCGGTAAAAAATATTCCGGCGAGTCGTGCAGCGTCAGCGGGCCGGGCCATTCGGTTTTTAGAAGGTTGTAAAGAGAATTTACGACTTCAGTTTGCCTTGCCTTTGGGCCGCAGAACATCCACTCGGTATTTTTTTTTGGCGGCAATTCGGCGCGCAGAATGCGCCGGATGCGGTTGGCAATATCCGCCTGAGTTGCAGCGTCTGGTTCGGTCGGAATTTGCAGGCTGTGGGCGTTGACAAAATAACTTTCAGAACCGATCACTATCGCGAGACGGCCGGGTTCCAGGCTGATCAGCGCCCGGTTCGAATCCGCTTGCGGAGGACTTTCGGCCAGACTCCGCCCCAGGAGCGCCAGGCCTTCATGATCGATAATGACCGGGTCGATGCCGGCGGCCTGATAAGCTCCGATCCTTTTCCTGACCGCGTCGCGCCGACTCGCCACGGCCAGAACGGAAAAGCTACGTGATGATTTTTTCCGGAATTGCGCGAAGCAATAGCAGCATTCCTCGAGCGGAAAGGGCAGTTGCACGTCCAGCATGGATGGCAGTATTTTTAGCGCCTTGCTTTTCGATGCAAAGGGAGTATCCAGCCAGATGGTCAGGCTTTCCTGGATGCCGATGCAACCGGCGGTCTTTTCGTTTCTGTCGGGCGGAATGGACATTTCCGCATGACTGATTTTTCCGGCAAGGCCGCGCGTGGCGCGGACAATGACCGGCTTTTCCCCCTGCAAAACCGCCCCAAACCATGATTTGTTGAAAATACCCATTGATTACACTCTAACAAGTTTAAATTTAATGTTCAACCCATCTAAGTACGGTCAGATTGCCTCCCTGGTCGCGCTGGGCCAGACAGTACGTCATGTCGGATGAATCGCCCAGCATGGCTTTTGAATATACGGAAAAAAAGGAGCTGTGCACCGTCAGGTAGGGGCCGACCTGTTCGCGGGTGGCGGAATCAACCATATTATCAAGGGAGCTTATGGGCGCCGCATCCCTTATCCTGACGATTCTTTCGACAATGTCGACGTTGTTTTTGCCGAATATTGCCAGGAGCGTTTCACGGTCGGCCGTGTTTACGTTGACCGGCTCGGTATGGGGCGTCTTGCCGGGCAGTACGGCTAGGGAGGTGGTGTTCGAACAGCCCTGGGCGACCGGATCAAGCAGCCACCGCAATTCGCCGCTGCTTTCGAGCGGGGCGTTGACGACTTCGGCGGAAAGATTCAGGCGGCGGTAATATTCCTGTTCAAATCTGCCGGTTTTATCCTCATCCACCCAGTCCTGAATAACCTGGACTTGCTGCTCGGGCAATGGCATGCGTTCCATTTCGAATAAGTCGCGTATAATCAGGGAAGAAGGTCTTTGCAGTTGGGAGGCGGAAACGAAGGCCAGCATGTTGGCGTCGAGAAAACGGTTTTCGTCAATGATCCTGATTTCCGTGACAATGCCGTTCGTCAGGACGAGCCGCATGGGCGCGCACCATGCCTCATTGGTATGGTCGATCAGAAGATCTGGATCGGTTGCAAGAACATTTAGGGCGTACCACGCGCCGTCCGCAGCGGCTTTACGCAGCTTTGTCCGCGATAATTTGTTTTGTTCAAGTTTCAGACCCAGGCAAGCGAGCGTTTGCGCCTGCAGAATCAGGGCGACTGTTATTCCAAGCATGATGAGTACGGCCGCCAGAATGACGCCGGAATCCTTCTGGATTTTTGATTTTTGATTTTGGATTTGCGATTTGAGATTTTCAATTTTCGGCATAATAACGGCTTGATTGGAAACGAACTCCGTGTATGATTCAGAAGATTCCATTATTAACAGAACAAAAAACAAAGTCAAATAAAGGATACCGGATTGCATAATCATTTTAAAATCTGCTTATTGATGTTCGCCGCGCTGAGCCTGGGCACGACGGCATGCTTGGCTGCGGCGCAAGACACGAAAGCCGCCATTCCTGCGGTTGAGCGGGACTCCCCGTCGAAGCGCTATTTAAAGGCCTATGACGCAATGTCCACGGCGGACTGGCTTTCAAAGCGTGAAATGAACGAAGACGCGGCCATGCTCTATACCGAGTCCTTGAAGCTGTTTCAACAACTGGCCTCCGATTACCCGATGTGGCAGACAAACCTGGTGGTCTTTCGCATCAATTACTGCCGGGAGGGATTGGACAGAGCCAGAGGCGTCAAAAATGCCGATGACAGCGAAACGCGCCCCGGCAATCTGCCGCAAGCTGATTCCGGGAACCATCCTAGTCCGCCCTTGCCCGTGAAGGAGCGGCGGGATGCCGCTCTTCCTCCGCAAGAGCCGGGACCGGCCGCAGTTAAAGAAACGGCGCCGCAGCAGCGAAAGTCGTTTGACGGTGAAAATCGCAAAGAATCGACGGACAAAATCCAAAAAGCCGCGGAGCTTGAAAAGGAGGGCGATTTAAACGGAGCCCTGGACCTTTACCGGCTGGTTCTGGAGCGGAACAACCAGGAGGCAAAAGCCCTGGGCGGCGCGGGCCGGTGCCTCTTGAAACTCGGCAAGCTGGACGAGGCTCGCGCTCTTCTCTTTCAGTGGAGCATTATTCCTTCCCCGGATAACGACGTAAATTTATTGCTGGCGTTGATTCTGTGCGCCGACAAGCAGTTTGCCAGGGCGCTTCAACTCGCCGAAATTGTGGTCAATGAGGATAAAACCAATGCCGCGGCGCACGTCATTATGGGCACGGCCCTGGCCGGCACCGGCCAGACCGACGCTGCCGTGGTTGAAATGCAGAAGGCTCTGGCGGCCAATCCCCGGCTGGCGGAGGCTCACTATAATCTGGCAAAGCTTCTTCTGAAGAAAGGTCCGAAGTACAAATCCACCGCAGTGGCTTATTACATTAACGCCTTGAAATTCGGCGCAATGCCGGATCCGGAGTTGGCCAAGCGGCTGCAGCGATAACGTGAAGCGGGATTCGTTTTTACATTCATGAATGCCAGGGGGCAAGGGCCTCCGGCCCTGCCGCGGCGCGGCCGTCATGCGAAGCGCTTCACTCCTCTCTCAGGCAGAAATCGGAAGCCTTGTAGCGCGGATGGTGGTAGCGTTTTTTTCCGACCGTGGCTGATCCGAATTCAATGGCTTGCGCGGGACACCACTGCAGGCAGGCCATGCATTGTTCGCAGTGATGCAGCCAGACCGGTTTGCCTTCCACTATGCGGATATTCTCGACCGGACAGACCTTGGCGCACACCCCGCAATGTTTGCAACTTTGGCCGACATTGAATTTTTCGTCGGAGTCCGGGAATTTATCGATTCCCATATGGCGCACAAATGCCAGGGGCCAGGCCAATGGCAGGCGCGTGTCTTCGTAAATTTCCGTTGCGCCTCGTAAAATTTTTGTCGCAATCGCGGCAATCCGTTGTTTGGCTTTTTCGAAAAGACCGGCCTGCTTTTCCGGCGGCGGGGGGTTGGAGAGCGCCGGATAGTTTCCCGGCATGGCAAGCGACCAGCCTGCGGCCAGATCTGCGCCCTGCCTTTTCAACAAATCGCGCGCCTCGCGGTGGACGGAACCGGCCAGACCGCCCATGGTGGCAACGGTATAAATATAGCCGGCGCCGGCAAACGACGAACGTTTCAGGAAACGGCGGACAATGAGGGGCAGACCGAAAGCATAAACCGGAAAAACCAAACCGATTCGTTCGGCCGGTTCCAGGTTGTTTTTTATCGCCAGGGGGATTGACGCAAGCTTGGTGTCGCCCAGGGAATTTGCAAGGTCCTCGGCTATCGACCTTGAGTTGCCGGTGCCTGAGAACCAGTAAATTATACTGCTTGTTTTCATGAAGTTTTTGTTAATCGTCTTTGCCGGAATATTCTGCGGCATGGCGCGGGGGTGGTTCGGGTGAAACAATTCCGTGGTTCCTGGCAAAGATTTTGAACCCCTCTGATCCCATAAAACGTTTCAGGAGTTTCGGGTCGGACCTGGTCAGGTCTACGAGTATCAGGCTGTCCACCACGTTCGAGAACTGGCGGTCGACGTTGAAACTAAGGATTTGCGCGTTGAGTCTCAGGTAATGCTTCAGCAGGATGGGCACGCCCTTGCCGTCCTTTTCGATTTCGGAAATGAGCAGGGAGACATCGTCAATGTTGTCGACCAGTTTGGCGACCGTCCGGCGCGCGGCCAGGGCCTTTCTTATGGCGCGGTAGGGCGCCCGCGCCTTGACGTAACGGGACAGTTCCGGGTGAAATTTCGCCTGCCGCAGGAACTGGACGATGAGGTTTTTTGAAAGACTGTGGTAATCCTGGCTGATGCTGACCGGTCCAAAGAGGATATGATATTTCGGGTTTCTTACCATTAATTGTCCCACGCCGCGCCAGAGCAGGGAGAGACAGTTGTATTCTTTTTGGTACTCCGACCTGATAAAGGAGCGGCCCATTTCGACCGCATGTTCGAGTCTGGCCAAGAGCGGCCGTTTAAACTTGAAAAGGGTGGTGGTGTAAAGTCCCTGCACGCCGCGTTCGCGCAGGATTCGGTCGGCAAGACCGAAACGGTACGCGCCCACGAGTTCCGATTTCGCGCGGTTCCAAAGGCATAAATGCAGATAATAACCGTCAAAGCGGTCCAGGTCGACCGGTTGGCCGGTGCCTTCGCGAACTTCGCGGAAGGTCAATTCGCGCAGGCGGCCGATTTCATTGAGCAGGTTGGGGATTTGTCCGGCCTGGGCGATGTAAACCGCGAAATCTCCGCTCTGGACCAGGCATTGGTCCGCGCTGAGGTTTTCAATTTCACGCTTCAGTACCGCGCTCTCCGCCGGCGGTGCGACGGGCTGCTGGCGCGGGGCGGCCATCCGGCTGAAGACTATCGAGGAAAGGCGCCGTTTCTGGGTCCGCGTGCGGTTTTGCAGGAAAAAAGTGCTGCTGCGCAGATAATCCGTAACTGCGTCGTTACCCGGTATATCCTCCAGCTTTTTCCATGGAATGACCTTGCCTATGTAAACATTGATGGCCTGCGAGCTCTTGTTGACCAGTTCGTGCGGAAGCAGCACCGTGCGCAGGCGTGGATGAAACAAACCGGCGATCTGGAATAAAAGCGAGTTCGCGCCCGGGAAATAGACCGGCAGAACGTCGGCCCTGGCATGGCGGATTATGGCGCCCACGTGCGGGCTCCATTTCGGGTCGGTAATTTTGCCCCAGTTGAAATGGGCCACTTCACCGGCCGGGAAAGTTACCAGAGTTCCGCCTTCTGCGACCCATTTTATGGCGGACTTGATGGCCTTGGCGTTGGCCAGCGAAGCGTTGCGGTTGCCGAAAGGATCCACGGGAATGATCCATTCCCTCAATTCAGCCATATGCTGCAGGAGATAATTGCCGAACACTCGCACATCCGGCCGGGCGCGCACCATGATGTCGCCCAGGATCACGCCTTCCAGGCCGCCGAAGGGATGATTGGCCACCACTACCAGCGGACCCTGGGTTGGTATTTTCCGGATGTCATGGTCGGAGATCGAATAATGAACCTGCAGGCAATCGAGACAGTTGTGGAAAATATTGTCGTGGCCCAGGAAAAATGGGAGCTTTTTATAGGCGTCGTTGACGGCCTTGATCGAAAGCGTCTTTTCCAGCGGATGCTGCAACACGGTCAGGAGCCATTTCTGGACCGGGTGTTGGGCCGAACTTTTTAGATCAATCAGTTTCATTGCAGGCATTGCTCCCTCGCCAGCGCCTTGCGGATTTATCAAAATCCACGGTGTCATGGTCAAAGTAATTTACGGATAAACTCTTAGTCTAAACAAAACTTTTGATCATTGCCAGCAAAATTTTCAGGTGAAATTTGTCCCGATTACTTCAACAGGCCGATAATCTCCTCAAGCCTGCCGTCGGCGCTCGATGCGCGCAGGCGGGGAAATTTTCCCTTTGTCTGCAAATATTCGTTTGCGCGGCGCAGCATGAGTTTGCCGTCCCTCGATTCCACGGACGTGATTTTCTTCCCGATCGCCATGACGCGGATCAGGGCGATTTTCAGCAGCCTTTCGAAAGCTTGCGGCAGCGGTCCGAACCTGTCGCGGAATTCGCTGCGCAATGATTCGATGTCATCCGGCGCGGCCGCACCGGAGATTTTGCGGTAAACTTTTACGCGGGATTCTTCGTCTTCAACGTACTCCCCGGGCAGGAACGCGGCCGATTCCGGGTTTTTGTTCTTTGAGGATAGATCGATGAAATCAAGATTGACTTCGACTGCGGAAGTTTTCAGGGATGGAATTACAGGCGGGGGCGTCCCTACGGCTTTGCTCAGGACAGGCGCCCCCGCTCTTCCGGCCCCGGCGTGGCCGGCTGCAGTAGAGCCTCTTGGAGACGGCCTGACCACAGGCCGTGACAGACGGGACGGGGGCGTCCCGTCTCCATCAATTCGTACGGCTGGTTGAATTGTTGCCTTGCCGGCGGTTTTAAGAAATTCGATCGCGCGTTTCAGGGACTGGCAGTAAAGGTCAAAGCCGATGGCGGCGATATGTCCGCTCTGTTCTGGCCCGAGCAGGTTTCCGGCCCCGCGGATTTCAAGGTCCAGCATCGCCAGCTTGAAGCCCGAGCCGAGCTGATTGTGTTCCACTACGGCCCCAAGCCTGCGCCGCGCAATATCCAGCAGATAACCGTGGATGGGCGTCAGCAGATAGGCGTAGGCCTTGCGGTCGGAGCGGCCCACGCGGCCGCGCAGTTGATACAGGTCGGCAATGCCGAAACGGTCGGCGCGATCGATCATGATGGTATTTACGTTAGGCAAATCCACGCCGCTTTCGACGATGGTTGTGCAGAGGAGCACGTCGAACAAACCGGAGGCAAAATCGCGCATGGTCGCGGCCAGCTCATTTGACGCCATCTGGCCGTGCGCAACCGCGATTTTCGCCTCGGGAACGATTTTTTTGAGCCACAAAAGGGCCTTGTCGATCGTGGCGACGCGGTTGTGCAGGTAAAAAACTTGGCCGCCGCGGTTCAACTCCCTCAGAACGGCGTCGCGCGCCAGCCGGTCGTCATTTTTGGCGATGATGGTTTCGACGCTTATGCGGTTTTTGGGCGGCGTCTGGATCATGCTGATTTTTCTGGCGCCGGTCAGGCTCAGGTAGAGGGTGCGCGGAATGGGCGTGGCCGTGAGCGTCAGGACATCGGCCAGCTTTTTCAGATGTTTTAAATGTTCCTTGTGGGCGACGCCGAAGCGTTGTTCCTCGTCGATGATTATCAGGCCTAAATCCTTGAACCACATGTCCGGCTGAAGAAGACGATGCGTTCCGATAACGACGTCCACCGTTCCTTTTTTCACCGCATCGACAACGGCTTGTTGTTCCGGTGATGAACGGAAGCGGCAGAGCAATTCGACGATGACCGGGTAATCCGCCATGCGCGCCTGAAACACTTCGTAATGCTGCAGCGCCAGAACCGTGGTGGGCACCAGCACCGCCACCTGTTTTCCGGCCATAACCGCCTTGAAGGCCGCGCGCATGGCCACTTCCGTTTTGCCGTAGCCGGCGTCTCCGCAAATCAGGCGGTCCATCGGGGCGGTTGCTTGCATGTCGGCCTTTACATCCGCGATCGCTTTTTCCTGGTCGAGCGTTTCCTCATAGGGAAATGCCGCCTCGAAGTCGTGCTGCCAGGCCGCATCGGCCGGGTAGGCGAAACCTGAAAGCGTTTCGCGCAGCGCCTGGGTTTCAAGGAGCGAGGCGGCCAGTTCGTAGATTGCGTTTTCGGCCGAAAGTTTTTCACGGTTCCACTGGCTGCCTCCCAGCCGGTGTATTTTGGTTCTGCCGCTTCCGGCGCCGAAATAACGGCTCAAGAGATGGGCATGCGAGGTCGGGACGTAGAGTTTTGACCTGCCGGCGTATTCAATCGCGAAAACTTCCTGCAGTTTCCCGTTGAATACAATTTCATTCAATCCGAGGTACTTGCCGATGCCGTGGTTGGCATGCACCACCAGGTCGCCGGGCTCGAGGCCGGCCCACTCCGTGATTCCGCCGGCCTCCGGCCGGACCGTCCTGCGATTTATTTGAATTATAGAGCTTGGAGACCGATAAAGTTCCGGTCTGCGCGCCGTTAATTTTTCACGCAAAAAATCCGCCTCAGAGATGACCGCAAATTTAAGGTTTTCATGCAGGAAACCGTCGCTCACCGCGCCGACGCGAAGTTTGAACGGAAAACGGCCGCAAGTCTCCCGAAATCTGTCCAGGTCTCCCTGGGTGTCAAAAAACACATGGATATGCATGCCGTGTTGCGCTTTCGCCTCCAGCATGGCCAGGCGGCGCCGGCGGAGGGATGTGTCTGAGTAGGGGAGTATCGGGCTATCGGGGTGACGGGGGGTCGGCGTGTCGGGGTGTGGGCGTGTCGGCGCATCAAGGTTTGCTGTTCCGTCACACCGGCACTCCGTTACTCCCATACTCCCATACGTTTCCGCCACAGCTTCAAATCCAAGATCAATCAGCGGCGAATCGGCAGTTGGTGATGAAAGAAGGAGGGAGAAACATTGCCGGTGTCCTTTCCCGGAAATTGTTTCGGCCAGTTCGCGGAAGGAAACGGTTTGAGCGGTTCGGCCCGTGTCCGCGGCTTCCTTTTCGAACAGGTCGGCGTGATAATTGAAGCCGCCGAAGTTCCGGGAGGCCTTTCCCGGTCCGGGCAGACATTTTTCGGCCCAGAAAAAGATCGTTTCCGGCGGCAGATACTTTGCGAGAGAAGCGGAAGAATTTTCTTCGCCATGGGCGAGTCTTGTAGCCGGGGGCGCCTGTCCTGAGCTTGTCGAAGGGGTTGACCCCGGCATGCCGGCCTCACCCGCCGTCGCCAAGGCTATGGCGGACAAGCCGCGGCCGGCTACGGTAGAGCCTGATTTGATATTTTCCGACGCAGGCAGAAGTATGAAATTTTCCTTTTTCGCAAAGGAGCGCTGGTCGACCGGATCGAAACTGCGAATGGATTCGATCCTTGCTCCGTCAAATTCGATTCGAAGAGGGTAGGGGTCAGCCGGCGGCCAGACGTCCAGCAGTCCTCCGCGCCGCGCGGCCTGGCCGGGCTCCTGAACTTCGCCGGTAAAATCGTATGAACATTTTTCAAGCCACGCGGCCAGCTTTTCCGGTTCCAGTTCCGCGCCTGCGGAAAGCGAAAAGGACATGGAGGCAAGGGTGGAGGGCGGGGCGATGCGCTGCATCAGGGCTTGGATGCAGGTGTTGATCAGAAAATGTTTTTGCAATTCTTGCGGGGGCCGCGCCTTGTCCGGCGTAGCCGTGCTTGCCTCGGTGGAGACGGATTGCGCGTGTCCTTTTTGCGCATGAATGCCAAGGCCGGCCAGCGTCCGCAGCCGTTGGCCTTCCCTGAGCGGGTCGCTTTCGCGGTCCGGAGCGTTGCCTTCAAAAGGCGGAAAGTCGAAAATCAGATCATTCGCATCTTCCGCAAAGACGTCCAGATTATGCCGCATTTGCTCCATGAGCAGGGAGGTTTCCGCGATCAGGACAACATGCTTTTTCAGGCGCTTTTGCATTTCAAGCGCCAGGAGCGCGGCGGCGCCGAAGGGCAGCGGCTTGAGGCGGCAGAAGCCATCCTTTGCAAACGCGCCGGCGACCGGCGACAGCAGGGAATCTAGCGAGAAGCAATGCATTATTAACCCGAATCGGAGGTTCTTCCTGAGAATATGAGCCTACGGGAGTTACGAGTCAATTGTAAAGTTGGCGCTTCGCGGAGATTTGAAATTTGAAGCCGATGATTGACATGGCGGCGCAACTTTATACACTAGCGGAATGACACCCAGATTGAAAAAAAACGCGGTTCGTGCTCCGGCGGCAGTTTATGCCGCCATGCAGGAAGATATTTGCGGACAGATTCGCGGCGGCTCGCTGAAACCCGGGGCGCCATTGTTGTCTGAATTCGAATTGGCGGAAAAATACGGCATCAGCCGCGGGTCGGTCCGCACCGGCTTGCGCATGCTCCGCGAAAAAGGGGTGATCCGCGTGTTGCCGGGCAAAGGGGCCTTTGTCGCCCGCGAGGCGGCCCTTCAGCCGGCGCCCAGGAAAAACCGGATCGCCCTGGTAATTCCCGGCCTTGAAGACTCGGATCTCCAGATTTACGAGGGGATCGAATCGGTTTTGGATGAGGCCGGCTTTGTGCTTTCGATTTTCAATTCCAGGCGCAACATCGCGCAGGAGAACACAAATTTACGGCTGCTGTTGGAGCGCGAGGAGGAAGGCGCGATCATTTTCCCGAACTGGGGGGTCGGCAACGCGCAAATGATTTATGAGCTTAAGAGGGCCGATTATCCTTTCGTGCTGATCGACCGTTATTTCAGGGACCTGGAAACCGACTATGTGGTCACGGACAACAAGGCGGGCGGATTCATGGCCACGGAGCATCTGATCAAGCTGGGGCATCGCCGGATCGGGATCATTCTGGGAGTGCAATGCACGGCAATCGAGGACCGCTACGCCGGGTTCATGGAGGCGCTGGCCGGATACGGGGCGGAGGTGGACCCGAATCTGATCGTGCGCATGGAAAAAAACGCAGATGTCGAGCCGGCGACCGGCGGCTATGACGCCGCGCTGAATTTATTGGAGAAGCGGCCGACGGCCATTTTCGCGACCAACGATTTTATCGCCCGCGAGGCGTTGAAAGCCGCTTGCAGCCGTAACCTTTCGGCGCCGGGGGATATCTCCGTGATCGGGTTTGACAACCAAAGGTTTGCCGAAAACCTGCGGCCGCCGCTGACCACCATAGCCCAGCCGTTCAGGGACATAGGCCGGAAAGCCGCGACAATCCTGCTCGCCAGGATCAGCGGCGGCCGGGACGGTATTGCCAGGGAGGTTTTGCCGCCGAAACTCATCCTGCGGGAAACCTGCCGCAAAATCGACTAAAAAACGGTTTCCATAATTTTCCGTAAAATAGCTTGACTTAGGGCATCTGTTCGATTATGTTTGTATCAACAATACAGTATCGAACAGTGAGCTTTGACCTTAAAATTGAACCCGCGGTTCCCATCTACCAGCAGATTGCCGGGCATTTTGCGAGACTCATCCGCTCCGGAGAGCTGCGTCCCGGGCAGCCGTTGCCCTCATGCCGCGAGCTGGCGCGGAACTGGAACGTGAATTTTCAGACCGTCCACAAAGCCATGCGGCGCCTTAAAGCCTCAGGCCTGGTGGGCGGCGAGCCGCGCTGCGGCTCTGTTGTGCGTTCCGAAAACCAAAAAGCGGTGATAGGCGTTTTGGCAGGACCGAGCATCACTGACGAATCTTCACATTTTTTACGGGCGCTCATCGTGGCGCTGCGCGCGGAAATCGCCGGATCCAGGGATTTCAGATGGACGAGCCGCGTTTACGACGGATTGAACGAGTTGCGGTCTGGGCCGGATTCCCGGCGGTCGACTGTCAGGCAACAGCTTGTCGCCGATCTCAAGAGCCGTTCCTTTAACGGAATTGTAAGGATCGTCGACCGGCCCGGCGCAACGCTTGAGGGTGAAATTTCACGGTTGAAAGCGCCATCGGTCCGATTCGGAGTGGATTTGCAGAAATCGGATGTGGTGCTTGACATGGCCGGCTTCATCAGCGCCTCGGTGGAATTCATCGTCCGGAAGGGATTGAAAAAAATCTGTTATTTGCGGAACTATGCCGACGATCCGTCTCATTCGCTGGATATCCGCGCGCTCGAGGAGGCGGTGCGGCGTTTTTCTCTTCCCCGGGTTGAAATTCACCAGATTTCAGGAGGCGCCTCGTGCGAGCAGGCGGCATACGAAAAAACCGTGCGAATGGTCGAACAATGGCGGTCAGGCGGCAGGCACGGATGGCCGGCCGCGCTTCTGGTGCTGGACGACATTGCGACCCGGGGCGTATCTTTTGCCTTGGCGCAGAAGGGAATCAAGGTGCCGGCGCAGGTGCTTTTGATGAGCGCGACCAACGAGGGGATCATTCATTATTACGGCATGCCGGTGGTGCGCTACGATTTTTCATCGAAAGCGATTGCGAAAAGTCTGCTCGACATTTTACATAAGCGAATGCTTGGCGAGGCGTTGCCGGAATTACCGATAAAGATTGCCGGGGAATTGAAATCTTTTCAAAGTTCCGCCGGTCTGGCGATCAATGAGCAAAATTGAATGGTACGACCTGAATTTTACGCCGTTTCGGCGCAAAATTCAGGTATGAAAACATGCGAATCGCCCGGAACAAATTCGAGGGCGGTTTCACGGATAGTAATGTCGCGGCGGAAATAAACAAATATACGCTTCATGTCGAAGCGGAGGATGAGCATCTGGTTGCGTCGCCCGTTGTTTATGAGTGTTGATTTACGGTTGGCAGTTATTCCTGGTCTGACCAACAACTGCACTTGAGCAGATGCCGGCCGCCGAAAAAGAAAGTGACCAGGCTGATGATGATGCTCCCCAGAAACGCGGAAAGCCAGTCTGCGACCAGAAAACCCGGTACGAGCCAGGCCGTCAACTTGAGCAAGGCGGCATTGATGAATATCAGGAACAACCCCAATGAAATAATGATGAGGGGAATGGAAATCAGGGTTAAAAGCGGCTTGACGAAGGCGTTGAGCATGCCGAGCACCAATGCGGCCAGCAGAAGCGTTTGCCAGCGGTCATAGTCCAGTCCCGGCACAAGTTCCACTGCCACCCAGACCGCCAAAGTCGTTATTACCCAGCGAATGAATATCCAAATCATAAAGCGCCTCTTTCTGTTTGTTAAAGACTATAGCGGACTTCCCGCTTTCTTGCAAATATATATTCGCTGAACCAACGCTTCAGCACCGCTGATTTATTTTTGAGTTAATCTCCTTGATTTTCTTGGAGTTACGAAAGAAAACGCTTTTTTGTAGTTTTTTGCACGCATGCTGTCATAAAAACCGGT
>Ga0074199_1000748_pt1 | contig 41379 bp, 41 predicted proteins | sample EPASupsiteSAE347_FD_64528 | JGI IMG/M metagenome (GOLD analysis project Ga0074199, IMG submission 64528) | Bioremediated contaminated groundwater from EPA Superfund site, New Mexico - Sample SAE3-47 | ecosystem: Environmental > Aquatic > Deep subsurface > Groundwater > Contaminated ... | reverse complement strand
ACAAGGGCCCCTTAAAAAAAGGGGGGACAGAGAAGAAAAAGACAAAAAAGCAAGGAGGTTGACAGCCATGAAGCTATAGCTTAACTTTGCTCAAAAGCTGTCCAACTAATGGGGGGAACCCCAGTTTAATATTGAAATATGCCAATACAATCGTCTCGAATTGTGTGCGTGCCATGCAACCTTGGTTATTGGGGGCGCGTCCCTATTTCTGCCTGATATTTATTGCTGATTATCTTCTTGGTCTACTTCTATAGTAACTTTGAACATGTGTACCATCTTGTCTATAATAACTACGGACTTTTACCGTCTTTGCATGAGTTGTGCTATAACTTGAACGAGAAGAAGATCGATATGACTTTCGTCCACCAGCTTCTGTTGGTATGGCCAATAGGCAAAAGCTAAATATAGTCAATAATAATATCCGAAAGATTCTTTTAATTCTCACGAACCACTCCTCGTTCGTTTTTCATGGGCGTACCGCAGAAGCTATTACGATACCCAGCGCAATTACTATAGCGGCCAATATAACCGCCATAGGCATATTTCCCGATTTAATCAACTCCCATTCATCGACCTTGCGCGTAGAAATAGCGAACATTTTTAACGCAATTATAATACCAGCTCCCATTCCGATTGAGCCAATAATTGCCCATCCGAATGTGACTAAATAGGCTTTCATTATCTCGCCCATATTTTATCTCCTATTTAATGGGTGACCTTAATCTACGACTCACTTCACGTACGGCGTGTTGGATGGAATTGTCCCTTCTTGTGCAATCTCTCGCGGCTCAGCCCACTTTCACATAGGAAGTGTTGTGACATTTGGGGCAGGGAGGCAATACGTCTGTGCTGTCGTTCAGACGCACGAGTTCGCCGCACTTTGTACATTTGTAGACACCGATTCCTGGCTTCTCCCCTGTTTTGTACATGGCATGGCTCCTTTGTTGCAGTATTCCTGTATATGAAGCCAGACGCTGCAACTGTCATCTGACTCCATCCAACGTCAGCGTTCACAGGCGGCGCGCCGTACCGTGCGACGCTTTGTTGGAGCTTCATTTGCCCTATTCGTTGTGTTTGGGCTTGGATCGAGCGATTATGCTTTGTTCCTTCTTCATCGCCTCTTGAATGGTCGGCATCTGCTCGATCTGTACTTTCGCTCCGGGAATCGCGTCTTTTCCGCCGGGGAGGTGTTCTTCGAGTCTTTCTTGGACACGACCGCGTTTGGCAACGCCAGTGTAGTTGTTGTTCCCTCCGGGAGTGAGAATCTTGTACACCACCGGTTTGTCGTTGGGGAGTTTTTCAATTCCGGATTCATTGAACTTCACTGTCTTCCTACTCATCGCATTCCTCCTTTTGTTTGCTCCAACGGCGAAGCAGCTCGCCCCGTTGAGCGGCGCGCAACGCCGCTCAACACGAATTGCACGCGTACAATACAACCAGTTATACGTTAATAGAATTCCTCAAATTGTCAATAACAGTTCACAAAATGATAATGGCTGAAATAGCCCCGCTATGACTAAATCCTGAATGTAATGCCTCAGAAGCTGTGAAAAAATGTGTAGCCCCGTTCTACGAACGGCTCTTTGCGACGAATTGCTCGGAAATTCAGGCGCTCATAGAGCGCGGCTACACCTTGTTCTAATTATTTCACAGCTTCTCAGTTACGTAGAAATGGCGCGACACGAGGTCGCGCCCTACGCCAGGCTCCACCGAAGCGCTTCGCCCAGGCGAGTAGGGCCTCAGCTTGCTGAGGCCATTGGGATCGTTGCCCCCACGTAACCGAGGCATCCCGTTGACTCATGGCAAAATGTTACCGAAGGGAAAGGTCAAAAAGCTATCGTTGACTCATGATCAGTGTTACCGGAGAACAGATAAGACCAATTGCTGATGATGGTCAATAAATTTCTTAAGATTGATGGGATTAACGTTGGTGAGTTTTTCAGTGAGATGGGTTTTAACCGCCTCGTTGAGTGCCGAGGAATCGATCAGGCGCTGCGCAGGAGTGCGCGGCGCCGCATAACGGCGGATATAGCGGGAACCGACCTTTTCCTTCGATAAGAGCTTCAGATTTGGACAGAAAAGGTTGCGCCATAGGTTCCACGCTTCATAGAGGCGATTAATGGTTTGAAGCAAGTCGGGATTGTCAATGCGTTGGTAGCCCAGGAGCTGGCGCACATGCGTCCAGTTTTTCTGTTCCACATAAGCGTTTTCGTCTTTGTGATCGGGGCGGGTGCGGGTGAACTGGACCGGAGGCTGACGATTGTGGAAATAGCGCCAGAGGTGATGATTAAGGAATTCGCCGCCATTATCGACATGGAACCCCAGGATGGGGAACGGCAACTGAGCTTCGATGTCAGCAATGGCTTGAGCGATGGCGGAATAGCCTTTGTTCCAGACGGCACGTGTTTCCGTCCACTGGCTGAAAACATCCGTCAGAGTAAGGCTCCAAACGAAGTTGCCTTCAACTGAATTGCCGCCGTGAGCAACCGTGTCAGCCTGGATAAAGCCCATGCAATCGACGTTACGGTGGGAGGTGCGGATCGGGACCTGCAGTTTAAGGGTATGCACTGGGCGGGTGGCGGCCAGGCCATGAGAGCCGTACTGTTTACGCACCGGACGAAGCAGACGATCGATCGTGGCGGGACTGATCTGGCTTAGTTGTTCACGGATTTTCGGTGTCAATGCTCGTTGTTCCGGGTAATAGGGCAGCCATAAAGGCAGGGCGGCCTTGAGCAACTTGGAGCACAGGCGATTGGTGGTCAGCCAGAAGTACTTAAGAATGGCTTTTATATCGTCCGTGTAAAGCGATGCCGGGCCAGGACGATGGTGAGAGGAGGCGGGCTGTTGACGTAGCAACCGGATGGCATGTTTGCGGTGATAGCCGCAGATGGTGCAGAATTCATCGAGGATTTTCTGCTTGTATTTGCGGCCGACACGGGCGTAGCGGTTGCGGATCTTTTCAAGGTATTCACGCTTGGATTGATAGACCATATTTCGATGTCTCCTTTCGGTAACATCGAATATGAGTCAACTACCCCCTTGTCCCTATTTTATTCGCCGAGTTTCGGTAACATTTAATGTGAGTCAATTCGACTTTGCTCAAAAAGGCTGTTCGATCTTGACTTTAATACATCCTTTTGCCACTATGATAATATCAATTTAATCCTGTGTTGGTCATATTGCCCAAACCGAGGTGAAAGTCATGATGAATAATTACACAAATTATCTCCAACGCAGTCATGCGGTTTGGGAAGCCCCTCCATTACCCTTCTTCGCCAGGAAACTCTGTGGCAAGCTACAGAGCGGAATGGCGTTCCTGGCTTCGCAGGGTTCCGCAAAGATGCCCTGCGGCTTACTGCGGGGTGCTTCACTGGTGGTTCTATTACTGGCGATGGCCCCCCTGGTGTTTGGCGCGCCGGTCTCATCCCGGCAAGCTCAACAAGTTGTCCAGGCCTGGCTCCGCGCCGGCGCCCATCCTTTGGATGCGCGCATCGGGCAGGATTTCGCCTCAGTGGAGACCTATAATGATGCTCAAGGTTTGCCCCTCTACTATGTGGTGTACCTGAAACCATCGGGTTATGCCATTGTGCCCGCGGATGACCTGATCGAGCCGATCATCGCTTTTGCCGCGCACGGTCGCTACGATCCATCCCCCGCCAATCCCTTGGGCGCCCTTGTTGGCAGCGACTTGCCGGACCGGATGCAACGCGTACGGAAGCAAGCGGGAGGACGCGTGGAAGGCGCGCTGAAGAAAGCCGGCGACAAGTGGGGTGTACTGCGGAAGATCGAGAAGGCGGCGTTGGGCGTTGAACTCGGGATCCCCGCCGTTTCAGATGAACGCGTGACGCCGCTCGTGCAAAGCTTGTGGAATCAGCTCACCGTTGGCGGAGTCGCCTGCTACAACTATTACACTCCGCCCAACGCATCCGGATCGGCCGCCAACTATTACTGTGGTTGCGTCGCGACGGCCATGGCCCAGCTCATGCGTTTCCACCAGCATCCGGTCAACGGCGTCGGCATGACATCGTTCACCATTTACCTCAAAGGTGTGGCTACGACGCGCAGTTTGCGCGGCGGGGATGGGAGCGGCGGCGCGTATTTGTGGAGCGACATGACGCTTGTTCCTACGGATGGCGTCACCACGACAAATCGTCAGGCCATCGGCGCGCTCACCCATGATGCCGGCGTTTCGGTCAGCATGGACTACGGAGACGCCGCCTACGGCGGTTCGGGGGCCAACACGCTGGATGCCAAGACGGCATTTGTGAACACATTCGGGTACAATAACGCGATCAAGGGGTACAACTCCGGCAGTACGATTGGCGCAGGTCTGAACGGAATGGTCAATCCCAACCTGGATTCGGGCTACCCGGTGTTATTTGGCATCACCGGCACACCCGGCGGTCATGCCATTGTGTGTGACGGCTACGGCTATAACCTGAGCACGCTGTATCACCACCTGAATCTCGGCTGGTCCGGCACCGATAATGCCTGGTACAATTTACCCACGATTGACACCTCGATTGGGACCTTTTCATCGGTGTACAAATGCGTATATAACGTCTACGTGACCGGGTCCGGCGAGATTATCAGCGGACGGGTCACCGACAACAGCGGATCGCCTCTGAGCAATGCGACGGTTACGGCCGTCCGAAGCGGCGGGGGCACTTACACCACGAATACGAATGTGCGCGGCATCTACGCGTTTCCCAAAGTGCCGGCGGCTTCCACGTACACGCTGAGCGTCGTGAAGGCGGGATACTCATTCAGCAACCGCAGTGTTACCACCGGCACATCGGCCGACCTCGGGGCCACGAGCGGTAATAGCTGGGCCGCTGATTTCACCAACAGCGTGGCGCCGTATCAATTGGATCGCTTCGAGTGGGATGCCATCGCATCGCCGCAAACGGTCAACGTCCCCTTTAGCGTGACGATTACGGGAAAAGACAACATAGGAAACGTGGCCACCGGCTTTAGTGACACCGTCAGCCTGAGCGTGTCGTATGAGGGTGGCTCTGTAACGGTCGGGACCGGCATCGCGTCGTGGGATATGCCGATGGACACGTACTGGCACGATGCGCGTACCCAGGTGATCTACTTGTCAGACGAACTGGGAGGCAGCAACACGATTTCGGCATTAGCGCTCGACGTGACCACGGTGCCCGGACAGACCATGACTAACTGGACCATCCGCATGAAGCATACGACACTTGCCAGCTATAGTGAGCCGGCGGCATGGGAAAGCAACGGGTGGACGACGGTTTACCAAAGCAACCAGACGGTAAGCGCCACAGGCTGGGTCAACTTTGCGTTTTCCACCCCATTTACGTACAATGGCACAAGCAATCTCATAATTGATTTCAGCTTCAACAATTCGTCCTATACCAGCGCTGGACAGTGTCGTTATACCGACCCGGTCGTGTACCGCACGATCAAGGCTCATACCGACAGCGCGTATGGCGACCCGTTAACGTGGTCAGGTTCGGGTCCCCCAGAACCTGTGATTTCAACGAGAGTTCCCAACATCCGTCTTTCCCGCAGCACCAGCATGACTGTCACGCCATCCAACAGCGGCGATTTTGTAAACGGAGTGTGGAGCGGCAGCATCGCGGTCCAGCCGGCTGCATCCAACGTAACATTGCGAGCGGATGACGGAGCCGGCCATGTGGGTACCAGCGGCTGGTTCAACGTGAACGATGATGCAACCCCACCGGCCATCACAACCCAGCCGCAATCGCGGACGAACAATCCGGGGTCATCCGCAAGCTTCACGGTGACGGCGACAGGGACTGCGCCGCTGTATTACCAGTGGCAGAAGGATGTATTGGCAATCAGTCTGGCGACCAACGCTACCTATACAATCAACTCAGTTGTCTCAGGCGATGCGGGCTCTTATCGTTGCTTGGTAAGCAATATATTGGGAGTTGTTACCAGCGCGACGGCGACACTGACGGTGAACGCGATTGGCAATTCGTTTATATCTATCCTGGGCACGAATGGTGTCGTGGTTACCAACGGCGAAGCGGCGAGCGTGGCCAAGGGAACTGATTTTGGCTCGCAGACCATAAGCGGCGCCCCCCTCACGAACACGTTTTCAATTACCAACAGTGGGAGCGATGCATTGCAAATCACGGGGGTAACAACCAGCGGAGCGGGTGCGGCCTATTTCACGGTGACCGGGATGCCGGAAACTGTCGCGGCGGGTGGAGCGAGCAACTTGGCCGTTATATTCGGTCGCAACGTCGCGGGTTTGCATACCGCCGTGGTGACAATCGCCAATAACAGCACAAACACTCCCTATCGGTTGAATTTCTGCGGAGAAAACGGCGGCGAGATTGGATTAAGTACGACTGCATTGGCCTTTGCCGGCACGTATGGAGGCACCAATCCGGCGTCGAATGCATTCACGATAACCAATTTGAATCAGATCGGTTTTACCTTTACCAATACGGTCAGTTATTGTCCGGGGGCGTCCGACTGGCTGAGCATATTGCCGGCAAACGGAAGCGTCGCCGGCGATGGGGCGCAGGTGGTAACCGGGAGCGTGAATATCGGGAGTCTGAATGCCGGCGTTTATACGGCGACCAACGCGGTGATTTCCGCGAATGCATGGCCCAATCCGCAGTATGTGGTGGCAACGCTGACGGTGAGCAAAGCGAACCAGACGATAAGCTTTGTCAATCCCGGCGCCCAGATTACAACCAACACAGTTGGATTGATTGCGACGTCGTCCGTGGGTTTGGCGGTAAGTTTCAGCGTGGGGAGCGGGTCGGCGCAGATTACGGGTGGTACGAATCTTAGTTTTACGGGGGCCGGCACGGTGAGCATCGTGGCAAGCCAGGCGGGCAATACCAACTGGAACCCGGCGCCGAACGTGACCAATAGCTTCACCGTGACTAAGGCAAGTCAGTCAATCACGTTCCCGCCGATTGGCGATCAAGTGGCCAACAACACGGTGGCCTTGAGTGCGACGGCAAGTTCAGGTCTGCCTGCGACTTTTTCTGTGGCAAGCGGGCCGGGAGAAATTAGCGGAGGTACCACCTTGGCGTTTACGGGGGCCGGCACGGTGAGCGTCGTGGCGAGCCAGGCGGGCAATGCCATATGGAACAGCGCGGCCAATGTGACCGATACCTTAAATGTGATCAAGGCCAACCAGTCAATTACGTTCCCGGCGATACCGGATCAGACGGTAACCAGCCGGGTAACCCTGACGGCCACGGCCGGATCAGGTTTGGCGGTAAGTTACAGCGTGGGGAGCGGTCCCGGAACGGTCAGCGGCGATCTGTTGACGTTTACGGGCATGGGCACGGTGAGCATCGTGGCAAGCCAGGCGGGCAATGCCATATGGAACAGCGCGGCCAACGTGACCAACAGCATCGTTGTGAAGGACGTTTCAACCCTGGCCGCGCCGGCGAACCTGGCGGCATCGGATGGGACCTACACGAACAAGGTGGTGGTTACCTGGAGCGCGGTGGGCGGCGCCAGCGGCTATGAGATCTGGCGTGCAGGAGTAAACAACGCTGGCGCGGCGGCCCGGTTGAGTACGGCCACCCAAGCCAGTTATGACGATAATTCGTCCGCGGTGCGGCCGGCGACCATGTACTATTACTGGGTCAAGGCGTGGAACAGCGTGGCGACCAGCGAGTTCAGCAACGTGGACAGCGGGTTCTGCCGGGCGAGCGCCGATCCGGAAATAATCAGCGGCCAGCCGATGGTGGGCGACTACGACGGCGATCATAAGGCCGATCCGGCGATCTACAATTTGTCGAACGGCCGATTACTGGTCTGGTTGTCGTCGATTAGCTATACGCTGGCGACGCCGATAGTGATGTTCCAGATGGCGGCCGGTGATTTGCCGGTGGTGGGTGATTTCGACGCTGACCGGCGGGCCGACCCGGGAGTCTTCCAGCGCCTGACAGGCTCCTGGTATCTCTGGCTTTCGGGTTCGGGGTATGACCGGGTGGGGCCGCTGTCGTATGGTGTGGATATTAACGACAGCCCGATTGCGGCGGACTACGATGGCGACCGGCGGGCCGATCCGGCTGTGTTTAACAGCGCCGACGGTGGGTGGTACGTGTGGCTCTCGGGCGCGGATTACGCGCGCATTGGGCCATTGACGACTTTCCGCGTGGCGGCGGCCGATATTCCGGTGCCGGCGCTGTTCGACACCGACCGGCGGGCCGACCCGGCGGTGTATCAGGCGGCCAGCGGGAATTGGTACATCTGGCTTTCGAGCGCCGACTATTTCCGGGTGGGTCCTGTTGCCTGTGGGACGACGGACGAGCACCTGGCCGTGCCGGCCGATTACGACGGCGATGGGCGGGCCGATCCGGCGGCTTACGTGCCTTCCAGCGGCCTGTGGCGCATCTGGCTATCCGGCAGCGACTATAGTTTAATCGAATTGGCGCTGCAGTAAATAAGGACAATATAACGAGGAAGCAATAATGACGAATGAAAAAGCACGATGAAACTTTATATGTTCCAGTGCGGCATTCTTAAGACCAAAAAGCACCTCATTACGATGGGGCGTGGCATCGGGCAACCATTTGACGTTCCCGTCCCCTTCTTTCTCATTAAGCATCCCCGGGGCAACGTGCTTTTTGACACGGGCAACGCTCTGGCGGTGGTCAACGATAAAGCCGGGCACTGGGGCGCGGTCATAGAGGCCTATGATCCGGTTATGACCAAAGACGACTATGTGGTCGCCCAGTTGGCCAAAGCCGGCGTCAAGCCGGAAGAAATCACGCATGTGATCTTTTCCCACCTGCACTTGGATCACGCCGGCGGCACAGGCGAATTTTTAAACGCAATTTACTACGTTCAGCGCACGGAACTGCAATATGCTTATATGCCGGATTTTTTCCAGGCGGGAGCCTATATTCGCGCTGACTTCGATAAACCTCGTCTCAATTGGCATCTCCTGGAGGGATACCAGGATGATTTTTACGATGTCTTTGGCGACAGCAAACTTCAAATCGTGTTTACACCGGGCCATAGCCCCGGTCATCAATCTTTGCTGGTCAACCTTGAGAAGTGGGGGCCGACGCTGTTGACGGGCGACAGTGTCTACACGGAGGAAATTCTGGAGGAAGACGTTTTGCCGGGTTTGGTCTACAGTCCGCCTGATGCCGTGAAATCAATCAAGAAAACACGCGACCTGCGGCGGGTTAACGGGGTGCGCATCATTACCGGGCACGATCCCGTTGCCTGGACCAAGCTCAAGCTCGCGCCGGCATATTATGAATAACGCCGGCGTATCCGCCAACATTTCCTCCACGAAGTGACCGAACTGACGTTTCCGGCGATGCAATCCCAGCCTCGCGAGATTCTTTTCCCGGCAGATAGCTGTTAATGTTTTTCCGATGTCCTCTTTTTGCAGACATTTCGATCATGATTTCAAGATGGGCGGGAGGGACAAGCTGGATATTGGAGCAAGGAAATTCTCATTAAAAATCAACAAAGATAAAATTGTCGTTGATTTAAAAGGTATCGATGGATACTATCCTTGCCGTTGTTGCCTCCGGAGGTTTTGCAGGGCGAGATAGCTCAGTTGGTAGAGCAGCGGACTGAAAATCCGCGTGTCGACGGTTCAATTCCGTCTCTCGCCACCCTGCGACGCTCAAGGAGCTACGCAGGGCAGGCCATCCCTTCGCCCAAAGAGCTTCCGTCTTCGCCAAGGCTACGCCGGATAGGTCGGCGGACAAGTCGGAAGGCAAGCCCTTTCATCAGTAATTTTTATTGTATTCGGCCATGATGGCATCCCAGGCTAATTTATCGTCATTATATTTTGCGCAATCAAACCGGTTCCAGCGTTCATTGACACGATAGCGGCATACGCGCTTGGTATTGACCAGATGCTTGGCCGAGATGTTCTCGGTGGTTATATTTTTGCCGCCCGCGCCGCAACCGAGCGTAAATGACGTCAAAAGGGTGTTAAACACCCCTCCGACCGCTCCCTGTGAAGAGGGCGTATTGACCAAAACCCGCCCGGCGTTCATCAGATTGCCGAAAGTTGCAATTACTTTTTCGTCATTGGCATAAATGCTGGCCGTGTGCCCGATGCCGGCGAAATAATTTAAATCAATACAGGTTTTGAGCGCCGCGTCCAAATCGGGGCAGGTATAAAACGCCAGAATCGGCGCCAGAATTTCGCCGGATATGGGATACTCCCGTCCAACTCCTTTCTGCTCCGCTATCATGATTTTTGTTCCCGCCGGCGGGTTAATCCCGGCAATTTTGGCAATGGCTTCAACCGCTTGGCCTACGATGGCCGAATTCATCACCCCGGACTCTTTGTCAACCGCAATCGCCTCGACTTTCCGGATTTCTTCGGCATTCAGGAAATAACACTTCTGTTTTTCAAGTTCCGCGCGGACCTGCGATGCAAAGGACTTTTCAACAATAATCGCCTGTTCGCTCGCGCAGACCGTGCCGTTATCGAATGTTTTTGACATGATGACATTGCCGATTGCGAAAGGCAGGTCGGCGCTTTTGTCGATAAATACGGGCACATTGCCGGGACCGACGCCTATGGCCGGCGTGCCGGAGCTATAAGCGGCCCTGACCATGCTGGTTCCGCCGGTCGCCAATATCAGCGCGATGCCCGGCTGGGTCATCATGGCATGCGTCCATTCGCGGCTGCTTTCCGGCAGCCATTGGATGCAATCCTCGGGAGCGTCCGCTTCCAAAGCGGCCTCATAACATAAACGCGCGGCCTCAATGCTGCAACGCATGGCCTTGCGGGGCGAACTGATAATAATGGGATTACGGCTTTTTAAGGCGATTAATATCTTGAACATGACCGTCGAGGTCGGATTTGTCATTGGAATGATTGCAAAAATCGGCCCAAGCGGCTGGGCTATTTCCGTGATCCCGGACCGTTCGTCATGCGAAAGAATACCAACCGTTTTTTCGTTCCTGATATTTTCATATATAAACTGGGTCGCCAGGACGTTTTTCAGCACTTTATGCTCCCAGATGCCGAGATTGGTTTCCTCGCGCGCCATTTTGGCGAGCTTGACCCGATTGTTGAATCCGGCCCGGGCGACAATTTCAACGATCCGGTCGGTTTGTTCCTGATCGTACTGGGTGAAAATTCCGGCGGCGATTGTCGCCTTTGCCAGAATTTGCCTGGCTTGCATTTGTTCCTTGGTAACGATCGATGCGGTTCCATCATTGTGCAAGGTCTTGTCCATAGTTTTATCCTTTCCAAAAGCAGTATGCGCATATTCCCGAATGTTAGACGCGAGACAGGGAAGGCGGTCTTGTCTTCTTAATCCTTTTTGAAATAAATCGTAGGAACCGGCAATATCAAGCCGTTTAATAATAACTTGGCAGAACGACATTTAGTTGTCAATGAAGTTTAACCATGAAGTTTAACCACCCCTGCTCTTCACCTCATTTTTGCGCCGTCACGTAGAGACTCGTGACGTAATCGCTCATCTTTGCGCCTGAGGGCAATTGATCTTTAACACCGTGATAAAGAGGATCATGCCACTCCGCCATATCCACGTAGCCGGCTTTGCTCACAAGATCGATGTTTACGAACCCGGCCTCTTGCGCCATTGCCCGCGTCTCGTCCACCAAAGCCGCGCCGGCGATACAGCCCACGAGGGCTGTTACGGATTCCAGTATACCAGGGGGCAGAGGCTTGAGGAGCGCCAGATCGGAGACCGCCACGCGGCCGCCCGGCTTGAGTACCCGCGCCATCTCGCGCCAGACCTGCGGCTTGTCGGGCGAAAGGTTGATGACACAGTTGGAAATGATTACATCCACGCTGGCATTGGCCACCGGCAGGTGCTCGATCTCGCCCAACCGGAACTCGACATTATCCAATCCCGTGCGTTTTCGGAAAGCCGCTATATTGCCCCTCGCCTTGCTCAGCATCTCCGGGGTCATATCGATGCCGATGGCTCGACCCTTGGCCCCCACCTTCTGCGCGGCCAGGAAGACATCGAACCCGCCGCCGCTACCCAGGTCCAGTACGACTTCCCCTACCCGCAACGCGGCCAGCGCCGTGGGATTCCCGCACGAGAGCCCCATGTTAGCGCCTTCGGGGAGCGTGGCCAGTTCGGCGTCGGAATAGCCCACGGCCTTGGCAATGCCCTGGGCGCGATCGCCGCCACAACAACTTTGCGAAGGACCACAGCATGATCCGCCCTTTCGGGCGATTTGCGCATAGCCCTTTCGCACGGCCTCGCGCACGGATTCATTTTTCCCAATTTGCACATGACTTGTTTTCATAATTTTAATTTCCTTCTTTCCAGCAATTGAACATTATTTCATTTTAGCGACTTACCCCACTATTGCCTGTGAGATGGGGACAACAAAAAAGCGGCGCTGAAAATAAAACGCCACATTCACGAGCCCGATCAGCACCGGCACTTCCACCAGCGGTCCGATCACCGCCGCGAAGGCGGCGCCGTGGTTGATCCCAAACACACCCACCGCCACCGCAATCGCCAGCTCGAAGTTATTACTGGCCGCCGTGAAGGATAGCGTCGCCGACTTGGCATAGTTGGCCCCCGCCTTCTTGCTCATCCAGAAGCTCAACAGGAACATGACAACGAAATAGATCAACAGCGGCACGGCGATCAATATGACGTGGCCCGGCTGGCGGATGATCTTTTCGCCCTGTAATGAAAACATCACCATGATCGTGAATAACAACGCCACCAACGTGATCGGCGAGATTTTCGGGATGAATCGCGCGTGATACCATTCTTTGCCCTTCAGCTTGACCAAAACCAGGCGCGTCAGCATGCCCGCGATGAACGGGATGCCCAGGTAGATGAACACGCTTTCGGCAACCTGCTTGATGGTGATGTTGACCACGGCCCCGGAAAGGCCCAGCAGGGGCGGCAGTTTAGTGACGAAAAACCAGGCGAAGACGCTGTAGAAAAACACCTGGAAGATCGAATTGAACGCCACCAGCCCGGCGGCGTATTCCGTGTCACCTTTGGCCAAATCGTTCCAGACAATAACCATGGCAATACAGCGCGCCAGGCCGATCATGATCAGCCCGATCATAAACTCCGGCTGATTATGCAGAAAAGCAACCGCGAGCAGGAACATCAGGATCGGCCCCACGATCCAGTTCTGAAGCAGGCTCAATCCCAGCACCTTGTAATCGCGGAAGACATCGCCCAGTTCCTCGTATTTCACCTTCGCCAGCGGCGGATACATCATCAGGATCAGACCGATGGCTATGGGAATGCTGGTTTGCGTGCCTTGCGGCCGCAGGGATCCGATCCAGTTGCCGAAGGCCGGCGCCGCGTAACCCAAAAACACCCCGACCCCCATTGCGATAAAAATCCACAGGGTCAGATAGCGGTCTAGGAACGATAACTGTTTCGCTATTTTCTCCGTCATACCGGCTTCTCCTTTATGACCTATCGAATGGCTCAGCCTGAGGCTTCGCCCTACCGATTTCATTTCCGTATTCTCTGGTAGGGCGAGGCGTCCCCGCCGAGCCGTTTTATCCCCTTCCTGATCAGTTGGGTTTATTGTTTCAATGCTGCCGGCAACGTCTCCACAAACGTCCGTATCTCATCTCGCACGCGCCGGTAATGTTCCAGCGCCTCATCTTCCGTCTTCGCCGTCCGCGCTAACCTTGGTGGATCGTCAAAACCAACATGCAGCACTTTAGTCTTGCCCGGGAAGAGTGGACAGGACTCGTGTGCATTGTCACAAACCGTCACCACATAGTCGAACGCGACATCTTTTAACTCGTCCACATGTTTCGAGCGCTGTCGTGAAATATCCACCCCCGCCTCGGCCATGACCTTGACGGCGTTCGGGTTCAGTCCATGGGTCTCGATTCCCGCCGAAAACGCTTCGATCACACTGCTCTTCAAATGGCGCGCCCAGCCCTCGGCCATCTGGCTACGGCAGGAATTACCGGTGCAGAGAAATAAAATTTTCAGACGTTGATCCATGTTTGCTTGCTGCTTCCTATGCATGCACTTAACGCCCATCGGATGGACTCTTGTAGCCGCGGCGGTGACGCCGTGGCCGCCGAAGGAATCCACGCCCTCACGGGCGCGGCTACAATTTCCTATTAGATCATGGCGCCCGGATGCCGGGCTTCACACGGCCACCGTTTTGCGCTTGGCCCACAGGAGCAGCGTGGAACTGAACACGACCGTCACGCAGCCCGCTTCCTGGAAAATAACGGCAATAATGGGCGTCATCATGCCCATGACCCCCAGTGTCAGCCCGATGACGTTGTAAATCATGGAAAAAAAGATGTTAAGCTTGATGCGGCGCATGACTTTGGCCGACATCCACATGAAATCGGCGACTCCCGCAATATCGTCGTTCATCAGGGTGACGTCGGCCGTCTCGATGGCCACATCCGTGCCGGCGACGCCCATGGCTATCCCCACATCGGCCAATGCTAACGCCGGGGCATCGTTAATACCGTCGCCAATCATTCCAACGACATGGCCTTCGGACTGCAGTACTTTGACAAACTCCTGCTTTTGTTCAGGAAGCAGTTCGGCCATGAAATCATCAACGCCAATCGCCTTGGCCACCGCTTCGGCCACTTGGGGATGATCGCCGGTCAGCATGGTAATGCGCTCGACCCCCATCGTTTTGAGCAACCGCATGGTTTTCGCAATCTCCGGTCGAATCTCATCGGCAATGGATAGTAGGCCAATCGCCTCATCGTTGTGCGCGATGAGGACAGCCGTGCGGCCCTGTTCCGATTGTTTTGCGACCTCGTGATCAACCCGCGAGCTTATGGGCACTCCGGCCTCCTGAAGGAAAGCCTGCTTCCCGACCAGAATCTTGGCGTCGCTCCAGCGGGCCTCAACCCCCATGCCGGTCGCGCTCGCAAAATGGTCGGGATCGGGAATATCGAGGTGCCGCTTTTTACCGGCCGCCAGGATGGAACGCGCCAAGGGGTGTTCGGAATACTTTTCCGCGATGCAGGCCAGGCGCAGGATTTCTTCCTCGCTTTTGCCGTTGAAGGAGATGATGCCTTCAACATTGGGCCGGCCGAAGGTGAAAGTTCCCGTCTTGTCCACGAGCAGGTGTTTGATCTTATGGCCCAGCTCCAGGAAGATACCGCCTTTGATGAGAACCGCCCGACGCGCCAAATTTGATACCCCGGCGGTCACTGCCGTGGGCGTGGCAATGGCGAACGCGCAGGGGCAGGCCACAAGCAGGACAGAAACAGCGACCTTGACATCACCGGATATGACGAAAGCGATGATCGCCAGCAAAACCACGGCCGGCAGAAACCAGGCGGTGAAACGGTCCGCCATATTCTGAACGGGCGCGCGCGTGCCCTGCGCATCCTGAACCAGGTGCACGATCCTGGCCAGCGTGGTACCCTCGCCCACTTTTGCCGTCCGAATGTCAAGGCGGCCGGACTCATTGAGCGTCCCGCTGAAAACGCCACTTCCCGCGAACTTTTCCACCGGCATGGATTCGCCGGTGATCGGCGCCTGGTTGACACTGCTGGCCCCGGCGGTCACCACCCCGTCCACCGGAATCCGAGCACCGGGCTTGACGACAACGATGTCACCCGCGTTAAGTTCGGCAACCGGGACGACGACTTCCGCTCCTTCGCGGCGAACGATCGCCGTGCTGGGGGCAAAATTCAGCAGGTCACGGATGCTCTTGCGGGTTTTATCCAGGGTATAGGACTCAAGCGCACCGGCGGCGGCCATGATGAAGACAATGATGGCGGCGGGCCTGAACTCGCCAATCGCCATGGTGGCGATAAGCGCGACCACTACAAACACGTTGACCGTGATCTTGCGCTTGAAAATATCCTTGAACCCGCCAATGAAACGCTGAAAGCCGCCAAATATAACGGCGACAATAGCGAGGCCCGCATTGACGAAATAAGGGCCGATATCCCAATGCGCGAGAATCCAGCTCGCCAGGGTCAGAATCGCCACTACGACCGGCACGATGGCCAGGACGGCAATGTCCTTGTATTTTGAACTGTCCGAAGGGCTGCTCATCCTTCAAAGCTCACTATGTAATGAGAGGATTGGAAAGACACCCCTATCGTTACTTGCCACAGCAAGAAGTGGAAGCGTCTTGCTTAGCCGCCTTTTTCTGTTGGTCGTTATTCGGTTGGGAAGGGCCGCAGCAATTTCCGCCGCCGCCGCAACAGCCGCCGGTTTTGGTCATGGACTCCCAGATCGTGGCCAGAAAGCCTTTTTTCTTTTGCTGGTCTTGCGCTGTCGTTTCCATGGTCGCATCTCCTTCCAGTTTGAGTGAGGTTTAGAACGTTGCCAACAAATAGAACCCCGCGCACACCAACAGAACACCGGCGACGATTCGGATTGCAGCCTCCGCTTTTTGCATTTTGATCGCCGCTTTTCCCAACGATACGCCGAGCAGGATGGCGCCGAGCGGCAGGCTGAAGCCCACGCCAAACGCCGCCATGAGTATCATGCCCCACAGGATATTACCCATTAAGACGCTGGCGCCGATGACAATGAAGATTCCGGGATTGCACCCTAATGAACAAGCAGCCACGCCGCCGCCCATCAGCAGGCCAACCACGATCGTGCTCAGCATACCATGAACGTCCGAGCGCGTTTCCGTTTTTCGAGTGAACTGCGGCAGTTTCACCGGCAGCAACTTGAGCGCGGCAAGTCCCAAAAGAACGGCGATGACGCCCGCAAAGATTTTCCAATACCTGCCGAGCAACGCCTGGGCAGCCTGGCCCACAAACCCCGCCACAAACCCGAGGATGATGAGCGCCAGCGTGGTGCCGATCATGAACGAAATTGCGGACACGAAAGCGGTGCGCTTGTTGACATCCTGGCGCGTGCCCGAGTAGGCCACCAGCATGCCCATAGCCGGCAAGGTGCAACAGGCGCTGGCCACGGCGCTCACCAATCCCAGCAAGAACGCCAGCGGCAAGGCCGCCGGCCCCATGCTGGCGGCTTGCAGCATATCTGTAACCCATTTCAGCAAGTTCAGCATATTTTAGTTGCATCCCGCCGGGCCGCAGCCGGACGGTCCGCAACCGCCCGCGCTCGATGCGGCGACATATCCCTGAATAAGTTTCGCTTCGGTAATGTCGCCCGAAACCGGAATCATTCCACGTCCTTTTACCATCGCAAGCACGCCCGGCACGGTCATTTGCGTGGCAATCTGCTCATAGTCGCGCGATCCCGGCTTTAACGTAAAAATACCGATCTTTTGTCCCTGGGCTTCGATTGTCCGCGCCGCGCTGCGCATTTGAGCCAGGGGCGCCTTGATGGGCGGGTCGTTTTTACCGGCCAGGAACACAAACACTCCGCCCGTATCGGCGGCCACCGCGTTAAGTTCTGAAAGTGCACCGATTTCTTTTACGGCGACCGTGGTCGGTGCGGCAGGCGTCTCATCCTTGGTGGGCACAATGCCGGCAAGCGGTGCGGGCGCCTGTCCTGTGGCTGGCAAGGCGGCAAAGCCGGACGCTGTTTTCTCGGTCGCGGCGCTGTGGTTCTTCATCATCGCCCGCGCCACCAGCACACCGGCGGCAAGGATTACGATCGCCCCAACAATCCAGCGCATTCGACTCGACGGCCCGCCGGCATGACAACCGCAGCCGGGACCGCAAGCGGATGTCTCCTGTTTCAGCGCTTCAATGTTGTCGGTCGGTTTTGGATTTTCATTCTTGGTGGTCATCGGTAGTTCCTCCTCCTTATTTTTGCAATTCACTAGACTTCTGTAAAATAGCCAGAAAAGATGATTTCTGATTGTAGCCGGGGTCGTTGACCCCGGAAGTTCTGACGTCTGCGACGGCGGCTACAGAAATCCCGATAATTTTGCAGAAGTCTTTTCCAATTTACGACTTGTCGAAAAGTCGGCGACACAGTTTTTCCATATCCTCCCCGCAAATCCGCTTTAGATTCTTCCGGTCCTCGACAATCCGGGATGTTTTTTCCATGTCCTTAAACAGCAAGGCAAGCATTTTACTTGCTGAAGGCGTTCTGAACTCCCGGGACAAACGGTAATACATCCAGCGCCCCTCTTTGCGGCTCTCCACCAGGCGCGCGGCGCGCAGGATCGTCAGGTGCTTCGAGACCGTGGACGGCGCCAGATCGAGCAGCCCGATAAGCTGGCAAACGCACAGCTCGCCACCCTGGAGCGCGCAAAGCGCGCGCAGGCGGTTTTCATCGGCCAACGCCTTGAGGACATCCATGATTTCCCGCATACAGTTCTTCTCCTATTTCGTTACATGACGAAATATAACAGATAGACCAACCATGTCAACGAAAATAAATATGCCGGTATGATTCAAAACAGGCACTCCGCGCCTTGGCGCGAGATGGGTCCACGAATAAAGCGGAATCCGTTTGCGAAGAAGATGGCGGGCGGCAATCGGCTTGACCACTACGTCCCCGCAACTTTTAGCGTCACATCCTTCGGCAGAGCAACACCCGCCGCAACCTGCATAGCTTTGAAGGCGCCTATGGGTACGGCGCAGGCGGCGCAACAGCCTTTGAGATGTTCCCGTGCGGTTGTCAGCACCACTCCATCCGCCCCCGCGCCGATTTCGGCATATCCATCCACCGGCCCTTTCCCCATCAATGCCTCTCCAAACTTTCCTGCCTTCTCGCACCCACTGGTGATCTTGAAGGTCACGTTCTGCGTATCATCGCTCTCGGCATGGATCCGTGTTTGAAACCCGCAAATTCCGCCATCAACCACTACCAGTGCTTTCATTCCTGCTCCTTCATTACGTTGCCGTATAAATCAAATACAATCCGCCCAGGAGCACCAGCGCTCCGCAAATCTTTTTGAGGATCACGGCCCCTTTGGACTTCTCATTCCAGTTCAGGTAGTGCTGGACCATTTCCGTGAACGTGCCCGCCAACACGATAACCGAACAATGTCCCACGCCATAGAGCAAAAGCAACAGAAGCCCATAGGACAGGTTCGTGGCCGCCAACTTGAATGTCACCGCCAGCATGGGGGCCATGTAGGCGAATGTGCAGGGGCCCAGCGCAATGCCGAACACCAACCCGAGAATGAACGCGGCAAGCATCCCTTTGCGCTTAATGCCGGGCTGGGCCGTTCCCGGGAGGGCCAAACGGATCACATCAAGCAGATAGAGGCCGACAATAAAAAAAATCACGGCAACGAAGTAGTTTCCGTACCGCCCGACGTCGCCCAGCATCCGGCCGGCGGCCGCGGTAATCCCTCCGATTACACCGATAGTGATGAGGATGCCGACAGCAAACAGCGTGGAGATCCAGAACGCCCGCCGCGTGGTTATCTGCCCTTGCTGGTCAATGAACCCCACGATCAGCGGAATGCTGGCCAGGTGGCACGGACTGAGCAGTATGCTCAAAACGCCCCAGATAAAAGCGGCGCTCAGCGCGAGGCCCGCCGAGCCTTCGACTGCCCGAGATAATATCGCAAAGAGTTGTTCAAGCATTTTTTATATCCTCTCTTTTCGGTGGGGCGAGGCGTCCCGGCCGAGCCGGGTGAGAAGGCGGCGGCTCAGCCGGAGGCTTCGCCCCACCAACGGCTTCGCCCTGCCTGGTCTCCAAGATTGATCGGTCTAAGACGTGAGGCCATTCCTCAGGGGAACTCACCAACCCCTTCCGCACAGGGTTCATACGAACATATTTTATCTTTTCAACAAACTCGTCATTGTTGCGCAAACGGTGTTCGAAGAAGTCCGTTTGCCATTCAATGTGAAGCTTCCTTGTCTGATAGCCTTTCGATGCTTTCATGACCGGACGAACACCACGTTCCAGATCGAATGTAGCAATCAGGTGAACATGGTCGGGCATGGTCACCATCAGCCACAGATACCAACGGCCGATCTCCTCATAAAGGCGTGCGCTTTTCATCAACTGTGCTGCTGTATCGCCTCTGCAAAGGCTGTCAGTATCTCTCTCTCGGCAGTTGACCGTGATGAAATGCCGCGCACCTTGCCGAACCCATGGCGGAATCTCATGGGGAAGTTTACGGCGCTGAGGCGAATCATTTTGTTTAGTCATCATAAGCTCCATGGTGGGGCGAAGGCGTCCCGGCCGAGCCGTCTACCGCGCTGCCGATCTGCGGTGGCGTCATTGGCCAGTCAGATCCATGCCCAGTTCTCGCCATTTTGCCAAAATATCCTCCTTGCCGAAGAATCCCTCGTGCCGGAACAGTTCCTTGCCCGCCGCATCGAAAAATATCTGGGTTGGGATTACGCGGATGCCGTATTTGCGGCCGGGTTCGGGATTTTCCCACACGTCAATGAATTGAACATCCATCTTCCCGGCATAGGTTTTCTTCAGGTCTTCCAGGATCGGCGCCATCATTTTACACGGAATGCATTTTCCGGCGCCCAGGTCAACCAGTTTCGGCAATGTCTGAACGGCACCGGGCGGCGTGGCCGGTGATTCAGCCGGCGTGGCGGGATGCAACGCCGCCTCGCTTACACCGGCTGTTTCAATGGGTGGTTCGGCCGCCTCAATCGCTTTCCTGCTTTGCTTGATTGCCATGACCGCTACCACGGCAACAACCAGCACGGCAACAATGACTATGCTTCTGATATGTTTCATGATTAGATTTATGCCAAAAACTTTTTTATTTCCTCCGGCGCCAGGACCTTGCCGGCGCTCTTAACCTGGCCATCCACGGCCAGGGCGGGCGTAATCATTACGCCGAATTTCATTATGTCGTGAATTTTATCAACTTTCTCAACAACCGCCTCAATGCCCAGTTCCTTGACCGCCTGTTCCACGTTATCCGTCAAGGCATGGCACTTCGGACAGCCTGTTCCAAGTATCTGTATTTTTTTCATTTTTTTATTTCCCTGCTGGTTAAAAAGTAACGACTTTATCGCTTTCCTTAACTATTTCGTACATATCCTTCATCGTGTTGATCGGACACATCTCCGTGCCTGCTTGATTGCGAGATTTAATACACGTTCCACAAGCCAGTATCTTGCCTTTGGCCTGAATTAATTTCTCCGCCTGCTCAATCGTGTTGAATTTATCAGTGCTTATTTTTTGATACTCAACGCCTTTACCTGCAAGAAACACCTTCACTTCATCATTTTGTCCGAGACAAAAGTTTGCATAACGTAAAGCATTCCAGCATGTTTCGGCATCGTTGCTTGAAATAATAACTCCTATCTTCATTTTACACCCTCCTTTTTGATTAAAGAAACCCCGTAATGATACGGCTTTAAGTCGTATCGAATAACTCCGCTAAATCCGGCGCTTTCAGCCCATTCCATGCAATCTTCCGGTTTGGGACGAATCTCCATGGAAGGCCCTCGCGGCGTCGATGGGTCATAATTCCAATGGATAATACCAAGCTTACCCCCGTTTCTCAAAATCCGCCTTGCTTCATAAAGAACAACCATCGGCTTTTCAAGGTGAAGGATATTAAAAAGCGTTACGTAATCTACGCTTCCATCCGGCAGACCGGAACCATCTGCCATGAAATCACGCAACACCGTTTGCACATTACGCAGCCCCTTTTTCTTAGCCTCTTCATCGGTTATCCGGATCATATCCGGCTCAATATCCAGAGCATATATTTTGCCTTTGATAATTTTGGCGATCGGAATCGTAAAGGTGCCGTATCCGCACCCGAATTCAGCCACGTCGCCCGTTTGACTGTTTATTCCAAGCGTAGTCAGAATTTTCATGGGATTAAAGAATTTCTCCCACATCTCACGCTCAGGCATCCCGCTTTCTCTGATTTTCATTGTATTTCTGTATTTCCAGGCTGCAAACCAACTCTTGGTTTTGGTGTTATTATTAAAGAACCCTATTCGACTTGCAATGCTTTGATGGGATCCAAAAGAGATGCTTTTCTTGCCGGGTACACGCCAAAAAATACGCCGATAAAGAGCGTGGCAAAGAATGATACAATAACGGTCTCAGCAGGAATAACCACCGAAATCCTCGCGAAAATCGCCAGTAAAACAGATAAACCGACTCCTGATATGATGCCGATTATTCCTCCTCCGATGCTTAACAGCAATGCTTCGGATAAAAACTGGATAAGAATGTCCTTCCTTTTGGCGCCGACAGCCCTCCGTATCCCAATCTCTTTGATCCTTTCCCGGATGGAAATAAGCATAACAGCCAGAATCCCTATCCCCCCGACCAAGAGAGATAACGCCGCGATGCTTGCGATCAGCAGGGTAAAAGTTCGGCTGCTTTCCCTGTGCGCCTCTAAAATGGCGGTTTGATTCAGAACGGTAAAATCGTTCCCTTTTCCTTCCCTGATATGATGCCTGTCCCGTAAAATCGATTCTATTTCTTTTGCGGTCGCATCCAACGATTTTCCGTCTTTAACCTTCACGTAGATGGTATTAATGTAAGTCAGATTAAAAAGTCTCCTTAAAGCTGTTTTAACCGGAATAAAAATCTGGTTGTCCTGGTCTTTGCCGTAAATATCCAATCCCTTTGGGGAATAAATGCCGATAATTTCAAAAGGAACTTTATCTATCGGGATTATCTTTCCGACCGGATTCTGCCGTCCGAATATATTTTCAACCACTGTTTGGCCGATTACCGCTACTCTGCGCAATCCCCCGTCTTCATCCTCGTCAAAGAATCTTCCTTTTAAAAGAGAATGATTATGAATCACGGCCATATCAGCGGTCGTTCCGACAATATTCGGGCTTGTGCTCAGATCGCCGTATTTGATTTTCATCTTCTTGGCTTGTGCCGGGACGACACATCCCGCGCCGGAAGAATCTTCCGCAATAGCATCGGCATCTCGTAATTCCAGCGTTGTCACTGTTTTTATCTGCCTGGCTCTGCCCGCTATAATTTTTACCTGGCCGGCGCTGACTTGCAAAAGGTTGCCTCCCAGCCTGGTTATCTGTTGGTTGACCTTTTCTTCCGTGCCTTTACCTGCCGCCACCATAATTATAACCGCCGCAACACCGACAATAATTCCTGAGAGCGACAGAACAGTCCTTAATTTGCGCTCAAGTAATATTTTTTTCGATATTACTATATTCTTCGCAATTTTCATTTCTGGCTCAAGGCATTTGCCGGATCAAGGGAGGCCGCTTTCCTGGCGGGGTAAATGCCAAAAAAGAGCCCTATGAGGCTTGCGAATAAAAATGCGACAACAAATGGCTGCCAGGTAATAGTAATCGGCTTGCCTGAAAGATGAAATAAAAACGCAACAATTACCCCGCCGGCAACGCCAAAAACCCCTCCGGCAAAAGTCAGCATCAAAGACTCTGCAAGAAACTGAAAAATGATATGTTTCTTCTTTGCGCCTACCGCTCTTCTTAATCCGATTTCTCTTTTACGTTCAGAAACCGCCATAAGCATAATATTCATTAACACAATGCCGCCGACAAAAGGAGAAATAACCCCCACCAGCCATAAAAAGATATTAAGAGTCTGCGAAGTGCCTTTGATCATTCTGGTTATTTCCTCAGGGCTTGACATTGTGAAATCGTCCTCTTCGGTGTCTGCCAGATGATGATTCGCCCGCAAAATGTCTCTTATTTGCCCGGTAACAGTTTTTATCTGCGACGGTTTAGAAACGATGGTTCTTGCCATGCTGATATAAAGAGGCTGGTTCATCAACCTCCTTGAGGCCGTGGTAAAAGGAATAAGAATAAGATTGTCAAAATCAGTTCCGACCGGCGATTGACCTCTTTTTTCCAAAATGCCTATCACCTTAAAAGAGACGTTCTCAATCATTATGTTTTCGCCGATAGGATTTGTATCCCCAAACAAATCTTTGGCTGCAGTTTGACCGATGACACAAACCTTGAAAAGTTGCTCGTTATCCGCATCAGAAATAAAAGCGCCTTTGGAAGAGCCTCTTTTCCAGGCCTCCTCCCAGCTCGGCTCAACCCCGAAAACCCAGGCTGTGGTAAATTTATTGCCGAATTTTACAGGCATATCCAGCGACACTTGAAAAGGCGAAACCAGTTTTACCCCGTTAATGTCCTGAATATCGGTTATATCTTTTTTTGTCAGGTTTGCTTCAGATACCGTGGACGGCCCGCGCTCTTTCCCGCCGCCGGAATGAATCATAATTGCATCCGGGCCAAAATTATTTATGCGTTGTAGAATTATTTTGTTTGCTCCCTGGGTTAATGCCACGATCACGGTAAGAGTGGCGATGCCGACCACGACAGCCAATATGATAAGAAATGTCCTTGCCTTATGCTTCGATATGGCGCCTAAGGAGACGTGGGCGATCCTTATGATCTTCATTTCAATGTCTCCTCCTTATCCACCTTGCCGTCTTTTAAAAATATGACCCTTCCGGCCTGCCGGGCAACGCCAAGGTCGTGGGTAACCAGCACAATCGTCCGGCCCTGATTGTGCAGGGATTTGAAGATTCCCATAATTTCCTCGGCTGAAGCGTTGTCCAGATTACCCGTAGGTTCATCCGCCAAAATAACGGCCGGGTCATTAATAAGCGCGCGGGCTATCGCGACCCGCTGCTGCTGCCCTCCGGAAAGTTCGCCTGGCTTATAATGAATTCTTTCGTTTAAGCCCACTGCTGCCAAAAGCTGGACGGCTTTCTTCTGTGCATCCGGCGGATAAATATCCGAATAGACAAGGGGCAAAAGGACATTATCAAGCGCACTCGTTTTTTCCAAAAGATTGAATGTCTGAAAGACAAAACCTATCTTTTTATTCCTGATTTCGGAAAGCTGGTCATCGTTTAACGTTTCAATATCCTGTTCTTCGAATAGATACGAACCACGCGAGGCTTTCATCAGGCAGCCAAGGATGTTCAATAAGGTAGTCTTTCCTGTCCCGGAAGGAGCCATAATGGCAATAAATTCTCCTTTGCCTACTTTGAAGGAAACACCTTTAAGAACCTCCGTTTCTATTGCCCCGCTCGCAAATGACTTTGCAATGTCATTAAACTCTATCATCCAAACCCCCTTTCACTCTTGCTCAATGCCGACAACATCTCCTTCGCTAAGGCCGGAAACAACCTCAACGTCTTTTCCGTTTTGCACGCCGGTCTTAACCGGTTTCTTCTCGAAAGCGCCGGAGGGCTGTTGCGCTAAAACAAACTTGCTATTTCCCTCCTTGGTGACTGCGGCGCGTGGAATCACCAGAACGCCTTTTCTCTCTTCCTGGTAAATGGTCGCGCTGGTCGTCATATCCGGCCGTAAAAGCTCGATATTCGGATCATCAATCTCTATCACAACATCGTAATTCACCACGTTCTCCTGAATAATCGCTTTGGGATAGATGGCTTTGACCTTGCCGGCAAATTCTTTGTCCGGATAAGTATCAACCGTAAATAGTGTTTTTTGACCGATCTTAACCCGCCCGATATCCGTCTCATCCACAAACGCGTCAACTTGAAGTCTGGAAAGATCGATTATGGTCACAAACGTGGGCGCGTTAAGCCCGGCCGCAACGGTTTCTCCTTCCTGAGTGGTTACCGAAGCGATGACTCCGGAAATAGGGGCCTTAATGGTAGCATACGATAATTGGACTTTTGCAAACTCAAGCGCGGCTTTAGTGGCTTCTTTTGTTGCTTTAGCCTGTTTAATGGCATATAAATCCTGGCCGTTAAAAAGCGGCATGGTTAGTTTCAATCCGGCAAAATTCTGTCCCTGTTGCGGAGGGTATGCGGTATCCTGATAACCATAATCAGTCTCGGCGCTTAATGCCGGCCACAAAGAAGCTCGTGATACTCCTATGCCTGCTTCCGCCGCTTTGAGATTGGCTTCGGCATGGGCTACCTGAGCTTCCAGGTCTTTTTGTTCTATTTCGGCGATAACCTGATCTTTCTCCACCCGGTCTCCGATATTGGCGTGGAGACGTTCAACTTTGCCGGAGATTCTCGCCCCCACCTTGACTTCCGCGCCGATAATCGGTCTTACCGTGCCTGTGGCCAGAATAGAAGAACTGAGATTCTTCTTTTTTGCAACCGCGGTTTCAAAAGCAGAGTCCTTTTCAGATTTGCCGCCAAACAGGAAATTGCCTGCCAAACACGGGCCGGATAACGCCGCAAGTATCAATAGAAGAGAAATGTTTTTTTTCACATCCGCCCTCCGTGTTTATTCCCCGATAAAGGCATAGCGGGACCCGGGCATTGACTGCGCTCCCGAAGCAGATCGAACAGCCGCTTGCGCTGTTCGGGCGTCAGTGCGGCGCTGAGTCCCATCAGGTTCTCAATGACGTTTTCCTGCATTTGCCGCTGGCCTTCAATAATTTGCTCCTGTTTGGCGCGGATTGCCGCGCGGTCCGGCGCCGGTGCGGCCACCAGGTTCAGCAAGTCGGTACGATGACGCTGGATTTCCGCGCAGAGCGGTTTCGAAGATTCGCGAAACATATCAAGCCGGGTTTCTATTTCGCGCCATTGTGGCTCCGTTGCGCCAAGTTGGATGTGCATCGGGCATTCGGTCCGAATACCGTGACACGCGCCTCCTCTTCCGGGAATACGGTGCGCAAACCATGTTGCAACAAAGGCCGCATTCAGACCAACAGACAATAAGATCAACAACATACCGAGTTTTTGTTTCATAGCTGCGTCCTTTCACCGCGTTATTCAGCCAATGCCAGATAGACCTGCGCCAGCGATCCGGCGGGCGCTTCCTCAAAGTAGTCGAGGCTGTATTGCGCGACCAGGTCCGGCTTGACCGCTCCAAGCGGCGATGTTCGCGTCCGGCCCGCATCCCATCCCATTAATGCGCCAAGTCCCATGCTCACGGCAAACATTGCTGCCGCCGCAATTCGCGCCGGATGGGTCATCGCATGCCACCAAGCCGGAAGGAATGAAATGGTCCCGACACGTTGTGGTTCTGCGATCGTCCGCGCTCGTTTCATAACTGCGGCGGCGAATCCGGGCGGCACATCCGGCGCGCGGTCAGTCGCCAGAATCGCCGAAAGGCGATGAATTTCCTGCAACCGGCGGCGGCAGGCGGGACATTCACCGGCATGTTTCTGCATGGCCGCATGGGCCGTTTCGGTCATTTCGCCGTCGGCGGATCGGTTTATTGCCTTGTTGAAATCGGAACATTTCATCTCTCGTGCCTCTTTATTTAACAAACGTGTCAACATGGAAAATCCCCCTCGCGCGGGGTATTCTCAGGAAGATTGGCGAGGTTTTGCCGCATATGCTCACGTCCCCGCGCCAGCAGGCGTTCCACGGCTTTTTCGGTGATTCCCATCGTCTTGGCAATGGAGCGATAATCAAAATCCTCGTAGTGCCTGAGGACGATTGCCATCCGTTGATTCGACGGCAGGGCATCCATGGCGCGCCGGATCGCCGCCGTCCGTTCCGCGCTCGCCATGCGGTCGCTTGCGTGAGGACGGCTGTCCGGCATATCTGGGACCTTATCCAGGTAGACCGGCTTCATTTTGCGCGTCCGGTCAATGCACAACCGCGAGACAATGCGGTAAAAAAACGTTCGAAAACTTGCGGATGGCCGATAGCGGGGCGCGGCGGCGAGCAACTTCAAAAAGGCATCCTGAGCCACGTCTTCGGCTTCGGCGGCGTCGCCCAGGAAACGGTAAGCAATCTGCCATGCTGTCTTCTGATATCGAAGAACGATACCCTCGAAGGCGTTTAGATCGCCCTGCCCTGCCGCAAGCATGCTCTCTTCATCGCTGGGCATATGCCGCTAATCCCATAGATATTATACCGATCCGTATTTTTATCATCGCCTGACTGCCCGAAGATAAAGTCTCATTGATCTGTTTTTCTTATCAGCGTCCTCTGCGATGGTATTATTTCACCCATGCGCCGAAGATCAAGCCCGTGATGGTTGACATCACCACGACCAATGAAACAAACACGGCGGTTTTTTTGAATCCGATAATTTTATAGATAACCAGCATGCTGGGAATGGAAAGTGCCGGGCCGGCCAGCAGGAGGGCCAGAGCCGGGCCTTGCCCCATGCCGCTGTCCATCAGTCCACGAACAATGGGAACCTCGGTCAGCGTGGCGAAATACATCAATGCGCCGACCAGCGCGGCAAAGAAGTTTGTCCACACCGGCCAGATCATGCCGAGCCAACCGGGCACGGAACCCGTGCCGCCAACAACACCATAGAAAACACCCGGATCGTTGCCGACCAAGGCCTGAATCCAGCGGTTCGGAATAATGCCGGCGTCTTTGGCTTCAGGCGTGCCGAGGAAAAACCCGGCGGCCAGTACGCCGCCCAGCAACAGCGGCGCAATCTGCTTGGCAAACCCCCACGTCTGGCCCCGCCATTCGGTCATCTCCGACGTACTGCGAAACGTCAGGAGGGCCAACGCAACGGAGCCGACCGTGAACGCCACCAGCGGCTTTCCGGGAAACAGGATCGCCGCGAGAATCACGGGCGCCGCCGCCAGCGCGACATTTAATAATTTTACACCCAGGAATCGCCACAACGCAAAGCCCAGGACAATCGCAAAACCGGCCGTCAACCACCACTTTGCCATGAAAAGCGCGTACCACATGCCCGTTGAATCCGCTGGCCGCGCCCAGTTGGCAAAGACAAGAATTGCCGACATACTGAAGAAAAAAACCACATTCTGCCACAGCGGCCGGGGCGGCTTGTCATCCGCTTCGATGAACACATCCTGAACTTGCGCCGCCTTGGAGCGCTCCTCTTTAAGGAAGATCAAATGCATTAAAGCGCCGATCACTACGCTGAAGACGATTGCACCGATGGCGCGCGCCAGGCCGATCTGATACCCCAGCACCCGCGCCGTCAGCACAATGGCCAGGACATTGATGGCCGGACCGGAGTAAAGAAAGGCGATGGCCGGCCCCAAGCCCGCGCCGCGCATATAGATGCCGCCAAAGAGGGGAAGCACCGTGCAGGAGCATACTGCCAGAATGGTTCCCGAGACGGAGGCCACCCCGTACGACAGCAGTTTGTTCGCCTTCGGCCCGAAATACCGCATCACGGCGTTCTGACTGATAAACACACCGATGGCGCCGGCAATGAAAAAAGCCGGCACCAGGCACAACAAAACGTGTTCCTGGGCGTACCACCTTACCAATCGCATCGCCTCGATCACCGCGCCCTGAAACCGCAGAGAATCCACCGGCAGAAAGTACGCCGCCAGAAAACCAACCAGCAACCACAACAGGATCTTGAATTGTTTGTTCATGTCACACGGCCTTCATGGATTTATTCCTGCGTCTCGCGTCTGTACGGACAACCTCCACCGCGCATTCGAACGCCTTGAGGATACAAGGCGTCTCCAAGTGATGGAACACCCGCATGCCATCCCGCCGTTCACTGACGATTCCCGCCCGCTTAAGGACTGCCAGGTGCCGGGAGATGTTGGACTGGTTAATGTTGACCAGTTCGTTCAACTGGCACACACACCGGTCACCATCCGTCAGCGCGCTGACGATCAGCACGCGCGCCGGGTGCGCCAGCGCCTTCAGTATTTCCGCCCTTATTTTTGCCTGTTTGTAATTCATGGTTAGAACAATATGCGCATAATCGCATAATATCAAGAAAAAATTACCATTTATTTTGCAATAGTTTAGCGGCTTGAAGCGGGCGCGGGCAGGAGGGCTTCGGTCAGGATGTTGCCTCTACGATCGCAACCTCTTCCGGCGTCAAGGCGTAGAGTTTATACACGATTTGATCAATCAGGCGGTCAGTGAAGGCGATCCGGGTTTCCAGACAAGTTGTTCCGTTGACATTGACATGCGCGCGCGCCTTAATACGTTAATTTCAGGAGCGGTGGGTGGCAGGCGCGCCGTAGTCAGGAAGAAAACATTAAGCCCATTCCCCGCCATATCGTGGATTAGTCGCGACCGATCCGCGATTTATCTCCGCGAAGCCCAGATTCAATCCCCGTAATACTTGCGCACCCAGGGGGTGATGAGGTCTTCTTCCACCTTGATGATGCCGATCTCGCGCTCGGCGTTTTCCACGGAATCGGAGGCGTGGGCCGCGTTGACCATGACATCGAGCCCGAATTCGCGCCGCACGGAGCCGGGCTGGGCTTTGTTAGGGTCGGTGGCGCCCAGCAGGTTGCGGATTTTTTCCACGGCACCCACCCCGCCATATACCAAGGCCAGGCATTTGCTGGGGCCATCCTTGGCCTTGTCCTGCGGTGCGCAGGTCGGGGGGTAACAGCCGGTCATGAATTTAACGATCTGGTTAAACTGTTCGTCGCCAAAAAGCGGCCCCAGTTGTTCCTCGAGCAGATGGCGAACGGTGTCAGGAATGGCAATGCCCAGCTCCGCTTCCAGGGCTTTCACGGCTCTGTCGGAAACCGTGCGCTTCATTTTATCGCGTAACACCTGGCGCACCGGCCGATAAAATTCCTCCGCTTGCGCCACGCTCATGCGGTGGACTTTGGCGGCAATGATCCGCAAGCCGGAGCGCGACAGAAGATCGATGATATTGCCCGGTTTGGCGCTCGGAAAGCGGAAGCTGTCCGGCTTGATCAGCACCAGGGTGCGTTGCCAGCCCTTATCGCTGGGATTATTATCCACCGTGGTCTGCAGAAACCCGCCGTCGGACGTCGCATACCGGCTCCAAAGCTTGAGCGTGGCGGCGGTTTCTTCCCGGTCCGAAGCGATCAGCACCGCCGGTTCGAAATAACTGACCTGCTTATTTCCATTCACTACGTAGTCGCCAAATGTATCCCGGATCGTCTCGCCCCCACCCATGGTCGCAGGGCCGGCCATATCCCTGACTTTCCGAATGGCATCTTCACCTTCCAGCAGGATCATGAGCATCCGCCGGCTCCGCCCGGTGGCGGGATCGGGAGCATAGGAGCAAAGCACATAGTCGGCCATAAGCTGGCGGACGGCCGGTTTCAGGTTTTTATCTTTACCCACCATGGATGCGTAGATTTCAATCAGTTCTTTCCCCGGCGCAAACATCCGGGCCGCCACCAAGTCAAGGCCGGTGCGGCTCATGAACCGGCCGATGACGCCGCCCGTCCGCGATTTGGCGATGGTGTATGGATTGATCAGGACAAAAGCAAGTTCGGAAGCCATAATAAATCCCCCTCTGGAAGAAGTGATCAGTTATCGGTAATCAGTTAATGATTAGCGGTGGCCAATACCAACGCTGTGAAATCTACCATATTAGCTCCTGGCCCGACAAGAACGAAAACAACCGGATTGCCGTCAACGAAGTCCGGGTGTAGATTGAAGGCCATGACTTTGCCACCCAAAGCCGCCCGCAAACAAGCCGAACTGGCCGAACCCCTGATCCGGCAGCTGGAAGAGGCCGTGAGTCAGGGGCACCCGGTCGACCAGGCCTTGCGGCGCCATTACCGGGAGCATTCGGAATTCGGCGCGCGCGACCGGCGTTTTTTTTCCGCGCTGGTTTTTTCCTGGTTTCGTTGGCGGGGCTGGCTGGCGCCGCTTTCCCCCGCGCGGTATGCAATGGCGTACCTGTTGGATGCCGTGGAACCTCATCCGGCGGTGACGATTTTAGCTGAACAGAGCGGATTCAGCCGCTTGAATCCACAACCCGCTGGCACCCTGACAGTTGTGGAAAAGGCGAAGCATGCAGGTCATTGGCTTGGTACGCCGCCACCCGCTATGGAGCGGCTCGTTCCCGCATGGTTTCCAACCCAGGTGTATGTTCCCGAGGACACGGAAACATGCGTGCATAGTCTGCGGTGCGTCGCGGCGTTCCAGATCCGCCCTCCCACATGGCTTCGGGTTGAACGCGGCGCCCGTGAGCGGGTGTCCGCCGCCCTGGCGCGCCATAAGATCCCGGCGGCCGCTCATTCGCAGGTTGCCGGTGCGATTCGTTTACAGGGCTCGCCCGACTTCGAACGCTTGTCCGCGGAGGTTCCTTTTGAAGTCCAGGACTTGGCGTCTCAATGTGTCGGCTGGATTTGTGCGCCCGCGCGTGGAGAACATTGGTGGGATGTCTGCGCCGGCGCCGGTGGGAAAAGTCTGCATCTGGTTGGCCTTATGGAACATGCGGGTGAGATTCTCGCCACGGATGTTCGCTCCAGCAGTCTGGACGCATTGCGGGAACGTGCCCAAGGTTTGTGCCGGAACATGATTACGTGTCGTGTCTGGGACGGAACCCGGGATCCCGCGCCGGGCCAATGCTTTGATGGCGTCTTGATTGATGCGCCCTGTTCGGGCATTGGCACGTGGGCGCGCAATCCTGATGCCCGCTGGCGCACCACGGAGCGCGACATCGCCCAGCGGCGGATCGTTCAGGAACAGCTCCTGCTGGCCGGCGCCGATAAAGTGCGGCCCGGCGGACGTTTGGTTTATGCCGTGTGCACCTTGACAGCGGCAGAGACCCAAGCGGTGATTACCGGATTCCTTGGTGCGCGATCGGATTTTCAACTGGAGGCGACGCCGCATCCCCTGACAGGTCAGGCGACATCCGGACAAGTCTGGATCTGGCCGTGGGAGGCCGACAGCAACGGCATGTTCATCGCCCGGATGAAGCGCACCGGTTAATCCCTCCCCGCGACCACATCGCTGACCACGCGATCGAGCGCTGCCATTCCGTTTTCGTTGGCGAAGCGGTTAACCACCAATTCACGGGCTTTGACTGCCATGGCCGCGCATAAGCCCTCATCCGTCAGCAACAGGCGAATGCATTTCAACATTTGCCCGGGCGTATCCGCCAGCAGGAGCGTTTCGCCGCCCCCGGAGGGAATGCCTTCCGCGCCCAGCGAGGTTGAAACCACCGGCAAGCCGCTGGCCATGGCTTCCAGGATTTTGGCGCGGAACCCGGAACCGATGCGAATCGGGCAGATAAACACCCTGGCCCTGGCCAGGAAAGGCCGGATGTCCTGGACTTCCCCGGTGACCACAATTTGCGGGTCGCGCCGGGCCAAATCGCGGATTGCCGGCGTGTCGCCCCGTCCAACGATATAAAACTTGAGATGCGGGCGATCCTTTTTAAGTTGCGGCCAGACCGTGCGCACAAACCAGTGGACGGCATCACGGTTGGATTCGTTAAAATAATATCCGACAAAGATCAGGCTTTCTTCCCGTTCCGCCTCCTTCGGGGCTGTGGAATAATAATTCACGTCCACGTAATGCGGCACCACGGTGACGCGAAGATTGGGCGCATACTTGAGCAGGACATACCGCTCCTGGGGCGTAAGCACCAGCACGTGATCCGCATTATGGTACATGGCAAATTCATACTGCTTAACCTGGTTAAACCCGATCTGTTTCATGATCCCCGAGAGCGACCAGCGATGGAAGCGAATGGCCGTTGCAAAGGCTTTCGTACAGCATTCGTGGCAGGAAATGATGCGGCGCACCGCGGGCAGATGCGGATTGCGATACAGATATTGACCCATGGCGGAGAACTCGGCAATGACCACCTGAACGTGGGAGCGTTCCACCATTTCACCCACGCGGTGCAACATGGCCCATGAACGCATCTCGCGAAACGGCGAGGGCGTGGTGGAAAATAATTGGTAGGCCAGCCGCTTGAACGGCGATTCCACCTGCGGCGCCGGAATCAGTTCGAGCTCTGTCACCAGCGGCCGAATGCCAGCCACGTAGGGTTCATCCTCCGGGCGCATGAATGAAAGCAGGCTCACCTGGTGGCCGCATTCCGCCAGGTAACGGATGCGATTATAGATGATGATGGATCCGCTGATGCCAAGGGGATGCGGCAGTAATTTTGTCAGAAAAAGAATTTTCATATTGATTTAAAGTCTGGGGGTACCCCAAAAAGCAAACCACAAGGAACACGAAAAACAGGTAACTACTCAGTACTCAGAGTTCGTATAATTACAGAGAGGAGACAACCACGGATTACACGGATGTCACGGATAGGGAGCGATACTTTCATTGATCTCATCCGTCAAATCAGTGCAATCCGTGGTTAAAAAAAATTGATTGTAAAAGTTGCCCAGCTCCACGGACCTGATTATTTCCGATCAATGATTGCAAATTCACCGAAATTTGCAAGAATCTCTCTTCAATGAATGGCCAGCCCGATACCATTGCCGCTATCGCTACCGCGCCGGGTGAAGCCGGAATCGCCATTATCCGTGTTTCAGGAACTGAAAGCCTGACGATGGCCGACCGCATTTTTTCCCATGCCGGTGAGCCGCCTTCACGCCGGCCGCCGGGCGCCTTTATGCGCGGCTTTATCAAATCGAACAAGCGTATCCTTGACGAAGTCCTCCTGCTTATCATGCGCGCCCCGCATAGTTACACGCGCGAGGATGTGGTGGAAATTCAGTGCCATGGGGGCGTTGTGTCCGCGCGGCGTATTCTGCAAACAATATTACATGAAGGCGTGCGCCTGGCCGAGCCGGGCGAATTTACGAAGCGGGCATTTCTAAACGGCCGCATTGACCTTGTTCAGGCCGAGGCGGTTCTGGATCTTATCCGGTCGCAATCGGACCGGAGCGCCGCGGCGGCTGTGGAACAGTTGGAAGGGAATCTAAGTCATTCGTTCAACGATATATACGACGAAACATTGCGCGTGTGCGCCGATCTTGAAGCGGTATTGGATTTTTCGGAAGACGACATTCCTCCGGTGCTTATCCCCGATGGAATTGCGCAACTACATAAGATCTTGGAGCAAATCCGCGGCATTTTGGAAACATGGGAAGAAGGACATTTATTGCGCGAGGGGGTTTTAGTCGTCATATCAGGCCAGCCAAATGTCGGGAAATCCACATTGCTGAATGCATTGCTTGGAAGAAACCGGGCGATTGTATCGCCCATACCGGGAACGACCCGCGATACTCTGGAGGAGACGATTATCCTGGAAGGGATCCCTATTCGGCTGGTGGACACCGCCGGATTAAGAAACACAACCTGCGAGGTCGAACAGGAGGGTATCCGACGTGCCAGAAGCCATATGCAGAAAGCGGATCTCCATCTCTATATTATAGATGCCTCCAAGCCCTTGGACAGTGAAGACCATTCCCATCTAAAGTCCTTAAAGGCCGAAAAATCGATCATTATAATTAACAAGATTGATTTGGGTACATTAACTAATGAAAAAGATATAGCTGGATTCGTTGGTATAAAAGCTCAACTTAATGTTAGTAAAGGACTTAAAGAAATAAAAAAACATATAATCGAGCGCTTGGGTCTCACTTATTCAGGACAGCCCCGTGCCGTAATTTCGGAGCGTCACAAAAAGATTCTTCAGAAATCTTTTATGGATATCAAGGAAGCATTAAAAATTTTGGAATCGGGACAAGATGAAACCATTGTTCTGGCGGCTTCCCGTTTAAGATTTGCCATTGAATCGTTGGGTCAGATTACCGGCAAAACATATCATACAGAATTATTGAATTCCATTTTTTCCAGATTTTGTATTGGCAAATAGTAGGCGTTCACGGCTTGAAATTGGTACAGAATCTGATTTTTTATTCCAATTACTTTCTTCGCCTTAGGAAAGAATTTTGGTTATGGTGACTGAGTCAAATTTTAAGTTTCGATCTTGAATGCATTCGTTAATAGCATAAAAGCGTGAAGGTCCAATTGCCAATTTCTAATTTCCAATTTCAGCGTTCTATGAACGCTTACGATGTTATCGTAGTTGGAGCCGGTCACGCCGGCTGTGAAGCCGCCCTTGTAGCCGCCAGGATGGGTTCCCAAACAGCACTGATCACTATTGATCAAAAAGCCATTGCCCGTATGTCATGTAATCCCTCCGTCGGCGGCATAGGAAAATCACATCTTGTTTGCGAGCTGGATGCTCTCGGAGGAGAAATCGCCGTCAACACTGATTATACGGGCATTCAATTCCGTATATTGAATACCAGGAAAGGTCCTGCCGTTCAATCATATCGCGTCCAATGTGATAAATCGGCGTTTTCTTTGCGCATGCAGGCCGTATTAAATGCCACTAAGAATCTTGTTATTATAGAAGATATGGCCATTGGAATATGGGTTGAAAATGGCAAATTGAGAGGTATTCATTTAAAACATAGCGGGGCGATTGAAGGCAAAACGGTCATATTGGCGCCTGGGACCTTTTTGAATGGGACAATTCATATTGGGAGCAAAAACAGCCCTGGAGGCAGACATGGTGAACAGTCATCTACTCAATTAAGTGAATCATTGAGAAAACTCGGATTATCACTGGCACGTTTCAAAACCGGCACACCGCCGCGATTGGACAAAAAAACGATCAATTATAATAAGATGGCCATTCAGCCGGGAATTGAGCCGCCGGTCTTTTTTTCAAGATCGGCAAGAGAAGATTGGATAATGTTCCACGTGGAACATCATGAGTCCGATGCTGAATGGATGAAACAAATGTTCCACGTGGAACATTTTGATTCCGCCATGCGACCATGGTTGCCTGGAAACGATCAATTACCTTGTTTCCTTACCCATACCACTCAAAAGACACATGATATTATCCGCCAAAACCTATCTCAAAGCTCTCTCTATGGTGGATATATAAAAAGTATCGGAGTGCGCTATTGTCCTTCTATTGAGGATAAAATCGTAAAATTTCCGGAGCGCTCACAGCATCATGTCTTCATTGAGCCAGAGGGGCGTAAATCCATGGAAATATATCCGAATGGACTTTCCAACAGTCTACCGGAAGCAACTCAAAAAGAATTAATAAAATCAATACCTGGACTTGAACAGGCTGAATTTATTCACTATGCCTATGCGATTGAATACGATTATTCCGATCCTACCCAACTGACCCATTCACTGGAATCGAAATTGATGGAAAATCTGTTTCTTGCCGGCCAAATCAACGGCACAACAGGTTACGAGGAAGCGGCGGCGCAAGGCATTGTGGCCGGCATAAATGCGACCATGAAGGCACGCTGTGAACAACCTGTTAATTTCGGCCGAAATGAGTCTTATATAGGAGTGCTTATTGATGATCTCGTCACAAAGGGGGTTGATGAGCCCTATCGTATCTTTACTTCACGTGCGGAGCACAGACTATTGCTTCGACAGGATAATGCAGCCTTCAGAATGCTTAATATCGCCAGAAAAATAGGTGTTGTACCGAGGATCGTGACGGATGAAATTGACGGCTATATTGCCACAATCAAAACTGAAATGGAAAGACTGGGAAAGGTATATTCCGATGGACATACACTGATTCAAGTCCTTTGCCGGCCGGAAATGAAATACAAAGATTTGCCAGGCGCTAAAAAACTATCTGATGAGGTTATCCGGCAAATCGAGATTCGCGCAAAATATCAGGGCTATATTGAACGCGAGGAAGAGCAGATCCGCAGAATGGATAAAAGTGACAGCACCCTCATACCTTCATGGATTGATTATAATGAAATAAAGACCCTGAAGTATGAATCACGCCAGAAGCTTAATAAAATCAGACCAGACAATCTTGGCCAAGCATCGAGGATCCCCGGAGTTAATCCCGCCGACATCGCCATTTTATCCGTATGGATAAAACGAGGGCGCGACTAATATTGCTGTAAGTTAATATTGTTTAATTACTTGCAGCTATTTGGCGTCGAAAATCTTTCGCGCTTTCGTTTTGGTTTCATATCGTCCCGCGCACTTGACTCATGAGATGATCTGCGTCCTGTTCTATCCCCGTCGCGCTACTTGCTCTCATCCCCCCTATGGGGGGTAGGAAGAGAAGAGAACAAACCGTGATGATGTGCAGGGGAGGTGACGCCATGAAAAGCGTCTCGATACTGCTGCGCTCGCTCTGTCTTGGGGAAATAGCCAAGAGGTGCGACGAGATCACGGAGAAGGCCGGCCGGGAGGGCTGGAGTCATGAACGCTATCTCCGGGAGCTGTGCGAGTTGGAGATCACCCGCCGCGCTCAGCGCCGGACAGAGCGGCTGTTGAAAGAATCGCATCTGCCTGACGGCAAGACCATGGCCACGCTGGATCAGGAGCGATTGCCGCTGAAAGTTCGGCGGCAAGTACCGACACTGCTGGAAGGGCATTTCGTGGAAGAAATGGAAAATATCTTGGCCTTCGGTCTGCCGGGCCGGGGCAAGTCCCATCTGCTTTGCGCCATTGCCAGGGAACTGATCCTTAAGCGGGGGTGCCGTGTGCTCTTTATTCCGGCGGTCAAATTGGTCCAGCAGCTCTTAATCGCAAAGCGCGATCTGAAACTGGAAAGCGCGTTGCGTCGCTTGGACGGCTTCGACCTGGTGCTGCTCGACGACATCGGCTATACCCAGCAGAGCCGTGAAGAGATGGAAGTCCTTTTCACGTTCCTCTCGGAACGCTACGAACGCAAGAGCCTGATGATCACCAGCAATCTGATCTTCAGCGAATGGGATAAAATATTCAAAGATCCCATGACGACGGCGGCGGCCATCGACCGTCTGGTTCATCATTCGATCATCCTGGAACTCGACGGGGAAAGCTACCGGATGCAGAATGCCAAAAATCGTAAACAGAAAGGCGGTGGGACAAATTGACGCTTTTTTCTTCCCCCTCGGGGGAAGAAAGGGATGAAATCCCCTCCACATCATCCCTCATCACTCACCCAACGGAAGGCTAAATCATGGGTAAGTGTAATTGTCGTCGATGGGAAGAAATAATTGTCGTTGACCGAAACGGCATCAGGACATGGCAGCATTGCCTGTCCACAGCAAGCCCTATCGCTGACCGCGACGCGATTCCAGCAGGTACTGGTACTGAGCCGGCACATTCGGTGTCGAGCCCAAGTATTTCAGTGTTCGCGTTTTAACCTTGCCGTCCTGACGATGGGATGCGACCAAGTAATAGTAGCGACAAATTTCATCGTTTGCCGGCTTTATGGCCATAACGCGACTTGGCTTCGGCGACGTACCGCAATGATGTGGTGGGGGCATCCCGTTGTTGATTCTGCCAGCGCAAGGGGAATGTGATCTTCCCGCCGTTCGCCTCCAGTTGGTCCACGAACGATTTGACCAGGATGCGAATAAGGGCGGATTTGGTCAGGCCCAGCCTTTCCGCCGCCACGTCCAGGCGACGGCTCAAATCCGTATCCAATCTAACAGGCAATGACGCCTCTTTTCTCATGCTGGATTCCCGATGTTTATTCAAGAGATGCTTTCAAAACCGCCATCTTTTACGAGAGACATAATGACGGAACTTCTCTGCCAAGGAAAGTAAATAAATATTAACAAACCCATTGACATCCAATATACAATGCTCTACAGTGTAGTACATGACCAAGCGCTGTTCAAAAATCGTTTGGATTCCATGCGATTTATCGGCCATGGTGAAACGGCTGGCCCATCTGAACGACATGACGTCCTCCGACCTAATCCGTCTATCCATCGAGGCCAAGCTTCCTGACTATGAGCTTGGCAAACACCTGCTAAGCAACATTGCCAACAAACGACTATCAAAAGAAAAGTTGTAATGACAAGTCCAGTAATTGTCCAATATCAATGCAAGGAAGGAAGCCGGATGGCCATCATGGAAGATATCGTAGCACGCAAACAGACAGAGGAACAACTTGTTCAAGGGAAGGAAACCATAGAACAACACGTTCGGGAGCGGACGACGGAACTCGAAAATGCCAATCGTGAGTTGGAAGCCTTTGCATACTCGGTGTCGCATGATCTCTTGGCGCCCCTACGGGTTATTAACGGTTACGCAGAGATTATGCTGGAAGAATACACGAAAAGTTTGCCGGTCGAGACCAAACATTATCTGGAGGTGATGTGCAAAAATACACGGCAAATGGGGGACTTGATTAATGATCTGTTGGCCTTTTCACGGCTCAGCCGTCAGCCGCTGGAAACCCAGGCCATGGCGCCTATCAACATTGTGCGCGATGTCTTGAAGGACCTGCAGGTCAAACAGATCGGGCGACGCATCAAATTTATTATAGGGATATTACCTGTCTGTCAGGCCGATCCTTCCCTATTGAAACAGGTTTATTTCAACCTGATCTCCAATGCCCTCAAGTTCACACGTAAAAGAGAAACCGCGATTATTCAAGTCGGGTGCCAGAAACAAAAAGGGGAACTTGTCTACTTTGTCAAGGACAATGGAGTGGGCTTTGATATGCAGTATGTCAACAAGCTATTTACGGCGTTTCAGCGCCTGCATTCCGCTATCGAGTACGAAGGTTCTGGCATTGGGCTGGCCATCGTTCATCGGATTATCCGCCGGCATAGCGGCCGGGTCTGGATTGAGGCAGAGGCGGACAATGGGACTACGGTTTATTTCACGCTTCATCCGGCTTTAACGTCGATTCGAAATATAGCCCCTATCCATTATTTAAAAAATGAAAAAGCTACTGCTCTCGCGAAGTAAAGAAGAAGCGGCATTGGAAAAGGAAATCGAAAATGGCGAATGGGTTGCCGTTCCCGGTATGGCGGAAGAAATAAAAAATTATCAATCCCATGCCCGTAATGCTTTGAATAAGATCAAAAAGATCAACATCCGCATATCCGATTGGGACTATAACAATATAAAGCTACGGGCTGTTCAAGAAGGCCTGCCATATCAAACATTAGTTTCAAGCATAATTCATAAATATTTGACGGGGCAAATGAAGACCGGCTAAAGACAACAAACCGGTATTGACAGGGGCGGGAAAATAAGGCGAAATGAGTGGCATCAGGGACGATACCCAGCCGCTACGCGGCGAGCAGCTTGTTTTTTAATGCCCGGCAACACGAGAAAGTGAATTTATGTCCAATCTATGGTTAATCTTTGTGCCTGTGCTCTTGATTGTTGTGATAATACTGTTCTTCCGTTTGACGAAGAAATCGTAACGATCACCAGTGGGCTTGCCCGGCGTAGCCTTGGCGAAGTCGGGTTCAGGCGCGGGCAATGTGCTTCATCAACCAAGCCATGTTTTGCCCCAGGACTTGCATGGTTTGTACGCCTTCTTTGTCCTTTTCCGCCTCTCCCTTTTCGCGGCCGAGGGCGATGTTCCAGTAGCAGGAGCCGGGCACGATCATCTGGTTGATGAGGAAGAAGTGGTTGATCGAATCGAAGGCGTGGATCGCGCCGGCCCGCCGCACGGCCACCACGGCCGCGCCAACCTTGCGCCGGAACATATATTCGTTACGGAGCGCCGTCATACCGGCGCGGTCAATGAGCGCCTTGAGGTCGGCGGTGAGATCGGCGAAATAAGTGGGCGAGCCTAACAGGATGCCGTCCGCGGCCAGCATCTTGTCAATACAGGCGTTCAGGCCGTCGTCGGCAAGGGCGCAATGCCTGTTTTTGACGGTGGCACACTGGCGACAGGCCCGGCATCCCCGGAGCTTAAGGTCGGCCAGTTGCACGAGTTCGATCTGGATGCCTTCACGTTCGAGTTCCTGCAGGACATGCCTTAGCATGGCGGCAGTGTTGCCATCCTTGCGGGGACTACCATTAAAAGCCACAACGTTCATACGCACCTCCTGAGTCTGTTGTTGACGAAATCACGGAATGAACGAATACTGTATTCAGGCCAATTATTAGTAATGCCTCAGTTACGCGGGTAGGTTGTGAACGTCAATGCTGTCATTCCCGCGAAAGCGGGAATCCAGCATTTCCGCCATAGGCGGATCTGCCTATGGCACGAGATTTTTCTGGATTCCCGACCCAGGCTTCGCCAAAGCGCTT